>Ga0307372_10003433_pt1 | contig 25278 bp, 21 predicted proteins | sample OX1MG_FD_202533 | JGI IMG/M metagenome (GOLD analysis project Ga0307372, IMG submission 202533) | Soil microbial communities from Risofladan, Vaasa, Finland - OX-1 | ecosystem: Environmental > Terrestrial > Soil > Coastal area > Acid sulfate soil | place: Finland: Risofladan, Vaasa | collected...
CAGGCGCGATGGCGCGGGTGTTCCCGGCCCGGCCGGTGGCCAGCACGCGGTGGACGGCGAATCCGCGGCTGCTGCCGTTCGGCCTGCGCGGCGACGCGGGTGACCTGCCGGGCCTGGCGGACCTGAGCCGGCAGTCGCTGGACGCGTTCAAGGAGGCCTGCGACGCGCGTGACCTGGCGGAGGAACGGCGTCTCGCGTATGTGGCCGTGACCCGGGCCGCGTTCTGGGTCGCCTGCACCGGCTACTGGTGGGGCGATGGCGTCTCCCCGCTCGGCCCGTCCCTGTTCCTGGACGAGGTACGGACCGCCTGCGAGGCGGGCGCGGGGACGGTGGCGCGGTGGGCGGCGGTGCCCGAGGAGGGTGCCACGAACCCGGCCCTGGCCGAGCCGGCGTCGGTGTCCTGGCCGCCGGCTCCGGGTGGGCCGCGGTACGACGCGGTCAGCGAGGCGGCGGCCCTGGTCCGGCAGGCCAGGGCCGGGCTGGCGGGTGCTGGCGGCGCGGGTGCTGGCGGCGCGGGTGCTGGCGGCGTGGGTGCTGGCGGGGATCAGGCCCGGGCCGGGCTGGCCGTGGACGGGCCGCTGCGGGGGAAGGACCGGGCGCTCGCGCTGGCATGGGAGCGGGACACCACCATCTTGCTCACCGAACGCGAGGAGCGGCGCGGTGAAGCCGCCGCCGCGGTCTGGCTGCCCGGCCGGCTGGCGGTGTCGTCGCTGGTGACGATGGCCGCCGATCCGGCCGAACTGGCCCGGCAGATCCGCCGCCCGCTGCCGCGCCCGCCTGCCCCGCAAGCCCGCCGCGGCACCGCGTTCCACCGCTGGCTGGAGGAGCGTTTCGGGCAGCAGCGGCTGATCGACCCGGCGGACCTGCTCGGCGCCGCCGACGAGCCCGCCGACGACGGCGATGCCGGTGACCTGGCGCTGCTGCGCGAGCGGTTCGAGGCGGGGGAGTGGGGCAGCCGCTGGCCGCTGGAGGTGGAGGTGCCGTTCGAGACACTGATCGCCGGGCGGTCGGTCCGCGGGCGGATCGACGCTGTGTTCGGCGACGCGGGGGATGGGGGGTTCGACGTGGTGGACTGGAAAACGGGCCAGCCGCCGGCCTCGCAGGATGAGCAGCGGGCGGCCGCGGTCCAGCTCGCCGCCTACCGGCTGGCCTGGTCCGGGCTGGCCCAGGTGCCGCTCGGCCAGGTGCGGGCCGCGTTCTATTACGTGCGCCACGACCTGACGCTGCGGCCGGCGGACCTGCTCGACGAGACCGGGCTGGCCGCGCTCATCGAAGCCATCCCGCTGCGGGCGTGACCTACCTGGCAGAAGGTTGTGCCGACATCGCCGGGCCGTGGTGTGGCCGGCGGCTCCGGCTTACCGCGACAGCGGGTCATCAGCTCCCTGCGCGGGAAGCGTGACATGGAACACCGCCCCGTGGCCCGGCTGGCCCTCAGCCCAGCACCGGCCGTGGTGGCGTTCCACGATGCGCTGCACGCTGGCCAGCCCGATCCCGGTCCCGGGGAACTCCTCGGGTGGGTGCAGGCGGGAGAACGGGCGGAACAGCTTGCCAGCATCGGCCGGGTCGAACCCCGCCCCGTTGTCGCGGACATAGCAGTGGATGACCCCGTCCCCCGCCGGGATCACGCCGAAGTCGATCTCCGCCCCGGTGGTCTTCGAGGTGAACTTCCAGGCGTTGCCGAGCAGGTTCTCCACCACGGTGTGCAGCAGCCGTTCATCGCCCACGGCCTGGACGCCATCGTCGACGCAGGCCCGCACCTGCCGGCCCGGACCGTTGCGGCGGAGCGTGGCAATGGTGTTGCGGGCGAGTTCGCTGAGGTCAACGGTGGCCGCGTGGATCTCGGCCCGGCTCGCCTGGGACAGTGCGAGCAGGTCGTCAATCAAGTCGTCCATGCGCACACAGGCAGACTGGATGCGGGCGATGTAGTCGCGCCCGTGGCCGCCGGGCCGGTCACCGTAGTCCTCGGCGAGCATCTCGGTGAATCCCGCCAGTGCCGTCAGCGGGGCTCGCAGGTCGTGCGAGACGGTGTACGTGAACGCCTCCAGGTTGCGGTTGGCGGCCTGCAGTTCGGCGGTCCGCTGCCATACCCGCTCTTCCAGCTCGGCGTTCAGCCGGGCCACCTTGTCCTGGGCGTGCTTGTGGGCGGTGATGTCGGTGATGGTGTCCACGTACTCGGAAACCCTGCCCTCATCGTCACGCAGCGCCCCGACGGTTATCCCGACCCACACAACCGAGCCGTCCTTGCGGATGTAGCGCTTCTCCAGCGAGTACCAGGGAATCTCGCCGGAAACGACCTGCCATGCCTTGGCGACGTGGAGCTCCATATCGTCGGGGTGGGTGATGTCGTGGTACCTCCGGACCAGCATTTCCTCCTCCGAGTAGCCGGTGATCTCGCAGAGGCGGCGGTTGACCCGCAGGAACCGGCCGTCCAGGCCCACGTTCGCGAACCCGGTAGCGGCGCTTGCCAGCGTCACCCGGTAGCGCTCCTCCGAGGCCCGCAGCTGCCGCTCAGCGTTCATCCGGGCGGTGACATCGCGCAGCGTGACCACGATCCCGTCCCCCAGCTTCGCCCCGCGGACCTCGAACGCCCCGGTCAGAACGTCTTCCTCGAACCGCGGCACCTGATAGTCGGTCGGCTCACCGGTCTCGATGGTGTGCACGAGCTTCGCGAACATCCCCACCGGCGCCATCGACGGGAGCACGTCGAGCAGCCGCTGCCCCACCAGCTCCTCGAGCGGACGCTGGAACAGGGTGCAGGCGACCGGGTTGGCGTACTCCGCGCGCAGGTCCACGACCTGCCCCGACTCATCACGCACGGCCGACAGCACGCCAGACGCGTCCAGCAGCACATCGACCGTGGAGCGGAACCGTTCCTCCGACGCGTGGGCCCTCTCACTGAGCCGGTGCTGCGTGGTCACGTCCCGCAGAAGAAAGATCACCCCCGTGATCGCGCCGTCCTGGCTGTGCAGCGGCTCGAACCGCGCCTCCCATGCCGAATCAGTACGGGAGCTGGGCAGAACGGGCACAGTGCTGCTCTCGCCGCGCAGCGCAGCCGCCATGTGCTCCTCGATCAGCCCGGCTACCGGTGGGGGCGCAAGATCCTGGGGCTGGCGCCCCAGGATCTCGTCAGCCTGCCAGCCCGCGCGTTCCAGTGCCTCGCCGCCGACCAGCACATAGCGCATGGCCCGATCGGTCACGATCAGGACCACATCAGGCAGCTGGTCAATCAGATGCTGATACTCGGCGGCGTCGAGCGTGATGCGATTTCACCCCCTGCCCGCACCCCGTGGACAGCCCCCCCCATCACATGCTACGTGCCCGGGCCCGCGCCACCCCGGCTGAGCCCGAGCTCACGCACCCCGCTGACCTGGGAAGAAGGCTGCTCACTGGCGGCCAGGCTGGCGGGCCTGGTCAGCAAGAGCCAGGCCGCCAGGCCCAGCGGGTACATGAAGTAGCCGGCCCGGCTGGCCGGCGCGAGCAGGAACAGCAGCGTCAGGCCAGCGACGAGCCGCCAGCCCGCGGCGGGCAGGTCGGCTGGCGGGCGGACGATCAGCGACGCCCCGACGGCCACGCCCGCGATGACCACCAGGGCGACGGCCGCCCACCGGCCCCCGCTCCCTGCGGCCGCGATGAGGTGACCGGGCAGGACGCTGGCCGCCGGGCTGGCGACCTTGCCCATCCCGAGCGGGAACGTGATCGTGTTGGCCACCATGGCGCCAGGTGCCGCCGCCACCGCCGGGCCGTCGGCGACGACCGCCAGCCCGGCCGCTGCCAGGCTGAACGCGGCAGCGGCGCGCCTGCCGTGCCGGGCCACGGCCAGTGCCAGCGCGACCGCCAGCGCGGGCCAGGCGGTCGCCTTCATGGCGGCGGCCAGGCCCAGGACGAGCCCGGCGGCCACGACCCGGTGCCAGGAGCGCCCGCGCGGCCCGCCGGCCAGCAGCGCGAACCCGAGGCACAGCAGCCCCAGCACCGGCAGGTCGTCGCCGCCGACCGACAGCGGGAAGGCGGCCACCGGCGACGCCGTGACGGCCGCGGTCCACCAGCCCACCCGCGGCGTGCCGAGCAGGGCGAGCGCGGCCCCGAACGTGACCACGAACACCACGCCGAACCACACCCGCGGGTCGGTCGCCAGCCCCCCGCCCAGCACCACCCGCGGCAGCCCGAACACGATGAGCGCCGGCAGGTACGGATCGTAGGCGTTCGGGCTGTGCGCCGCGGCGAGCGCCGCCGTTCCCTGATAGGGCGTTCCCCGGTAAAGGAACAAGGAGGCAGAACGAATGATCACCCGGACCTCTGGTTGCGCCCGCCCGGCCGCCGCCAGCCAGGCGAGTGGGGCGAGTGCGGACCCGGTCAGGGCTGCCAGCACCGCCAGCCGCGTGCCTGGGCGCCGCGCGGCCGGTCCCAGATGCGCCGCGGTGAGCATGATCAGCCATGCCGTGCCGTAGCCCACGGCGGCGAACCGGCCCCAGGTCCGCTCCGGCGGCTGGGAGCTGACCACCGCGATAACGACGGCGAAAACGGCGGAAAGGCCGGACAGCACCGCCAGCCATTCCCGGCCGAGCGTTCCGGCTGCCAGCGCCGCCGGATGCCACTTGTGCCAGGGCAGACACCGCGGTGCACCAGCACCCTCCCGGTCGCAGGAGAGTTGCAGCGTCACGATTCATGAGGCTAGGCGAGGGGCATGGGCGCAGTCGTCATGCCCGAGGGTGATCTGTGACTGGGCCCAGGGGACCATCCCGGCGCACCGCCGGGCCGGGCACCCGCTGGTCTAGAGTGCCGGAACAGAACCCGTGAGGAGGCGGTCAACAGTCATGGATGCCCGTGGCTACATCGAGCAGCACGCGCGCGGCTTCTTCGAGGACCTGAAGCAGTGGCTGGTCATCCCGTCGATCTCGGCCGATCCCGGTCACCACGGCGACGTCCGGGCCAGCGCCGAATGGCTCGCCGCGCACCTGCGGGCCACCGGGTTCCCCGAGGTGGAGATCTGGGAGACCGGCGACGCCGGCTCCCCCGGCCTGCCCGCGGTGTTCGCCTGCTGGCCGGCCGACGATCCCGCGGCGCCGGTGGTCTGCGTCTACGGGCACCACGACGTGCAGCCCGTCGAGCCGCTCGCCGAGTGGGACTCGCCGCCGTTCGAGCCGGCCGAGCGGGACGGCCAGCTGCTGGCCCGGGGCGCTTCCGACGACAAGGGCCAGGTGATGCTGCACAGCCTCGGCCTGCGGGCGTACCTGGCCGCCGCCGGCGCCACCGCCCCGCCGGTCACCATCAAGCTGATCATCGAGGGCGAGGAGGAGTCCGGCTCGCCGCATTTCGCCGGCCTGCTGCGCGCCCGGTCCGGCAGGCTGGCCTGCGACGTGATCGTCGTCTCGGACACCACGATGTGGGCGGCCGATGTGCCGTCCATGTGCACCGGTATGCGCGGGGTCATCGCCGCCGAGATCGCGCTGCGCGGCCCGGACTCCGATCTGCACTCGGGCTCGTTCGGCGGCGGGGTGCCCAACCCGCTGCACGCGATGGCGTCACTGCTGGCGGGCCTGCACGACGCGGACGGCCGGGTCACCCTGCCCGGCTTCTACGACCGGGTGGTGCCGCTCACCGCGCAGGAGCGGGAGCTGTTCGCCCGGCTGCCCTATGAGGAGAAGCTGTGGCTCGCCGACGCCGGCCACAGCCAGGCGGCCGCCGGCGAGGCCGGGTTCACCACCCTGGAGCGGATCTGGGCCCGGCCGACGGCCGAGGTCAACGGCATGTGGGGTGGCCACACCGGGCCGGGCGGCAAGACCATCGTGCCGCGCGAGGCGCATGCGAAGGTCTCGTTCCGGCTCGTCGCCCACCAGGAACCGGCCGAGGTAGCCGCCGCGCTGCGGGAGTACGTGCGCGCGAGCACACCGCCGGGCATCGACGCGGACGTGACGTTCGAGGGCCCCGGGGTGCGGCCCTGCTTTTCGCCGATCGCCTCGCCGGCCGTGCAGGCGGGCAAGCGGGCGCTGGAACGCGCGTTCGGCCGCGACGTGCTGTTCACCCGGGAGGGCGGCAGCGGCCCCGAGGCCGACCTGGCCGACATCCTGGGGGCACCGCTGGTGTTCGTGGCGGTCGGCCTGGACTCCGACAGGATCCACGCGCCCAACGAGAAAGTCGAGATGGCGCTGCTGCTCAAGGGCGCCGAGGCGGTGGCCTATCTGTGGCCCGAACTGGCGGTGGCGGCCAGGCCGGCCGCGGCAGGCCAGCACTGACGGCGGCAGGCAGCCGGGGGCCGGGGTTCGGTGGACAATGGCCCGGTGGGTAACGGCACGGTGGGCAGCGGCACGGTGGGCAGCGGCACGGTGGGCAGCGGCACGGTGGGCAGCGGGATGACGGTGGACGGCGCCGCTGGCGGAGCTGAGCCGCAGCAGGCCCGGGATCTGGGCGGGGAGCTGGGCGGGTTCGTGCTGGCCCGCAGCGAGGTCGACCGGGCCAGTGCCCGGCGGGAGGACGCGGACTGGATCACCGCCGCCTGGGCCGACGCGGCCAGCCGGGTGCTCGTCCTCGACAAGGACCAGGCGCTGGTCAGTTTCGGCGAGGGCACCGCCGATCTCGTCCTGGTCCCGCCCGGGCAGGCGCCGGAAGGAGTGCGGTTCCTGCTCGGCCTGGACGCCGCCGGCGTCGCCTACTTCGGGCTGGCCGGCCCGGTGGGAGGTCTCGGCGCGAAACCTGTCCCGCCGCCCGGCAGCGCGCTGCCGGCGCCGGAGCCGGGGGTGCGCCCGGCAGGCCTGCGCCAGGTCGGCCCGCTGCTCGGCGACCGCGACGCCGGCCTGTTCACGCACGCGGTGGCGCTGGCCAACTGGCACGCCCGGCACACCCACTGCCCGCGCTGCGGCACCCTGACCGTGCCGGCGCCGGCCGGCCACGCACGGCACTGCCCCAACGACGGCAGCGAGCACTTCCCCCGGATCGACCCGGCAGTGATCATGCTGGTGACCGATGACGGCGACCGCTGCCTGCTCGCGCGCAACCGGCAGTGGCCGCCGCGCCGGGTGTCGATCCTGGCGGGTTTTGTCGAGCCGGGGGAGTCCGCGGAGCAGGCCGTCGTCCGCGAGGTCCGGGAGGAGACAGGGATCACCGTCAGCGGGATCCGCTATGTCGGCAGCCAGCCCTGGCCGATGCCGCAGAGCCTGATGCTCGGCTTCCGGGCGCTGGCCGGCCCCGGGCAGCAGATCAGGGTGGACAAAGAGGAGATCGCCGAGGCGCGCTGGTACACCCGGGCAGAACTGGCCGCCGCCGTGACCGCGGGCGAGGTGCTGCTCCCGCCGCCGGTGTCGATCGCGCACCGGATCATCGAATCCTGGTACGGCGAGCCCATTCCCGGCAGCTGGTAGCCCAGCCTTTGGACCCACAGCCCGACGTTTCATCGTTTTGGGTCATGATCGCCGAAGTTTTGTCCCGGTTTGTGGTCACCGAACCCGTGAAACCAGCGTCGGACTGGCGCCCGGAGTGCGGGGCGCAGGGGCGTGACGGGTGATGACGGGTGGTGACGGGGAGCCGGCTGGCGCGGGTTAGGCGGGGGCCAGCTGGCGGACCGCTTCGGACTCGTCCACGCCGGGGGCGGGCACGATCATGATGACCGGGGTGTCCAGCCCGCTGTCCCGGTACTGCTGCACCCGCTCCCGGCACTGCTCGGGCCGGCCGTGCACGACCAGGTCATCGACCACCTCGTCGGGGATGGCGGCCAGCGCGCCCTTGCGGTCGCCCGCCGCCCACGCCTTCTGCATGGGCCGCAGTGCCTCGCCGCGGCCGAGCCAGTCGTGGAAGGCGGCGTAGGCGGGGACGGTCAGGTAGGCCGCGATCAGCCGCCGGCCGATCTGGCGGGCCATGTCCGCGTCGGCGACGGGGCAGACGAAAACCCGGGCGATCAGCTCGCAGTCCGGCCCGGCCACCGCGCGCACCGTCGGCACGTCGGACGGCGCCAGCCAGTTGGTGATCGCCCCGTCGGCGAGGGAGGCCGCCAGCCGCACCATGCCGGGCCGCAGCGCGGCCAGCGCCAGACCAGGCGGCTGGGCGGGCGCCGGCTCCAGCCGGAACCCGTTCACGGCGAAGGTCTCGTACTGGGCGCTGACCTTCTCCCCGGCCAGGGCCGGGCGCAGGAAGCGCAGCGTGTCCCGGGCGCGCTGGTAGGGCCGGTCCAGGGCGATGCCGTTCCAGTCCTCCACGATCACCGGGGAGGACACGCCGATGCCGAGCACGAACCGGCCCGGCGCCAGGTCGGCCACGGTGGCCGCGTTCATCGCCAGCAGGGCCGGCCCGCGGGTGAAGATGCCGGCGATCGCGGTGCCGAACCGCAGGCCGGTGGTCCACTGGGCGGCCAGCGCCAGGGGGGTGAAGGCGTCGGCACCGTTGAGTTCGGCCGACCATGCGTCGGTGTAGCCGAGGTCGGGCAGCATGGTGACAAGATCCCGCTGCCCGGGCAGCGGCTGGCTGCGCAGTGGGAGCGTGATGCCCCATCTCGGCGTTGTTTCCATCGGCGGCCTCCTCGGGGTTGTCCGCCCATCATGCTGTCACGGCCGGGACGGGCAGCGGGCCCGCCAGTACTGGACCACCAGACGAGAGCGAGAGCACTGCTCTTGACAAGCGGCACGCCAGGGGAGACACTGTTCTTAGTCAAGAGCACTGCTCTCGAAGATGGAGCAGGCCTCACGGAAGGGACGACCGTCATGACCGGCAGCACCCCCGACCCCCGCTATGTCCAGCCGGACCGCGGCACCCGGTTCTTCAACGGGGCCGTCGCCGCCTTGACCCGCGCCGGTGTCAGCGTCTGGGGATCACGGGTCCTTGCCGTCCGCGGGCGCACATCGGGACAGTGGCGCACCACCCCGGTGAACCCGCTGACCCTGGACGGGGTGCGCTATCTGGTCGCCCCCCGCGGCGAGACCCAGTGGGTGCGCAACATGCGGGCCGCGGGCGGCGGCGAGCTCCGGGTCGGCCGCCGGGTGGAGCCGTTCACGGCGACCGAGCTGGCCGACGCGGACAAGCCGCCCATCCTGCGCGCTTACCTGAAGAAGTGGAAGTTCGAGATCGGCATGTTCTTCGACGGCGTCGGCCCGGAAGCGCCCGACGCGAAGCTGCTGGAGATCGCGCCCGGTTACCCGGTCTTCCGGCTCGGCCGCCCGGCCTGACCGGCCCGGTCAGCCGGGCCGCCCGGGCCGCCCGGGCCGGCCGCACGGGCCCGGGCGAACCCGCCCCTGCCCCGCAGCGCGGACAGCACCCCGGCCACCGCCACCGCGCGGACCTTCTTTCAGCGGGTGAGCGCCAGGGTGGCGCCGGTGTCGTCGAGCAGCCGGTGGTGGCCGTCCGCGGCCGCGAAGCTCTCCCGTGCCTGGCGCACCCGTGCCCGCGGCCCGTCCGGGCCGGCCAGGGTGGTGCCTTCCGCGCCGACGGCGATCAGTTCCCCGCCCGAGCGGAGCAGCACCGGGCCGTCCCGCCGGGCGGAGATCGCCACCCGGCCCGAGCGCAGGCCGTCCAGCACCGCCGCCAGCCCGTCCCCGGCACATTCGACCCAGGTGGTCGGCGTCCCGGGCGGCGCGTCCGCGCCGGGCCGGTGCCAGTCGCTCCCGCCGACCGGGATCGCGCCGGAGTCCCAGGCCAGCCACCAGGCCAGCGGGGTGGTCCAGTGCAGGTCCAGCCAGCTCCAGTGCCACACCTCCACCAGCGGCGGCTTCACCCGCATCGGCAGCGTCCAGCTGACCTCACCGCCGATCGGGTGGTTGACCGACAGCAGCCCGCCGCGCCGCTGTGTCTGCTCCAGCCAGGCGTCGGCGGGCTGCCGGAAGTCGACCCAGCCGACCTCGCCCAGCGCTCCCGCGTGACCGCCGGGGATCGTGACCTCCTGCCCGGGCAGCAGCGTGATGCCATACCGCGACGCGGCGGCGGGAAGCTCGCGGTGATGGCTGACCGTGTTGTGGTCGGTGACCGCCAGAAAATCAAGACCAAGCCCGGCGGCATAACGAGCCAGTTCCGCGACTGTCAGCGCACCATCCGAATGCACCGTGTGGGTATGGAGGTCGCCGGCCAGCCAGCGCCGGCCGGACCCGGCCGGCAGGACCCGGGCCGGGGGCCGGTCCGCGGGCGGGACCGGTGGCGGAGGTGACGGCTCCGGCTCCAGCTCTCCCGGCCTGGCGCTCACCTGCGCTGAGAGCCGGTACTCCGCCCCCTCGGGAGGCAGCCGGTAGATGCCGATCATCACCTGCCAGGTGCCCGGCTCCAGCTCGCCCGGCAGGTAGCCCGGGGTCGCGGCGTCCGCGGCGATCACGAACGACTGCCGGGCACCGCCGGACCAGCCGCGGAACCCGGCCGGGCCGACGCAGCCCAGATCCAGCACGGCGGCCGAGCGGTCGTACTCCAGCTCCACCCGCAGGGCGCGCGACCCGGGCGGGACCTCGAACGGCAGGTAGTGCCAGGACGAGGCGAAGCGGTCGGCCAGCGTCCACCGGCCGTGGTGCCGCGTCGCATCGGGCATGCTTCCATCCGACCAGATCCACCCGGCCCAGGCCAGATGTGCGGGCCAGGCTTGCGGCCTGCCGGGGTGTTTTCCGGCTCGCGCCTACAATCCCGGCATGGAACCCGCCGCTGCCGGTGCGGCAGTAACCCGGCGGCGGCGGTGGCTCCCCGAGCGCAGCCCGCACGACGGCGAGATCCTGCGGCTGGCGGTGCCGGCATTCGGCGCACTGGTGGCCGAACCGCTGTTCCTGCTGGCCGACTCGGCGATCGTCGGCCGGATCGGCACCACCGCGCTGGGCGGGCTCGGGGTGGCCAGCCAGGCGCTTACCACCCTGGTCAACGTCTCCATCTTCCTGGCCTACGGGACCACGGCGGCGGTCGCCAGGCAGCTGGGGGCCGGGAACCGGCAGGCGGCGATCCGCCACGGCATCGACGGTCTGTGGCTGGCCGGCGCCATCGGCGCCGTCGTGCTCGCGGCCGGCTGGCCGCTGGCCCCCACCATCGCCGCGCTGTTCGGCGCCTCGGCCGGGGTCACCGCTGGCGCGGTCACCTACCTGCGGATCAGCCTGCTCGGGGCGCCGGCCATGCTCGCCGTGCTGGCCGGGACCGGGGTGCTGCGCGGGCTGCAGGACACCCGCACCCCGCTCGCGGTCGCCGTCGCCGCCAACCTGGCCAACGTCATGCTCAACGTGCTGTTCGTGCTCGGCCTGCGCTGGGGCATCGCCGGCTCGGCGTGGGGCACGGTGATCGCCCAGAACGCCGCTGCCGCCGCCTACCTGATCATCGTGGCCAGAGGCGCCCGCCGGGCCGGGGTCGCCTTCGGGCCGGACCGGGCCGGGGTGCGGGCCGCCGCGACGGCGGGCGCGGCGCTGGTGGTGCGCACGCTCGCGCTGCAGGCGGTGCTGGTGGTGACCACGGCGATCGCGGCACGCCAGGGAGACGATGCGATCGCCGCCCACCAGATCGCGTTCCGGCTCTGGCTGCTGCTGGCCCTGGCCCTGGACGCGATCGCGATCGCTGGCCAGGCCATCACCGGCCGGTATCTCGGCGCCGGCGACGTGGCCGGCGCCCGGGCGGCCACCCGCCGGATGACCGGCTGGGGCGCGCTGTACGGGCTGGTGTTCGGGGCCGCGCTGCTGGCCGCCCGTCCCCTGCTGCCGGGCCTGTTCGCCGTCGCGCCGGGGGTCAGGCACCTGCTGCTGGCGGTGCTGCTGGTCGCCGCACTCCAGCAGCCGGCCGCTGGCGTGGTGTTCGTGCTGGACGGCGTGCTGATCGGCGCCGGGGACCAGAACTATCTCGCGCTGGCCGGGCTGGCGACCGCGGCCGTGTTCGGCGTGGCGGCCTGGTATGTGCACGTCACCGGCGGTGGCCTGGTCGCCCTCTGGCTCGCCTACAGCCTCTGGCTGGCGGCCAGGTTCGTGTCGCTGACCTGGCGCGCCCGCGGCACCGCCTGGCTGGTCACCGGCGCCGTCCGCTGACGGTGGCCTCGCTCAGTGGCCGCTGTCAGCGCAGCCGCCAGCCGATCACCTGGCCGGCCCGGGTGGCCGGGGGGCCGAGCAGGCCGGCCAGGAACCGTGCCAGCGGGGAGCCCGCCGGGGTGACCGCGACCACGGCGGCGGTGCGCCACGATGCCAGCTGTGCCCGCACTTTCGCGGCGGGCACAGCCGGGACGCCCGGGTCACCGCCCCACAGCGCGTTCAGGTAGCGCGCGGTCGGCGTGCGGCGCGGGACGCACGGCCGGGCCAGCCCGGCCTTGTCGCGGGCGAAACAGCGGCCGTCGATCAGCGAGGCCGGCTCGCCGGTGTCCGCCTGCCAGCGCAGCACCTGCGGGAAGACCGGCACGACCAGGACCGGTGCGTCGCTGGGCAGCCGCAGCCGGGCAACGGCCGCCTGCCAGCCGGCCGGGACCGGGGCCGCGGGGGCGGTCGGCATCGGCAGCGGGACGAGTAGCAGCACCGCCAGCACCGTGATCGCGGCCGGGATGGCACGCCGGGCCAGGCTCGCGCTCTGGGGCAGGGCCGCCCGCGCCCGGTCCAGGCCGAAGGCCAGCAGCGCCGCCGCCGCGCCGTCCGCGAGGATCGCGAAACGGTCCGGCAGGATGGCGCCCAGCACCGGCAGATGGCGCAGCCAGTACCAGGGCAGCAGCACACCGGGATAGTGCAGCCCTCCGAGGGGGATGGGCGCGCTGCCGAGGGTGAACAGTTCCAGCGCCGCGAACGTCACCGCGCTGGCGCGGGCCCGCAGGTCCGGCCAGCAGCAGACCGCGGCGGCGAGCAGCACCACCAGCAGCGGCCAGCCCAGGTAGCCCAGATACTCCGGCAGCAGCCCCGGGTAAGCGGCGGCGTAGCCCGCGCTGCCCGCGGTGTGGAACAGCAGATCGCCGGGCGGGGTCACGAGCACGGCGAGATAGCTGTGGAAGGCCCCGGCGTGCCAGGGACTGCCGTGCAAGCTGGCCGGGCCCACGAACTGCACCCACAGGGCGTATCCGCAGATCGCCAGCGTGACCGCGGCCGCTGTGGACAGGCCCGCCGCGGCCGGACGGATGTGCCCGCGGACCGCATGCGGCCTGCTCGCGGCCAGGGTGACGGCCAGCAGGGCGGCGGCCACGGCGGTCTGGGCCAGCAGCTCCTCCCCGATGAACACCTGGGCGGCGGCCAGCAGGCCGAGCACGGCGCCCGCTCTCACCGGCCGCGCGCGGCCGGTGAGGATCCTCAGCGCCACGTCGATGATCAGTGGCGGCAGCACGGCGAACTGCAGCTGGTAGTGGCCGATGCCGGAGTTCAGCAGCGCAGGCGAGAAGCCGTAGACGGCGCCGCCCAGCGCCGCCGCGGACAGGCTCGCATCCCAGCGCCGCAGCACCCAGAACATGCTTGCCGCCGACCCGGCGAACCCCAGCGTCAGCAGCACGGTGAGGCTGACCTGCGGGCCGGCCAGCAGCGTCACCGGGGTGAGCAGCACCCCGGGCAGCAGCACCGAGGTGTTCCCCATCAGGTTGATGCCCTGCGGCGCGTTCATCGCCGTCGTCACCAGCGCCGGGAGCCGGCCGTGGGAGACGGCTGCCGCCGCGTAGCGCATGAACCAGGTGAACTGATCCTCGTCGGGCAGGTTGGCCGCCTGGGCGTGCCCGGCCGGGTCAGCCCACAGCCGGGCGGTGACGGCGACGGCGGCCAGCAGGTAGCAGCCCAGGACCAGCCAGGACGCCCGGCGCTGGCGACCGGCGGCCGTCCGCATGGCCGCCAACCTAGTTGATCGCCGGGCGCGGTGATCGGTGCTTTTCTCCGGCTTTGCCACCCGCACCGGGTTGACCCGGTAAATTCACCGTGCGTAGAATTCAACAGGCGTTGAGATTCCGCCGCGCGGCCCGGAGCGGCCCTCAGTGACCCGCTGCCGGCCACCCGGCCCGGTGCTAGGGAGTCCCTATGTGGGCGATGATCGTCAAGGAGTTCCGGCAGCTGCGGCGTGACCGGCGCACGCTGGCGATGATGATCGTGATGCCGGTGATCCTGCTGATCGTGTTCGGCTACGCGGCCAGCTTCGACGTGTCGACGATCCCCACCGTGGTCGCCGGGCCGCAGGGGGCGGCGGTCGCCGCCACCCTCGGCAAGCCGTTCGACGTGGTGGCCACCGCGCCCACCCAGGGCCGGGCCTGGGCCCAGAACGAGCTGCGCGACGGCAAGGCGGCGATGGCGGTGATCGCTGGCGGCGGGCCGACACAGGTGCTGGTCGACGGGAGCCAGCTGTTCACCGCCCGGACCGCGCTGGCCGCGCTGTCCGCCGCGCAGGAGCGGGCCATCGCCACCCGGGGCATCCCGGCCGCCTCCGCGCAGCGGCCGCACGTGACGGTTCTCTACAACCCCGGGCTCACGACCGCGGACATCATGATCCCCGGCCTGTGCGGGGTGGTGCTGGTGTTCATCGGGACGATCATCACCAGCCTCGGGGTGGTCCGCGAACGCCAGTCCGGGACGCTGGAGCAGCTGGCCGTCATGCCGCTGCGCCCCCGGGACGTGTTCCTCGGCAAGATCGTCCCCTACTTCGGGGTGGCCGCGCTCGACCTCGCGATCGTGGTCGGGGTCGGGGTCGGTGTCTTCGGCGTCCCGTTCCGCGGCTCGTTCGCCACGTTCGCGCTCGGCGCCATCCTGTTCCTGTTCGTCACCCTGGGCCTGGGGGTGCTCATCTCCAGCGTGTCGGAGAACCAGGGCCAGGCCATCCAGCTGTCGGTGATGGTGATGCTGCCGCAGGTCCTGCTCTCCGGCCTCATCTTCCCGCTGTCCTCGATCGCGGTCGGGGTGCGCTGGATCTCCTACATCCTGCCGCTGACCTACTTCAACCAGATCTCGCGGGGGGTGATGCTGCGGGCGGAGCCGATCGGGCCGCTCTGGCAGCCCTTCCTCTTCCTGGCCCTGCTCGGCCTGGTCGTCTTCACCCTGGCCAGCCTGCGGTTCCGCAGCTTCCTCGCGCCCGCGGCGCCGCGCCGGGGCGCGAGGAAGCCGGCCGCGCAAGTGCCAGCGAGCACGGGGCCAGCAGGCACGGGGCCAGCAGGCACGGGGCCGGCGAGCACGGGCGACGCTCCGGCTGCCAGCGCGGGTCCCGCTTCCGCCGAGGATGCTGGTGAGGCCGGTCAGGCGGCTCCGGGCGGGAGTGCCGGGAGCGCCCGGTGACCGCGCCCGCAGCCAGCCCGGGAGAGGCCCGCTCCGCGGGCGCCGGCGGTGACGACTGGTGGGGTGCCGAGGCGGTGTGCGTTAAGTATGGGGGAAGGCTGGCCCTTGACGACGTGAGCTTCCGCGCGGTGCCCGGCCGGGTGAGCGCGGTGGTGGGCGGTGACGGGGCGGGGCGGACCACGCTGCTGCGCTGCCTGGCGGGGGCGCTGGCGCCGTCCAGCGGCCGGGTCCGGCTGCCCGCGCCGCTGCGGATCGGGTACCTGTCTGCGGGTTCGGGGACCTACCCCGATCTGTCGGTAGCCGACAACCTCGCCTTCCGCGCGGCCGCCTACCAGGTGCCGGCCGCGGCTGCCCGGGAGCATGGCGACGAGCTGCTGGAGCGGGCCGGGCTGGCCGGGGCACGCGGCCGGCTGGCGGGCCAGCTCTCCGGCGGGATGCGGCAGAAGCTGGGTGTCATCGCGGCCATGCTGCACCAGCCCGACCTGCTGGTGCTGGACGAGCCGACCACCGGGATCGACCCGGTCAGCCGGGCCGACCTGTGGTGGCTCATCGCCCGCGCCGCCGCCAGCGGCGCGGCCGTGGTGCTGGCGACCAGCTACCTGGACGAGGCGGAACGCGCCTTTGACGTGCTCGCCCTGGACGCGGGCCGGGTACTGGCCCGGGGCACGCCGCAGGAGATCGTCGCGGCCATGCCCGGCACGCTGCGGGCGGTCCAGGACTGGCCGCAGGGCGAGACCAGGCGCCGGGCCTGGCGGCGGGCGGCGCGCTGGCGGGTCTGGGACCCGGACGGGGAGCCGGCGGACGCGGCCGGCGAGCGGCTGGCGCCGGACCTGCAGGACGCGATCACCGTCGCGATCCTCGCGCGTGAGCTCGCCGGCGGCGGTGACCTGGCAGGCGCCGGCACCGCCGGCCGCGGTGAGCGGGCCCATGGTGACCAGGCCCGTGGTGAGCGGCAAGGAGGCGCGATGACCGGGATGCTCGCGCAGTGCACCGGGGTGACCCGCCGGTTCGGCCACTTCGTCGCCGTGGACGGGGTCGACCTGGAGCTGGGCCGCGGCGAGGTGGTCGGCCTGCTGGGCGCGAACGGCGCCGGGAAGACGACCCTGATCCGGATGCTGCTCGGGCTGCTGGCGACCTCCGGCGGTGAGGTGCTGCTGTTCGGCGAGGCACCGTCCCGCCGGACCCGGCAGCGCATCGGGTACGTGCCGCAGACCCTCGGGCTGTACGACGACCTCACGCCGGCCGAGAACCTGGCCTTCTCGGAAGCGGTGTTCGGCGCGGAGCCAGCCGGTGGCGGGCAGCAGGCCGGCCGCCGCCGGGCCGCGGCCGCCGGCCTGCCGGAACCGCTGCGCCCCTTCGGCCGGACCGTGGTCGGGTCGCTGCCGCTGGGCGTCCAGCGCAGCGCCGCGTTCGCGCAGGCACTGGCTCACCATCCGGAACTGCTCATCCTTGACGAGCCGACCTCGGGAGTGGACCCGCTGGCCCGCGCCCGGCTCTGGGAGACGGTGGCCGAGGCCGCCGCATCCGGGGTCGGGGTGCTGGTCACCACCCACTACATGGACGAGGCGGAGGAGTGCGACCGGCTGATGGTGATGGCCGACGGCCGGGTCGTCGCCGAAGGCACGTCGGCCCAGATCACCGGCGACGCGCGGGTGAGCGTGGTGGAGAGCGGGTCGTGGGCGGCCGCGTTCGGCGCGCTGGAGGCCGCGGGGCTGCCGGTGGCGCTGGTCGGCCGGACGTTGCGGGTGCCCGGCGCCGCACCCGCCGATGTCCGCCGCGCGCTCGGCGGGGTGCAGGCCAGCGTCAGCGAGGGCCCGGCCACGCTGGAGGAGCGGTTCTTCGAGCTCACCCTGACCTCCAGCAGGGCGAAGGCACCGGCATGACCGTCCCGTCCACACCGCCCGGGCGCCGCGGTGGGCGCGGCAGCCGCAGCGAGGGCGGCAGGCGAAGCGAGACCGGCAGCCGCGGTGGGCGCGGCAGCCGCAGCGGCCGCCGGGGTGGCGACAGCGGCACCCGGGAGGCGATCCTGGCCGCGGCGCGGGCCCGGTTCGGCGACTACGGCTACGACGGGGCGACGATCCGCGGCATCGCCGCCGACGCCGGGGTGGACGCCGCTCTGGTACACCATTTTTTCGGCACCAAGGAGCGGCTGTTCGCGGCGGCGATGCGGCTGCCGCTCATCCCGGGTGAGCTGGTCGCCAGCGCGCTGGACCCCGGCACCCGGGAGCCTGGCCGCAGCCTCGGCGAGCACCTGCTGCGCACGGTGCTCGGGGCCTGGGACGTCGCCGAGATGCGGTCCACCTTCCTAGGGCTGCTGCGCTCGGCGGTCACCAGCGAGCAGGCCGCGGGCATGCTGCGGGAGTTCGCCACCGAGGCCATCCTGAGCCGGATCGCCGGCGCGGCCCAGGCCGCCCACACCGCCGCCGGGCCGGCCGCTGCCGTGCCCGCCGCCGGGACAGGCGGCACCGCGGACACAGGCGGCACGGGACAGACAGGCGGCGGCCGGGGGAGCGGCGGTGTCCCGGAGGCGGGCGGGTCAGGGGCGCCGAGCGCCGATGCGCAGTTCCGCGCCGCGCTGGTCGCCAGCCAGGTGCTGGGCCTGGCCCTCACCCGGTATGTGCTTGAATTCGAGCCGCTGGCCCGGGTGGGTACCGACGAGCTGGCCACCGCGATAGGCCCCACTCTGGAGCGCTATCTGACCGGTGAGATCCGGTAGCGCAGCCACGCGGCGGCGCCGAACCCACCACGATCATGACGAGCAGGGCTTTGAAGCGACCCCGCGGCGCCTACGGCTTGCGGGCCACGCCGCCGTGGGCGGAGGTCATCTCGGTCGGCGGCTCGTCGTCGGGGTCGGCCCGCCAGGTGTGCACGTAGACCACCCCGGGCGGGACCAGCTGGAGTCCGTCGAAGAAGCGGCACACCTGCGCGTGGCTGCGCAGGGTCTGCGGGGTGGACACCCGCTCGTTGTAGCGCCGCTGCGCCTCCGCCTGGCCGGAGTGGATGTCGCTGGCCGGATGGGAGATGGCCAGATAGCTGCCGGAGGGCAGGGCGTCCACCAGCTGGGCGACGATCTCGTACGGCTGTTCGGAGTCCTGGATCAGGTGCAGCACGCCGATGAGCATCAGGGCTATCGGCTGGGTGAAGTCCAGCGTCTGGCTGGCGTGCGCGAGGATGGTATCGGGCTCCCGCAGGTCGGCTTCCAGGTAGGCGGTGGCGCCCTCGGGGGTGCTGGTGATCAGCGCCCTGGCGTGCGCGAGCACGATCGGGTCGTTGTCCACGTACACGATGCGTGAGCTGGGCGCCGCCGCCTGGGCCACCTCGTGGGTGTTGTTCGCGGTCGGGATGCCGGTGCCGATGTCGAGGAACTGCCGGATGCCGCAGTCGTCCGCGAGGAAGCGGACCGCGCGGGCCAGGAAGGCCCGGTTGGCCCGCACCCGGAACCGCAGGCCGGGAGTGACCGCCAGCACCCGTTCCGCGGCCTCCCGGTCGGCGGCGAAGTTGTCCTTGCCGCCCAGCCAGTAGTCGTAGACGCGGGCGGGGTGCGCCACGGTGGTGTCGATCTCCGCCTTCGCGCGGCTGGGGAAGATGCCACTGAACCAGGCCCCTGTCATCGGGCGTCCCTCCATGGTCTGATCATGACTTGCGCGCGACCCCGCACCACGCCGTGACTTCGGGGGGTGCCTGCGCCGCCGGGCCGGGCCGCCACTGCTGCGGCTGGACGACACCCGGCGGGAGCAGTTCCAGCCCGTCGAAGAAGCTGAGCACCTGATCGCGGGTGCGCATGGTGGCCACCGCGCCCCGCATGCGCTCGTTCACCCGCCTGGTCATCTCGGCCATCGCGGCCGGCTGGATGTCGCTGGCCGGGTGGGCGAGCACCAGGTAGCTGCCTGGCGGCAGCGCGCTCATCAGCCTCGCGACGATCTTGCCGGGGTCCTCCAGGTCCTGGATGAGGTGCAGGATGATCAGCAGCATCAGGGCCACCGGCTGGCCGAGGTCCAGGGTGCGCGCGGCGGACTTGAGGATCGGCTCCGGTTCGCGCAGATCGGCGTCGAGGTAGGCGGTGGCGCCCTCGGGGGTGCTGGTGAGCAGCGCCCGGGCGTGCACGAGCACGATCGGGTCGTTGTCCACGTAGACCACGCGCGACTCCGGGGCGGCGGCCTGCGCGACCTCGTGTGTGTTGCTCGCGGTCGGCAGCCCGGTCCCGATGTCGAGGAACTGCCGGACACCCGCCTCGGTCACCAGGTAACGCACCACCCGGGCCAGGAACGCCCGGTTGGCCCGGACATCGGCGACAATCCCCGGATTGGCGGCGATGGCGGCCTCTGCCGCCTCCCGGTCGGCCGGGAAGTTGTCCTTCCCGCCCAGCCAGTAGTCGTAGACCCGCGCCGAATGCGCCGTCCCGGTGTCGATGCGGATGGGCTTGCCGGGTTTGACGCCACGCGGCGGCCGTTCGGTCATCCGGCCACGCCTCCCGACCAGGCTGATAATGCCATCCTCCATCGCAGCATAACGGTGCCGATCACAGCGAACACGCCATCGCAGGTCAAGCCGCCTCGCCGGGCGCCGGTGCCGTTGAGTTACCATCCCTGTCGTGGACGCCCTGCTCGGCACGTGCTCGCTCCCCGAACTGCGGCGGCGTACCAGCTTCAAGTGGCGTACCCACACCGCCGACGTGCTGCCGGCCTTCGTCGCCGAGATGGACTTCGACCTCGCCGCCCCGATCACGCAGGCCGTCACCGCCGCGCTCGCCGTCGGCGACTGCGGTTACCCGCACAGGGGGCTGCTGGGTGAGGCATACGCGGCGTTCGCCGCAGCCCGGCTGGGCTGGGCCGTGGACCCCGCCTGGGTCTATCCCATCCCGGATGTGATGACCGGGCTCGCCGAGATCGTCGAGGCCATCACCCCGCCGGGCTCGGGGATCGTCATCAGCCCGCCCGTCTATCCTCCGTTCCATTTCCGCTTCGGTTTCTACGGACGGCGGATCATCGAGGCGCCACTGGCCCGGGACGCGGCGGGCCGCTACCAGCTGGACCCGGCGGCGATCGATGCCGCGCTTGGCGAACCGGGTGCGGCCGCTTACCTGCTGTGCAGCCCGCACAACCCGACCGGGAACGTCTGGTCGGCGCAGCAGCTAGGGATGGTCGCCGACCTGTGCCAGCAGCATGGCGCGGCGCTGCTGGTGGACGAGATCCATGCCCCGCTGGTGCTGCCGGGCGCCGCCTTCGTGCCGTTCGGCTCGCTCGGGCACTCGATGGCAGAGCGGGCGTTCGTCTTCACGTCGGCGTCGAAGGGCTGGAACATCCCCGGCCTCAAGTGCGGCATCGCGGTGGCTGGCTCGGACTGGGGCGCCGCCCTGCTGGAGGAGCGCTGGGAGGCGCTGCTCGCTGGCCACCTCGGTGTGCTCGCGTCGGTGGCCGCCTTCACCGGCGGGCTGCCCTGGCTGGACGCGGTCCTGCGCCAGCTCGACGAGAACCGGGCGCTGCTGGCCCGCCTGCTGGCCGAGCATCTGCCGGCGGTGGGTTACGCGCCCCCGCAGGCCAGCTTCCTGGCCTGGCTGGACTGCCGGGCGCTGGGCCTGGGCGACGACCCGTCGGCGGCGTTCCTGGAAGCCGGGCGGGTGGCGGTCAGCCGCGGCCCCGACTTCGGCAGCCAGGGTCACGGCTTCGTCCGGCTGAACATCGGCACCTCACCCGCGCTGATCGCCGAGGCGGTGCGCCGGATGGCCGCGGCGCTGCCCGGTGAGCAGGGCTAGCGCTGGCGGAGCAGGTCGCGGGTGATCTCCATCTGCCCCAGATGCTGGCAGACCTCCTCCAGAACGTGCAGCAGGGCGTGACCCTGGCTGACGAACTCCAGCTCGCCGGGCCCCGTCGTGGGGTGGGTTCCGCGGGGCCGGGCCCGCGGGTCGGCGGTGGCGACGTCGGCCCGGAACCGGCGCTTGGCTTCCTCGGCGGCATCGATCAGGTCCGCCACCGGCCCAGACGCGCGGAACTCGGCATCACGGTCGCGGACCACGTCGCGGCCGGCCACCACCTCCCCGCCCCAGTACTCCATGACGCCCAGGCAGTGCCGCAAGATCACATAGGCCGAGTTCGCGCCGGGCAGGCCCGGCCCGGCATTGGCCAGGTCGTCGCCCAGATCCCGGACGATGCCGGCCATGGCGTCCACTGCCCGGTCCACATAGCTGGCGAGCGCATCCGGTGCAATTCCCATCAGGCCATCATGGCCCGGCGGCAACTGGCGGGGCCAGCCGGCCGCCAGCCAGCCGCCAGCCATCCGCCGGGGCACCGGCAACGGCGGCACGGCTAGAGCACCGGGGTATGGGGTAGTGACCAACCGGGGGACGCGGGAATGAACCGCGCGTTCGGCGCAGTAAGGAATGGGGGACTAGATCATGAAATGGTGGAAACTGGCGCTCGGCGTGATGCTCCTCGGCACGGTGGCATTCCTGCTCGCGGGCCGGGGCGACATCGCCCAGTCCCGGCGCATGCGCCGGAGGTAGCCGGCCAACGAGGGCACAGCAGCGGGACGGGCGCCGGCTATCGGGAGCTACTGGGCTGGGAGGCCGATGGTCCGGCTGTGTCCCGAGTCTGCACCAGGGCCGCCTGTGCCCGCTCGCTGGCAACCCGCCTGAGTGCGGCCCGGCGCGCGCTGTGAATGTGGCGCCGGGCCGCGGCCCTGGCCCGGATGGCGTCCCGGGCCAGCAGGGCCTCGACGATGTCGGAGTGCTCACGGACTGACCGGGCCGGCCGTCCGGCGATCGCCAGCGTGGTGTCCATGCTGCGGGCCAGCATCTCCTGCAGGACGGTCTGGGTCATGGCCAGGAACCTGTTGCTGGCGAACTCGGCGATCTGCAGGTGCAGTTGCGCGTCCATGGCCTGCAGCTCAGCGGGTGACCTGTGGGCGAGAACGGCCTGCTCCAAGCGCTCGAACGTGGCCACCAACTGCTGAAGCTGCTCGTCGGTGGCCGCGGTCGCCGCCCAACCCGCGGCCGGAACCTCGAGTACCTCGCGCATGGCGAACAGCTCCTCCATCCCGACCTCGCGCAGCCGGGCGAAACGCTGCATGGCACGCTCACCCTCGGCCGCTGATGCCACGAAGACACCCTTGCCATGGCGCACAGCAACCAGCCCACGGGTCTGCAGGGAGCGCAGCGCCTCGCGGACCGAGGCCCGGCTCACTCCCAGCAGCTCGCACAGTTCGCGTTCGCCGGGCAGCCGATTGCCGGGGGACAGGCCGTTGCCCGCGATGTAACGCTCGATCTGGTCAGCCACCCGCAGGAACAGCGGCTCAGCGGAACCCATCCACCGCCAGCCGACCGCCGGAGGGCCGGCGGCGCCTGCCGGGGATGGTCCGGCCGCGTCCTGTGACACTGGCGGCTCCTACGCGCTCGGGTACAGACGGGTCAGCGCGAACTCCCGGTGGCCGAGGGATTCCGCGCAGGTGAGCCGGCCGTTCACCGTCCGGTCGATGACATTCTCCAGCCGGTCACCGGCTTCGGTCAGGCTGTATTCCAGATTCAGCAGCCCGGACACATCCAGGTCGATGTGCTCGCTCATGGTTGCCACCGTGACGGGGTTGGCCGACAGCTTGATCACTGGCTCGACCGGATGGCCGACCACGTTGCCCTGGCCGGTGGGGAACAGGTGGATCACCGCCCCGGCCGCGGCGGTCAGGGTGATGAACTCGGCGGCGGCACAGGAGGTGTCGATGAAGTTCAGGCCGGGCACGGTGGGCCGCTCGCCGGGGGCGAGGGCGTCCACCACCGGCGTGGTCCCGGTCTTCTCGATGTTGCCCAGTGCCTTCTCCTCGATGGTGGACAGCCCGCCCCGGATGTTGCCCTGGGTGGGCTGCGAGCCGAGCAGGTTCGCGCCGGTCCGTTCGATCATGGCCAGGTAGTCGTCGAAGAACCGCTGGAACTTCTTGCGCACCTCGTCGGTAGCGCAGCGGGCCGCGATGAGATGCTCGCCGCCGGTCAGCTCGGTGGTCTCGCCGAAGATGACCGTGCCCCCGGCGGCGATGTGGCGGTCCACTGCCTGCGAGGTGGCGGGGTTGGAGCCCAGGCCGCTGGTGGTGTCGGACTCGCCGCACTTGATGCTCATGAGCAGCTCGCCCCGTTCGACGGGGACCCGGCTGATCTCGCTGGCGTCCTGCATCATCCGCGCGGCCGCCCGCGCGGCCATCTCCAGCACGCGCAGGTCGCCGTGGCGCTCGATGGAGAACTGCGCTACCGGCTTGCCGGTCTCGGCGATCCCCGACGCCATCCGCTCGGTCCAGCTTGGCTCGATGCCGATCACGATCGCGGCGGCCACGTTCGGGTTCGCACCGGTGCCGATCATCGTCTGGAAGAACAGGTCAAGGTCCGCGCCGAACTGCAGCCGCCCGTACGGGTGGGGCAGGGCCAGGGTGCCCGGGATCGCCCTGGCCACCGACTCGGCGACGGCGTTCGACAGGTCATCGACCGGGATGATCAGGACGTGGTTGCGGATCCCGACCCGGCCGTCTGCCCGCCGGTAACCGGTCAAACGCTGCTGCGCCACCGCGCGCTCCTCAGGTTGTGAGTGTGGACGAGGGTTCCGGCCGGGATCGGGCACCGGGTCAGGCCGATGGGAACGCCGTACTCGATGACGTTCTCGTCTTCGGCGAGGTCGCGTAGCGCGATCTTGTGCCCGAGTGGGATGGCCTCGCGGACGTCGATCCCGAAGCGTTCCCCTGACACCAGGTAGGCGCCGGTGGTGGTTCCGGGGTCGGTGTCGCGCACCGCCACCGCGACGTCATCGCCCTGGTTGTGAACCAGGAAGGCGAGATCGCCGACAGGCGGTGAAGAGGCAGGGTCAGGCACATTAACCTCCGTGGTCAGACCTCTTCTGCTTACGACCGGTACGGTAGGGGCAGGCCCCGGCAGTGTCAACAGAGGGGTCGCTTTTCTCCTCTTGACCTGCATGAATGGCCTCACGGGCGGGGGAGTCGTTGACAGCCGTGCGGGCGTGCCGTTAGTGTCCCCCGAACATAAGTGGTCAGACCTTAGATGACCTGTCCACCTACTGACGGCGAAGGAGACGGTCGCGTGGCGGACAAGGCCCGGCTGCGGGCCGGGACCCCGGCTGACGCCCCTGCGCCGGAGAGCCCACAGGCGGGCGGGCGCATCGAGTGCGAGAACGTCTACAAGTGGTTCCCGGGCGGGATCGTGCTGGAGGATGTCAGCCTGACGGTCGAGGCAGGCCAGTTCGTCTGCATCGTGGGGCCCTCGGGCTGCGGCAAGACCACCCTGCTGCGGATGATGGGCGGCCTGGCGGAGGCTGACCACGGGCGTGTCACGATCGGCGGGACGGCGGTGACCGGGCCGGATCCCCGGGTGGCCGTCGTCTTCCAGCACTTCGGCCTGTTCCCCTGGAAGAGCGTCTACCGCAATGTGGCGCTTCCGCTGCAGCTGGCCAGGGTCGGGCGCGCCGAACTGGACCGGCGGGCCGGCGAGGCCATCGCGGCGGTGGGGCTCGCCGGGCATGAGCGCAAGTACCCCGCGCAGCTGTCGGGCGGGATGAAGCAGCGCGCCGGGCTCGCCAGGGCGCTGGCGACCGCCCCGGACGTGCTCCTCATGGACGAGCCGTTCGCGGCGGTGGACGCGCAGGTCCGGGAGGTCCTGCAAGAAGACCTGCTGGCGCTGCGCGACCGGCTGCGCCAGACCATCGTGTTCATCACCCACAGCATCGACGAGGCGATCACCCTCGGCGACCGGATTCTGGTCATGGCCACCCGGCCAGGCCGGATCGTCCGGGATATCCGCGTCCCCATCGACCAGCCGCGCACGATCGCCCAGGTACGGCGGCATCCCGCCTACGCGGGCCTGCGCGAGGAGATCTGGGACCGGCTACGGCAGTCAGCCAAGGACCTGGCAGGTGAACAGTGACCGAACCGGTGAGCGCGGCAGCCAGCCCGGCCGGCCCTGCGCCGGGCAGCCTCGGCTCCGGCAGCTCCGGCAGCTCCGGCAGCTCCGGCAGCTCCGCCAGCTCCGGCAGCTCCGGCTCCGGCAGCTCCAGCTCCGGCAGGCCCGGCCAGGAAGCCGGGGGCACCAGGGAGCAGATCGAGGCGGCCATCGCGGAGCGCAGGCGGCGCCGGGCGCGCCGTGACCGCCGGACCTACCTGGCCATCAGGA
>Ga0307372_10003436_pt1 | contig 25265 bp, 22 predicted proteins | sample OX1MG_FD_202533 | JGI IMG/M metagenome (GOLD analysis project Ga0307372, IMG submission 202533) | Soil microbial communities from Risofladan, Vaasa, Finland - OX-1 | ecosystem: Environmental > Terrestrial > Soil > Coastal area > Acid sulfate soil | place: Finland: Risofladan, Vaasa | collected...
CGCGGTGCACTTGGCCGGCGTCCCGCTTGGCACCACCAGGACCGTGCCGGCGCGGCTGAACCACAGCGTCACGATCGGCGTCGGCCACCTGATCACGATCAGCGGCGCGGTCGCGTTCTTCGTCCTCAGCCTGATCTCGACGTTCGCCTTCGCGCGCTGGGCGCGCGCGGTACTCGAACGTTTCGTCGGCCCTGCCTATAGCGCGATCGTCCGATACGTCATGATCTTGGTCGGCATCTGCGTCGTGGTGCTGACCACCTTGTCCATGCTCGGATTCCGCGTCGCGCAGCTCGTCGTGGGCGGTGCGGTGACCGGGGTCCTGATCACCATCGCGGCGCAGCAGGCGCTGTCGAACCTCTTCGCCGGCGTGATGCTGCAACTCGCCCGCCCGTTCCGGGTCGGGGACCGGGTATGGCTGAGGTCGGGAGCGCTCGGCGGCATGATCGAAGGTGTCGTGACCGAGTTCAGCATCACCTACGTCAGGCTCGAGACCGACAATGGCAAGGTGTTCGTACCCAACTCGCAGGTGCTCGCCGCGGCCGTCAGCCCGGTGCGCGCGCTCGGCCCGGAGGTCCCGCCGGGCCAGCCTCCCGGCACGACGAGGTTACGCCAGCGTGAGGTGGCCTCGCCGTAGACGGTGACCGGTTACGTCGGGGAGGCGGCGAGGAATCTTAGGACGGCGAGGACGCGCCGGTGGTCGGCGTCGGCTGCGGGCAGGTCGAGTTTGGCGAAGATGTTGTTGATGTGCTTGGCCACCGCGCTATCGCTGACGACCAGGGCTTCGGCGATGCCGGCGTTGGGGCGGCCCTCGGCCATCACAGCGAGTACTTCCCGTTCGCGCGGTGTCAGTCGCCGCAGTGGGTCGCTGTTGCCGCGCAGCAGCAGGAGCTGGGCGACAACCTGGGGATCCAGCGCGGTGCCCCCGGCCGTTACCCGCCGCACCGATGCGATGAACTCGTCGACGTCGGCGACGCGTTGCTTGAGCAGGTAGCCGACGCCGCTGGTGTTGGTGGTCAGCAGATCGGCTGCGTAGCGCTCTTCCACGTACTGGGAGAGCAGCACGACTGCGGTCTTCGGCCACTGACGGCGGATCACCAGCGCGGCGCGTACCCCTTCGTCGGTGAAGCTCGGCGGCATGCGGATGTCGACCAGTGCCAGATCCGGCCGGTGTTCCTCGACGGCCGTCAGCAGGGTTTCGGCATTGTCGGCTTCCGCGGCGACCTCGAAGCTAGCCATCTCCAGGACCTTCACGAGGCCGACCCGCAGCAGCACCGAGTCCTCGGCGATCACAGCTCGCACGGTAGTTCCACGGCGATAGTTGTCGGTCCTCCGGCGGGGCTGGCGATCCGGAAGGTGCCGTCGATGGAGCGGACGCGCTTGGCGAGTCCGCTCAGGCCGGTGCCTGCGGAGGGGTCGGCGCCGCCGGTGCCGTTGTCAGTGATGTTCACCCGCAGCATCTTCCCGATCCGTTTGACGGTCACGTCGACGTGCGTCGCTTGGGCGTGCTTGGTGATGTTGGTCAGCGCCTCGGAGACGACGAAGTAGGCGACCGACTCCACGGTGGGCGCCGGCCGCACGTCCACGTCGACCCGCAGGCGCACCGGATAGGGTACCCGGGCGGCGACGCCGGAGAGCGCCGCGTCCAGCCCGCGGTCCTCCAGCACTGCCGGGTGCAGTCCGCGTACCAGGTCGTTGAGTTCGGCGATGGCGTCCTTCGCCTCCCGGTGTGCCTCGTCGATCACCTTGCGGGCCTCGTCCGGCAGGTCGGTGAGCGTCGCCCTGGCCAGGCCGAGGTTGACCGCGAGGGATACCAGGTGCTGCTGCGTACCGTCGTGGAGATCGCGTTCGATGCGGCGGCGTTCGGGATCGGCGGCCTCGACCAGGTCGGCGCGGCTTTCGGCGAGGACCTCGACCCGGCGCTGCAGCTGCTGGGCCCGGCTGGGGCCGAGCAGCGCGGGTGCCAGGCGGGTCTCCATCCGGGTGACCGCTGCGGCGAGCCCTGGCGCGAGGAACAGCATTGCCAGGCCGCCCACGGTCAGGTACACCATGAACACGGCCGAGCCGAGATGACTGAGGCGCATGTGCAGCGGCACGATCCAGATCCAGGCGGAGATGGTGGTGGAGGCGATGCCCGCGCCCCACATCGCGAGAACCAGGAGCTCCGCGAAGGCCAGCGGCGGGCCTAGGAGCACATGGTAGACGATCTGCCGCCAGGTCTGGGGGGAGCGCAGCCACCGCAAGGCGCGGCCTGATGCTCGCTGCCCTGGCGTCGGCCGCGGCCCGGGGATGTTCATGCCGGGCAGCCCGCGGTAGCGGCGTCCTTGCAGTGCGGTCAGGGCCAGGCTGCCGAGCAGGAGGATGACGATCGGCACGGGGACGGCAGCCCAGGCATGGTTCTTGATCGTTATAGCCATGAGCCAGATCCACCCAGGCGCCAGCAGCAGGTGGAGTGGTACGCCGGCGGCGACGAAGGCGGTGTCCCGCCAGGCCCGGACCAATGCGCGCGGTACCGGCGGGTGTGTGCTCATGAAGCGACGGTAAAGCACCAGGTGAACGCATGCCATGGACTGCTCACCCGGTCGGTGGTGAAGCTGGTACCACCCCCAAACCGGACACGCGCGTTACTGACCTTGCCGCGCGCAAGGGCCAGGCTGGTCGACGTGCCCGCAGACGGTCTCGGGCACGCGCCCAGATCAACCACTCCACTCCGGGGAGGACCCCCGTGATCACGCCGATCATCGACGTCACCGACGCGAGCAAGACCTATGATGCCGGAACTCCCGCCTTGGACCAGGTGTCCTTGACTGTCGAGGCGGGCGAGGCGCTGGCGGTGCTCGGCCCGTCCGGGAGCGGCAAGTCCACGCTGCTGAACATGATCGCCGGGCTGGACAGGCCGGGCTCGGGCCAGGTCACCGTCGACGGGGTGCGCGTCGATGAGCTGAGCGAGGCGGCCTCGGCCCGGTTCCGCCGTGAGCGGATCGGGATGGTGTTCCAGTTCTTCAACCTGCTGGACGACCTGACCGTCCTGGACAATGTGCTGCTGCCGGCCCGACTGGCTGGAATGCCCGCGGCCAGGGCCCGCGCCCGCGCGGGCGAGTTGTTGGCCTACCTGCGGGCGGACCGGCATGCCCGCGCCTACCCTGGCCGGCTCTCCGGCGGCGAGCGGCAGCGCGTCGCGGTCGCCCGGGCACTGATGAACCGCCCGCCGCTGCTGCTGGCCGACGAACCGACCGGGGCGCTGGACACCGCATCCGGCGAGGAGGTCCGCCAGCTGCTGGCCGAACTCAACCGGGACGGGCAGACGATCGTGCTGGTCACGCACGACACCGCGCTCGCCGACGCCTGCGCCACGCGCAGCATCGAACTGGTCGACGGGCGGATCGTCCGGGACACCGCGGCGGTGGCCCGGTGAGTGCGACGGCCCAACGGGGCAAGCGGAGCCTGAAGAGCCCGCTGGGCAGGATCGTCCGCTCCGGCGTGAGCCGGCGCCGGGTGCAGGCCATCGTGATGACGCTCACCACTGCGCTCTCAGCGGCCGCATCCGTTCTGGCCGCCGGCCTGCTGGTCGGCTCGCAGGCCCCGTTCCAGCACGCCTTCACGGCGCAGCACGGCTCCCAGCTGACCGCCCAGTTCACCGGGGCGAAGGCCAGCATGGCGCAGCTCGCCTCCACCGCCCGCGTGGCCGGGGTGACCGCGGCGGCCGGGCCGTACGCCACCGCTTCGCTGCACCCGGTCACGGGTTCGGGCGCGAGCACGCCGCCCGGCCTCCCGATGGGGCAGTTGACCGTGGTCGGCCGCCCCGGCCCGGGCGGCCCTTCGGACGACGTGGATCTCATGTCCGGCACCTGGGCCACCGGCCCCGGCCAGATCGTGATGAACACCCAGGGAGGCGGGTGGGGTTTCGGCCTCGGCGCGCACCTGACGCTCCCCGATCTGCCCGGTGATCCCACAATGACCGTGGTGGGACTTGCCAACTCGGTGAGCAACACCGCCGATGCCTGGGTCACCCCGGCTCAGCTGGGCGCGCTGACCGCCGGGACCACACCCGAGTACCAGATGCTCTACCGCTTCGCCCACGCGGCCACCGACACCCAGGTCGACGCGGACCGTTCCGCGATCGCGGCGGCACTGCCCGCGGGTGCGCTGACCGGCACGCAGTCCTGGCTGGCGGTCCAACTGGCCGCGGACGGCAAGACGCGCGCGTTCGTGCCCTTCGTCGCCGCCTTCGGCATCCTCGCGCTGGCCATGTCGGTACTCATCGTCGGCATCGTGGTCAGCGGCGCGGTCAGCTCCCAGATCCGGCGCATCGGCATCCTCAAATCGCTCGGCTTCACCCCCGCGCAGGTGGTGCGCGCCTACATCCTCCAGGCACTGATCCCTGCCCTGGCCGGGGCCGGGCTGGGCCTGGTGGCCGGGAACCTGCTCGCCATCCCGGCGCTCGCCCACGCCGAGAGCGCCTACGGCACCGGCACCCTCACCATCCCGGTCTGGATCGACGCCGCGGTGGCCGCCGCTCTCCTCGCTCTGGTCACAGCCGCCGCCTGGGTACCCGCGCTGCGCGCCGGCCAGCTGCGCACCGTCGACGCTATCGCGGTCGGTCGTACCCCGGCCCCCGGGCGCGGACGCCTGGCCCACCGCCTCGCGAACCGGCTCCCGCTGTCCCGCCCCGTCGCCATCGGCCTGGCGAACCCCTTCACCCGGCCTGGGCGCAGCGGCACCATGACGAGCGCGATCCTGCTCGGCGCGGTCGCCGTCGCCTTCGCCGCGGGCCTGGCTACCTCCCTCGGCGACGTGCAAAACGCGCTGCACCGCGACAAGCTCGGGGACGTCACCGTCGCGGTCGGCGAAGGCCTGGGCGGCGCCAAGCTGACCCCGGTGTCCCCTAAACAGGTCACCGCGGACATCGCCGCCCAACCGGGCACCTCTGACTACTACGCCACCAGCCAGACCCAGGTGGGCGTCGCAGGCGTGACCGGCGGCGTGCCGGTCGTCGGCTACACCGGCGACACCGCCGTGGCGGCCTACCAGATGATCGCCGGGAGCTGGTTCGCCGCACCGGGACAGGCCGTCGTCCCCACCCGGTTCCTTAAGGCCACCGGCACCACGATCGGGGACAGCATCACGCTCACCGAGGCCGGACACCAGGCAAGGCTGCGGATCACCGGCGAGGCACTGGACACCCACGGCGACGGCATGCAGATCCTCACCGACCAGTCGTCCCTGGACGGGCTCCGACTGGGGCCCGAGCCCCAGCGGTTCAGCATCCGTCTCAAGCCGGGAACCAACCTGGCCGACTACGTCCACGCGCTCAACGCGAAGTTCTCATCTACCAACGCCCAGGCCCAGCCGGACACCGACAACCGCGCCACCGTCATCGACGCCATGGAGGCCCTCGTCGCCCTGCTCACCTTGATGATCGTCGCGGTGGCCGGTCTCGGCGTGCTCAACCTCGTCGTGCTCGACACCCGGCAACGCATCCACGACCTCGGAGTCTTCAAAGCGCTCGGAATGTCCCCGGGCCAGACGATCGCCATGGTCCTGACCTCCGTCGCCGGAATCGGCCTGGTCGCCGGCATCATCGGCGTGCCCCTCGGAGTCATCGCCCACAACTACGTCACGCCTCATGGGCAACGCCGTCGGCACCGGCATCCCCTCCGCCGACATCGCGGTCTACCACCTGCCCGAACTCGTCGCACTCGCCCTCGGCGGCCTGGTCATCGCCCTCGTCGGCGCCGCGCTCCCGGCCGTCTGGGCCGCCAAGACGCGCACCCAGAACGCCTTGCGCACCGAATAACCGAAGTCCCGGTGCTCGGCTGGGTGCTGGTCGATGCTGGTCGCCGACGTCCGCCGGCGCGAGACGTAGGTGGCCGACGGAATCGGCCACCTACGTCGCGCGATCCGCCGAACTAGTGATTTGCCTCGTATTTCGTGATGACCTGTGCAGGAATCCGGCCCCGGTCGCTTACCTCCATGCCCGAGCGCTTTGCCCAGGCACGGATCTCGGCGCTACGCCGGCGATGTGCCGTCGTACGCCGCTTGGTCCGGCCCATCCTGGTCGACACCTTGCGCGCATGGTCCGCGAAGCGCTTCATCACTTCGTCGAACTTCTGGCTGTGTTTCTCGCAGAGGTCGATCTCGTAGTCCCGGCCATCGAGGCTGAACGAGCGAGTCAGGTGCTCGCCGCTGGGAATTTCCTTTGAGTCGTAGTCACACGCGAATGTGACTGAGACCTTCTGTGCCACGTCTGTTCCCCCCTTCCCCAACCGCGACAATATTCCCGGCTTCATCGCTGTCATAACAGAACGTGATCAGGCAATTTCCGAGAGTGTGCATTGAAGGCGGAACAACCGTGCGGGCCTGGCACGCACGTTATGCGGGGAGCTGGCCGATGCCTGCGTGCCGATGCCTATCGGTAGGGCCCGTTCCCCGCAGGAACGGAGGGGAAGCTCAGCATGCCCTCGTCGCCCGATTCCTCGCGGCCATCGTGCTGCGGAGCGGGGACAGGAACTGCCATCCAATCGCCGTGCCGGGCCGCCGCGACGGGCTGTGCTGCCTGTGCCGCACCGAATGGGGGGCCCTCGTCGTAGCGGTCGCCAGCGGTATTGGTGTGCGGGGTAACGTACGGCCTGCCCGGGTAACCGGGGTCGGCTAGCCGGCCAGTGTCCTCGTGGCGGGAAACGTCGCCGTAGGGCGGCGGATCGTAGTCCGGAAAACTGTAGCCCTGGCCGCTGTAGTTGGGGTCGCCGAAGCCGTGGTCGCCATATGGCTGGTCGCCGTATGGCTGGTCGCTATAGCCGTGGTCGCCGTAGCCAGGAGTGCCATAAGGCGGCACCTCCTGGCGAGCGGGCCCGTCGTCGTACCCCGGAAGATAACTGGTCGCGGGATAGCCCTGCTCCTGGTAACCGTGCTCCTGGTAACCGTGCTCCGGATAGCCGTGATCGGCAGAGCCGGTACTGGCCTGATCGGGGCGCGGTCCAGATTGCAGCACCGCGACCATCCTGGCGAGGTCCTTGAAGGGCAGCCGGAAGGTTCCGGTGCAGCGAGGGCCTTGCCAGATGCTGAAAACTGCTACCGAGCTGTCGGCGTACCAACTCAGCCGCATGCTCCGTGCGTCACCTCGGACATCGAAGAAGACCTCGCCGCCGCGAGGCAGGGGAACGGCATCCGGCTCGGACATGTTGCCTATCGTCGCCTGGCCTGAGCAGGTTGTCTAGCCAATGAGTCGCATTGGTGCACAGGCGAGCCCGCTCTGTAGCCGACCGCGTAGCCCGCCGAGTTGCCCGCAGCGGGCGCCGACGGCTGTGCGTGCCAGTGTGCGTGCCGCCATGCGTGCCGCCATGCGTGCCAGTGTGCGGAAAACTAGGGCGAGAATTGCCATCTTGGCAGTACGGTGCTGACTGCGATGGCATGATTATCCGGCGGTGCGCTGACGTTGTGGTTGCGTGAACCCTGCTGCCCGCCGGCAAAGGTGACCTCAGCTTTCGCTGAGGGGTGCTGCCTGCCGGTGCTAGGCGCGGGCACTCGTTGCTTGTTGGCGGAGCCGTCCGGCCGGGCGTCAGCGCGGGAACAGTTCAGCGCCGCAAGGCGTTTGCATGATGCGACGGGGCGGATGCCGCATCGTTCGATTCACTGTGTGTGCGTCCAGCGAGCCGGGTGCTCTGCTAGGCGAGAGTTAACGGCAAGTTGGTTGAGGAGAGTCTTGATGACCGAGGTACGCCGTCAGACGGTACTGCTGCCACGCCCTAACTGGGGCTGGCAGGACCGGGCCGCCTGTCATGGCACGGACGTTGTGCTGTTTTTCGGCCCGGACGGCGAGCGGCAGCCTGAGCGCGATATCCGCGAGCGCAAGGCAAAGGCGCTCTGCGCGGCGTGTCCGGTCCGGATGGAGTGCCTTGGCTATGCGGTCAGTCGTCCGGAGAAGTACGGAACTTGGGGCGGATTGAACGAGGACGAGCGTTCCGCCGAGCGGCGCCGCCGGATGCGGCGGGCTAACGCCAACGCCGCCTGATCCCGCCGCGTGCCGTCAGCGATAATCGGTACATGATCTGCATGTCCTGCCGTCGGCAGGAGCACGACTCCTGCCGCGGCGGCACCTGGTGCGACTGTCAGCATAAGCCTCAGGCGACCCTGCTGCCCGAACCCAGACTCGCCTGGATCCGGCAGGGCTAGTTCCAGCCGATCTGGTTCGGGCAGGAGTATGTTCGGGCAAGATCTACCGGCAACAGGAACTCGCCAGCCAAGCGACTGGGAGGGATAGCCGTGACCGACCGGGGTTCGCCCACTTCGCGTGCGTTCTGGTGCTTTATCACCTACTATGCTGCTAGGGAAATGGCATGACGCCCGCGCCCCGCCCGCCCCGGGCGCGGCCAGCTGACCGTGGGACCGCGAAGACCCAGGAGGCGCGCACGATGGAGAAGCTGGCCGAACAGGCCGCTCAGGATCTGCGGGGCGCCCCGGCCGAGGAGGTCATCAAGTGGGCCGCGCGGACGTTCGGCAAGAAGCTCTGCATCACCTCCTCGATGACCGATGCCGTCATCATCGACCTGGCTTCCCGGCACATCCCCGGCATCGACGTGCTCTTCCTCGACACCGGCTATCACTTCGCCGAGACAATCGGCACCAGGGACGCGGTGTCGGTGGTCTATCCGGTCAACGTGGTCAACGTGACCCCGGCCACTACCGTCGAGGAACAAGACGGCGAGCTCGGCCCGAAGCTGTACGCCAGGAACCCTGACCTGTGCTGCTACCTGCGCAAGGTCGTGCCGCTTGAGCAGTCGCTCGAGCCCTACGACTCCTGGATCACCGGAGTGCGCCGTGAGGAGACTGACGCGCGGACGGACACCAAGGTCGTCCAGTGGGACGCCAGACGCCAGATGGTCAAGGTCAACCCGATCGTGGAGTGGACTCAGCGGGACGTTGACGATTACATCGCCGAGAACGGAGTCCTGGTGAACCCGCTGGTCGACGACGGCTACCCGTCGATCGGGTGCAGCACCTGCACCGCGCGGGTGGCACCAGGAGCGGATCCGCGCAGCGGCCGCTGGGTCGGCACGGCCAAGACCGAGTGCGGCATCCATACCTGACATGCCGACTCGGATCAGCCGCGCGACGCACGAGGTACTCAACCAGGTTCCGCCGCTGGCGGGTTATGACGTCGCCGCCGACCAGGCGCTGCTTGGCGCGGTCGAACGGTATGACGCGGACTGGGTGCTTCCTGAGCTGCATGACGTCGGCCGGGCCGCGGGCTCGGCCGACGTCATCGAACTGGCCAGGCTCGCCAACGAGCACTTGCCTGCGCTTCGGACTCACGACCGGCGTGGCCACCGGATCGACGAGGTGGAGTTCCACCCCGCCTGGCACCAGCTCATGGCGGCGGCGGTGCGCCACGGCCTGCACGCCGCGCCCTGGGCGAGCAGCCAGCCAGGTGCCCATGTGGCCAGGGCAGCCAAGTTCTACGTCTGGACGCAGGCAGAGGCGGGACACGGCTGCCCGATCTCGATGACCTACTCCGTCGTGCCCTCGCTGCGGCACGCTCCTGACCTCGCGGCCAGGTTCGAGCCGCTGCTGACAGCCGCCAGTTACGACCCTGGGCTGGCTGTTCCCGACGGCAAGTCCGGACTGCTCGCGGGCATGGCGATGACCGAGAAGCAGGGCGGTTCCGACGTCCGCGCCAATACCACCAGGGCTGAGCCTGCCGGTGACGGCAGTTACCTGATCACCGGGCACAAATGGTTCTGCTCGGCCCCGATGTGCGACCTGTTCCTGACCCTGGCTCAGACACAGAGCGGGCTGACGTGCTTCCTGCTCCCCCGGGTGCTGCCGGACGGCACCAGGAACCGCATGCTCCTGCAGCGGCTCAAGGACAAGCTCGGCAACAAGTCCAACGCGTCCGCTGAGATCGAGTACGACGAGGCGCTCGCCTGGCCGGTCGGCGAACCTGGCCGAGGCGTCGCCACCATCATCGAGATGGTCAGTTCGACCAGGCTCGACTGCATCCTGGGCAGCGCCGCCAGTATCAGGCAGGCCTGCGTCGAAGCAGCGCACCATGCGCAGAACCGCACCGCGTTCGGAGTCACGCTGGCCGACCAGCCTGCCATGGTCGCGGTCCTGGCCGACCTGGCCCTGGAGTCGCAGGCCGCCACCACGCTGGCGTTCCGGCTGGCTGCGGCAGCCGATCGCGCGGCACGAGGTGACGCCGGCGAGGCGGCCTTGTTGCGGCTGGCGATGCCCGCGGCCAAGCACTGGATCTGCAAGCGTGCGCCCGCGGTGATCGCCGAGGCGCTGGAATGTCTCGGCGGCAACGGATTCGTCGAGGAATCCGTGCTGCCACGGCTCTACCGTGACGCGCCGGTGAACTCGATCTGGGAGGGCTCTGGCAACGTCACCGCGCTCGACCTGCTGCGCGCGCTGGGCCGCTCCCCCGCCAGTGTCGAAGCGCTCCGGGCCGAACTCGGCCTGGCGGCCGGAGCTGATCACCGGCTTGACCGCGCGATCGAGTGCCTGTGGCGGGAACTGTCCGAGGTCACCGCTGGTGACCCGGTCGCCGCGCAGTACCGGGCACGCAGGCTGGCCGGGTTGCTGACGGTCGCCCTGCAGGGTGCGTTGCTCGTCAGATATGCGCCGGCCGCGGTGGGTGATGCCTTCTGCGCGTCCCGGCTAGGCGATGGCGGTGGTGCTGGTGGTCCCGGTGTTTCGTTCGGCATGCTGCCAGGCGGACTTGATCTCGCTACGGTGCTTGACCAGATCAGGCCGGCCGTTACCGGATAGGGTCGGCGCATGCGCGTCTGGCCTGGCAACGCTTATCCGCTGGGAGCGGTCTGGGACGGCTCCGGGACGAACTTCGCTATCTTCTCCGAAGTCGCCGAGCTGGTGGAACTCTGCCTGTTCGACGTTGACGGCGCCGAGACGAAGATCCGCCTGACCGAAGTGGACGGATTCGTCTGGCACTGCTACCTGCCCGATGTCGGACCTGGCCAGCATTACGGGTTCCGGGTACACGGCCCGTACGACCTGCGCCGCGGGCACCGCTGCAACCCGTCCAAACTACTGCTCGATCCGTACGGAAAGGCAGTCGACGGCGAGGTCCGCTGGGGTCCCGCGCTCTATTCGTACGTCCAGGGCAGCAACGATCCGGCGGCGATGAACACCGAGGACAGCGCTCCGTTCATGCCGCGCAATGTCGTGATCAACCCGTACTTCGACTGGGCAGGAGATCAGCAGCTCAGGACGTCCTATCACGAGACCCTGGTCTACGAGGCGCACGTCCGCGGTCTCACGCTGCGGCACCCGGGCGTACCGCCCGAGCTGCGCGGCAGCTACGCTGGCCTGGCGTCACCGGCGATCATCGAGCATCTGCGGCGGCTGGGCGTGACGGCGATCGAGCTGATGCCGGTGCACCAGGCCGTGCCCGAGCCAATGCTGGTCGATCGCGGGCTGACCAATTACTGGGGATACAACACGATCGGGTTCTTCGCGCCGCACCACGGTTACGCGTCGGCGACCGCCGCGCACGGCCAGGTCGCCGAGTTCAAGTCCATGGTCAAGACGCTGCACCAGGCGGGCATCGAGGTCATTCTCGACGTGGTCTACAACCACACCGCCGAAGCCGCCGAGCTTGGCCCCACGCTCTGTTTCCGTGGCATCGACAACGCGGCGTACTACCGGCTGGCCGACGACGACCCGGCGGTGTACCTCGACTACACCGGCTGCGGCAACAGTCTCAACGTCCGGCACCCGCATACCCTGCAGCTGATTATGGACTCGCTGCGGTACTGGATCGACGAGATGCATGTCGACGGCTTCCGGTTCGACCTCGCGTCCGCGCTGGCCAGGGAACTGCATGACGTGGACAGGCTGTCGGCCTTCTTCGACCTGGTGCAGCAGGACCCGCTGGTCTCTCAGGTCAAGCTGATCGCCGAGCCGTGGGACGTCGGCGAAGGCGGATACCAGGTGGGCCGGTTCCCGCCGCTGTGGACCGAGTGGAACGGCAAGTACCGTGACACGATGCGTGACTACTGGCGCGGCGAGCCTGGACGGCTGCCAGAACTCGCGTCGCGGCTGACCGGATCGAGCGACCTGTACGAGACCAGCGCCCGGCGCCCGGTCGCCTCGGTGAACTTCGTCACCTGCCATGACGGCTTTACCCTGGCCGACCTGGTGAGCTATCACCAAAAGCACAACGAGGCTAATGGCGAGCACAACCGCGACGGATCGGACGACAACCGGTCGTGGAACTGCGGCACCGAGGGCGCATCCGACGATCCCGCGATCATCGCGCTGCGTGGCCGGCAAGTGCGGAATTTCCTGGCCACCCTGTTCTTCTCCCAGGGCATCCCGATGCTGCTGGCCGGCGACGAGCTTGGCCGCACCCAGCAGGGCAACAACAACAGCTACTGCCAGGACAACGAGATCTCCTGGGTGGACTGGGATGCGGCGGCAAAGCATTCCGACCTGATCGACTTCGTGGCCGGGCTGTCCGCATTGCGCAAGGCACATCCGGTGTTCCGGCGGCGCCGGTTCTTCAGCGGCCAGGCCGGTGACTCGGGCGACGGCCAGCGCGACATCGTCTGGCTGAACCCGTCCGGCGCGGAGATGACGGCCGCGGACTGGAACGCGAGCTACGCGAAGTCCCTGGCCGTCTGCATGAACGGCGACGCCATCACCGAGCCAGGACCACGCGGCGAGCGCATCACCGACGCCGACTTCATGCTCTTGATCAACGCGCACAGTGATCCGGTGACCTTCGGCATTCCGGCCGGTGTCAGTTCGGCGGACGCCTCGTGGCAGGTAGTCGTGGACACGGCAGCGGCTCAGCCGCTCGCTCCCGGCCGGGCGGATGCCGGAGCTGCCGGTACGCCAGGATCGGCCGACCAACTCCGGGCCGTCCAGGTGGATTCACACTCGATCGTGGTGCTGCGAGCCGCCAAGTAGACGATGCCGCGAACAGCGAATCAGACGGCCGACTGACCCAGCGCCAGGATGGCTCGCCCTGAGCTCAGCTCGGTCGCGGCAGCCGAACTCGCCGAGGATGCCGACGAAACCGCCTTGTGCCAGCCCCCGACATTCAAAGAATTGTCAGTGGCCGGTGATAGTATACGAATACACGTTCTAGAGAGATGGCACCACCGGGAATGGCGTAGCTAGCAGGTTCAGGTCTTACCATTCTCAGTTCCTCGGACTCTGGTCTCCCGGGTTGGTCGGCCCTCCGGTGTTTGGCCCAGACGCGTCGTTTCGGCCTAGGCAGCCGTCGGTGAGGACGGTCGTCATTGCTGATAGCAGTTCATCGCAGCCCAGTCCAGCTTGATCGACTCAGGTTCTGAGGAGGTGACACCCCGGTGTGTGTCTCTGGCGATCGGTGCTCTCAGTCGCTGCCCCAATCATCGGGTGCCGCGCTGGAAATGGTGCTGACCGGGCTCGATTGGCTGGCCAAAGCGGACCTGGCCTCGTCGCCAGCGGCGGTCCAAGCCGACTGCCTGCGCGGCATGGAGCGCGCTCTCTCGATGCACACCGCTGCCCGGGCGCGGGTCCTTGCGGCGTTCACCGCTCAGGCAGGTTACGAAGACGACGGCCACGGGTCGCCGCGGACCTGGCTGGCCTGGCAGACCCGGATCACTCGTCCGGCCGCGTCGGCGGCGCTGGCCTCGATGCGGCGGCTGAAGGCACACCATGCCGTCGCGGACGCGCTGGCCGACGGAGCCATCTCCGCCTCGTGGGCCAGGCAGATCACGGACTGGACCGAACTGCTGCCCGAGGAAGCGCGTGACGACGCCGACACGATCCTGCTTGCCGCCGCCGCCGGCGGCGCGGACCTGAGTGACCTGGCGTCCCTAGCCGAGGAGATGCGCCGCCGCCTGGCTCGCCCCGACAAGGACGACGACGGCTTCGACGACCGGTCAGTGCGGTTGGCGACCACGCTGGGCGGGGCTGGCAAGCTGCACGGGGAGCTGACGCCCCAGTGCGCTGCCGCCCTGCAGTCCGTGCTCGACGCCCTGGGCAAGAGAGCCGGCCCGGAGGACATCCGCAGCCGCGACCAGCGCCAGCACGACGCGCTGGAAGAAGCATGCCGCCGGCTGATGGCCGCCGGGTGCCTGCCGGACCGTGCCGGACAGTCGACGCAGTTGCAGCTGCACATCTCCCTGGACGAACTCACCGGTCCCCTCGACGACCCCGCCGACAGAGACCGGCGCGGCCTGACGCCCGCTCATGGCCCGGCGGCAGGACCCGGCTACGACTGCGACGCCTCGGTCGCCCCGATCGTGACCGGCCGGGTCGACCACGAGCTGCTGGACAAACTGGCCGCACGTCTCACCGGAGACCAGGCTGCCGCAGGCGATCTGATCCTGCAGCATGCCGTCGCCCTGCTGTCCGGCCCGGGCGGGCTGGCATCCTGGCTGCGGACGGGCACCCTGCCCCGGCCCGCGGCTTCGGTCAGCCTTCCGCTCGACGTTGGAGCCGTCACCGAGACCATCCCCGCGCACCTTCGCCGGGCCGTGATCGCCCGCGACAAGCACTGCGCCGCCCCTGGCTGCGACCAGCCTCCGGCCGCGTGCCAGGTGCATCACATCGTGCCGCGCAGCGAGGGTGGCGCCACCAAGCTCACCAATCTGCTGCTGCTCTGCAGCTTCCACCACTTGATCCTGGTACATCGGTGGGGCTGGACCATTTCCCTCAACGCCGACGGCACTACCACGGCCGCCAGCCCGGACGGGAGCCGCGTCCTGCGTAGTCACAGCCCCCCGGCAGCCGCCGCCTGACCGGCGGCCCCCCGAGACGACGTTGGCCACTTGCCGCAGCGGATTGAAGATCGACATCACCCGGCCAATCAGGGGCTGCGGAATGGCCAGCAGGAACAGCTGTCGTGCATGCGCCAAGAAGTCTTGGCCATACTTTGGCAAGTCCGAAAGCCCGGCGAGGTCATGTCACCGTCAGCGGGTCGCCGACGGAGATCTGGCCGTCGGTCAGGATGTCGGCGTTCAGGCCGCCGCGGTGCATCAGGTCCTTGATGATTCCCTGGCGGGTCAGCGACTGCAGGTGCGCGCACGGATGGCACAGCTTCACCCCGACGCACTCTACTTCCCCGAGCTTGAAACGCCGGCCGACCAGGTCGTTCAGCCGCACTCCGCGTACCACGACCTGCCGGCGGGATTGCGGGCCGCTCAGGCCGACATCTTCCAGGACTTCCGCTTCGATCAGGGTCAGCGTCCGGCCGGGCTCCGCCCCGTGCTCGAAGAACTTCCTGTCTCCCTTGAGTCCCTTGCCTGCCTGCGCGGCCACGGAGCCGACTGGCGCGATGGCGTCGCTCGGGCCGATATTGATCTGCTCGACTGTCACGAGGACATCATGACGTGACGGCGGCGGACAGGCCAAGCGATATCCTCGGGCGTGCGCTTGATCTATCCGGGACCGGGCAGGCAACTCGACTCCGACACAGACCAGCTTGTCGCCGAACTCGCCGCGCTGTACGCCTACCCGGACGACGGCCGCTGGCTCCGCGCCAACATGGTCGCCAGCGTGGACGGCTCGGTCACTTCCGGTGGCCGGTCCGGCGGGCTGTCAGGCGCCGCCGACCGGCTGGTCTTCGTGGTGCTGCGAAGCCTCGCCGACGTCGTCCTGGTCGGCGCCGGCACAGCCAGGCAAGAGCGGTACCGGCGGGTGCCGCCAGCGGAGACCTGGCCTGCGCTGCGGGCCGGCCGGCCGGCCACCCCGCCGATCGCGGTCGTGACCAGGCGCCTCGACCTGACTGGCCGGCTCGTCAGCGGCAGGAACGAAGACGGCGGCAGTGACGGTGCCCCGGCCAGGACCATCGTGCTCACCACCGAGCAGGCCCCGCGCGAGGTCCGCGCCGCCGCGGCCAGAACCGCCGACGTCGTCGTCGCCGGCGAGTCGGAGGTGACCGCGACCGCGGCGGTCGAGGCGCTAACCGGTCTCGGCTACCGCAAAATCCTCACAGAAGGCGGCCCGAACCTGCTCAGCCAGCTCGCGGACGCGGGCCTGCTGGATGAACTCTGCCTGACGATCAGTCCGGTGCTCGAAGGCGGTCACGGGCGGAAGATGACCGCGGCGCCGCAGCCGACCAGCCCCGCGCCGCTGACACTAGCCAGCGTGCTGGAGGACGACGGGTTCCTGCTGACCAGGTACGTGCGGGCTCAGGATCAGGCGCGGCTGCCCTGACGGAGCCGGTCGAGCGCCTCGGCCAGGATCGCGGCACCGTCACCGGCCGAACGGCGCTCCTTCACGTACGCCAGGTGCGTCTTGTAGGGCTCGGCGTGCGGCAGTGGCGGCGGGCTCGCGGAGTCCCGGCCGGCCGGGACTCCGCAGCGCGGGCAGTCCCAGGTGTCCGGGATCGGCGCGTCGTTCGCGAAGCTCGGCACGGTCTCGTGACCGTTGCAGCAGTAGAACGACACTCGCACCCGAGGCGCGGCCTCGCCCCGCTCAGCCTCCCCCATTGGTCCGGCGCCGACACGGCTGCCGCGAATGGCGTTGCCACTACTCACTACTGGCCTCTTTCCAGACGAAGTGCTAGTCCTGACGTTGTCGCCGGCCGCCGGGTTTGGTCGATCACTTCAGCAGCAGACCGAGCACAACGATGCACACGAACCACAGGACGCCGGTAAAGATCGTGATGCGATCCAGGTTCCGCTCGACCACAGAAGAGGAGCCGAGCGAGGAGGACATCCCGCCGCCGAACATGTCGGAGAGTCCGCCGCCTTTACCCTTATGCAGCAGAACCAGCACCACCATGAGCAAGCTCGTGATGATCAGGACGATAGAGAATGCGATAACCACTGCTGTCGTCGTCCCTCCGGGTGCACCGATCAGGCGTGCGCTTCACGATACCGGCAGATCCTCACGAATCCTTCGTAATCGAGGCTGGCACCGCCGACCAGCGCGCCGTCGATGTCTGGCTGCGTCATGATGGCAGGCATGTTGTCGGGCTTTACTGATCCCCCGTAAAGGATACGCATAGCAGCGGCCACCTCGTGACCATGGTCGCTGGAAACCTGCTTCCTCATCGCCGCGCAGACCTCCTGAGCGTCCTCCGGCGTCGCAACCTCGCCCGTCCCGATCGCCCAGACCGGCTCGTAGGCGATCACGATGCCCGCGACCTGTTCGCCGGTGAGACCGGCCAGCCCGCCCTCGAGCTGGGACAGGGTGTAATCCAGGTGGTCGTCGGCCTGCCGCACGGCCAGCGGTTCGCCGACGCAGAGCACGGGGGTCATCGCGTGCTCCAGCACCACCCTCACCTTGGCGTTGACCAGCGCGTCATCCTCGTGGTGGTACTGCCGCCGCTCGGAGTGCCCGGCGAGCACATAGCCGCAGCCGAGCTTGGCGAGCATCCGGCCGCTGACCTCGCCGGTATACGCCCCGTCCGGGTACGCGGAGACGTCCTGCGCGCCGTACCGCAGCCGCAGCTTGTCGCCCTGGACCAGGGTCTGCACGCTGCGCAGTGCCGTGAACGGCGGCAGCACGGCGATATCGGCAGCGTCGAAGTCCTTGACGGTCAGCCGGAAGGCCAGTTGCTGAGTGAGGGCGAGCGCTTCCAGATGGTTGTTATGCATCTTCCAGTTGCCGGCCACCAGCGGCTTGCGCCCGGTGCTCGCTTGGCTCATATGTTGTCCTCCAGGGCCGTCAGGCCCGGCAGGGCCTTGCCTTCGAGATATTCCAGGCTGGCCCCGCCGCCGGTGGAAATGTGGCTGAACGCCGCGTCAGGAAATTTCAATGTGCGAACGGCCGCCGCCGAGTCACCGCCGCCCACGACGGTCAGGCCAGGCACCTTGCTGATCGCCTTGGCGACCGCGACGGTGCCTGCCGCGAACGCGGGGAACTCGAACACGCCCATCGGGCCGTTCCAGAAAACCGTACCGGCGTCGGCGAGCTTGGCGGCGAACAGTTCCGCGGTGGCCGGGCCGATATCGAGCCCCATCCGGTCGGCAGGGAACTCCGTCACCGGCACCACGTCGTGCGCGGCGTCGGCGGTGAACTCGGTGGCCGCGACCAGGTCGACCGGGAGCACCAGGTCCACTCCGGCCCGCTCGGCCTCGGCGAGTACGCCGGCGACCTCGCTGATCATTTCCTTCTCCACCATCGAGCGGCCGATTCCGTCGCCGCGTGCCGCCAGGAACGTGAACGCCATGCCGCCGCCGACCAGAATACGGTCGGCGACCCGGAGCAGGTGGGCTACGACGGCCAGTTTGTCGGAGATCTTCGCTCCGCCGAGCACGACGACGTACGGGCGGGCCGGGTCCTGCGTGAGCTGGCGCAGGACAGCGACCTCGGCCAGGACCAGTTCGCCGGCCGCGTGCGGCAGCAACGCGGGCACGTCGTAGACAGTCGCGTGCTTGCGGTGCAGCGCGCCGAACCCGTCACCGACGTACGCCTGGGCCAGGCCAGCCAGCTTCGCGGCGAGGCCGGCCCGCTGCGCGTCGTCCTTGCTGGTCTCGGCCGGCTCGAACCTGACGTTCTCCAGCAAGCCGACGTCGCCGTCGCGCAGCGACCCGGCGACCCGCACGGCCGACGGGCCGGTCACGTCCGAGGCGAACGCGACCGGCCGCCCGAGCAGTTCGCCGAGCCGGTCGGCGACCGGGCGGAGCGACGGGCCGCCGGCGGCGCGCGCGGTGAAGTCGTCACCCTTGGGCCGGCCTAGGTGCGAGCAGACCAGAACCCGCGCGCCGCGCCCGGTCAGCGCGGTGATGGTGGGCAGGCTCGCCCTGATCCGGCCGTCGTCGGTGATCACGCCGCCACCGAGCGGCACGTTCAGGTCGGCGCGCAGCAGCACCACCCGCCCGGCGACCTCCAGGTCGGCCAGTGACCTCATGACCGGCCGGGGAGCTGGGAGGCGACGAGGACGGTCAGGTCGGCCAGCCGGCTGGAGTAACCCCACTCGTTGTCATACCAGCCGATCACCTTCACCTGGTCACCCGCGGCCATGGTGAGCAGCGAGTCGAAGGTGCAGGAGTACGGCGTGCCGACGACGTCAGAGGAGACGATCGGGTCGGCCGTGTACTTCAGGTATCCCTTGAGCGGTCCGTCCGAAGCCGCCGCGGCGTAGGCGGCGTTGATTTCTTCGATGCTGGCCTCGCGCTCGAGTTGCACGACCAGGTCGGTGACCGAGCCGTCCATGACCGGCACCCGCATGGACAGCCCGTCGAGCTTGCCCTTCAGCGCCGGCAGCACCAGCGAGGTGGCCTTAGCCGCACCGGTGGTGGTCGGGATGATGTTCTGGGCGGCCGCCCGTGCCCGGCGCAGGTCCTTGCGCGCGTAGTCCAGGATCACCTGGTCGTTGGTGTAGGCGTGAATGGTGGTCATCAGGCCCTTGACGATGCCGAAGTTCTCGAGCAGGACCTTGGCCATCGGCGCGACGCAATTCGTCGTGCAGGACGCATTCGAGATGATGTGGTGGGCGGCCGGGTCATACAAGTCGTCGTTGACGCCGAGCACCACGGTAATGTCCTCGCCCTTGGCAGGCGCGGAGATGATCACCTTCTTGGCACCAGCCCGCAGGTGCTTTCCCGCACCCGCCGCGTCGGTGTAGTAGCCGCTTGACTCCACGACGATGTCCACGCCGAGGTCGCCCCACGGCAGCGCTGCCGGGTCACGCTCGGCGAACAACGCGATGGTCTGGTCGCCGACCCTGATGCCCTCGCTGGTCACGGACACTTCTTGGTCGAGGGTGCCGAGCAGCGTGTCGTACTTGAGCAAGTGCGCGAAAGTCTTGACATCGCCTAGGTCGTTAGCCGCGACGATTTCGATCTCGGACGTCCCGAGCGCGTGGACAGCGCGCCAGAAGTTCCGTCCGATCCGCCCGAACCCGTTGATTCCTACCCGGACAGTCACGGGGTGTCCCCTTCGCCTCGTAGCTGCCGGCGACACCGGCATGCCGCCGGTGCGTCGCCAGCTCCCTTGCTGATCACGCGCCACGCGCACCATAACATCGCGCGCTCACCGGGCACAGGGCCGACCGTCCCTGGCTCAGGGGACGAGCATGTCCGGGGTGAGATGCGCCTCGGTGGTCGGAATGCCTAGTTCGACGGCCCTCCTGTCGGCGAGCGCGAGCAACCGCCTGATCCGCCCGGCGATCGCATCCTTCGTGAGCTGCGGTTCGGCGAGCTGGCCGAGTTCCTCCAGGCTCGCCTGGCGGTGCTTGATGCGAAGCTGGCCGGCCACGATCAGGTGCTCGGGGGCGACGTCGCCGAGTATCTCCAGTGCCCGCTCCACCCGCGCGCCCGCCGCTACCGCTGCCCGTGCGCTGCGCCGCAGGTTGGCGTCGTCGAAGTTGGCCAGCCGGTTGGCGGTGCCGCGTACCGCGCGGCGGATCCGGCGCTCCTCCCAGGCGAGCACGCTGTCGTGGGCGCCAAGCCTAGCCAAGATCGCGCTGATCGCGTCGCCGTCGCGTACCACCACGCGGTCCACGCCGCGTACGTCGCGTGCCTTCGCCTGGATCCGCAGCCGCCGCGCGGCGCCGACCATCGCCAGCGCCGCTTCCGGACCAGGACAGGTAAGTTCCAGCGACATGGAGCGTCCCGGCTCGGTCAGCGAGCCGTGCACGAGGAAAGCGCCGCGCCAGGCGGCCTCGCAGTCGCAGGTGCTGCCGGCCACGACCTGCCTGGGCAGGCCGCGTACTGGCCGGCCCAGGCCGTCCACCAGGCCGGTCTGCCTGGCGAGGCTGTCGCCGTCCTTGCTGACGCGCACGACATAGCGGTTACCCTTGCGCAGTCCGCTCGGCGCGAGAACGATGAGCTCGGACGAGTGGCCGAAGACCTCCATGATGTCTTTGCGCAGCCGGCGGGCAGCGGATCCGGTGTCGAGTTCCGCCTCGACCATGATGTGCCCGCTATTAAGGTGCAGGCCGCCGGCGAACCGCAGCAGCGTAGACACCTCGGCCTTTCTGCAGCACGGCTTGAGCACGCTGACGCGGCTGAGCTCGTCCTTCACCAGGTGAGTTAGCGCCACCAATCTCACTCCCCCTCGAATATTCGCGCGAAAGCGCCGGCCAGCCGCCGTGGGTCGTGCCGGTCGGGCCGGCCGCTGATCGCCAGGTCGGCGAGCACCAGCCGGCCGCCGAGAAGGCCGGCTGCCTTGGTCAGTTCGTCGGTAGTGCCCCTGGCCGCCGCACGGTCGGCTAGCACGACATCAATGGCAAGGTCCGGGGCATGACTGGCCAGCACCTCCAGATGTGCGTGCGGGGAAAACCCCTCGGTCTCCCCCGGCTGGGCCGCCAGGTTCAGCGTGACCAGCCTGCGTGCCGGAGTGGCGACCAGGGCGCTGGCGAGTTGCGGTACCAGCAAGTGCGGCAGCACGCTGGTGAACCACGAGCCAGGACCAAGCACCACCCAGTCTGCTTCGGCGACCGCCTGCACCGCTTCCGTGCAGGCGGGCGGGTCCGCAGGGACCAACGACATCGACCGTACCCGGCCAGCCGTCGTCGCGCAGGCGACCTGACCCCGAACGGTGCTGATCCGGCGGGGAAACTTCGGGTCAACTCCTTCTACTTCGGCCGCAAGCTCCAGCGGTACCGAGGCCATCGGGAGCACCCGTCCGTGTGCGCCGAGCAGCCGGCCGACCCAGTCGAGTCCGGTCACCGGGTCGCCGAGCAGTTCCCAGAGCGCGACGATCAGCAGGTTCCCGACGGCATGGCCGCCGAGTTCACCGTTTCCGGTGAACCGGTGCTGCACTACCCTGCTCCAGGTCGTGCCCCACGAGTCGTCGCCGCACAGGGCGGCTAGTGCCATCCGCAAGTCGCCGGGCGGCAGGACGCCGTACTCGCGCCGCAGGCGGCCGCTTGATCCTCCGTCGTCCGCGACGGTCACGATCGCGGTGAGATCGCGGGTCACCCGCCGTAGCGCCGACAGCGAGGCATGCAAGCCGTGGCCGCCGCCGAGCGCTACGACGCGGCGCCGGGTCGGCCTGCCTCGCCCGGCCAGGCTCGCGGCCGGCGGCCAGGAGTTACTCACGCCCGAGATCGCGATGCGCCACCTGAATGCCCGGCCAGGTCCCCGCGAGCCTGGCCGCGATCTCCTCCGATATCACGACGCTCCGGTGTTTGCCGCCGGTGCAGCCGACGGCGAGAGTGACGAAGTGCTTTCCGCTCCGCTCGTAGCCGGCCAGCGAGATCTGCAGCGCCTGCAGGTACGCACGCAGGAAGTCCTGCGCACCGGTCTGTCCGAGCACGTACTCCTTGACCGCGGCGTCCTGTCCGGTCTGCGGCGCGAGCTCGGAAACCCAGTGCGGGTTCGGCAGGAACCGGCAGTCGACCACCATGTCGGCGTCGACAGGAAGCCCGTATTTGAAGCCGAACGACAGGACCGTGACCCGCAGCGCCGTGTCGCGCTCGTTCCCGAACGCCTCGCGCATCCGGGCGCGCAGCTCGTGGATATTCATCGCGGAGGTGTCGAGCACCAGGTCGGCTTCGGCCCGGACGCCAAGCAACTGGTCGCGCTCGGCGGCGATCCCGTCGACTACGCGGCCGTTTTCCTGCAACGGATGCGGCCGCCTGACGTTGTCGAATCTGCGCACCAGCGTCTCGTCGCTCGCTTCGAGGAAGACCACGTACGGGCGCGCGCCGCTGGCATCGAGCTCGGCGAGTGCCGACTTCAAGTCGGTGGAGAATGCCCGGCTGCGGACGTCGACCACGGCGGCGACCCTGGGCACCGCCGCCCTGGCCCGCCTGGCCAGGTCCAGCATGGTCACCAGCATGGCCGGCGGCAGGTTGTCGGCGACGAACCAGTCGAGATCCTCCAGCGACTTGGCGGCCGTCGAGCGCCCGGCGCCGGACATTCCCGTGATGATGACGATCTCGGCTGCCCCGCCGTAGTGAGTCACTGGACTTGCCCCCGCTTCCCGTCTGCCGTCACTCCAGTGTCCCCCCGTGCAGAGCCGCGGCGACCATCTCGGCCAGCCGGGGGCCGAATCCGTCGACTTCCGCGATCTGCTCGATGGTCGCCTGCCGCAGCCTGCGGACCGAACCGAAGTGCCTGAGCAAGGCCGCGCGCCTGGCCGGCCCGAGCCCGGGCAGGTCGTCGAGCTCACTGACCCGCTGCGCCGCGGTCCGTTTCGCCCTGTGGTACGTGATCGCGAACCTGTGTGCCTCGTCCCGCACCCGCTGCAGCAGGTAGAGGCCTTCGCTCGTGCGCGGCATGATCACCGGGCCGTCCTCGGCTGGCAGCCACACTTCCTCAAGCCGCTTGGCCAGCCCGCACACGGCGACGTCGGTGATGCCGAGCTCGGTCAGTGCCCGCACCGCCGCGTCGACCTGGCCAGCGCCGCCATCGATCACCACCAGGCTCGGCGGGTACGCGAACTTGCGCTTGCCGCCGTCCTCCGGTGCGGGCGCCGACTTCAGTTCCGGCTCGGTTTCGCGTTCGGCCAGGTAGCGGCGGAACCTTCTGGTGAGCACCTCGTAGATCGCCGCCAGGTCGTCCTTACCCTCGCCCTTGATCTCGAACTTGCGGTACTCGGACCGGCGCGCCAGGCCGTCTTCGAACACGACCATCGAGGCGACGACGTGCGTGCCCTGCAAGTTGGAGACGTCGTAGCACTCGATCCGCAACGGGGCACTGTCCAGGCCGAGCGCGTCCTGTATCTCGCGCATCGCCTGGCTGCGGGTGGTCAGGTCGCTCGCCCTCTTGGTCTTATGCAGCGCGAGCGATTCTGTGGCGTTCCTGGTGACCGTGTCGAGCAGCGCCCGCTTGTCGCCGCGCCGCGGCACCCGCAGGCTGACCCGGCCGCCCCGGCGGGCGGCGAGCCAGTCCTGCACCGCGGTCGCGTCCGGTGGCAGGACCGGGACCAGCACCTCGCGCGGCACGGCCTGCCGGTCAGCTTCGTCCGGCTGGGCGGGCCGGTGCACGGGCACGCCAGGCTCCTGCTGCTCGGCGGCGGGATCGTCACGGTAGACCTGGCCGAGGAAGTGCTCCACGAGTTCGCCGGTGCTGACCTCTTCCACCTTGTCCACGACCCAGCCGCGCTGACCGCGTACTCTCCCGCCGCGCACGTAGAAGACCTGGACCGCAGCCTCGAGCGCGTCTTCCACCAGGCCGATCACGTCGCAGTCGGTGCCGTCAGGCAGCACGACTGCCTGCTTCTCCAGCGCGCGTTGCAGTGCCTGCAGGTCGTCGCGCAACCGGGCGGCCAACTCGAACTCCTCGGCGCGGGCTGCCTGGCGCATCCGCGCCTCGAGCCGCTTGGTGAACTTGCCGGTCTGGCCAGCCATGAAGTCGCAGAACTCCTCGGCTAGCCGCCGGTGCCCGGCCGCGTCCACCCGCCCGACGCAGGGCGCGGAGCACTTGCCGATATAGCCGAGCAGGCACGGGCGCCCGATCTGCCCGGCTCGCTTGAACACCCCCGCCGAGCAGGTGCGGACCGGGAAGACGCGCAGCAGCGTGTCGACGGTGTCCCTGATCGCCCAGGCGTGCGAGTACGGCCCGAAGTACCTGACGCCGCGCCGCTTGGCGCCGCGCAGCACGGTGACCCTCGGGTACTCCTCGTTCATGGTGACGGCGAGATACGGGTAGCTCTTGTCGTCCCGGTACCTGATGTTCCAGCGCGGGTCGAACTCCTTGATCCAGGAGTACTCCAGTTGCAGCGCCTCGACCTCGGTGCCCACGATGGTCCACTCGACCCCGGCGGCGTCGAGCAGCATCGACTGGGTCCGCGGGTGCAGGCTGGCGAAGTCGGCGAAATAGGAGTTCAGCCGGGAGCGCAGGCTCTTGGCCTTGCCGACGTAGACCACGCGGCCGTGCTTGTCGCGGAACCGGTAGACCCCTGGCGATTCGGGAACGGAGCCAGGCGCCGGCCGGTAGGTTGCCGGATCTGCCACGCAGCAACTCTATTTCGTCGCGGCGCCCGCGCGGTCCGGCTCAGGCTGACGCCGGACCCGCGTAGAGCGGCTGCTGGCCGTCGTACCGGGTCAGCCTGATCCACTTTTCGCCGCTGATGTGCAACGCTGTCGGTGATGCTCCTCGCCGTTGCCGCCAGTGCGCTGGCCGTGCTCGCCTGGCTCTACCTGCTGGCAGGGCACGGCGGATTCTGGCGCACCGACCAGCGGCTGCCCGGCGCCCGGCAAGAGCCTGTCGCCGCGTGGCCGGGCGTGGTCGCGGTGATCCCGGCCAGGGACGAGGCGGACGTGCTGCCGCAGGCCCTGCCGACGCTGCTGGCGCAGGAGTACCCGGGAGAGTTCACGGTGGTGCTGGTGGACGACGAGAGCAGCGACGGCACCGCGCAGGTGGCCGTCGGCCTGAGCAAGCGGCCGGGCGCGGGCGCGCGGCTGCGGG
>Ga0307372_10003438_pt1 | contig 25258 bp, 15 predicted proteins | sample OX1MG_FD_202533 | JGI IMG/M metagenome (GOLD analysis project Ga0307372, IMG submission 202533) | Soil microbial communities from Risofladan, Vaasa, Finland - OX-1 | ecosystem: Environmental > Terrestrial > Soil > Coastal area > Acid sulfate soil | place: Finland: Risofladan, Vaasa | collected...
AGAACAGGTGTTCGCCGGATTTGCCGGCCGCGGTTTTCTTGCGGATGGCGGCGTCGTAAAAATCTGAACTCTTGATGGCCTTGTCAAAGATGGTGGGGTTGGAGGTCAGTCCGGTGACGGAAAATTCAGTGATGTAGCGTTGCAGTCCGCCATCGGTCAGCAGTCCGCGGCTGATGTTATCGAGCCACAGGCTTTGGCCGAGGGTGTGCAGTTGCTGGGTGGCTTTCATAGTTGCTCCTATCATATGTGCTGGGCTGCGGCGATTCCGGGCAGATCGTAATTGATAAGGTCGCCGATGGCTGCGATTGTTATATCGGCGGGTGGGTAGGCGTTGTTGTTGTGCGGATCGAGAGCGTAATGCCCCTGGCGCGGAAATACACTGGTCAGCCGGTCACCAAGAATGCCCTTCATGGCTGCCAGGATGCTCAGTTTGTCGTCCACCATGACGTAATGCTGGGCCGGGTAACGGCGCATGACATATTCGAGCATTTTTTCTTTATGTATATAAATCAATACCCGGCCGTCCACCGCGTCCCACAGTCCCGAGCGTTGCACCTTGCGTGGCTGGAATACTACGTCGCCATCGGAAAGGATGACCGTCAGTCCCCAGCTGTCCAGATGCTGGATGACACCAAGTGCGCTGGGATACAGCCGGTCTGCAAACGGATAGTCCACCAGGAAAGAGGACATCTGCAGCAGGCGCGGATCGCTTAAGTCTTGAAGCCTGTAACGCTGCAAGGCTCCCAGGTAGTCTGCATAGCCCAATTCAGTGCGTAACTCTTCAAGCAGCGACCAGTACCGATCGCGGTTTTCGGCTCCGAACTCCTGTGTGAGGTGCTGCTTCAGGTTTACTTCGATGGCATCGTTATTAAGCAGGGTGTTATCCACATCCAGCAGAAATACGACTTTATCCGATGAGTGTTTGCCAGCGCCGCTATCTTTGGTGGAATTGTGCCAGGAACCACGCCCGGAACTCAGCCGCTGGATTTCCGGCGCATCCCAGGTGGACGCATCCCGTATGGGTAACGCAGGTTTGTTATCCGAGACCAGGTTAATTTTTTTCATGATATATCCTCACTTCTACTGTATGTTCACGTTGATCATCCATTAGCGGGATGGAGTTGTCTTTTTGCTCGATCCCATCACAGACTACACGCGCCGGCTCATCCGCGTCATGGCTCTGCAAGACGGTGATGTGGTAAGAGGTTTCCCGATGTCGGTAGTACAATTTAAAAACCGACCAATCCCTGGGTAGGCAGGGTTCAATGTGGAGTTTGTCCACCTGCAGCGTCAATCCCAGCAGCGATTCAAGTATGAGCTGGTACATCCACCCGGCGGAGCCGGTGTACCACGTCCAGCCACCATGTCCGGTGTGCGGTGATTGCGCATAGACATCGGATGCCATCACGTAGGGTTCCACCTTGTAGAGTGCAACCGATTCCGGAGAATTGCTGTGGTTCAAGGGATTGAGCATGGCCAGCAATTCCCAGGCACGTCGGTTGTCACCCAGCGCGGCGAACGCCATTGCCGACCACACGGCCGCATGCGTGTACTGGCCACCATTCTCCCGCACGCCTGGCGGATAACCCTTGATATAACCGGGCTGTAGATCAGATTTGTCGAAGGGGGTTGCCAAAAGCTGTACCAGGGCACTCTTGCGGTTGACCAGGTGTTTGTCCAGCGCTTCCATGGCCATGCGGGCACGCTGGTCATCACCGGCTCCGGACAAAACCGCCCAACTCTGTGCAATTGAATCGATCTGGCATTCCGGGCTGCTCATCGAACCGAGCGGCGTGCCATCGTCAAAATAGGCACGCCGATACCACTTACCGTCCCAACCATGCATCTCTAGCTTCTGGCGTATATCGACAGCTTCCTTCTCGCATCGTTCTACGAACGGCAGATCCCCGTGTAATCGCGCAACTTCCTTGAACTGTTCCAGTACCTGGTGGAGGAAAAACCCCAGCCAGATACTTTCGCCTTTACCCTTTTCTCCGACCATATTCATACCGTCATTCCAGTCACCCGTTCCCATGAGTGGCAGGCCATGATCACCGAAGCGCAAACCCCAGATGACTGCACGCTGGCAATGCTCATATAGGGATGCGGACTTCTCGGACTGTCTTGGTAAGTCATAGTAGGAATCTTCGCCAGGGTTGAGCGGACGACCCTGGATAAATGGGATGGATTGATCCAGCATGCCGGTGTCGCCGGTAGTTAACACGTAGCGAGACACGGCGAACGGAAGCCACAGGTAGTCATCCGAACAATGGGAGCGTATGCCGCGACCCGTCGGTGTCTGCCACCAGTGTTGTACGTCGCCTTCCTGGAACTGGCGCGATGCGCACAGCACAATTTGTGCGCGCAGCAGGGAGGGCTGTGTATGAACGAGCGCCAGTACGTCCTGTAATTGATCACGGAAGCCATAGGCCCCTGAGGGTTGGTAGAAGGCGGTACGCCCCCAAAGACGGCAGCTGATGACTTGGTATAGCAACCAGCCGTTGGCCAAAATGTTGACGGCCGGATCTGGTGTATCCACTTGCACGGCGCCAAGGGTGTGTTGCCAGTATTGTTGTACAATCTTGAATGCGTTGTGTGCGGCTTCCGATCCGCGTACTTGCTGTACCAGTCGACGGGTCTCATTGATATCCTGCCCCACGCCGAGCCGGAAAATGATTTCACGCACCTGGCCATTCACCAGTTCAAAGGGCACCTGAATGGCACCGCAAGGATCCAGTGCCGGACCCACTTTGCCGGAAAGACGTACGCGTTTCATGGCAGCGGGACTTGCAAGCGTGCCGTTGCGACCCAAAAACTCTGCTCTACTGCCGCTGACGGTGCGGACGGCATCGTCCACGTCGAAAAAAGCAACTCGATTGGCGAATTCCGGACTGTAGGGATTATGCGCGAACAGCGCGCCGCTGGCGGCATCCATGTCTGTGATGATATGCATCATGGAATTGGGCCGCAGATCTGCCAGCACCCATTCCAAATAGCCGGTGAGGGACATCCGGCGTGCGCGGCCTGATTGATTTGTGAGCTTAAATACAGCGAACTTGACTGGTGTATCCATGGCCACGTAAATCCGCAATTCCGAATGGATGCCATCTTGCGTGTGTTCAAAGACACTGTAACCGAATCCATGCCGGACGACGTAAGGCGTAGCTCCGCGACACGGCAGGAGAGTGGGAGACCAAAAATGTCCGCTGTCCTCGTCGCGGATATAAAAGGCTTCCCCGGCAGGATCACTCACTGGATCGTTTGACCAGGGAGTGAGTCTGAACTCGTGGGAATTCTCGCTCCAGGTGTTTGCGACCCCGCTTTCCGAGATGAGTGTCCCAAATGAAGGATTTGCCAGCACGTTCACCCAGGGCGCGGGTGTCGTTTGGCCCGGCAAGATAGTAATGACATATTCACGCCCGTCAGAAGTGAATCCTCCAAGTCCATTCGGGAAGCTCAAATCGCGTCTCGGCAATGCTGCAGCATTCGCTGGCTCCGCACGAGGGACCCGTGCTGTTGGTGTCAAAAGCGGTATCTTGGTTTCAGCCAGACTGCGGCGGTTCATTTGCGCCGCCAGTGGTCCGGCGCTATCACTGATGATCACACGGGCCACAGTTTGCAGCAGAACTCGGTCTTCTTCTGAAATTAGTTCTGCGATCTTTACAAAGATGCCGCCGGAGTGGTCAATCACATTGGCTTCGGTGCCAGTGGAGATCAAGCCCATGATCTGATCCTGCAGCAGTTGTCGGTAACCGGCGTGATCTTCGTTCCAGATCACCAGATCGACTGCCAGGCCCTTCAGCCGCCAGTAGGCATGGGCCTGAACCATCTGACGGACTAGATCTATATTGGTGGGATCACCGATGCGCAGCAATACGATGGGCAGGTCACCGGAAATGGCATAACCCCACAAACCCGATTGTCCACGGTGGTTGCGGATGAGAACACTGGGATGGGCGCGTAATGAAGCATTGGAATAAATGATTGAACTGGCGAGACGCCCATACAGTTGCGCGTCAGCTTCAGTAGCATTGAGCTGCCGCAGGATCACCTGGCTGTGGGTATAGGCCAGATCAAAGACACGGTTCGCCAAGTGCCAATCCTGGTATTTTTCCACCAGACCCAGGCATTTTCCACGGGTTTCCGCGATACCGGAGACCACGTTTAATATTGCGGTTTCGTCGGGGTCGAGAGCGACGCGGTAACGGATTGCGACAATCGGATCAAGCACCGAACCCTGGGTGCCGGAAAGCGGTGCCTGAGATCTCATGGCCAGAGGATCGTCCGCATTGCTTCCGCGACCAATGAATTGCATGCGATCTGTCTCATAAGACATGGCCTCGGCTGGCTGTCGGTCGGCGATCATAAGATGGAACATCCAGGGAGGGTTCTCATCCGCGGAGCGGGGCCGCCGGTTACAGATGATTGCCTGGCGCGCGCGCAGGATTTCAGTCTCCACAAAAAGATTGCTAAAGGCTGGATGCGCGCTATCGGTACTGGCAGCTGTAAGCACGACCTCTGCATAACTCGTGAGCTCAATCAGTCTGCGTGTGCGTGAACGATTGGTGAGACTTATGCGACGCAATTCTATGTCGTCTTCCGGTGAGACAGTGATCTCCATATGGGCTTCAATGCCGTTGTTAGTGCAGCGGAACTCGGCCCGCGCTTCGGAGAATATGGCCTCATATTTTTCCGCCCGCTTCAGTATCGGCTGAAAGGCGGTGGACCATGCTTCGCCACTGGCGACATCTTTGAGATAGCAAAAAGTTCCCCAATTATCGCGCGTGCTGTCTTCCCGCCAGCGTGTGATTAAAATATTTTTCCATTTGCTGTAACCGCCACCGGCGTTGGTAGTCATAACCTGGTAAGACCCATTTGAAAGCAAGTGGGTTTCTGGTGTCGGAGTATTCGGGCTGTTGAACACTCGTATAGTTGCCTGCGCATTGCTGGCAGGCACATGCAGGTCGGCCAGCTCGGGCGTATGTGCATAGAAGCGGGTGGCTTTAGGAACCTGCTCCTGTAACAGCAGGTTGGTAGCCTGGAACGCGGGGTCGGATTCGAAGCACTTCTGCATGGGGCGATCCAGCAGCAGATACGCCAGTGACAGAAAACTCATTCCCTGATGGTGGGCCATGAAGGACCGGACAATGGCTTTCGATTGGCCGTGAGGCACACGCACCGGCGTGTAATCTACCGCTTCATAAAGTCCGTACCTTCCCTCGATGCCGTCAGCTGCCATGCGTTGTAGATTGCGGCAGGCTTGATCCGGCGCCACCATCAATGCCAGCGCCGCCGCATACGGTGCAATCACCAGATCCTCGGCTAGTCTGCGTTTGAGTCCCAGACTGGGCACGCCAAACGCCCGGTATTGATAATTGAGATGTGCGCTTAAGAGGTTGTATCCTGATTCCGAAATTCCCCAGGGCACATTGCGCAGTGTTCCATACTCGATCTGTCTCTCCACAGCGACCCGGTATGCCTGATCGAGCAATGTATTTTCGTATGTAGGCATCACCAGCAGCGGCATCAAATATTCGAACATGGAACCGCTCCAGGAAGCTAGGATTGGCGTGCCACCGGAAATCGTGAGCAGGCGTCCGAGAGCAAACCAGTGTTCCTGGGGCAGTTTATTCTGTGCAATAAGCACGAAACTACAAAGCCGGACTTCCGAAGCCAGTAGGTCGTAATAGCTGGAATCGCGGCGGTGTTCCGTGAGGTTGTAACCGACTGTCAGTAAATGGCGCGCCTTGTCGTATAGAAAGTCATAATCCATATCGGCAAGCCTGCCGGCCTGTACCGCCAGCTCATGAATAACTGCAATCCGTTCGATGGCGTGCAGATTTGCCTGCATGGCCAATTCGCGAAGTGATGGGATTTTGCTATTTTGATGAGACGCATCCGCTGATGCTGGGCACAAGAGAGCCAGCTCATCGCGCGCTTCCAGGCATTGACGCGTCAATGCCTGGATCCACCATGTAACCTGGTCTTCGGGGTCTAGGGTTGGCCCGGCAATTATTTTCGGGCTCAAGTTTGCCAGGAGATCAAGGCATAACCTTGCTGCCGTCAAGGTTTCTGGAGAGTCATCGCGGGCGAGTTTAAGTTCCCGCCGGAAGGCATCCAGTCCAGTAATGGAATCTGTTCCGGCGACATCCGTGAGAACGCCCAGAGTGTCGGCCAGACCGTCGAAAAATTCTGGATTCAATATCCTATCATCGGTGATGGCCAGCAATCCCTGACGTAATGTCAACAGATGACCTGCAAGATTCCCGCTGTCTACAGTCGATATATAAAAAGGCGAGAGAGGCTGCAGAGTGAGTGTGTCGTTCCAATTGTAGAAATGCCCTTTGTAGCGCTCCAAGGCTTGCATGGATTCAAATGCATTGGCTGTGCGTTCCAGCAGCTGCCCACATGCGAGGTAACCGAAGTCATAGGCCGCCAGGTTTGCCAGTAACGCCAGCCCCATGTTGGTGGGGGACGTGCGATGCGCGATTACAGGAGCGGGGTATTCCTGATAGCTGTCGGGTGGTAGCCAATGATCCTCAGGTCCGACGAATCGTTCAAAAAATGACCAGATTTTTCTGGAGAGTTTGTGCAGGAAGATAACCTGGTCCGCGGTCAAGGCTGCTTTTGCTCGCAAAAGCGGTTGACTGATCCACCAGGCAATCACCGGCGAAATAAGCCATAGGCCCACTATCGGCCAAGCTACTATCAATGCGGCTGGATTTGAGAATGCAAGATAGATGGATACGGCAATGGAGAGAGCCGGGCCAATCGCCATCAACCAGCAGTAAGATACAAGATCACTAGCGGTATGACGTTTAGAAATGCTGGATGGATTCCATTCCAGGAGTCGTGTATGGGTAAAGAACATCCGTGCGAGGCTGCGGGCGATAGCATCGAGACTAAAATAGGTCTCGAACGGCAGGCAGGCGAGCATGAGTACCGCTTGAGCCAGGCGTCGCCCCGTAGAGCGCAGGCTGCTGACCAAGTGGGGCACCAGAAATGCATTGTCCGGTTTGCGGATGACATCCAGTACAGAAACCAGCAGTGCGGGAATAATGACTATGCCGACGACAGTTAAAGTCCAGAACCAGGCTGTTTCCAGGACTGTCCATCCGAGAATCAAAAGCAACGTCAGCGCCGTGGGCGTCAGGCTACGCCGTAGATTGTCCAATATCTTGAAGCGCGACAGCATCGAAAGAGGATTTTTCTGATGGTGTGTTTCAAGACCCGGCACCCACGGCAAAATCCAGGAGGCAATCTGCCAATCACCCCGTATCCAGCGGCATCGGCGGCTCACGTCGGCGAGATAGCCTGCGGGACAGTCCTCATAGAGCAACACGTCACTCAACAGTCCCGCTCTGCAATAGGAGCCTTCTAGCAGATCGTGGCTAAGAATCAGATTTTCCGGGAAACGGTTATGCAGAGTCTGTTCAAACGCGTCCACTTCGTAAATGCCCTTGCCGACATATGAACCTTCGTTGAACAGATCCTGGTAAACATCGGAAACAGCCCGTGTATAGGGATCAATGCCAGGTTCTCCCGCGAATAGTTGTGCATACCTTGACCTATTTATGCTGGTTAGATTGATGGCGACGCGCGGCTGAACCACGCCGTATCCCTGGCAGATACGCTGGTGGACTGCATCGTAAAACGGTCGATTCAGGGGGTGGGCCATGGTGCCAACAAACTGGCGCGCTGTATCGCGCGGCAGCTGCGTATCAGCATCGAGGACGATCACATATTTGACATTGGGTAATGTTTCTGTATTCCCCACAATCAGAGAGAAAGGCTCGTTTGAGCCACCGCGAAGAAACGAATTCAATTCAGCTATTTTTCCGCGTTTGCGTTCGTACCCCATCCACAAACCTTCAGCTGGATTCCAGCACCGTGGGCGATGAAAGAGAAAGAAGGTGTCATTGAGGGCGCCTGGGTACTTGTTATTCAGTTCTTCGATACATTTATGAACCCGCCGTAGGAGCAGATCATCCTCTGAAGTCGTTGCCTCGAGAGCATCTTTAAAATCTGTCAGCAGCGCGAAGCATAGGTTGTCATCCCGGTTGCCCAGATACCGGATTTCAAGAGCTTCGGCCAGGTTATCGATATCGCTGGTACTTGTCAGAATGCTCGGAACAACAACCAGAGTACGAAATTCCTGTGGAATTCCTTTCGAAAAATCCATGCGCGGCAGCAGATGTGGAATCACCAACAAGGTCACGAGCCAGTTGATGAGTGCAACCGACAGGTAGCTACTGCTTAGAATAAAAGCCACGACAAGTGGAATCTGTGGCCAGCCATGCACACCTTCTCTGTGGGCCATCAATAGCAATGCAGCGCTGGCAATCAAGGTGAATAGCGCTAGAGAACCAGCATAGGAGAGCAATGAGTAACGGAGGCCTAGTCTGCGCAGCATCTCATCAGCAGAAACTCGGATTCCCAAACGTTGCTCAAGCAGGTTCAGTCCCTGATCTATAAGATAGAAACCTACGTGGGAGCTACGCTTGTCGTCGTCTTGCGCAATTACGCGCTCACGAGCTAGTTGAATCGCCTCTTCCGCCACTGCGGTTTCGGAAAGCTGGCTATCCTTTGCCAATTGTTCCACGACACGGCGATATCGGTCGCGGGTGGCAAAATCCATCTTGCCGTACACACCATCGATGTCCTGGCGGAGGGTGGCTTCGACTGTACTCATGTTCTCGACAAATTCACGCCAATCCATGGCGTCCAGTAGACGAAGACTGGTGATACTGTTGCTGAATGAAATCTGCTCGATTGCCTGCTGCCGACCCTCGGATTTCACGACCTGCTCAATAGTCAGGCCGGATTCGGAGAGCGACTGTTCTATCCAGGTGAGCGGTAACCGCAATGCAGTATTCTGACCCTGCAGGCGGCGGGCAAACTCTGCAACAAAAGCACCCGCCATTGGTAGCTTTGTCCCCGCCATATCGGCAATTACCAAAACCAGGTTCTTTGGATCCATCTCAGCGATTGCGATCATCTGTTTTACCCAATAGATGGCGAGATTACGTTCGGTTCTGGCAGTGGCGATGCGTATGGCAACACGCCTGAGATTCTCGATCAGTGCCAGGCGCAGCATGATGGGGATGGCCCATAATTCACCTAGTTTAAGTTTGGTTATGCTCTGATAGGCCACTACGAACCGGCTGAGACCTTCCGAATCAACGCGGCCATCACCATGAGAGATAATTTCCAGGGCGATGTCATAAACCCGTGGAAGACCTGCCGATGGGCCATTTGCGAGACATGGCAGACCGCGGCTGTAACTCTTCGGGAAGTGACGTTTGGCGGTGTGGATATGCTCTTCAATCAGATAGAAGTTATCGAGTAGCCACTCGCTGGCAGGCGTAATTTGGAAATCCGCTTTCACTGCTTCGGTCAGCAGTGCGCAGGCTCCAGTCAAGACATTTTCATTATCAGCCAGCCGGTTCAAAAGCCGCTCGCCGGAATGCTTTTGACGCAATATATGCAGTCCAGCCAGGGTTTCACCGTGGCGCGCCATTTGATCGTTATTGAATAATTCTGAACGCAGCGGTTGTTCGTCGATTGGATGCGCCTGTGATGCGACTTTCTTAGAAAAAGGCGATCCCCAACTAATCAGGCGTTCAAACAGGGTCTTGCTGCCTAATTCCAAGTTATGGACCTCCAAATAATAGACGGATATCAAGCTGCCCAGTTCACCATTGCGGATGAAGTACCGGATGACCCGCAGAAGAAAATCAGGTATTAGCCGTATTGACTGAGCAGAAGGCAACTGAAACCGGATCAGAAGACCGCGGTCGTTCCGCTTGAGCCACGAATGCCATGAATGGATTATATCCGTGATATATCGGGCACACGAATTATGGCTATTTTCCTCCACCACCCAAGAATCATCCGTGCGTTAGCGCACATACGCACCTGGTCTTATCATGTTCGACAGCCCCACAAAATTACCGCTCTCCACCGCGATATGTCTATTTTATTAAATATATTTCACTATGTTTGCCAACACACAGAATATATGATTAATTCAGTATAAATTTCCCTGGCATTAGCATCACCTTGAATGTCAAGGTTAGTTGCAGTCATTTCCGCCAGAATTTGTTCACCGCACCTGTTGTGCACGAGGAAAGTTATGAATCATTCAATCTACGATAAAGACCGGAAAAACCTATCTTTCAAGGATCCGACTAAAATTACTATCAAAAGCCGGCAAAAACATATAGCTGGTACGAGTGGGAGGAATACGACCAATATGCAGGCAAGACAATCTAAGACCAGTCTGGAAGGTAGCTCCTCAACGCATTACTGGAACCCTGCTGAGATGGGTGACAGTCGCATCAGGGGTGTTGAACCAGTACGATCTACATATTACGATACGAAATACGAGGACGACTTTATGAATTGAACTGACTGGACTGATATTGTTCCAGCCCTACATGAATTGTTTGCTTCAGATTATTTATCCATATGCTGTCTTTCAAATCGTGCCTGCGCTAGCTAATGCGACAGCTCAACCGATTATAGTGATTATATCGGCACATCAATATTACTTCTCGGAAACTCTGGTTTGAAAATGGTTAGAGTTTATTGAGTGAATTTTGTTTTTCAATCTAAGAGGTAGACCAATGAAAATTGGAATGATCGGCCTTGGACGGATGGGTGCCGGTATGGCGCGCCGGCTTATGCACGCAGGTCACGATTGCGTGGTTTATGACGTTCATCCGGAGGCGGTGGGGCAATTGCAGAAGGACGGTGCTGCCGGCACCTCATCCCTCGAGGATTTTGTCAGTCAACTGGCGCAACCACGGGCCATATGGATGATGGTGCCGGCGGCGGTCGTTGAGGATACAATCAAGGCGCTGGCGAATCTGTTATCGAAGCGGGACATTCTCATCGATGGCGGTAATTCCCATTACATCGACGATATCCGCCGCGGCAAAGATTTGCTCTCCAAGGGCATACATTATGTGGATGTAGGTACCAGCGGAGGTGTCTGGGGCCTGAAGGAAGGTTTTTGTCTAATGATCGGCGGCGAAGAAAAGATAGTCCAATATCTTGACCCGATTTTTGCTGCGCTGGCGCCGGGTATCGGCAGTGCACCGCGCACACCCGGCAGGGATAAGTCATCCGGCACCGCTGAACAAGGTTATCTGTACTGTGGCGCGAGCGGCGCTGGTCACTACGTAAAAATGGTTCACAACGGCATCGAGTACGGCATCATGGAAGCGTATGCCGAAGGGCTGAACATCCTGCGTCATGCCGATGCCGGTAAACAGAAGCTGGCCGTCAATGCGGAGACCGCACCGCTGACAAATCCGGAGAACTACCAATATGACTTCAAATTGGCGGATGTGGCCGAAGTCTGGCGCCGCGGCAGCGTAATTCGTTCCTGGCTGTTGGATTTGAGCGCCCATGCGCTATTATCGGATCCCAAGCTCGCGGCTTTCCGTGAGCAGGTGTCCGATTCGGGTGAAGGACGCTGGACCCTGCAGGCCGCCATTGACACCTCGGTGCCGGTACCGGTGCTGAGTGCCGCCTTGTATGGGCGCTTCAGTTCCCGCGGCGAGAATGGCTTTGCCAACCGGCTGCTTTCCGCCATGCGTAGCGAATTTGGCGGGCACGATGAGAAGCGGGTCAAAAGCTGAAATGGCCAAGAAACACGAAGACGCGGAACAGTCCGATGCGTTGGTGCTGTTCGGGGTGACCGGCGATCTCGCCCACAAGATGATCTTTCCGGCGCTTTATGCGATGGTGAAGCGCGGCGTCCTCGATGTTCCGTTGATCGGCGTCGCCTCCTCGAAGTGGAGCCTGGCGCAGCTGCGCAAGCGCGTCGAAGATGGTATTCGAGAATCCGGCAAGATTGACAAGCCACGCGCGCTCCGTCACCTGCTATCCCTGCTTCGCTATGTCGATGGCGACTACAACGATCCGGGCACGTTCACAGCCCTCAAGAAAGCACTGGGTAATGCACGGCATCCGGCGCATTACCTTGCCATCCCACCGGCCCTGTTCGCGACTGTCATCAAGGGGCTGGGCACGGCCGGTCTGGCAGAAGGCGCGCGTGTGATCGTCGAGAAGCCATTCGGACGTGATCTAGCCTCGGCCCTGAAACTTAACCGGGTCGCGCGCTCGGTGTTCCCGGAAGACTCTATCTTCCGTATCGATCACTTCCTGGCGAAGGAGGCGATCATGAACATCCTGTATTTTCGTTTTGCCAACTCGTTCTTGGAGCCGATCTGGAACCGAAACTATGTAGCCAGCGTCCAGATCACGCTGGCCGAAGACTTCGGCATCAAGAGCCGGGGTGCGTTTTATGAAACTGCCGGCTGCCTGCGCGATGTCGTCCAGAACCATTTGTTACAGATCGTGGCGCTGCTGGCCATGGAGCCGCCGACCTACCGGGGGTTCGGAGCCGTACACGGCGAGACTGCGGATGTTTTTCAGGCCATGCGCCCGCTCAAGCCCGGTGACTTAATCCGCGGTCAGTACACCGGATACCACAATGAGCCGGGCGTGGCGAAGCACTCCGACGTCGAGACGTTCTGTGCCCTGCGGCTATTCATCGACTCCTGGCGCTGGCAAGGGGTGCCGTGGTACCTGCGCTCCGGCAAGTATCTGGCCGAGACGGCAGCCGAGGTGATTGTGAAACTGAAACCACCACCCCAGCGGCTGTTCGCCGATTCAGCGCCCGCCGATGCCCGTGATAACTATTTTCGTTTTCGCCTGTCACCCAATTCCGCCATCGCGCTCGCCGCGCGTGTCAAACGCAAGGGCAAGGAATTCGTCGGTGACCAGCGGGAACTGTATTTACTCGACGAACAGCCGGGAGAGGAGAGCCCCTATGAGCGGCTCTTGGGCGACGCCATGGCCGGTAACGGTGCACTATTTACCCGCGAGGATGCCGTCGAGGCCGCCTGGGCGGTGGTCGATCCGATCCTGAAGAAACATCACCATTCGTTTACTTACAAGCGCGGCAGCTGGGGACCCAAGCAAGCGGACCAACTCATCGCCGCCGAGGGCGGCTGGCACAACCCCGGGTCTGGCGATGCCGCTTCCGATTGAAGACTACGCACTGATTGGAGACTGTCATACCGCGGCTTTGGTGGGCCGCGACGGCTCCATAGATTGGCTGTGCCTTCCCCGATTCGATTCCGGCGCGTGTTTTGCAGCACTTCTGGGCAAACCGGCCCACGGGCGCTGGCTGATCGCACCGGTTACAGAGCTGCGTAGTACGCGGCGCCAATACCGCGATGGCACGCTGATCCTGGAAACCGAATTCGAGACCCAAACGGGCGCCGTGCGCATCATCGACTGCATGCCGTTCTCGGATGAGCGCTGGGATGTGGTGCGCATCGTCGAAGGCTTGCGTGGACGAGTGGCGATGCGCATGGAACTCATCATCCGCTTGGATTACGGCTCCATCGTGCCCTGGGTACAGCGGTCGGGCGACGTGTTGTCGGCTACGGCGGGGCCGGATACGCTGGAGCTACACACTGGCGTTGCAGTTCACGGCGAAAATATGAAGACTGTGGCGAAGTTTCATGTGAGCGAGGGTGAGCGCACATCGTTCACGCTCAACTACCGTCCGTCGCATGAAGCGACCCAACAGGCTGTCGACCCGGAGCGGGCACTGATGGCAACCGAGAAACAGTGGCGTGAATGGTCATCTCGCTGCACCTATCACGGGCGCTGGCGCGATGTGGTGGAGCGTTCACTGATTACGCTGAAGGCGCTGACCTATGCGCCCACCGGCGGCATCGTTGCGGCCCCCACAGCTTCGTTGCCGGAGCAGCAGGGTGGCACGCGCAATTGGGACTATCGCTATTGTTGGCTGCGTGATGCTACGTTCACATTGAACGCGTTGCTACTCACGGGCTACCACCAAGAAGCGGTCGACTGGCGCGAATGGCTGTTGCGCGCTGCAGCGGGTAGCCCAGAAGACCTGCAGACACTCTACAGTGTCACCGGCGAACGGCGTCTGGAGGAATACGAGTTGGACTGGCTGCCCGGTTACGGCGGTGCGTCGCCGGTGCGTGTGGGCAATGCAGCGTCGAAGCAGTTTCAGCTCGATGTCTATGGTGAGGTGATGGATACTCTGCACTTGGCGCGAGTCGCTGGCCTGGAACCAGAGACCCATGCGTGGCAAATCCAGCTGGCCTTGATAAAGTTCCTGGAATCGAACTGGCAGCAACCGGATGATGGCATTTGGGAAATGCGCGGACCACGCCGCCATTTCACCCACTCCAAAATGATGGCCTGGGTGGCTTTCGATCGGATGATCAAGGATGTGGAGGCTTTCGGACTCACTGGTCCGGTCGAGCGCTGGCGGCAGGTGCGCGATGCGATTCACGCGCAGGTTTGCACCGAAGGCTACGATGCGCAGCGCAACACGTTCGTGCAGTCCTACGGCTCCCGGGATCTTGATGCGAGCCTGCTCTTGATGCCCCAAGTCGGGTTTCTGCCGCCCGAAGATCCGCGTGTGTGCGGTACCGTCGATGCGATCGAGCACAACCTCATAGCCGACGGCCTGGTGCTGCGCTATTCAACCACAGACGGCACGGACGCACTGCCGCCGGGTGAAGGCACGTTTCTGCCTTGTTCATTCTGGCTTGCCGATTGCCTTGTGCTGTGCGGACGGCGTGCGCAGGGTGAGGCCTTGTTTGAACGTTTGCTTTCCTTGAGCAATGATCTTGGCCTGTTATCGGAAGAGTACGATACACACGGACATCAGATGCTCGGCAACTTTCCGCAGGCGCTGACACACATGGCGCTGATCAACACCGCGCATCTCCTGTCTATGTCCGAGTATGAAGTCAAACGCGCCTGCGAGAAGGGCGAGCGACCTGCCACTCCAGCCCGGAGATCATGAAGCCGCAGATGGACAAGCCCATGGAAATACTCGTCCTTGATGTCGGCGGCACTCACGTCAAGTGCGTCGCGACCGAACACAAAAATCCGATTAAATTCAAATCCCGGCCAGAGCTGACGCCAAACCGGATGGTAAGAAACGTTTTGAAACTCACCAAGGAATGGCGTTACCAAGCAGTTTCGATCGGTTATCCCGGCGTGGTTTCCCACGGCAGGATCGCGCGTGAACCGTACAATCTGGGTACAGGCTGGGTCGGTTTTAATTTTGAGGCGGCATTCGGATGCCCGGTAAAGATAATCAATGATGCGGCGATGCAGGCGCTAGGAGGTTATGAAGACGGGAAGATGCTGTTCCTGGGTCTGGGAACAGGATTGGGATCGGCACTCATCGACGACGGCGTGATAGTCGCGATGGAACTGGGGCATCTGCACTACGCGGATGGCAAAACCTATGAAGATTATCTTGGCGAGGAAGGACGCAAGCGACTTGGGAACAAAAAATGGCGCGGCATCGTAAATAATGTCGTTAATGGTTTCCGCAAGGCGCTATTGCCCGATTACATCATGCTGGGCGGTGGTAATGTCGCCCATTTGAAGCGCCTGCCAGCGCAAACCCGACAGGGCGACAACGCTTTTGCATTTGTTGGCGGCTTTCGCCTGTGGCGGCATCAAGATGGCAATGCTACGGGAGCGACTAATCCAGTCCGGACTATCGCCGATGAAGGCAACCGGCACAATTCGAAGATGAAACGGAAATAAGCATGATGCGCCTCACTTACTTGAAATACCTGAATCACGTGTTGTGAAGCTCAAGCAGCATATCTTAGTGGATGCAGATGCTGCCGCCCGACAGGGCGCAGAATTCATCGCCAAGCTCGCGCGCCAAGCGGTGGACCAGCGGGGCCGGTTTGTGCTGGCTGTGAGTGGGGGCCAGACACCAACACGGATGTTCGAGATACTGGCGACTGAGAACTTGCCTTGGGCCAAAATTTACCTCATCCAAGTGGACGAGCGTGTCGCGCCGTCCGGTGATGCGGACCGCAACCTCACAGCTCTTCAGGAGAGCCTGCTGGCGCACGTGCCGCTGGCTTCGCAACAGTTCTATCCAATGCCGGTGGAGGCCAAGGACCTGTCGGCAGCGGCGCAGCATTACGCGGAACTGTTGCGGCGGCTGGGTGGATCGCCGTCGGTGTTCGATCTGATACATCTGGGCCTCGGTACCGACGGCCACACCGCTTCGCTGGTGCCGGGCGATCCGGTACTGGATGTGATGGATATGGACGTAGCCGTGACCGCTGTCTATCAGAACCGGCGCCGGATGACCCTGACCTACCCGCTCATCAACCGTTCGCGCCACATTCTGTGGCTGGTAACCGGAGATGCAAAAGCAAAGGTGTTGTCTCGTCTGTACACAGGCGATGCCGATATCCCAGCAGGCCGTGTTAATCGCGAGTATGCAGTAGTGTTCGCGGATCAGGCCGCGGGGCGCCTGCTGTCATGAAGACACTGCATAAAACCATTTCAAGAAAATTAATAATTCTCGCGGATTGTAACTCACGTCATGCCGTTGAGCATTATGGAGAACCCGAATGAAGTCAGCGGTTTCGATCCCAGTTTCCGAATCCTCACTGGATGCTGCCTGCATCAACACCCTGCGTTTCCTGTCCGTGGACATGGTGCAAAAAGCTGACAGCGGCCATCCCGGTCTACCGATGGGCGCCGCAGCCATGGCCTACGTGTTGTGGACCCGCTTCCTCAAACATCATCCGGCCAACCCCGAATGGTTCGACCGGGATCGTTTTGTATTGTCCGCCGGACATGGCTCAGCGCTGCTCTACAGTCTGCTGCACCTGACCGGCTATGATCTGCCACTCGAACAGCTCAAGCTGTTCCGGCAATGGGGTAGCCTCACGCCCGGCCATCCGGAGCGCGAACTTACACCGGGCGTTGAGACCACCACCGGACCCCTCGGTCAGGGCTTCGGCAACGGAGTAGGTATGGCCATGGCGGAGGCACACCTGGCGGCGCGCTACAACCGTGACGGCTTTGAGATCATCAAGCATTTCACTTATGGCATCGTCAGCGATGGCGATCTGATGGAGGGCATCGCCTCGGAAGCGGCTTCGCTCGCCGGCCATTTGCAACTGGGCAAACTGATTTACCTCTACGATGACAATTACGTCACGCTATCTGCCGGTACCGACATCACCTTCACCGAGGATCGGGCGCAGCGCTTTGCGGCCTACGGCTGGCACACCCAATTCATCGAGGATGGCAACGATTCCACCGCCATCGACACAGCCTTGCGCGCGGCGCGCGCTGAGAGCAAACGTCCATCGCTGCTCCTGGTGCGCACCCATCTCGGTTACGGATCGCCGAACAAGCAGGATAGCTTCGAGGCACACGGATCGCCGCTGGGCGTGGAAGAAGTCAAGCTCAGCAAGCAAAATCTGGGCTGGCCGGTAGAGCCGGCGTTTTACATCCCGGAAGCGGCGCTGAAGCATTTCCGTGAAGCGCTCACAAGGGGCAGACAAGCTCAAGCGCTGTGGCATAGCCAGTTCAACGCATATGCAAAGGCGTTTCCGGATCTCGCCGAGGAACTGCAACAACGCATTGATGGTGAATTGCCCAAAGGCTGGGATGCGGATATCCCGGTATTTCCAGCAGATGCCAAGGGCATGGCCACGCGGGTTGCATCCGGGAAGGTGATGAATGCGGTTGCACCGCGATTGCCGGCCCTGATCGGCGGTTCCGCAGACCTGGATCCTTCGACGCACACCGCCCTAAAGGGACTCGGCGATTTTGAACCGGGCGGTACAAATGCCAGCGACCGGGAAGGTTCACTGGGCGGGGGTTGGAGCTTTGTCGGCCGCAATCTGCATTTTGGTGTGCGCGAGCACGCCATGGGTTCTGTCCTGAACGGTCTGGCGGCACACGGTGGCACGCTGCCGTTCGGCGCCACCTTCCTGATCTTTTCCGATTACATGCGTCCGCCCATGCGTCTCGCCGCGCTCATGGGATTGCAGGTGATCTATGTTTTCACGCATGACAGCATAGCACTGGGTGAGGATGGACCTACGCATCAGCCGGTGGAACAGTTGGCAGGTTTGCGGGCAATGCCAAACCTCATGGTCATCCGGCCTGGCGATGCCAACGAAACCGCCGTGGCTTGGCGTGTGGCGCTAGAAGCCAAGGATCATCCAGTGGCGCTGGTATTAACGCGCCAGAACCTGCCGACGTTGGATCGCGGTCGCTACGCCGCGGCCGATAGCCTACGGCGCGGCGCATATATTCTGGCGGATGCGCCCGGCGGAAAACCGGACGTGATCCTGATTGCTAGCGGTTCTGAGGTAAATCTGATCGTCGTGGCGCAACAGCAATTGCAGGCGCAGAATGTCATGGCGCGCATCGTCTCCATGCCGAGTTGGGAGTTGTTCGATGTCCAGCCGCAAAAGTATCGTGATGAAGTGTTGCCGCCTGCAGTACTTGTGCGGCTCGCGGTGGAGGCGGGCGTGGCCCAGGGTTGGCAGCGCTACGTGGGCGATCATGGTGAGGTGCTCGGCGTGGGACGCTTTGGCGCCTCAGCGCCCGGTGAGGTAGTGATGCGTGAATACGGCTTTAGCGTGGAGAACGTCTGTCAGCACGCGCTGGCGTTGCTGCGCCGCGGATAGTCAGAGTGCCGACACAAGCATTTTCAGCAGGATTTTGAAAATCGTAATTCATGGCCTTTTTCAACATCCTGTTAAGCCCTATCTTGTGGTTCCCGGCCGCTGCCGGTGATGAGACGCGCGCCGTATTCGGAGGTCAGATAGGACCAGAGCCAGGAGAGGGCCACCATAACGCGGTTGCGAAATCCAATGAGAAAGAAAATATGCGCGGCGCCCCAGGTAAGCCACGCCGGCCGGCCGCTCAGCTGCAACCAGCCGAAATCCACGATCGCGGATTTGCGTCCGATGGTGGCGAGATTGCCGTAGTCTCGGTAGTGAAAGTTTGGCAGCGCGGGTTTGCGGGTGAGCCGCCGTAGCAGTAGCTTGCCCACATAGGCGCCCTCCTGTTTGGCGGGCGGGGCGATACCGGGGACGGGGGTGCCATTGGGATTGGTCACCTGTGCGGTGTCGCCGATGACAAACACCGCGGGATCATCGCTCAGGGACAAATCGGGCCCGACACGCACGCGTCCCGCGTGATCGGCTGCGACGCCCAACCACTTCGCGGCGGGAGACGCCTCGACACCGGCAGCCCAGATCAGCGTACTCGCATCAATACGCCGGCCCGCGACTACTATGCCGCCCGCATCGCAGCCCTCGACGGCGGTGTTTGTTAGCACCTCGACGCCCAATTTAACAAGTGATTGCTGCGCCTTTTCCACGAGCGATGCCGGAAATGCGGATAACAGCCGTGGACCGGCTTCCACCAGGATGACCCGAACAGCTTGCGCATACAAGCTGCGATACTTCATTGCGAGCTCGGTCTTGGCCAGTTCCGCGATCGCACCTGCCATTTCCACGCCGGTGGGTCCGCCGCCGATGACGACGAAGCACAGCAGACGGCGGCGTGCATCTGCATTGCCGGTTACTTCGGCCATCTCGAACGCATCCAGAACACGATGACGGATAATGATGGCATCCTCGATGGTTTTCAGGCCGGGCGCGAACGGTTCCCAGTCATCGTGGCCGAAATAGGCATGCCGCGCACCAGTCGCGATCACTAGGTAATCATAGTGGATTAGATTTGCGTCATTATTTATGCACACGCTGTGCGTATGACGATCTATTGCTTCGACACGACCGAGTACCACCCGGGTATTACACTGACGGTGGAGGATCCAGCGGATCGGCATGGCGATGTCAGCCGGTGACAGGGCCGCTGTCGCCACTTGATACAGCAGCGGCTGGAACAGATGGAAGTTGCGCTGATCTATGACCGTGATGCGGGCAGGCGCCCGGCGTAATGCCTTGGCGCAGCTCAGGCCGCCAAACCCGGCACCGAGGATGACGATGCGAGGCAGCGTCTTGTGGTTCATGCTTACCTGAATATCACGTCGGACGATGCACCCCTGCATTTGGTCTGCAGATTCTTTCTTTCGACAAGTTGCGCATGGTACCTGGAATTTACTGGCACGTATGTGCGCTACTACACAGAAAGTGTGGGGCGGCAATTACGCATGTTCCGCACTCAGGGATACGGCGGCGGCATGGGCATGGTCATGCGTGTGGCGAGACTCGCCATGATCCAGATCGTACCCGCCACCATGATGAACAGAACCAGCGCCGTGAACAGGATCAATTGCAGGTCTTCGCGCTTCTGGCTGAAGCTGATGTGCAGGAAGAAGCGGAAGTGGACGATCATCTGCACCAGCGCGAAAGCACCGATCGTGATGAATAGCGCTGTGCGCGTCATGACGCTCCACTGCACTAACGCAAAGGGCACGAGGGTCAACAGCAGCGCCAGCCCGATGCCCCAGACATAGGACCGAAAATCGCGGCGCTCTTCGCGCTTGCGGGTTGCTGCATCCTCAGCGTCGTGTGTTTGTTCGATCATGTCAGCCCCGCAAGATAGACCACCGAAAAAATCGCGATCCAGACGATGTCCAGAAAGTGCCAGAACAACGCGAGCCGCAGGATGCCCAGCTTGACCTTGGTATCGAGGCCGTAACGCGCCATCTGGCCAACCAGGCAGATCAACCAGATGCAACCGGCGGTGACGTGCAGGCCGTGCAGTGGCACCAAGTCGAAGAAGGCGGACAGGAAGCCGCTGCGGCTGGGGGCGCCACCCTTGGCGATCATCGACAGCAAGTCGTGAACCTCGAAACCCAGGAAACCTATACCAAGCAGCAGCGTCACCGCTAGCCATGCAATGAGCCGGGATTGGCTGTGTTTGTACTTGAGCGTCAGCGAAGCCAGGCCGAAGGTGAAGCTGCTGGTCAGCAACAGCAGGGTCTCGATGAAGACGCTCTTGATATCGTACAGATCGTGTGGCCCGGGGCCGCCGGCGGTGGCGTGTACCGACGTCACGTAACTGGCAAACACCATCCCGAACAGGATGGCGTCGCTCATCAGGAAAACCCAGAAACCGAACAGCATGGTCTGGGCGGCTTCGTTCGCCTCGCCATGTGCCGGGCCGAGGTTGAGACCCGGATGCCGGATGACTTCCCGTCTCATGGCACGGCCCCGGCGGGCACCTGTGCGGCCCGCCCCTGATTGACGGATTTGGTTTCATCGGCGTGGGAGACCGCGTTCGCATCAGCGACGGCATCCAGCCACCGGCGGTGTTCCTGCCGGACTTCCTGCGCGGAGACAATTTTCGTAGTGTCTCGCGCGAATCCGCGCACGATCATCGCCGCCACGGCGGCGAAGAAGCACAGGATCACCAACCACCAGATATGCCAGACCAGCCCGAACGCGAGGGCGAAGCCAATCGCCGCCACCACCGGACCCAGGGCGCTGTTTTTTGACATCTTGATGTCCACGTATCGGTCGGGTTGCCGATAGGCCGTGCCGTTTTCCTTCGCCATTGTGAATGCATCGCGTCCGTTGACTACGGGGATGACCGCAAAGTTGTATTCTGGCGGCGGCGCCGAGTTCGCCCATTCCAGACTGCGGCCATCCCAGGGATCACCCGCGAACACGCGGTTCTCGTTTCGGTGCTTGACCGAAACCCAGAGCTGGATTACCAGCGCCGTGAGTGCGGCAATGATCAAAAAGGCGCCAATGAATGCAACGATCTCCAGCGGCACGTACGACGGTTGGCTGTAAGCCACGGTGCGCCGCGGCAGGCCCATGATGCCCAATGCGTAAAGCGGAAAGAACGCGAGCATGAAGCCGAAGATCCAGCACCATGCCGAGATCAGGCCCCAGCGCTCGTTCAAACGGAAGCCGAACGCCTTGGGGAACCAGAAGTGGTAGCCCGCGAGCATCCCGAACAGCACGCCGGGAACCGCGACGTTGTGGAAATGTGCAACCAGAAACACGGTATTGTGCACCTGATAATCGATGCTGGGGTTGGCCAGCAGGATCCCGCTCATGCCACCCAGCACGAACAGGAAGATGAAGGCGATCGAATAGACCATCGGCACGGTAAATCGCACGCGCCCGCGAAACATGGTCCACATCCAGTCGTAGATTTTCACGCCGGTGGGGATGCCGATCAACATGGAGGCGATGCCAAACGCGGCGTTGATGTTGGCGCTCTGGCCCATGGTAAAGAAGTGATGCAGCCACACCGTGAAGGACAGGATCGCGATGGCCATGGTCGCCATTACCATTGAGCGGTAGCCGAACAGCGCCTTGGTGGAGAAGGTCGAAATGACCTCCGAGTACACACCGAACGCCGGCAAAATCAGGATGTAGACCTCCGGATGCCCGAACAACCAGAAAAGGTTAGCGAAATGCATCATGTTGCCGCCGAGCGCATTGGTGAAAAAATGAAAGCCGAGATAGCGGTCCAGTGCCAACTGCGCCGTGGCCACAGTCAGCGGAGGCATCGCGAAGATCATCAGGATGCTGGTGCAAAGCGCGGTCCACGTGAACAGCGGCATGTGCAGCAGCTTCATGCCCGGCGCGCGCTCCTTGTAGATGGTAACGGCGAAATTGATCCCGGTAAGTGTCGAGCCCAATCCCGCGAGTGACAGCGCCCAGATCCAGTAGTCCGGCCCCACGCCGGGGCTGAAATTCGCTTCCGTGTAGGGTGGATACCCGAACCAGCCGCCGGTCGAGAACGTGCCGATCACCAGCGAAATCATCACCAGCGCGGCGCCGGCCGCGGTCAGCCCCAGGCTGATCGAATTTAGCACCGGAAACGAAACGTCGCGCGCGCCGATCTGCTGCGGCATCACGTAGTTGATGAGGCCGGTCAGGAATGGCATGGCCATGAAGAAAATCATGATGGTACCGTGGGTACTGAACAGTTGCGCGAAATGGTCGGGCGACAAAAAGCCACCACCCAGGCCGAACGCCTGCTGCGCACGCATTAGCCACGCCTCCATCAGCGCCCGCGCCAACATCACCAGGGCGATTACCACATACATGATGCCGATCTTCTTGTGATCTGGACTGGTCAGCCATTCCGACCACAGCACGCCCCATTTATGGTACTTGGTGATCAGCGCGACGGTGACAATCAGGCCAATTACTACGATCGAAGCGGCGCCGGTGGCGATGCAACCGTTGATCACATTCGCTTCGGTAGGGTGCTGGACCATGGCCCAGAACGGCAACGAATCCAGGCCCAGGCGCCCCAGGGCAGGCTGAAAAATTGTGGCAAGACTCATTATTCTTTCTCCGTCACGGCATTGGCAGGTTTGCCGGCATCGCGCGCCTTGGTTGTGGCGGTTTCTTTCGGTGCGTTGGTCAGATGTACCGCCGTGCCATCCAGGGTGGCCTTGACCACCGCCGGAAACAGGGACGCGGTGACGCCGGTCAGGTAGATGTTGCCATCCATCGACTTCGCCTGCGGCAGGGACGCGATCAATGCGGTGCGGGTGCTGCGTTGCGATATCGCCATCAAGATCTGCTGATCCAGCGGAATGCCGTGGGCGCGCACCTTTTGCACCCAGGCCTTGAAGTTATCGGGCGTCATCCCGACCGCGGTGAACTGCTCTTGATGAAAGCCGTTACCGTTGTACATGGTGTTTTCTCCCATGAAGCGTCCCGGCTTGCTCGCCTCTAGATGGAGCTGTGAGTCCATGCCACCCATGGCGTAGATCTGGCTGCCGAGCGCGGGTATGAAAAACGATTGCATCACCGTGGCAGAGGTCAAATGCATGGCGACCGGGTGGCCGACGGGCATGGCCAGCATGCCGATGCTGGCGATGCCTTGGTCGGGGTAGATGAACAGCCATTTCCAGTCATAACCGATTATCTGGACGCGCAGCACGGGTTGGCTGGAGGCCAGTGGTTTGTACGGATCGAGCGCGTGCGTGTCGCGCCAGACGAAGAACGACAACACCACGACGATCACGATCGGCCCTCCCCAGGCGGCGATCTCCAGTGGCCGGTAATAATCCCACTTCGGCGTATAGCGCGACGATTTGGATCCGTTGCGGTAACGCCAGAGGATCAGGGGCATGAGCAGAAAGATCGGCCCGGCGACCAACACCGCCATGATCCCGAGCACCCAGTAAAAGTGCCAGCGCTGGACATTGGCCACCGGGCCCTGCGGGTTGAGGAAACTCAGGTGGGTGCCACCGCTGCAAGCGCTGAACAACAACACGGCGGTGAACACTCCGATCCACCCGATGGGAAACCGGCTTAACCGAACCCGCAATTGCCGCACTCGCATTCGCAAATTCATTCAACAATCCTCGCGAGAATACAAGGTTTGTCGGTGAGCCAGATCACTCCAGCCAGCCTACCTTGAAGCCCGGACTCTTTTCCTAATCCAGCACTGTCGACGATCATTTTCAGAGCCGATGAATTGGCAGCTCGTTGGTTCGGGGTCAAACTATGTTTCAAAACGGTCGAAACTTGTTTCTGCATTGAGCCGCGATCGGTGGGTTGGCCGTGGCGCGAAATAAGTCTACTATGGACTGCGACCGCATGACAATGCGAGTGGTGCCGTTGTCCTCACCGGGAATCAGGTTGCCCGTGAAGGCTTTTACGAATTTGCGTACCCGTTTAGTAAAGAACATCGGCATGGCATCTGCATCCTGCGATTCCGACGGACTCGGACTGTGATGTGTGCGAGGGCACGGAGGAGTGGCAGATGAGTGGCGCACTTGGAGCGCCACCTATTTTACGGCCAAGCCTTGTCGGCGGTTCGTGCTCAATGGATAACTGCAATGGATCACTGAGGTAGCTGAACGTACCATCGAGTCCCCGCACGATCGGCCGCGTTTTGAGAAGCGCTTAGTACTTGCGCGCGATGCATCCGCAGCAACTCTTTATGTAACGGATGAGCGACTTATAAGCCTGGGCACCGGCTTTCGCCGGTGCGACGCTATCGGTTAAAAGGCAGCGGTTCATGCACTATGAAGTTCCATGAGCATTAGTATATGACCAGTGGGATCACGCACCAACACGGCCCGATCGCCATTACGCATTGTCGCTATCTGTGGCGAGATGAACTTCACGTTTTCGGCATCAAGTGTTTTCATTAACTGCAGCAGGCCGTGGACCTGCAGTATCGTTCGGTCGGCAATAATATCATTTGATTTTGGATCAGCCGGAAGAAAGTCTATGACTGGTTGTGCATAGCCGAGCAGCTCCAGGTGAGGCGGTCCCAGCATCGCCGGTTGCAGCGCGACCACTTCCACAAGGACACCCGGTGCATGATCCAGTCGCACCTGCTCCGGACCTGTATTGACTGAGCGGGATTCGACACTCAGGCCGAGCAAGCGCGTATAGAAATCAATGGACGCCTCCAGGTTGGCTACATCAATTGCCGAATG
>Ga0307372_10003439_pt1 | contig 25256 bp, 19 predicted proteins | sample OX1MG_FD_202533 | JGI IMG/M metagenome (GOLD analysis project Ga0307372, IMG submission 202533) | Soil microbial communities from Risofladan, Vaasa, Finland - OX-1 | ecosystem: Environmental > Terrestrial > Soil > Coastal area > Acid sulfate soil | place: Finland: Risofladan, Vaasa | collected...
GTCTCAGAATGAGCGACAGCGGAAATCTACGTGCCAACGGATTGCGGGGCACAGGACTGTCAAGTAATGAACGCGACGATGGCATGACAATTGTATTGCCTCAAGTGTGACAATTAGGAGCCAAAGAGTGGAAATAATGTCTTGCTCGGCGTACTGGGAGATCCAATGATGTATGATCGAGTGGTGAGGTGATATGAACGGTGACGATCGTAATTCGCTCGAATTCGGAGCGCGCGTTTTGCTGGTCGAAGATAATCCCGAACATGGCTTCATCGCGGTCACCGTTGTCAGGCAGGTGCTCGGCGAAGCGAGCGAGGTGATTGTCGCCGAGACGGCGGACGAAGCGATCGGGCTGATCGGGCAATTCACCGAACAGGACCGGCCCGACCTGATGTTGGTTGACCTGCGTCTGCCCGAAGGCGGCGGATTCGCGGTGCTCTCGGCGATTCGGGCGCACGACCCATGCCTGAGCGTGCCGATCTTCGTTATCACGAGTTCGATGTATGACCTGGATATCGCGCAGAGCTACGAGCTCGGCGCCTCGGCGGTGCTGTGCAAGCCGTTGTCGCGCGCGATTCTCAAGGAAGAGCTGGCGCGAATCGGGGTGATTCGCAACAACGGTAATCCGCCCACCAGCGCCCCGCTGTAGCGGCCGCGCCGCGGCGCGCGATCACTCGCGCGTTTTGTTTCCAACACAACGCGTTTTGTTCCAATACAAAATGTCTGAGACTTAAGGGGCGGCACGCCTTCAGGAGCGAAGCGCTCAAGGGATCGGCCATTTGTCGTTCCACGGACGCGCAACCTCGAAGGCGTATGCTGCCGCGAGCACGAGGTCGTCGCGATGGCGTTCGGCGACGATTTGAATCGCGCACGGCAAGCCGCGATCGGTGAAACCGGCCGGCACCGAAATCGCGGGATGGCCGCTTAAGTTGAACGGATAGGTGAACGGCAGCGTGTCCATGTAATCGGCGATACGCACGCCTTCAATTTCGAGCGGCGGTGGTCCTTCGGCGGGGAAAGCCTCAATCGGCATCGTCGGGCTCAGCAGCAGATCGTAGCGTCGAAAAATTTCCGCGACCCATTGATTGAAGCGGGCGCGCACGCGTTGCGCGGTTCCGTAATCCTTCCAGGTGATCTTGGCGGCGGCCTCGAGGCCGCTCACGAAGGCGCGTCCGAATTCGCCGCGATGGTGTTCGACATATTCACCGAGGCTCGCGAGCGATTGCGCCGCGACCATCGAGGCCCATCCGTCGCGAGTGTCGGGCACCGCCTCTTCCAGCGTGACGACCTCGTGGCCGAGCGCCCTGAAAACGTCGGCGGCGGCAGCGACTTCGCGCATGATGTCGCGTTGGACCGGACGGCCGAAATCGGGATGGAACGCGATTCGAAGACGCCGCGGGCAATGCTCGAGAAAGGTGAGATATGAGATTCCCGGATGTGGCAGCGAGTCGGCGTCGAGCGGATCGTAGCCGATGACGGCGTCCATGTAGAGGGCGGCGTCGCGCACGGTGCGCGAGATCGGGCCGACCACCGCGAGGTCGTTGAACCCGGGCATCCCGAGGCGCGGACCGGCCGGAATCCGGCCGTGCGAGGGCTTCAGCCCGACGCATCCGGTGAACGCCGCCGGCAACCGGATCGAGCCACCCATATCGGATGCGGTCGCCAGCGGGACCATCGCGGCGGCGACGGCGGCTGAGCTTCCGCCCGAGGAGCCGCCCGGCGTGAGTTCGGGATTCCACGGGCTGCGCGTGACGCCGAAGAGCAGATTGCGAGTGAAGGCTTTGCTGCCGAACTCGGGAGTGTTGGTTTTGCCGATCACGATGGCGCCGGCGGCGCGCAGGCGCGCGACCTGGATCGCGTCGCGCGTGGCGATATTGTTCTTGAACGGGACCGAGCCGAAGGTCGTGGCCATCCCGCTTACGTCCTCGAGGTCCTTGACCCCGAACGGCACGCCGGCAAGGGGGCCGAGCGATTCGCGCCGCGCGATTTTTTCATCCAGTGCGCGTGCGTCGTCCATCGCCTGGCCGGCGCGGAGTGCGCAGAAGGCGTTGAGGCGCGGGTTGAGCGCTTCGACGCGGGCTAGTGAATCGGCGACCGCCTCGCTCGGCTTGACCTCGCGCTTGCGGATCAGATTCGCCAGCTCGAAAGCGGACTTGAGATGTAGATCGCCCATCGCGAACTCGTCACATGAGTTGGTAGGCGCGGGCGACGTTCTCGCCCAGGATTCCGCGCCGTCCCGATTCGGTCATCGGTGCAACCAGGCCGCGCAGCTCCTCGAGGTAGTTGCCCGGATGGTCGGGATGCGGATAGTCGCTGGCCCAGAAGAACTTGTCCTCGCCGATAAGCGGCATCAGCCCCGCGATCGTCCGCTCGTCCGGATCGGCTGAGATGAAGCATCGCTCCTTGAAATAGAACGATGGCTTTTCACGCAGGCGCACGGTACCGCCGAGCGGCGTGCCGCTGTAGATCGCGTCGCCACGATCGAAGAAATAGCCGACCCATCCCGCGCCGGATTCGAGCACGACCACGCGCAGCCCGGGGAAGCGGTCGAAGGTGCCGCACTGGAAGAACGAGGCGAAGGCGTGCTGGACGCCCTGCGCGGCGAAAAGATCGTAGTACCAGACGGCCCACCGATAGTTGTCGAAGCGATGGTGCACGCCGAAGGGGGTCGGCTCGAAGGTCGGATGGATCGCGAGCGGGACGGCGCAATCCTGCGCGGCGGCGAAGACCGGATCGTGCGCCTTGTCGCCGTGGGCGGTCTTGGTGATCGTGAATGGCGCGACGAAAGCGCCCTTGCATCCGTCCTTGACGGCGCGTTCGAGCTCTTTTGCGGCGGCGGCCGGGTCGCCCAGCGAGAGGTGGGCGATCGGGATCAGGCGGCCGCCCGAGTCGCGGCAGAAGTCGGCTATCCATCGGTTGTAGGCGCGGCAGTAGGCCTGCGACAGTTCCGCATCGAAGCACTCGGCTTCCCAAAGGATTCCCAGCGTCGGGTAGAGGACCGCCTTGGCCATCCCCTCGCGGTCGAGCAGCTCGACGCGCTCCTTCATGTCCATGGTGCCGAAGGCGGCGCCCTTCAGATAAGTGTCGCCGGGCCCGGGCATCTGGTAGCGGAGTTCATCGGGAGTGATTTCGCCGCGCAGCGCGCGCTCGCGCATCCGGGCCGCATCCTCGACCTTTTTGCCCATGCCGCCGAGCGTCGCGAGTTGGCCGTGGCGGACGAGCTTGGAAAGTTTGCGGTCGATCTCAAGGCACTCGTAGCCGTCGGGGCCGACGACGATGCGGATCGCGCGGTCGCGATATTTCGGTTCGAGGTATTTTTCCCACAGGTCGGGCGGCTCCAGGATATGTCCGTCGGCGTCGATCACCAGGGCTTCAGATGACATCAGTTCCTCCCGCGGCCGGGCCGCATTGGATTCCATAGATTAGTGCGGCGCGCTTGAAAAGTCTCGCGCGCTAAGGCGGCCTGCGCAGGCATGATCGCCGGTCACTTCGGCACGCGGCCATTGAGCGACTGCATGGGACGAGCGTTATTGGCGGTTCCCCAACACCCCTCGACCGCGGATTGGATCGCCTGGATTTGCGCGAGCGACATTTCAACCGGCTGAGACATCACGGTCCATGTGAGGTCTTGCGAGCACGGCGGCGTGGTAAGCGAACCGTCGTAGCGGATCTGTTTGCCGCCGCGCGGAACGAGGGCGGCCGGCTTCATCACGATATGGCCGTAATCCTTGATGCTCGGAAGTTCGACGATACCCTTGTTGGCCTTGCCCGGGGTGAAAAAGATGCCGACCACGGCGAGCTTGCCGGCGGCGTCGCGATGGACCAGATGGAGTTCGAGCGGGAAGGATTTGCCGCCCAGCGTATGTTCGCTCGGCGTGTGGAAGTGGTCGTTGATCAGGTCATAGCGGACGCCGCCGATAGTGATGTAGTTGCCGGCGCCGTCGTTGCGGATGGTCTGGTCATTGTGGTCGAGATGCGTGATCGCGCCGCGTCCGTAGAAAAAATGCACGCGCGGAAAGTAGCTGATCGCGCCGCCCGGCGCGGTGAGCGCTATCGGCGATTGCTCCTTTCCATTGGCGCAGACTGCGAAGGCCGGATCGAGCCCGCCCCACATCGCGGGGCCGGTCTTGCCGCTGTAGCTCCATCCGGCGGGTTCAGGCGGACATCCGGCGGCGAGCGCCCGCGCACCGGCGGTCGTGAGGATTGCCAGCCCGAAAAGAAGAAGAGGTACGGCGTGTGGAATAGTCAGTCGTCGCATATGCCTAATCAGAAGATCGCGACCGGATTTACCGGCGAGGCCGTGGCGCGTTCGAGTATCAGCGGGTTCATCGTGAACATGAACTCGTAGCGCGAATGGCGGATACACGCGGCAGCGAGCGCCTCGAGATCGGCGTTGTCGATCAGATGGACGCCCATAGCCACGATTGTGCCGACATGGATCGGCATCGACAGTTCGGCGCCGTAGCCGGTCGGGACGACATCGCTCACGCCGTCGCATCCGAGCACCGCGACGCGCCTTTCGTGCAGCCACGGCAGGGTCGATGCGTCGAGGCCTGCGAGGCCCTCGCGGCCGCCATCCCACGGTCCGAGCTTGTTGCGCCGCGCCGAGCGGCCGGTGCGGATCATCAGCACGTCGCCCTCTTCGACGCGCACGCGGTGGTCGCGTTCGGCGGCCTCGAGGTCTTCGGGGAAGATGCGCTCACCGAGTTCCATCCATTCGACGCCCTTGAGCTTCGCGATATCGAGCAGGACGCCGCGGCTGACGATACCTTCGCGGGCGGCCGTGATTGCGCATCGGCGGGCGCCGAACCGTCCGACTTCGCTCGCGGCGAAACCGTTGTACATCTTGCCCTGCCAGAAGATGTGGCATAGCGCGTCGAGATGAGTGAACGCCATCCCGTGCGGCGCGATCGCGAAATAGTCGAGCGAGGCGGCGAGTCCCGGTCCGGCATGCAGCATGATGTGCGTGACCGGGGTCGGAGTGTCGGGGCCGGACTTGGTCGAGAGCGGCAGCGCCATCGAGGCGGTCTCGCCGGTCTGCACGAGGCGTCCGGCCTGGGCGCGCTTGGCGGGCGTGATGAAGTTCAGCGCGCCGCGCTCGTCGTCCTTCCCCCAGCGGCCCCAGTTGCTGATCTTGTCGAACAGCGCCTTTACCTCTGCGGCATCGAGTCTTGCGGCTGTGCTCATGTCGGAACCCCCGGATTTTTGATGACGAATCGGCGCGGCGCGCGGATCGCTGACCGATGACGGCCGCGCGCAAGCCATTTTTTCTCAGCCATGCCCTCTTAGCACGGCTCGGTGAATTTTTCCTAGCGCCGGCCGTTTAGCGAGGAGACCGGCGCCGTCTCGAGAAAAGGAGAGCAGGCGCAACTCTGGGCGAAATCCACGGCGAAAGGAAAAACGGACGGACCCGGCGAACCGGACTGACAATGCGTTCTGCTTGGTTGAGCATTGCATTGATGTTCATTCGGCAGGCACATGCACGGCGATCGAGCAGGCGGGGGACGCCATGAGTCGCTAATAGGCCCGATTTCGGTGGCATTCTTCTTGCCCTTCCGGCCTGAGAGCTCGGCCTCTCGATAGAGGAGAGTTCACGTCCGCAAAGCGGGCGTTTCCGAAGCTAACCGCGCGAGGAGGAAGCGATGGCTGAGTCTTCAGAAGCACCAAAGATGGTGCCGACCTTAGGATTGACCGGGGTAACGGTCAACGCGATGGCGTTGATCGCGCCGGGCGCATTTTTATGGATCACGTTCGTCATCCAGGCGGGCTACGTCTATCCGTCGGGGCTTTCGATGTGGTTCGGGATACTGGTCGCACTATCGTTGGCATATGCGACCGCGCTCTCGTACTCGGAGCTTGCGAAGCTGTATCCGGGTGCGGGCAGCTCCTACCTGTTTGCCGAGCAGGCGTTCCTCAATACCACCAGCGCGTACAGATTCGCGCGGATCGCGAAGTTCGTAATCGGATGGGCGTCGCACCTGTACTATTGGGTATATCCGGGTGTCATGGTCGCGACGATGGGCGTTCTGATTGGGTACATCATCGGGACGCTCGCGCCGTCGATGATGAACAACGCGATTCCGGGCCCGCTGTTCATGGCGGTGGTCGCGGTCATCTTCTCTTACGTGGTGGCGTATATCGCCTTCCGCGGCGTGAACGGATCGACCGGGGTCAATATCGCGATCAACGCGATTCAGATCGTGGCGCTGCTGTTCTTCGCGGCGCTTGCGATCAGTTACCGCGTGTCGCATCCGGCGGGGGCGGCCGGACTCTCCTTCGACGCCAACGGCAACGTCATCACTACGACCCTGGCCTACAGCCTGACGGGGGATCATCCGGCACATCCCAGCGCCCTTTCGGTCGTTGCGCCGCATCGGCTCGACTGGACGATGTTGCAGGCGACGATCGCGATCCTGCTGCTGGTCGGCTTCGAGTCGGTCACATCGCTGGGTGAAGAGGCTAAGAATCCCAAGAAGGACATTCCGCGCGGCGTTCTTCTCTCCCTGACTATTCAGGGATTGTTCTGCTACCTGATCGAGTACTTCGCCGCCAACTACTTCATGAGCAGCGGCTACGGCCTCGACGCCGCCAAGGGATCGGCCGCGCCCATCGGCGACATGATGGTCTTGCTCGGCAACGCGATGCTGGGCGGGCACGGCCAGGGCTTCATGCTGATCGAAGCATTGACGGTTTTCCTGGCGCTGATCGGGACCACGCTGAGCTGCATCAACACCGGCGCCCGCGTGACCTATGCGATGGGCCGCGACGAGGAGGTGCCGGAGCATTTCGGCTTGCTGCACGGCGACAACCTTACGCCGCATCGCGCAATCTGGACGCTCGCGACCATCTCGGCGGTGCTCGGCGCGTATGGCGCGATCTACTACTTCGCCGGGGCCTCGGCGCCCGACGACAAGACCATCGCGACCCTGCCGCACAACATCTGGTACTCGATCGGCATGAGCTCGAACGCGTCGCTCGCGGCGCTGCCCAATGGCCTGCTGCTGGTCACGCTGCTCTCGAACTTCGGCACCTTCGTGCTGTACGGGCTGACCAACATCGTATGCATCATGGCCTTCAGGGAGCATCACGAGTTCAGCGGTTTCAAGCACGTGGTGGTGCCGATTTTCGGAGCGATCGCGAACTTTACGTGCCTGGCCTTCTACATCATCGGACCACTGGAAGGACTGGGTAGCTGGAAGGAGCCGATCTTCGCCGTGGGCCTGTCGGTTATATGGGGCCTCTACGGAGCGGTCTACTTCATGCGCAATTCGAAGAAAAAGGGCAAGTCGACGATCCTCATCGCCAAGCCGGTCTGAGATTTTTCGGGGAATCGTGAAACGGCGCGCAGGGGATGTCGCGTGGCCTCCCCTGCGCGGCCGCGACCGGACCACGCGGAAGGATTTTGGTCCGAACCGGAGGGAAACAGACCCGCCGGACCAACACGGGAAGTGAAATACGGAAGTAGGGAGGCCGCATCCTGCGGAGTAAAGAGAGTGGGGAAAATGTTTGATATCAGATCTGCGCTGATCGCGCTTGCAGTCGCTGCGGTTGTTTGCGCTCCAGTCTTTGCAGCCGCAGACAGCAGCGCGGACCCGACGGCGGCGGCGCAGCAGGCGAAGATAGATGCTCTGAACAAGCAGATCGATGAACTGCAGCAGCAAAAGGCGGACCTGGCAGCCAAACTCAAGGAGGCTCAGAGCAAGGTGCCGGCGGCCGCTCCGACTCCGGGGCCGCCGCTTCCGTCACCGAGTATGACCGGTCCGTTGCAGTTTGCCTCGCCAACCGAATTGGATACCTACATACCCGGGCTTACGGAACTGGGACAGATGATCCCGGGAGCCACTGACCTGGGTAAGATGCAGGTTAACGGCGTCCTGACCGGACTTGGCATCATACAAAGCAATGTTACGCGCGGAACGGGGGATAGCACGGCACGAGCGGACATCAGTAATGCACAAATCATCCTCCAGAAGACGGATGGTCTGATCCAGTTTTATTTGCAGGCGGGAGCTTACGACATTCCGTCGCTCGGACTGCCGCTGGTCAACGCGGGAAAAGCGGTAAGCGAACTCTATGGCCCGTTGCCGGCCGCCTATCTCAAGATTGCGCCCACCAGCAGCTTTTCGATTGAAGCGGGCAATCTGCCGACGCTGATCGGCGCGGAATACACCTACACTTTCGAAAATATGGACATCGAGCGCGGCCTGCTCTGGAATCAGGAGAACGCGGTCAATCGCGGGGTCCAACTCAACTACAGCACCGGACCAATCACCGCCGCGCTTAGCTGGAACAACGGATTTTATTCCAACAGTTACACGTGGCTTACGGGTTCTCTGGCCTATGCCATCAATGGAGCCAATACACTGGCGGCAGTCGGCGGACAAAACCTCGGATTCTCCAAAGAGAATAATTTTGTTGCGCCGGCTCTGCTGAACAACAGTGGAATTTATAATCTCATCTACACCTACAGTTCGTCGCCATGGATTATTCAGCCATATTTTCAATGGACCTGGGTACCGCACAATCCGGAGATCGGCGCCTTCAAATCGGCCTCAACTTTCGGCGGCGCAATTCTCACCAGTTACGCCTTGAGCGACAGGTTCTTCCTGGCCGGGCGGGCCGAATATATCGGAACTACTGGTAGCACGACTGATGGCTCGCCTAACCTGCTGTACGGACCGGGCAGCGGAGCGTGGTCCTTAACGTTTACTCCGACTTATCAGTACGAGAAATTCTTCGTACGGCCCGAGGTCTCTTACGTGATGGCGACGAGCTACACGTCGGGCCTCGTGTTTGGCTCCGAGGGCAGGAATCCCAGTCAGGTTCGCGGCCTGATCGAAGCCGGATTCCTATTCTAACAATGCTATGAGCATGCGGGCGGGTCGTTCGAAGGGGATGGCCCGCCCGCCTTTTTCGCACCTTTCCATGTCGGTACCCGCGGCCGCGCCGATTGTGAAAGGTGAAAGCTCTGTCGGATGTCAGACTAATGAAATAGCATTTGCAGGCCGTGAGCCTCTTGCCTCGGACGCTTTGCAGCGTAACGCTATGGTGGTGGGTCTAATTTGCGGCCCGGAGGTGATGAGGATGGCGACGAGGGTTCGTAAGGCAGCGCCGAAGCCGGCGAAATCGGCGGCGCGCAAGGTGCCTGAGATAGTCAACGGGGTGGCGAAGGCGGAACCGATATCGGAGATGGTCCGGATGCGCGCGTACTATATCTTCCTCGCGCGCGGAGGATCGCACGGCAACGATCTGGCGGATTGGCTGGCGGCGGAAAGGGAAGTGCGTTCGGCTTCCGCAGGCTGAATCGGCTATTCTTCTTCCGCGCGCGAAAATGCTCCGGTGCGATTACGGAGGATGCGGCATGCGTTGCCCGCGCGGCCGCCAGAGATTGGGGCGAGAGGCGATTAGCGATTACTGGCATGGCCGATCCGACTGACTTGACCACCGCGCCATGCGCTTTCGAGTTGGCCATGCTCACCGATCTCGGCACCAACCGCTCCAACAACGAGGACTGCTGCGGCCAGTTCATCGAAAGCCCGGCGTCGGCCGTTCTGGTGGTCGCCGACGGAATCGGCGGTTATGAAGGTGGCGAGGTCGCGAGCCGGATGGCGGTCGACATCACGATTGAGACCTACCGCACCAGTCCGGTGGCATGGGGACCGGCCAAACGCATGCATCGCGCGGTGCAGCGCGCCAATATCGAGATCCACAATCGCGCGCTCGCGGTGCCTGAACTCCGGCGGATGGGCACTACGCTTACGGCCGCGGTGGTCGACGAGGGCATGATGCATGCCGCGCACGTCGGCGACTGCCGCCTCTACCTGGTCCGGCGCGGCGAGGCGATTCAGATCACCAAGGATCACACGATGATCGCGGAGCGCGTGCGGATGGGGCTGATGAGCGCGCAGCGCGCCCGCAACCATCCGGAGCGCTCGGCGCTCAGCCGCAGTATCGGTCATGAGCTGATCGTGTCGGTCGACGTGATTTCGATGCCGCTGGTCAGGGACGATCAGATTTTGATTTGCAGCGACGGGCTGCACGGCGTGCTCGACGATCGCGAGTTGGCGGAGTTGATGCGCGAGGGCGACGCGGCTGCGACATGCCACAGGCTGATCGGCGCCGCCAACGAAAAGGGCACCGGCGACAACCTCACCGCGGCGGTGCTCCAGATGATCGGGGCTACGCCGCATGCCGAGAGGCGGGCGCGCGGCGGATGGCTGCGGCGGCTCTTCGCGCGCTCGCACTGAGGTTCGGCACGCGATGCTTCGTTGATATGGACGGCCCGGCGATGTTAACGTCCGCGGCCAAACGGCTGATGGGTGGACGCGGACTATAATGCGCGAGGTCAATGTCGGTGAACACCTCGACCAGTACGATCTGACCGAGCTAATCGCGCGCAGCGGGATGGCCTCGATCTTCAAGGCCATCGACCGTCTGACCGGACAGACCGTCGCGATCAAGGTTCCGTACATGCAGTTCGAAAGCGACGTCATCTTTTACGGCCGCTTCAAACGCGAAGAGGAAGTGGGGTTGCGCCTCGACCATCCCAACATCATCAAGGTTCTCACGCCGCGCAAGAAGAGCCGGATGTATATCGCGATGGAGTATGTCGACGGCACCTCGCTGCGCGCGATCATGCGCGCGGAGCGCCCGATGAAGCCTGAACGGGCGCTCGATTTCGCACGCCAAATCTGCGGCGCGATGATCTATATGCATTCGCAGCAGGTGGTCCATCGCGACCTGAAGCCGGAAAACATTCTTGTCACCTCGCTCGGGCAGATCAAAATCATGGACTTCGGCATCGCGCTCGATGAATCCGCGCGCCGCCTCACCTGGTCGGGACTCTCGACCACGATCGGCACGCCCGACTATATGGCCCCCGAGCAGGTCAGCGGCCGCCGTGGCGACGATCGCACCGACGTCTACGCGCTCGGCACGATCCTCTTCGAGATGCTCACCGGCGAGCTGCCGTTCATCAGCGAAAACGTCTACGGCTTGATGCGCGCCAAAACCAGCGAGGATCCTCAGCCGCCGAGCCGCTTCAACCCCGGCCTCGATCCTCACCTCGAAGAGATCATCCTGCACGCGATCGAGCGCCAGCCGCGTAGTCGTTACACCACGGCGAGCGAACTGCTCGAGGACCTGCGCGATCCGTCGCAGGTCGAGGTCACCGGCCGCGCCCATCGCTTGCATCCGCGCAGCGTGCGCGCGCAGAAGGTGCGCCGCGCCCTGATGGTCGGGCTTTTTTTCGGATCGCTGGTCGGAGTTTTCGCCTTCCTGGTGTGGCTCGCGAATCGCTTTCCGGCCCCGATGCATCAGGCGGGTCAGACTTATCGCGGGAGGGTCAGATGATTGCTCCGCGCCGCATTCGCCCGCGCACGATCTTCTTCGCTGCCGCCGCCGTCGCGGTCCCGGTGATTTTCCACGCCGTGCGGGCGCGCGCCGGCGTTGCGATGACCGGCCCGGTCGCGAGCGTCGCGGGAATCCCCCTCGCCGCCGCGCTCAATCTCGCCTGGGTGCTCGTCGCCGGCTTCCTCGTGATGTTCATGCAGGTCGGCTTCGCGATGCTCGAGACCGGCTTCACGCGCGCCAAGAACGCCGTCAACACGATGGCGATGAATTTCGTAATCTATCCCATCGGCCTCATCGGCTTCTGGCTGACCGGCTATGCGCTGATGATGGGCGGCGTCGCGCAATGGCCCTCGCTCGGCGATGCCGGCATTCCCAATCGCGAGCTGACGCTCCATATCGGCGGCCATCCTTTCGGCCTTCTCGGATGGGGCAAGTTCGCGCTGCTGAGTGTCGGCCACGATCCCGCGAGCCTCGCGATGTTCCTCTTCGCCGTCGTTTTCATGGATACCGCCGCCACGATTCCAACCGGCGCGATGGCCGAACGATGGAAGTTCATCTCGTTCTTCGTCTACGGCTTCTTCATGTCGATGTTCCTCTATCCGCTCTACGGCAACTGGGTGTGGGGCGGCGGATGGCTCGCGCAGCTCGGCACTAACTTCGGCCTCGGTCACGGCCACGTCGATTTCGCCGGATCGTCGGTCGTCCACATGACCGGCGGCGTGACCGCGCTGGCCGGCGCGATGGTCCTTGGTCCGAGAATCGGCAAGTTCCGGCGCGAAGGCGCGATCGGGCTGCTCCCGGGCCACAACATCCCAATGGCGATTGTCGGAACGCTGATCCTCGCCTTCGGATGGTTCGGCTTCAACGCCGGCTCGACGCTCGCCGCCTCCGATCCGCGCATCGGACTCATCGCCGCCAACACGATGCTCGCGTCGGCCGCCGGCGCACTCACCGCGATGGTCTATCTGTGGCTGCGATTCTCGAAGCCCGATGTCGCGATGGCGTGTAACGGGCTGCTCGGCGGCCTCGTCGCGATCACCGCCCCATGCGCCTTCGTGACCCCAGTCGCCGCCGTCTTGATCGGACTCGTCGCCGGCCTGCTCGTGGTCGCCTCCGTCCTGATACTCGAACGCCAACTGCGTATCGATGATCCCGTCGGCGCGATCTCGGTCCACGGCGTATGCGGCCTATGGGGCGTGCTCGCGCTCGGCCTCTTTGCCGACGGCTCCTACGGTGCCGGATGGAACGGCGTCGGCGGTCCCGTCCGCGGTTTGCTCTACGGCGACGCGGGCCAGTTCGTCGCTGAACTGATTGGCGCCGTGGTCAACATCGTCGTCGTCTTCGGCCTGTCGATGACGTTCTTCATCATCATCGATCGCACGATCGGAAATCGCGTGCTTGCCGAAGTCGAATGGACCGGCCTCGACGCACTCGAGATGGGCACCGACGCCTATCCCCACGTCTGACCACCGGCGCCGTCGCGGCCTTGCCGGGCTCGTCTAGGCGCGCGCCTTCAGCGGCGCCACGCCGTCATTCTGTCCGTTGTCGCTGCGTCCGTTGAGTTGCGCGGCCATCAGTTCCGCCAATATCGATGCGAGCAGCCGGTATACGTCGCGATTCACCACCAGGCTCAGATGCCGCCCCTTGACCTCGTAGTTCGCCGCGTTGCCGTCCACGCATGCCTGCCAGTCGACCACCTCGTCGGCCCGCGTGTAGATCGAGCTCAGCCGCCCCTCGCAATCGAGGATGTTGGCCAGCACGGTGGTGAACCTGCACGCGCAGTTGCCCGTGCCGCAATCCCGCGGCATATCGCTGACCGTGCTCCATAGCGCCTGGATCGCTCGAAACGCCGGCCGCGCTCCGCTCTGGATCGCGTTCCACTCGATTCGCATCGGCGACCCCAGCGTAATCGCGTGCCGCACATATCCCGGAAGCGCCGTCGCCAGTGAACGCGCCAGCACCCCGCCAAGGCTGTGTCCGATCAGCACCACCGGCGCCCCGCATTCCGCGCTGATCTGCTCGAGCCGCCATTCCAGCCGCTCGAACTTGACGTTGGGGCATCCCACGTTCAGATCGATCCCCGACAGGTATGGCCGATACCCAATCCGCGCCAGCCACCGGTTCAAGGTCGAAACCGCCCAGTCGCCGGTCGAGAATCCCGGTATCAGCATCACCGGCTCGCCGTTCCCGCGAGGTATTTTGGACCCCAGATAAACCTGATCAGTTAGCAGCCGCGAAAGGTGCTGTAGATAGTCCAGGTAGGAGTCGCCTATGAGGTTCGATGTCAGGGTGGTCGACCTTTCGTATGATGCTAATTCTAACTCAATCGCTCCGCTTTGTGATATCCCGCCGCTAAAAATCCCTGACCTTGTAGCCTATTTGCCCCCGGTTCGCCAAACCCCGACGGTAGCTTAGAATCTTATCGGCGATCTGAATCGTTCGCGAGCCTTGCACGTCTCCGAGCGGTCGGAAACCCGACAATCCCATTGCTCCGCCCGCCAATCTCGACCTACACCCCTTCCGCCTCGTCCGAATTCCAAGACCTGCCGCCGCGCGATCCGTCCGGGTGTTTTCGCGCGACATCGCACTTCTCCTATGCGTAAACGACGTTAAATCTTTGAAAAGTATCTCGCTTTGCTGCTTTCTCCTAAAAATAGCTTGATCTCGACGCCTGTTTACGCTACTTTTCGTGGCCCACGCGAGGGCTTACCATATGAAATTAGGCGGAGAAGCTCCCGAACTCGACGATATCGACCTCCAAATCCTGGCCATTCTCCAGGACCATGGCAGGATTGCGCACGTCAAGCTCGGCGAGCAGGTGGGGTTGTCGGCGCCCTCCGTTATCGAGCGCGTCAAAAAGCTCGAAGACGGCGGTTTGATTACGGGATACCACGCCTCGGTTGACGCCCGGCGGCTCGGCAAGGATGTCACCGCATTTATCGGCGTCTCGATCGGCCATCCCAAATCTACCGGACTCCTCGAGCAGACCATCGACCTGCTCGACGATGTGCTCGAATGTCATCACGTGACCGGTGAATACACGCTGCTGCTGAAGATCAAAACCCATAACACGGCCACGCTCGAGCAGCTTATCGAGCGTATCCGGCTGATCGACGGCGTAACGCGCACCGAAACGATGGTCGTGCTGTCGACCCATACCGAACGGTCACACATCGTGGTCGAGTACGAAGGATCGCCCGAGAGCCCCAATGGCCGGCGCAATCGCCATAGCGCCGGTCCACCGCGCATCGGGCTTGCCGAAACCAAAAGGATGTAAGCCGATGCACGAATTCCGCAGCATTCCACCCGGCCAGGGCCTCTACGATCCGGCACATGAACATGACGCTTGCGGCGTAGGCTTCGTTGTCGATATCAAAGGCCGCCGTTCTCACGACATCCTCGAAAAGGGAATCGAGGTCCTCCACAACCTTACCCATCGCGGCGCGTGCGGATGCGATCCATTGACTGGCGACGGCGCCGGCGTCCTGATGCAGATTCCGCACGAGTTCTTCGTCAAACAGGCGGCCATCCTCGGCTTCGCGCTGCCCATGCCCGGCGAATACGGTGCCGGACAGGTCTTCCTGCCCATGGATTCCGCCCGCAGAGTTGCCGCACAAGCGATGTTCGAGCGGGTCGTGGCCGAGGAAGGCCAGAAATTCCTCGGATGGCGCGATGTTCCTATCGACGACACCCAATGCGGCTCGATCGCCCGCCGCGGAATGCCCGCGATCCAACAGGTCTTTATCGGCCGCGGCGACGGAATCGAAGACGCCGAGGCCCTCGAGCGCAAGCTCTACGTCATCCGCAAGCGCGTCACTTCGGAAGCCGCCCTGAGCGGACTTGACGAGGGCGAACTCTTCTATGTTTGCAGTCTCTCGACCTCGACCATCGTCTACAAAGGCCAACTGATCTCGCATCAGCTCCCGCGCTTTTTCCTCGATCTTGCCGATCCCGATATCAAAACCGCGCTCGCGATGGTGCATCAGCGCTTCTCGACCAACACTTTTCCCAACTGGAGCCGCGCCCATCCGTACCGCTTCCTCGCGCACAACGGCGAAATCAACACCCTGCGCGGCAATATCAACTGGATGCAGGCGCGTCAGAAGCAGTTCGCCTCGCCGCTCTTTGGCGCCGACCTGGAAAAGCTCCTTCCCATTGTCGAGCCCAACGGCAGCGACTCGGCCGTCTTCGACAACTGCCTCGAACTCCTCGTGCGCACCGGACGCTCGCTGCCGCACGCGGTCATGATGATGGTGCCCGAGGCATGGCAGAACGACGCCATGATGAGCCCCGCCAAACGAGCCTTTTACGAGTACCATTCCTCGCTGATGGAGCCGTGGGACGGACCGGCTTCGATCGCCTTTACCGACGGCCGCCGCATCGGCGCCGTGCTCGATCGCAACGGGCTCCGCCCCTCCCGCTACACCGTCACCAAGGACGGCCGCGTCGTGATGGCGTCGGAGACCGGCGTGCTCCAGATTCCGCCCGACCAGATCGAGTACAAGGGACGCCTGCAACCCGGCCGCATGTTCTTCGTCGATACGGTCGAAGGCCGCATCGTCCAGGATGAGGAAATCAAGGAGACCGCTGCATCGCAAAAACCCTACAGCCAGTGGCTCAAGGCGAATCTCGTCGATCTCGATGATCTGCCCGCCGCCGCCGGCGCTCCCTCGGCCAACGGCTTCGAGCGCTTCGATCTGCTCAAGCAGCAGCAGGCCTTCGGCTACACGCTCGAAGAGCTCAAGATGATCCTCGCCCCGATGGCGGTCAACGGGCAGGAACCGGTCGGCTCGATGGGCACCGATACGCCCCTCGCCGTCCTTTCCGACAAGGCGCCCCTGCTCTTCAACTATTTCAAGCAGCTCTTCGCGCAGGTCACCAACCCGCCGATCGATCCCATCCGCGAGGAATTGGTCACCTCGGCGATCACCACGATCGGCTCCGAACAAAACCTCTTCGAAGAGACCGCCGCGCATTGCCGTCAACTCAGGCTCAAGCGCCCGATCCTCACCAACGCGGAACTGGCGCAGATTAAGAATCTCGCGCTTCCCGGCCTCAAAAGCGTCACGCTCCCGACCCTCTTTCCGGTCGCCGAAGGCGAAGCCGGCCTGCGCCGCGCACTGGAAACCCTATGCGAGCTTGCCTCCGAGGCGATCGCCGACGGCTACACCATAATCGTGCTCTCCGATCGCGGCGTGAACGCCGCTTACGCCCCCATTCCGAGCCTGCTCGCCACCAGCGCCGTCCATCATCACCTGATTCGCGAGGGCACGCGCACACGCGTCGGCCTCGTGGTCGAATCCGGCGAGCCGCGCGAGGCGCAGCACTTCTGCCTGCTGATGGGCTATGGCGCGGGCGCGATCAATCCGTACCTCGCCTACGCCACGATGGCCGGAATGATCCACGAGGGCATCCTCAAGGATGTCGGCGAAGAGACCGCGGTCGAACACTTCAACAAGTCGGTCACCAAGAGCCTCATCAAGGTCGCCTCCAAGATGGGCATCTCGACCATCCAGAGCTATCGCGGCGCGCAAATCTTCGAGGCGATCGGCCTCAACCGCGATCTGATCGACAACTATTTCACCTGGACCGCCTCGCGGGTCGGCGGCGTCGGCCTCGGCGCCATCGCGCGCGAGACTCTCACGCGCCATCGCCGCGCCTTCGAAATCATGTCCAACCTCGACGGCGAACTCGAAGTCGGCGGCGTCTACCAGTGGCGCCGGCGCGGCGAATTCCACATGTACAACCCGAACACCATCGCGCGCCTTCAGCACTCCGTGCGCTCGGGCAATTACCGGATGTTCAAGGAGTACTCGCGCCTGGTTGACGATGCGAGCCGCAATGCCGCGACCTTGCGCAGCCTCATGAAGTTCAAGCCCGCCCACCCGCCGGTGCCGCTCGAAGAGGTCGAGCCCGCCAGCTCAATCGTCAAGCGCTTCAAGACCGGCGCGATGTCCTTCGGCTCGATCAGCAAAGAAGCCCACGAGAACCTCGCGATCGCGATGAACCGGCTCGGTGGCAAAAGCAACACCGGCGAAGGCGGCGAGGACCCCGCACGCTTCCAGCGCGATCCCAACGGCGACTGGCGCCGCAGCGCAATCAAGCAGGTCGCCTCGGCCCGCTTCGGCGTCACCAGCCACTACCTCGTCAATGCCGACGAACTCCAGATCAAGATGGCGCAGGGCGCCAAGCCCGGCGAGGGCGGACAGCTTCCCGGCCATAAGGTCGACGACTTCATCGCCAAAATCCGCTACTCGACTCCCGGCGTCGGCCTCATTTCGCCACCGCCCCATCACGACATCTATTCCATCGAGGACCTCGCCCAGCTTATCCACGACCTCAAGAACTCGAACGACCGCGCCCGCATCAGCGTCAAGCTGGTCGCCGAAGTCGGCGTCGGAACAATCGCCGCCGGCGTCGCCAAGGGCAAGGCCGACGTGGTGCTCATCAGCGGCCACGACGGCGGCACCGGCGCCTCGCCGCTCACCTCGATCAAGCACGCCGGCGTGCCGTGGGAACTCGGCCTCGCCGAAACTCAGCAAATCCTCGTGATGAACAGCCTGCGCGGACGGATCAACGTCGAAACCGACGGCCAGCTCAAGACCGGCCGCGACGTTACGATCGCGGCCCTCCTTGGCGCCGAGGAATTCGGCTTCGCCAGCGCCGCGCTGGTCGCCTCCGGATGCATTATGATGCGCGTCTGCCATCTCAACACCTGCCCGGTCGGCGTCGCGACGCAGGACCCGGAGTTGCGCAAGAAGTTCGAGGGCAAGCCCGAGCATGTCGTGAACCTCATGATGTTCATTGCCGAAGAAGTGCGCGAATACATGGCGCAACTCGGCTTTCGCACCGTCGCCGAAATGGTCGGCCATTCCGAACACCTCGACTTCAACGATGCGATCGAGCATTGGAAAGCGCGCAACGTCGATCTCAGCCAGATCTTCTACCGTCCCGAGGTCGGCCCCGACGAGCCGCTCCATTGCGTCGAAAAGCAGGACCACGGCCTCGACCACGCGCTCGACCGCCAGCTCGTCGAACTCAGCAAAGACGCGCTCGAAAATCGCAAGCCGGTCGAGATCAATCTGCCCATCCGCAATATCAACCGCACCCTCGGCACCATTCTCTCCTCCGAAGTGTCGCGCCGATGGGGCGCGGAGGCGCTGCCGCCGCATACCATCCGCATCAACCTCAAAGGGTCGGCGGGGCAGAGTTTCGGCGCGTGGCTTGCGTCGGGCGTGTCGCTCCATCTTGAAGGCGACGCCAACGATTACTGCGGCAAAGGGCTTTCCGGCGGATTCATCGCCGTCCGCCCGCCGCGCGAAGCGACCTTCAAGGCCGCCGAGAACATCATCATCGGCAACGTCGCCCTTTACGGCGCGACCTCCGGTGAAGCCTTCTTCTCCGGTATCGCGGGCGAGCGCTTCGCCGTGCGCAACAGCGGCGCGACCGCCGTCGTCGAAGGCGTGGGCGACCACGGATGCGAATACATGACGCGCGGCCTCGTCGTGGTGCTGGGCCGCACCGGACGCAACTTCGCGGCCGGTATGAGCGGCGGCATCGCCTACGTCCTCGATGAGGACGCGACCTTCGATCGGCGATGCAACATAGGGATGGTCGAGCTCGGCCCGATCACCGACGCCGAGGAGCTGAGGCGGCTCCACGCGCTGATCGTGCGCCACCATCAGTACACCGCGAGCGAGCAGGCCCGCATGATCCTCGACGACTGGGACAACTTCGCGGGCAAGTTCGTCAAAGTGCTGCCAACCGAATACCGGATGGTGCTCGAACGCCAGCATCTGAACATGAGTTCCGATCTGGCGCGGCTCGCCGCGGTCTGATTTTCACGGCCGGTGATTCGGCGCTCGAACAGCAGGCAGTTTGCGCAATCGCTGCGCATCGGTCCGTCTTGGGCGGACTTGAAAGTTACTTTTCACGGCGCGCCGCTCGCGGCGCCGCCGATGACGCCGGGGAGAACCAGTTTCGATGGGCAAGATAACCGGGTTTATGGAGATCAAACGCGAGACGCCGACCAGGCGCCCGATCGCCGAGCGCGTCCACGATTGGCGCGAGTACGATCTCAAGATGCCCGAAGAGAAGCTGCGGGCTCAGGGCGCGCGATGCATGGATTGCGGAATCCCCTTCTGCCACAAGGGCTGCCCGCTCGGCAACATTATTCCCGACTGGAATGATCTGATCTATCGCGGCCGCTGGCGCGAGGCGATCGACCGCCTTCACTCGACCAACAACTTTCCCGAATTCACCGGCCGCATCTGCCCCGCGCCTTGTGAGGAGGCCTGCGTCCTCAATATCAATAACGATCCGGTGACAATCAAAGTCATCGAGAAAAATATCATCGATCATGCCTTCGCCGAGGGTTGGGTTGCGCCGCAGCCGGCTCCGATCCACACCGGCAAGCGCGTCGCCGTCGTCGGCTCGGGACCCTCCGGCATGGCGTGTGCGCAACAGCTCGCGCGCGCCGGCCACGACGTCACCCTCTACGAGCGCGCCGATCGGATTGGCGGGCTGGTCCGCTACGGAATCCCCGACTTCAAACTCGAAAAGTGGCAGATCGACCGGCGCATGGAACAGATGCGCGCCGAGGGCGTCAACTTCGTCACTAACTGCCGCGTCGGCTTCGATATTGACGCCGACGAGATGCGCTCGAAGTACGACGCGATAGCGCTCACCATGGGTGCGACCAAGCCGCGCGATCTTCCTATTCCGGGCCGCGATCTCAAGGGCGTCCACTTTGCGATGGAATTTCTGCCGCAGCAGAACAAGCGCAACGCCGGCGACACCGTGCCGCCCGAAATCTCATTCACCGCCAAAGACAAGCGCGTCGTTATCCTGGGCGGCGGCGATACTGGCTCCGACTGCCTCGGCACCTCGAACCGCCAGGGCGCCAGCGTCGTCTACCAGTTCGAGCTGCTGCCGATGCCGCCCGAGCGGCGCACCGCCGAGATGCCCTGGCCGGACTGGCCGATGATCCTGCGCACCTCGACCTCGCACGAAGAGGGCGTGGTCCGCGACTGGAGCATCAACACCAAGCGCTTCATCGGCGACAACGGCGTCCTGAAGGCGCTCGAATGCGTCAGGCTCGAATGGAAACGCGACAACGGCCGCATGGTGATGGAGGAGATGCCGGGCAGCAACTTCATCCTCGAATGCGACCTCGCGCTGCTCGCCTTGGGATTCCTCGGTCCCGAGTCCGACGGCATCATCGGCCAGCTCGGACTGAAGCTCGACCCGCGCAGCAACGTGCTCTGCGACAACTACGCCTCGAGCGTGCCGGGCGTGTTCGCCGCCGGCGATACGCGCCGCGGCCAGTCGCTGGTGGTATGGGCAATCTGGGAAGGACGCGAATGCGCTCGCGCGGTCGACGCCTGGCTGATGGGCGAGACGTTCCTGCCCGCGAGCCCCGAACTATGATCGGGTTGGCTGCAAAATCGCGTGTTCCCCCAAAAATTACGATTGTCGTTCCAAAAATTGCCATGGTCACTGTCGTAATTCAGAAACAACTTCGCAAAACTGCCCGAGTACGTCCGTGCCCGGAATTCATCGCCGAACGGCTGTTCAGATTCCGCCATTCCTGAACGCTCTCGACCAATGCGGCTTGAATTTAAAGTGGTTGGTCGCGTTCGACGATGGCAGGATGTTGACGTAAAGAAGCAAACTCGGGCTTGCCATCTTGGGTCAGTACGGCCTCACTGCGAGTGCCTCCAATGAATGAACGCACCCACCGGCGAACCCTCATCGATTCGGCTGCCGCACTCTAAGTTAAGAAACGAGGCCTTCGGCGCGGTTCATTTCTGCTCTGGTTCTTTGAATTGCTGGTACCATTTCCAGACGTCTGGAAATGAGAATCCTATAGGTACCGGGTTGTCTTCGATGAATTTAGCTTTGAGGTACTGGTTGGAATACGCTTCTCCGGTCCGGCGAGGATGTTTTGCGATCCATGAATGGTAGAAGCTTTTGTGTATCTCGTAGTGATCGGTATGTATAAATGGATCCCAATTCTCCGCAACTTCATCCTCGTTTTGGGTAGGTGCGACGATGAACTCGGGCTGCTCCATCTCTCGTTGGTTCTTGTCTCCCCACGCCGCTCGCATTGCCGAGAGAGCTTCTTCATCTGTGCTTGGTCCACTGTATCCGAAGATCGTTATCATGAATGCATTCTGTAAACCCCGCCTGAGTTGTTTCCATGCGTCCGCAATAAACACATTCGTCCCGTAGTCCTTCTTCTCGATCGGGTAGAGAAGCGGTGGCCTCTTGTATGGCTCGCCACAATGTCGGCACCGCTCGCCAAACGGACCCCCAACCCTATCCTTTTCGCAGTAACCTACCCGAACGTTCCCATGCAGAAAGGCAAGGTGCGGCAGACCAAGCCCAGACTGGCCGTTTCTCAAATACGCTTGTATAAGCAGCGGGTCCCAGTTGAACGTGGCAATCAGATCTTTTCCTCTCAGAGATAATACGAGGTGGTCGTAGACTGTAGGCTCGTCGGGTAACGCGAGGTTCTCGAAATAGGCGTCGATTGTGTTTTCGACAATCTCGACCTTGTTCTGTTCTTGACCATTGTACAACTCGGTGAAAATTGTCTCGAAGTTGCGGCTCGGGTCGATCCCCCATCCCTGAAGCAAGGCTTTTAAACCCACAACGTCCACGAAGTCGGTCATCAGGGGCAAAATTCGTCCCGCCCGATCTCCATTTGGGCATGTAGCCCGGCTTGCCCCGGCGCCCAACACAACGACGTGAGGCCGCTTCATGCTGACTTGCTTGATTTCCTCTTCCACTGAAACTTCGAACTTCTTGTTCATGACAGGATCCGCTACAACGTCTCTCCCGTCGGCGGGAAGAGGGACCGGGATGCGCGTGGCCAAATTCCACTTTTTCGCGCGATGCCGCCGCCACTCCTTCGTCGCAAGGCCTCAATGGCTACTCAGCGCCGAAGATTCATCGCGTCGAGCTTCTTGACCAGCCAATCGACGCGGTCGTAGCCCCAGAACAACTCGCCGTCGACGACGAAGGTCGGCACCCCGAATACCTTGTCAGCCGCCGCCTCCGCGAAGCATCGCTTGAGCCGCGGCTTCGCCTCGCGCTCCTCGTCGCGGACCCAATCGCGGAACGTCGACGCGTCGGCACCCACTTCCTCGAGAATCGCGGCCAGCGCGCCCGCATCCTCGATATCCAGCTCGTGCTTCCAGAACCGCTCGAAGACGCGATCGGCGTAAGGGCGGAAAAGGCCCTGATCCTCGGCGCAGAAGCCGCCGTAAAACGCGATCCGCGCACTGAAAATCTTGCGCGGCGGATAGATCGTTACTCCGCGCTCGCGCGCCATCCGCCGCACGTCAAGATAGAAGTACTTTATCTTGTTCTGATTGCGTTGCGACCGCACCGGAACGTCGCCCCATAGTCGGCGGATATCGACGCCATGCGCGATCGGGCGCAGCCGCACATTGTGCGTCCGTTCGAGATCGTAGGCCGGATCTTTCGCCAGATAAGTGAAGGGACTCGAATAGGCGAAGTAGAATTTTATTTCGCGCGGCTCGCTCATCAGTCAGAAGTCGCTATCCCAAGTGGCGCGCGCGAAAGAACGACGGCCGCGTCACCCGGCGGTCATCCGACGCGCTCTTATTGGCTTGCGTTTGGCGTCTTCGAATCGGCCGGCGGACGAATCGCCAGAAGCTGAAGCGCAGTGCCCAAATCCAGCTCCGAGTACTTCTCATTCGCGTAGAGCGAGTCGAGCCGCTGCACGCCGTCCTCGGGCTTCAACTCGGACATCGCGAGTTCGCCCGACAACTGATTGATAATCTTGTCCGCGCCGTTCCAATGAAACAGGCTGGCCGCCGTGGTCAGGATATTAAGCTTGCTGACGCTGACCTGCATCGCGTCGCTGTAGCCGTTGACGTAACCGGCCTTCGCCGATGAATTCAGCTTGTTCCAGAACAGGCCATTGTGATCAAAACTGGGCGTGGCAAACGCACTCACACAACTCAGAACGAATCCCACTACGACGCCCGCGACGAACTTGTTCATCTAACTCCTTGCCTCCCCCGCCTCCGCAACTCACCACCACGGAGTTATCTCTAGCAAATCCGGGCCCGGGATTGAACAGGGCCGCTTGGCGATGCGATCATGCGTCAATGGCGGCGACCGGCGAAGATTCCATTTACGAGGCTGTGCTCCGATTCATCGAGGCGCCGTTAGAGGCGCGTTTCGAGGAGTTGGCTTTGCGCGTCTTTCGTCATCAATTCTCGGCGGTGCCATCCTATCGCGACTATTGCATCTCGCGCGGCGTCGCCCCCAGTCATCTCGACCGGATTCGGTCGCTCGACCAGGTTCCGCCAATCAGCACTGTCGCCTTCAAGTACGCCGACCTGTGTGATCGCGCCGCGATCCACGACGCGAAGGATTCACGAAACTTTCTGACCAGCGGAACAACAATCGGCCCCGGCGAACGCGGCCGCCATCTCGTCCCACGCCCGGAAATCTACCGTTCTTCCGCGATACGGCATCTCGCGCGGATGCTGTTTCCAGACCGTCTAAAGATGCCGATCCTGAGCCTCCATCCGACCGCCGACCGGATGCCCGAGTCGTCGCTCGGACAGATGATAAGCTGGTGTATCGAGGAGTTTGGCACGCCTGAGTCGATATGCGTAGCCGATAGGCGTTCAGTCGATATAAACGCCGCTATGGAGTTTTTACATCGTTCACAACTCAGCAACCAGCAGGCCTGCCTCCTCGGAACCACCGCTTCCTTCGCCGCCCTCTACGACGCCCTGAATACCGCACGTACTCCCCTCCGTCTGCCCGCCCGCTCCCGCTTGATGGACACCGGCGGCGCGAAGGGGCAGGCCGTTCCGCTAAGCCTAGACGAGATGTTGCGCGCGGCCGAGACGCTGCTCGGGATTCCGGCTTCGATGGTGATCAACGAATACGGCATGACCGAAATGTGCTCGCAGCTCTATGACGCCACTCCCTTCAACTCGGACTATCCGGAATCGCCAGGCGTACGCCGCAAAATCCCGCCGCCGTGGCTTCGCGTTGATGCGGTCGATCCGTCGAGCCTCGAAGGTCTGCCCAACGGCGCCACCGGTCTGATCCGTGTCTTCGATCTGGCCAACGTGGGCTCGGTCTCGGCGCTGCTGACCGGTGACCTTGGCGTCGTCGAGGCGGGTGCGGTCGAAGTGTTGGGCCGCGCCGAGGCGGGGGATCTTCGCGGATGCGCGCTCGGAATCGAAGAGTTCGCGGTCCGCGGCCGATGACGCCGATCGACGCGGAGCTTGCGATGAAATCGCTCGTGCACAACGCTCGCTTATCCGCTGATATCTCGCGACCCGCGCCGTTGACCGCAGCCGAATCGATCACGGATGGATCGGGTGTGCTCGCGATCGCGCGGCGGCTCGGCAAGCTTCCGGCGATGGCCGCGCCGCGTATCGCCGCCACGGCCGCGACGACGCTCGCGGCGTGGCGCGATCGCAAATGCGAACGCCGCCGCGCGACGGTCGAGGCGCTCGCGGCGGAATCGGGTCTTGCGGGCGCGACACTCGACGCATCGCTCGACGCATTGATGCGTCCGTTCAGCCCAAGCGAGATCGGACGGCTCGCGCGATCGCTTCCGCGCATCGATGGAGTTATCGGCTTCGTGATGGCGGGGAATATTCCCGGCGCGGGTATCCACGAGATCGTCGCGGCGATCCTGAGCGGCGCGGCGATCATAATAAAGGCCGCGACAATCGAGCCGCTTCTTATCGCCAATATCGCGGCGACCTTGGGCGAGGTTGATTGCGCCGTGGGTGCGCGCGTCGCGGTCCTGACGTGGGATCGCGCGCGCGAGGATTTGATGGGCGCTCTGGGCGCGGCGGCGCGAGGCGTCGTCGCCTACGGCGAAGACGCCTCGCTGG
>Ga0307372_10003440_pt1 | contig 25254 bp, 22 predicted proteins | sample OX1MG_FD_202533 | JGI IMG/M metagenome (GOLD analysis project Ga0307372, IMG submission 202533) | Soil microbial communities from Risofladan, Vaasa, Finland - OX-1 | ecosystem: Environmental > Terrestrial > Soil > Coastal area > Acid sulfate soil | place: Finland: Risofladan, Vaasa | collected...
GATTGTCTTCACCTGCGTCTTTGGCGGCGCGATCCTCGGAATGGTGCTCGGCAAAGTGTTGCCCGAGCATCACATGAGCTCTGATTCAAAGGATGTGGTGAAACTGGGCACCGGGCTTATCGGCACGATGGCCGCGCTGGTGCTTGGCCTGGTAGTAGCCTCGGCGAAAAGCTCGTATGACGCGCAGAGCAACGAACTCACCCAAGTATCCACCAAGACGATCCTGCTTGATCGCACGCTGGCCGACTACGGGCCGGAGGCCAAAGGAACCCGCGACCTGTTGCGCGATGCGGTCGCGCAGGCAATCGATCGAGTCTGGCCGAAGGACTCTTCCAAAGCTCCGCAATTGAAGCCGCAGCCCGTCATAGCGGTGCTCTTCAACCGGATTGAGGGGTTGAATCCGAAAACCGACCTTCAACGCTCGCTCAAGGCCCAGGCGTTGAACCTCATAGTGGATATCGGGCAGACGCGCGTACTGATGTTCGAGCAGTCTGGCAACCCCATCTCGGCGCCATTCCTGATAATACTGACATTCTGGCTGGCGATAATTTTTCTGAGCTTCGGGATGTACGCGCCGGTGAACGCAACTGTGGTAGTCACTCTGCTTGTCTGTGCGATATCGGTTTCGGCCGCGATTTTCCTGGTGATCGAGCTGGGCGAACCCTACCAGGGATTGGTCAGGCTTTCGAGCACTCCTTTGCGCAACGCGCTCGCGGAACTCGATCGCTAGACTACGCCACAAATGACTATTGGCGCTATCTGGGGCCCAGCTTGCGCCCGTCAGCGCGCTCCGATGATACGCGCGTAGCGGCGCAGCTTCGCGATTCGCTGCATCGAGGCCGCAACCGCGGGCCGCATCGCCGGACCATCCGCCATCCGCCGGATCACGTCGAAAGCGCTTTCCACGGCCTCGATCTCACGGCAAACCAGGAGCATATCGGCGCCCGCTTCGAGCGCGATCGCCGCGCGCTCATCGATATCGCCAAGCCCCTTGAGCGCCTGCATCTGCAGATCGTCGGTCGCGACCACCGCCTTAAATCCGAGCCGTTCCCGCAGCACGCCGCCAATCATACGCGCCGACATGCTCGCCGGCCGCGCCGCGTCGATCGCCGCAACCATCACATGCGCCATCATGATCATCGGAGCGCCCGCTTCGATCGCCGCGACGAACGGCTTGATATGCACTCCGAATAGGCTTTGCGGCGTCGCGCTACTTACCGGCAACTCGACGTGCGAATCCTCGCGGATGCTGCCGTGGCCGGGAAAATGTTTCGGACACGGCACGATACCCCCGCTCGCGAGCCCGCGCATGAACGCGACGCCGTAACGGATCACCCGGGCCGCCGTCGCTCCGAACGCGCGCTCGCCGATCGCCTGGTTGTAGCGATTCGTCACGACGTCGAGCACCGGCGCGAAGACGATATCGACGCCCGCCTGGCGCAGCTCGCGCGCCATCGCGCGCGCCAAATCATACACCTGCCCGGGCGTGCGGCTTCGCGCGAGCGTCCGCGCCGCTTCGAGTTTCATGAATGGCGCGCCGAAGCGCACGACGCGTCCGCCTTCCTGATCGACCGCGATCAGCGGCGGCACTTCGGATGCCTGGCGGATTTGCGCGCAAAGCTCGGTCACCTGCGCCGCGCTTTCATAGTTGCGCTTGAACAGGATAACCGCGCCGGGCACGAGCTTTCGAAGCGCGCGCCGCTCGCCCGAAGACAGGGTCTGACCGTGGATTCCGACGCACAGGAGCTGCCCAGTTGCGATCCCGGTCGTTTTCAAGACCAAGGGTTTGCGTTTGCGCGCACGGCCATGGACGCGCAGGTGCGCACGGGCGAGGAGCTGCGCTCAGCCCGCGACGCCAAGGAAGCGGCGAAGTGCGCTCAGCGATTCCGGCTCGACCAGCGAGGGCGCATGGCCGACGCCGGGAACTTCGACCATGGTCGTGCCGCGATTAACCTTGAGCATCCGATCGGCGGTCTCGAGCGAGAGCACGTCGCTATCGCCGCCGCGCACCACCATTATCGGAGCGATAATCCGCGTGAACGGCAGCCACAAATCGACCGGGCGCGCAGCCGGCCCCGTGCGCGGAGGATTTCGAATCGCCGGGTCCATCTTCCAGGTAAAGCCGCCATCGACCGGCTTGACCGAGGTTTTGACCCACTCGATTAGCGCACCTTCGGGCATCACGGCGGCCGGCGGATAGCTCGCCCGATAATATGCCGCTACTTCAGCGAAGCTCGTGAAACGATTGGGCGCTTCGGTCAGCGCGGCCATAATCCGCCCGAGCCCCTGCGGATCGATGTCGGGGCCGATATCGTTCATCACCACGCGCTCGGCGCGCTCGGGGTAGCCGCCCGCGAACATCATCGCGATGATCCCGCCCATCGAAGTGCCGATCAGGGTCGCGCGCGGCATCTTGAGACCATCGAGGAACGCAACAAGGTCGCTGACATAGACGGTCGCGTTGTAATCGAGCGGCGGACCCCATTCGCTGTCGCCACGGCCCCGCACGTCGATCGCAAGCACGTGATAGCGGCTCACCAGATGGGGCGCCAGGGCGTCGAAGTCATGCGCGTTGCGCGTCAGCCCGTGGATACAGACCAGCGGCGGATTCGACTCGCCGCCGTAGTCGATGTAATGGAGCCGAAGACCGCCTGCGCTCTGAAACCTGTCGTGCGCCATTGGTGCGTTCCTAAGACGGTCGAGTTTCGGGAGCGGCGCTCGCACGCTCGACCGCCGTGGGCAGGTGAATCCTGCGTGAGAGAGACGATTAAGGAATCCCCGTCCGATTTCAAGCGGCCCGCCGAAATCGCCCCCGCCGGGTCAGCGTCCTTCCCCTGATGCGCGTTAGCGCCAGCTACGAGGTTTCGTCGCGGGTCGCCAGCGCGAGCGCCGTCAGCCGTTCCGGCACGATAATGAGCCGTCGCCCGTCGCGCAGGAGCATCCCGGCTTTCTCGAAGTCGTTGAGCTGCTCAGTGATGCTTTGGCGCGAAGCGCCGACCAGCTCGGCCAGATCGGCATGCGTAAGCGTCAGCGTGAGCATCGTGCCGCGCGCGTCGGGCGCGCCGAATTTCGCCCCGAGCTCGAGCAGCGCTCCCGCCAGCCGCTCGCGCAGCGCCAGCCCGAGAAAACTCGTGTACCGAAGCAGCATCGACCACCATCGCCCGACCGTGACTCCCAGCACGCGGCTCAGGTGCTCGAGCGGCACGCCGAGCGCTACGTCGACGAAAAGCGTTGGCGACGCGAGGCCGACCACGCAATCGCTGAAGGCGTCGCATCGGAAAGGACGCTTCGAGTCGGGCAGCAGCGATGAAACGCCGAAGATTTCACCGGGGCCGACCAGCCCGACCAGCACGCGTTCCTCGCCGTTCAATAGGCTTAGCTTGGCTACGCCAGACAACAGCAGAAATACGCGATTTGAATCTTCACCCTCGAAGAAGATTGTCTGATGCCGGCGCACTCGCTTGGTAGTCACGCCTCGGGCAAGTTTCTCTATCTGCTCTTCTGATAGCCATGAGAGTGTTCTAAGCCTGCGAAGCAGTTTTGGATCGGTTGAAGCCTCGGCAACCACGCTAAAATCACTAGCATTGAGCGAGCATTGTCGCCAACGCGACAAACCAAACCGCTTTCTTCTAGACCGCCACCGCTTTGGTCATCAGGGCGACAAACTTAAGACGCGCTAATATATCTCTCACTCTCTGCATCACTTATCATCACAGTCGAAAGTTGCTGATCAGACGATTGAATATCAACTCAGGATTCAAGCGAACGCAACATTCGAGCAACGAAACATTCAAACCCGAACCGTAGTATAAGAGCGAAAGCTACTAATGGGATCAAAGGGAGAGGGCAGAGCGGTGAGCAGCAGCAACTTTTTCGACGAATTCGGGAAGTTTCTTCAAGCGACTACGGAGTTCTTCGTATCGGCAGCCAGCAGCCTCGTCGCCGAAGACGGGCAGAAGTCGGTCCAGCAGGCCGGATGGAAAGCGTACGATTCGTGGGTCCGCATGACCAACGAAGCCACCAATGCGCTCTACGCGGAACCGCTGGTTATCGAGGTCACTTCGCGCACCCTCGAAACCGGCCTGAGATGGCAGCGGGTCGGTTCCGCGATGGCGGGGGCATTTTTCTCGGCGCTCTGGCCGGCGGTGGGCCTGCCCACGGCTGAAGAGGTTTCCGGACTTCGCGGCGAGGTTCGGGCGATGCGCGATCAGCTCAGCGAAGCAACCCTTGGCGCGCGGCAGGCGGAACTCAGCAATCAGGACGCCTTTCGGCAGGAGGCTTTCAGGCAGGAGGCTTTCAGGCAGGAGGCGTTTCGATCGGAAGCGCCGCTGGCGGAAGTCAACGGATTCCGGGCGACGGCTCCACGCACGCAGTCCGCGTTCCGGGTGTCGGGACGCCCGCCGCTGACCGGACTCAAATCGGTCGCGCGGACGCGATGGGCTTCGAGGATTCACAACTACGGCGTGGGAGCGAGAAACGACGATGGGCCAAACGATGCCGCAGCTGTTTAACGAAATCGCCGGTTACTGGATGGACGGTGCGCTTCGGACGCTCGACGGGTTCAAGCGCGGAATGACTGCCAAAATCGATGACCCGGCTCCGGTTACGCCGTATCGGGTGATCTTCGAGTCCGGCAAGGTCAAAGTGCGCCATTACGAGGCGAAAGGCCCCCGGCGCCAGCGGATTCCGATCGTGCTGGTGTACGCGCTGGTGAAGCGGCCGTTCGTGCTCGATATGCAGCCTGGCCGCAGCGTGGTCGAGTTCCTCACCAAGCTTGGCTTCGACGTTTTCCTGACCGACTGGATTCCGCCTGACGCCGCCGACGCGTGGCGCGGGTTTGACGCCTACGTCAACGGCGACCTGGCGCGCACCGTTCGAGCGGTGCAGATCGAGACCGGCGTGGCGCAGCTCAATGTGGTGGGTTATTGCTTCGGCGCGCTGCTGAGCCTGCTCTACACCGCGATCCATCCCGGCAACGTGCGCAATCTGATCACGGCGACGCTCCCCTTCGACATGAGCAGCCGCGATCTGCCGCTGTACAACATGGTCGACAAGTTCTCGGACCCGGCGATCGAGTCGATCATGCAGATTTACGGCAACTGCCCGTCCTGGATGGTCAACGGCTTCTTCACCGCGATGGCGCCCACCCATCATGCGATCGACAAGTACATCGGGCTCCATCGCAACGCCAGGCGCGAGGGCTATACCGAGATGTTCGAGCTGTTCGAGCGCTGGATGAACAGCGACGTGGCGCTGGCGGGACGGATTTTCAAGGAAATGACGGGCGACGTCTTCAAGCGCAACCTGCTCGCGCTGGGCGAGCTCAAAGTGGGCGGCGAGACTATAGACCTGAAGCGCGTCACCTGTCCGCTGCTCAACGTGGTCGCCGAATTCGATGACGTGGTTCATCCCAAGTCAAGTCTGCCGCTTCCCGATCACGTAGGGAGCACGGACAAACGCAACCTGACGTTTCCCACCGGCCATCTGGGCGCGATGGTCAGTTCGGCGGCGCATGGCAAGCTCTGGCCGCAGATTGGCCAGTGGTTGACGGAGCACAGCAATTGAAGGGCAAGCGCAAACGTGGCGATAAAGGCCATAAGAACGGCGCAGATGTCATCGAGGCGACAAAACAGCCTCAGCAAAAGTCGGATTCGTGGTTAAATTCTTTGGACCGAAAGAGCGAAGCTCTTCGGGAAACACGGAGGAAGGTTATGTCAGAGAAGGAAGGAACGGGAATGTTCGAGGCTTTCAACAAGTTTTCTGAGTCTTTCAACATGGAAGGCGTCAAGAAAGCGGCGGCTTGGTACATCGAGACCAGCGAGAAGTTCGCGAATCAGGCGCTCGATCTGCAGGAAAAGGCGACCGAATGGGCCAAAGAGACCCCGCTTTATCCGATTTTCGAGGCGCAGTATTCGATCGGCCGCAAGCTGGTTGAGCGCTCGGCCAGCACCGCGCGCAGCCTCTGGAAGCTTCAGTAACCCGGAACCACGGCCTTCGCCGGCGGTCGGGCGGCGTTCTGCGACCGTAGCCGGAGCGAACTGACATAGCGTGGCACACCGTCGAGGTGCGCCGCGCTATTTTTTTGTCTTCCGAATGGCGAGTTCGCTCGCCGTACGCACTCGCGGCGGATCGCGACGACTTCGATCCAACTCTCCGTGGGCCTTGGCCCCGCCCTCTGACTAACGCAACCTACGCCTAACGTGACGAGCTATTACCAACTACGTCACAATAAACGTAAACCTTCATGACAGCTTGTGGAATCAACACCGACTATTAGCTTGCATGAGGAAGCAGTAAAGCCTATTGAATAGTGAACATGAAAAATCCGGGCTTGTCGCTATCGCGAAATCCGCGCGGAATAGGAAACGGCTTTGGACAACTTTTGGTGGGCGTCATGGTTATCTGTGCGGTTTTTGGCGCCGGATGCGGCGGCGACAGCTCGCAATCACCGTCCCCGTCCCCGACCCCGTCCGCACAGCCGACACAGGTCCATTTCGTCCCAAACTCACTTCCTTTCTGGAGCGATCCCGCGAATTGGACGACATCGTATGGCCCCGCCTATGCGAACATCCTCCTTGCGTCGACCAATTTCGTGCCCTGCCGCGGCGGCCCATACGCACTTTGTTACTACTCAGGACCCAGCACCGGTTCTCAGGACTTGTCCTGCACGCTCACGGCGGACGGCAGTTACGCCAACTGCCAATGCTTCGATATTCCGTACGGAGTTTACTTCGTCGATATCAACGCGATTCTGAATCATGACGTCTATCTTCAGACCGTCGCCGCGTGCGGCAGCGACGGGGCGAACTGTCAGGCACTGAACTCCGCGCCGGTCTGTCAATCGATCAATCAGGGAACGCTGATTCCCAACGCGAATCTGTTTTCCGCGTTCGGCTTCGACTGCGTGCCCACCAATGGCTTGGGCCAGACCAATTGCCCTCAGCAGCCGTATGCGGGATGCATGACGGCGCCCTGTTACAACACCGGTCAATCCACCGTCCAGTGCTCGTGCCCGGTGTTCAATGGCCCCTACCAGGTCGGCCAGAATGATCAGGCATGCACGCTCGGCGGCGGCCTCGTATGGTCGGCGGCCTACAATCCTGGCGCCACAGCCACAGCGACAACGACAGCCACAGCTACGCCCACGCCCGCTGCCAGCGCGACCACCGCTGCGAGTTCCGGAACCGCGACCGTGCCGACACCGGGAAGTTGTGTCCCGGATGCTCCCGGGGCATTGGGATGCCCGCTCTACGCGCTCGGCCAAACGACTCTGCCGCCCAACAGCGGCGTCGATTGCCAGGTCGTGTGCGCTGAGTACACAACCTGCCAGGCGCAGACGGGAGTCCAGACCCAGACCGGGTATACCTGCGATGCCACCCTGTGCACCGACCAATGCGACGACCTTGATCTGGTGAAGACTGCATGCGGCGGACTTCAGGCCTGCGACATCTCAGAAATCGTCAAGGCCGAGGAAGCGGCGCATTGTAGCTGCTGCGCGAGTCAACTATGCGGATGCCAGCCGAATCCGCAGACCAACGCCGTGATCACGACTCTGAATCAGCAGCAGCGAACGCGGGGAATTAAACCGCAGTGTGACGTGAACGGCACGCTGTGCGGCGGCCCGTAATCAGTTACTCGCGCCCGCCGCCGCGCTTGAGAATCTCTGAAATGAGGATCTGGCGCGCCGGCTTACCTGGGCGCGAGGCTTTCGATCGCGTACAGGATCTTCTTGCGCCGCTCCTCGGGTGTCGGCGCGAGCGTCGAAATCTCGAGCGCTGTGGTCGTGACGCCTGCCGCCGCGAACTGTTCGAGGCGCTTGCGGCAATGCTCGGCGCTGCCGAAGACGTAGATCTCGTCCAGCATCCGATCGGGAACTGATTCGAGCGCGCCCCGGCGATCACCCTTGTTCCACTTTTCGATCGCGGTATTCGCCTCGTTTTCGAAACCGAAGTCGCGAAAGAAACGATTATACTGTGGCACTGTAAGATACATCGTGAGCGTGCGCCGCAGGATGGCGCGCACGGCCGCATCGTCCTCTTCGACGGCGGTGAAGATGCGGCACACGATGTCGAGCGGCGCATCGGGATCCTTGCCCGCGGTTTTGCGTCCCTCGCGAACCTCGTTGATCATCGCGGGCAGCGACCTTGGCGTGACGAAATTGGTAATCAGGCCGTCGCCGATTTCGCCCGCAAGACGGAGCATCTTCGAGCCTTGCGCGCCGATATAGATTTTCGGCGGCGTGTCGAGCTCCATGTTCATCCGGAAGCCGTCGATATTGACGGTCTTGCCCTTGACTACGACCTTTTCGAGCGTGAAGGCGGAACGGATCGCCGCGACCGTCTCCCGAAGCCGCGTGTTGGTCCGCTCGTACGGCACGCCCATCCATTGCTGAACGATCGGGGCGGTCGAGATGCCGACGCCCAGAATGAAGCGTCCGCCGGAAAGCTGCTGGACGGTGGCCGCCGACATCGCAATCAGCGCGGGCGGACGGGTGAAGACCGGCACGATCGCGGTGCCAAAGCGCATCCGCTCGGTCAGCATCGCGGCCGCCGCCAGCGGCGAGAAGGCTTCGGTCGCGAACGACTCGAACGACCACAGGTCGTCGTAACCGCATCGGTCGGCCGTGCGGACCAGGTCGGCGAAGTGGCGGTTCTGGAATGGTTCGAGCGGGATCGTGACACCGTTTCGCATCATTTTTTGTTCTCGTGACTCGACTTTATCGTTCTCGTGATTATTCGCCGGATTGATTGCTCATGACTTCGTTCAACATCTGCGCCAGATGGATCGGGCGGCGCTCAGGACAGAAATGGCGTATCTGGGCGCGGCACGCAAACCCGTCGGCGACGATTATCGTCCCGGACGCGCTCGCGCGAACCGCGGGCATCAGGGCGCGCTCGGCAATCGCGCGCGAGATTTCGTATCTGTCGGCGGCGTAGCCGAACGCGCCCGCCATCCCGCAGCATCCGGCGTCGGGCGTGACGACGTTCAGGCCGTCGATTCGGCCGAGCAGCCCGAGTTCGGCGCCCATCGTGCCGAGCGCCTTCTGATGACAATGGCCGTGGACCAGCGCGGGCCTCACGACGGCCGGAAGCTTCAGTTCGGGGGCCTCGCGGGCGAGGAACTCGTCGAGAAGCATCGCTCGGTCGGCGAGCGTTGCGGCACGCGGATCGCGCGGAAAAAGGCTTGGAAGCTCGTCGCGGAAGCTAAGGAGGCAGCTCGGTTCGAGTCCGACAATCGCGGCGCCGCGGGCGGCAAAAGGGGCGAGCGTCTCGAGCGCGTCGCCGAGGCGGGTGCGGGCGAGGTCGAGCAGGCCGGCGTCGTGAAGCGGGCGTCCGCAGCACAGATCGCGCGTGGGCAGCGTCACGCCGAAACCGGCGCGTTCGAGAACTTCGACCGCCGCGATTAGCACTCGAGGCTCGAAGAAGTTGTTGAAGGTATCGGCGAATAAAACGACTTCGCGGCGACCAGTGGTTTTGACTTTGGATCGCGAGACGAACCACGAGCGAAAAGTCTGAGGCGCGAAGCGTGGGAGCTCGCGCTCAGGATGGACATTGAGCACGCGTCTCGCGATCGAACTGAGGCCCGGCGCGTGCGACAGCACGTTGGCAAGCGCTGGGGCGTGCGAGGCGGCGCGGGCGAATTCGTGGATGCGGCCGAAGAAAGTCGTCGCGAGCGGCCGGCGGTTGCGGCGGTAGTAATGGGCGAGGAATTCGGCGCGGTAGGCTGCGATATCGACCGATGCGGGGCACTCGGTCTTGCACGCCTTGCACGCGAGGCATAGGTCGAAGGCCTCCTTGAGCGCATCGTCGCCGAAGCCGCCGGCGAGCAGGTCGCCGGTCAGCGCCTCGTAGAGCAGATGGGCGCGGCCGCGCGGCGAATGCATCTCGTCGCGCGTCGCCATGTAAGACGGACACATCGTGCCCGCGTCGGTCTTGCGGCACTTGCCGATCCCGACGCATTTCAGCGCGGCGCCGGCGAGTCCGCCCTCGGCGGCGAAATCGAAGTGCGTTTCGACTGCGCGCGGCGGCGCGGGCGTGACGCGGAGCTTCGAGTCGAGGCGCGGCGGCGCGACAATCACGCCGGGATTCATCCGGCCGGCGGGATCGAACAGATGCTTGAACTCGGCGAATGCTTCGATGAGCCGCGGGCCGAACATCTTGGGCAGAAGTTCCGAGCGTGCGAGTCCGTCGCCATGTTCGCCCGAGAGCGAGCCGCCGAACTCAGTAACGAGGTCGCCGATCTCAAGCATCGCGGTGCGGAAGATTCGCACCCCCGATTCGGTGGTGAAATCGAAATTGATCCGGCAGTGGACGCATCCTTCGCCGAAATGGCCGTAGTAGGTTGCGGCGGCAAGATTGTGGCGGGCAAGCAGCGCGGCCAGGCGGCGCAAGTAGGGGCCGAGCCGATCGGGCGCGACGGCAGTGTCTTCCGCGCCAGGCCAGGTCCGCGGATGACCGGGAATCAGCGCGCCGGCGCCGAGGCCCGATTCGCGAAGCCGCCAGACCGCCTGCTGATCGGCGGAATCGAGGAACGCCACGGCGCCCGAGCATGAACGGACGGCGCGCGCTTCGCGGACCAGCCGCTCGGCCGAGTCGCGGGCTTCCTCGGCGGTCTCGGCGCCGAGCTCGACGATCAGGAAGGCGCGTCCGTCCGGCAGCAGCTTCACCGCTTCGAGTCCTTTGGCGCGCGCGAAGTCCGGCAGATGGTGGTCGAAGCCTTCGAGCGCCTGCGGGCGATGCGCGAGAATCCAGGGCACCTGCTCGGCGGCGATATAGACGTCCTCGAAGCCGAGCGCGGCGAGCGCCAGGCGCCGAGGCCGCTCAACTAGTTTCAGCGTCGCGCCGAGCGTGACGGCGAGGGTGCCTTCGGAGCCGACTATCGCACGGGCCAGATTCGCGCCGCGCTCGGCGATGAGTTCGTCGAGGTTGTAGCCCGAGACACGACGCGGAATTTTTGGATAGCGGACGCGGATTTCATCGGCGTAGCGTCCGGCCAGCGCGATCGCCTCGGCTTCGAGTACCGAGCCTCCATCGGGCTCGCCGCGAGAATCGCGCGCGGGCGCCGGCGACGGACCGAGGCCCAGACGCGTGCCGTCATAGAGAATCACCTCGAGCGCTTCGAGGTTGTCGACGGTCTTGCCGTAGGCGGCGGAATGGGCGCCGCACGAGTTGTTGCCGATCATGCCGCCAATCGTGCATCGGTCCTTGGTGGCGGGATCGGGCGCGAAGAAAAGGCCGTGCGGCGCGAGCGCGGCATTGAGATCGGACTGGACCACGCCCGGCTCGACCTCGGCGGTTCGGCGATCCACGTCGATACCGACGATCGCGTTCATGTACCTTGAGAAATCGAGCACGATAGCCGCATTGCAGGCCTGCCCGGCGAGCGCGGTGCCTCCGCCGCGCGGGAGGATCGGCAGGCCGTTTTCGCGCGCGAGTTCGAGCGTGCGCTCGACGTCGCCATGATGGCGCGGGAGCACGACGCCGATCGGCACCTGGCGATAGACCGAGGCGTCGGTCGCGTAGAGCGCAAGTGCGGCATTGTCGAAGCGGACGTCGCCGTCAATTAAGCGGCGGAGCTTCTCTTCGAGATTTCGAGTCGAGGCCACTGCGCGCCCAAGTTTAGAGGATCGGGCGGTGATCAAGGTAGAGGTTCGGATATCGGCTCTGGTCGGCAGGTCCCGCGGGCGTGAGTCATACTATCATGATATGAATATCGATATGAAAAGTATGAAAGCCAAAGTCGCTGAGCGCGGCCAGGTGACAATCCCCAAGGCGCTCAGGGATCGCCTCGGGATCAGGCCCGGGACGATGCTTGAATTCAGCGAGGAGCGCGGGCGTCTGGTCGCGGTCAAAAGCTCGCCGGCAGATCCGGTCTCGAGCGTCTATGGATGTCTTGGCCGGAAGTTCGATACGGACGCCTTCATGGCGGAAATCCGGGGCGCGCGGCGTTGATTACGGCGGTCGACACCAGCGTGCTGCTCGATGTCTTCGGCGCCGATCCCAAGTTCGGCGAGGCTTCGGCCGAAGCGATGCGCCAGTGTCTCAAGGACGGGGCGCTGGTGGCGTGTGAGGTGGTGTGGGCGGAAGCTGCCACAGCCTTCCCGAACGGCGATAAGTTCGCGCGCGCGATGGGCGATCTCGGGGTGAGTTTCGAGCCGATGAGCGACGTGGCGGCGCTGACGGCGGCCGAGGTCTGGCGCCGATACCGTGCAAGGGGCGGCGGACGCGATCGGATTGCCAGCGATTTTCTGATTGGCGCGCATGCGCGGCGCGCGGCCGACCGTCTGCTCACCCGCGACCACGGCTTTTACCGCCGGTACTTCACCGGCCTCAAGGTGCTGGATCCGTCACGGCGGTAAGGTCGTTTACTCGATGCGGCTTGACGCGGGACGGCCGGCGGCTAGACTCCTCACGGACCCCGAAGGAGGCGGGGGTGCGATGAGAGAGCGGGTTGGAACGGTCGCCGAGCTGTGGCGCTACCCGGTCAAGTCGATGCGCGGCGAGCGCGTCGGCGAGATGGTGGTCACTGAAGAGGGCGCGGCGGGCGATCGGCTCTACGCGCTACGCGAGCTCAAGTACGGCGGCATCATGAGTGCGCGGATGTTCGCCGCGATGCTTCAGTTGCGTGCGACCTGCGAATCGATGCCGGCTGGCGAGCCTCGGGTCACAATCACGCTGCCCGACGGCGGCGCGATTCAGGCCGGCGACCGCGATACCGACGATGCGCTCTCGGCCCTGTTTCAGTTTCCCGTGCGCCTCGAGCGCCCGCGCCAGGCGCAGCTCACGATGGACGATATCGACGCGATCCGCGAGGGACGCGCCTTCCTGCCGCCGCGAAGCCTCTATGACGAGGACGTTTTGCACGTGCTCGCCAGCGGCACGCTCGACCATCTGCGCCGATTGGAAGGCGGTAGCTCCGACTTTGATGTGCGCCGCTTCCGCCCCAATATATTTGTCGATACCGGTACGGCCGGCGACGGATTCATCGAGGACGGATGGCTCGGCGGCGACCTCGAGGTTGGCGACGCGAGCGGCGTGCGAATCGTTGGGATGCGTCCGGCGCTGCGATGCGCGATGACGATCCATGCGCAGGACGAGTTGCGCTCCGACCCGGCTATCCTGCGCACCGCCGCGCGCCATCACGCGGCCTACGTCGGCCTCTTCGCGTCGGTCGGCGCGCCCGGCCGTATTCGAGTCGGCGATCCGCTCTGGCTGGTCAGGAACGAATCCGCCCCTTAGTTCGGGACCATCACGATCTTGCCCTGCACCGTGTTGGTCTCCATCAGGGTCTGCGCCTTCCCGAGGTCCTTCAATGGCATGACGCGATCGATGACCGGCTTGATCAGGCCGCGCTCGACGAAGCGCAGCGCCTCGACCAGCTCACCCTTGTTGCCCAGATGCGATCCGAGATAGTTCTGCTGCTTGTTCCACAAAAGCCGGATATCCATGTGGGCGTCGAAGCCCGAGGTGGCGCCGCATGTGACGATCGTGCCGCCCCACTTCAGACACTGCATCGAGAGCGGCCAGGTCTCGGCGCCGGTATGCTCGAAGACGATATCGGCGCGGCGGCCGTCGGTAATCTCGCGGACCTGCTTCAGGATATCGTGGCTCTTGCGATTCAGGACGAACTCGGCGCCGAGCTTGCGCGCGAGCTCGAGCTTGTCGTCGCTCGACGCGATCGCGATCGGACGCGCGTTGAACAGCTTGGCGATCTGAATCGCCATCACGCCCAGCCCCCCGGTCGATCCCCAGATCATGACGAAGTCTCCGGCCTGTATCCGCGCCCGCGTCACCAGCATCCGCCACACCGTGACCAGCACCAGCGGTATCGAGGCGGCCTCCTGATGGCTTAAGTTCTTCGGCTTGGGGATCGCGTTGACGGCCGGGACCTTGCAATATTCGCCGTGGGCGCCGTCGTTGGGGCCGGTCTGGAATCCCCAGATTTTGAACTGCTCGCAGAAGAACTCTTCGCCGCGTGTGCAGTAGGCGCAGTGGCGGCACGCGATACCGCAATGCACCACGACCTCGTCGCCGAGGTTGATGTCCTTGACCTCGCTGCCGCGCTCGACCACCACGCCCGAGACGTCCGAGCCGGCGATATGCGGCAGGATGATCTTCATCCCGGGCAGGCCGCGCCGCGCCCAGATATCGTTGAAATTGCAGGCCGAAGCCGCAACCTTGATCACGACCTCGTTGGGCCCGGCCTTGGGCTCGGGCAGGTCGATGTAGCGAAGAACGTCCGGTTCTCCGTGCCGATCGAAAACTATCGCCTTCATTTTAATATAACCCGTTGGCGCAAGAGGCTGCGCGCGCGTGCCGAATTAGCTATATGTTTGGCGGCGCTTTGGCAACATAGGGGCACAAGCGCGCATGCGAGTTGACGCCCGATCGCCGCTACAGTTAACTACGGATAAATCTGGCAATCAGGCCACCTTGGAGACCATAGATGTTCGTACTGGATGAAGGAACGCGCTTCGTAATCCCGCGCACCGAGATGACCTATCCCGGCCACAGCATGAAGCTGCATCAGACGGCCGCCGACCCGGTCAAGGCGCCGGTCGACCATGTGATGGCGGACTTCGAGGACGCCTGTCCGTACGAATTCAAGGGCGAGAAGAGCCGCAAGGTGATGGTCGAGGCGCTCAACACGCTCGATTTCGGCCGCAAGATCGTGACGATACGCCCCAACAATATCCATTCGCCGTTCTTCAAGGGCGATATGGAGGCGATCGTGCTGGGCGCGCCGAATCGCTTCCACGGCATAATCCTGCCCAAGACCCGCGGACCCGAGGAGATTCGCGAGGTCTCGAAGCTGCTCGACGATCTCGAAAAACGCGCCGGATGGAAGTATCAAATCCAGATCGAATCGCTGGTCGAGACGCCGCAGGCGCTGGTGAGGGCCTACGACATCGCGATGGCGTCGGACCGGATGTGCGGGCTGATATTCGGCATCGCCGATTTCGCCGCCAACCTCGGCGTGCGCGAGATCGTCGAGAATCAGAATCAGAACTTCCATTACGCCAAACAATCGATGGTGGTCGCGGCCAAGGCGGCCGGACTGCACGCGGTCGACAACGTCTACCTGCGGCTGTGGCGCAAGGACGATTCGCCCGAACGGATCGCCGAACTGCAGAAGGGACTTCGCGACAAAAACACCGGCGCGGCGAACCTCGGGATGGACGGCACCTGGGTGATCCATCCGCAGCAGGCCGAAATCGCCAACGCCTGCTATACGCCGTCGCCCGATCAGGTCGAGGACGCGCGCCGCGTCGTGACGCTCTACCATGAGAAGGGCGGCGGCTCGATGGCCGATCCGAAGACCGGCGAGATGATCGATGAGGCGACGATCAAGATTGCGCTGATGGACCTCGCCAAGGGTGCGCAGGCCGGACTGGTCAGCGAGAAGGAATTGAAGGAGTGGTCGGGGAAGAGCCGCGCGATTACCGGCTATGACATCCTCGAATTCATGCGCCGGGTAGCCTAGCGCGGGCGCGCGCCCGATGCCCTGTGCGCCGACGGTGCCGCGCCCCGATCCCGTGGCCTCGCGGGAGCAGTAAGGAGAAGCCGATGGCCCGGATGCCGATCTCGAAAGTGGGCGTTTTTGTCGCGCTGACTCTTGCGATGCTGGCGTTCGGCGCTACCGGCGCGCGTGCGCAGACCGCCACTACGACGCCACTCAGTATCGCCGCGACGCCACCCACCGCCCCCGCGACGCCGTCCAGTATCTGGGCGACGCCGCCCAGTATTAGCGTCGTCGGCGACCGGCTCGGCAGCGACGGCAAGTACCTCGTCGATAACGTCCAGCTCGACGCGATGGACGTGGCGACCTCGCCGCTCCATATCGCGGCGCTGGGCGATCTCGTCCGCCAGCCAGTGTTCTACTACACGCTGATTGGTTCGGGCGCGCTCTTCGGCGGTGCGTTCGCGCTTGACCAGACGATGAAGAGCCATCTGCGCTCGATGTCGTCCAGCGACGCGACCTTGCTCCAGAATATCAGCTACGGCTCGGTCAGCGCGGGAACTGCGCTGCTATACGCCTACGGGCTTTACGAGGGCGACAGCCGCGCGCGTGAATACGCATTGACGGCGGGCGAGGGCGCCGGTGTCGCAACGCTGGTCGATGTGGGAATCAAGGCGGCCTTCGGCAGGCTGCGTCCGAGCCAGTCGTCGAGCCATACGGCGTTTTTTCACGGCGGACAATCGTTCGTCTCGGGCGACGTGACGCCGATGTTCGGGCTGGCGACGGGCGTGAGCGAGTATTTCCACAACCAATGGTACGTCGCGACGCCTGTATACTCGCTGGCATTGCTCGACGGTTTCGGCCGGATGGGCCATAACGCCCATTGGTTCTCGGACGTGGTCGGCGCGGCGCTGCTCGGGACAGGTACCACCGAACTATTGCTCTGGATGCACAAGAAGCACGCCGAGGAGCCGAATCGATGGCGCATCTTTCCGATTCCGCCGCCCGCGGCTAGCGTCGCGAACAGCCAGGATTTCGCGCCCGGCGGTATGGCCGTCTCATATAACTGGTAGACGCGCGCCGACGGTCGCTCTGTCCATCATCCCGGCGTGCGGGCGTGGCGCTCCGGTCTTCCTTGCTTGTCATCCCGCCTTGTCGGCTCTGTCCGTCATCCCGACCGCATGGGCCTTCCCTGTTTGCCCTCTCGACCGGAGGCCGCTTTCTTTTCCGTCATCCCGACCGGAGGCTGCCGCAGTGGAGGGATCGCGCCTCGCTGCGCGAGGCGCCGCAACGGATTTCCCGAGTCCGCACTGACGCATCGACCGCCCGCCCTCCTCGTCGGTTCTGTCTGTGAAAGAAGCGGCAATGAGTTGGAGAATCACCGCGGTTGCGATGCGAGACCATCGCTGATGCGCGCCGAAGACGGCGCGCGATCCCTCCACTTCGGTCGGGATGACAAGAGAAAGGGCCGGCACAACGGAAAAAAGCCTTGACTTCCAATACGGTCGCTTCGCTGCGGCAATTTGCGTGCAGAGCCTGTGCGGTTTTGAGTTCGGCGCAATTTCTTGTCATCTTGAGCGGAGGCCATTGCGGCCGGAGTCGAAAGACCCCGAGTTTTTCAGGGTCCGGAGCCTGTCCTGAGCAACGTCGAAGGGACTCGCGTAACCCCGAGCACACGACTCGAATCGGAATATCGAGCATAATCGCCGGAGCGAAACTGCATAGGGGAAGAACAATGCCGGAACCATCGGTTGCGAGACTGGGACATGTCGGGCTTCACGTTCAGGACCTCGAAAAGCAAAAGGCCTTCTACCGCGACATCATCGGCCTCACGATTACCGACGAGGACCCCGAGATGGGGATGGTGTTCATGAGCGCGCGCCCCGACGAAGAGCATCATGAGCTGCTGCTGTGCCGCGGACGCAACGTCGGCACCGAGGCGCGCGTCGTCCAGCAGGTGTCCTTCCGATGCAATAGCCTCGAAGACGTGCTCGGCTTCTACCGGCGCTTCAAGGAGCACGGCGTCAAGTTCGACGTGATCCTGTCGCACGGCAACGCGATCGGCGTTTACGTCTACGACCCGGAAGGGAATCGATGCGAGACCTACTGGAACACGGGACTCCGCGCGAAGCAGCCTTACGGGCAGGTGCTCGATCTCGAGAAGCCCGCCGCCGAATTGATGAAAGAGGTCGAGGAATCGGTCAGCAAGTATGGCGAGACCGGGTTTGTCGATCGCGAGCGTCTCGCGCGCGCGGGTATCGCCGCCGCAAAGAAGTAGGCGGGCGAGCATCGCGCGCCTGCCAGGATCAGGCGCCGCGACATCGCGCGCCGACCGCATCCCATGCGATGTGCTCGAAGAAGCGGCTCACGTAAGCGGCGCGATTGTTATAGTCGGTAGCGTAGGCGTCGCTCCGCAGATCGCATACGAGGAGCGGTGTCGCGCCCGCCAACCCGCCGAGGTCCTGTGCGCCGAGCGCGAGGTTGTACCATCGGGCATCATACGGATCGGCGGCGAGAATCGCCCATTGACCGGCGACTCGCGCGCATGCGATGAAGTCGCCGCGCCAGGCCTCGAACGATCCGAAGTGCGCGCCAAGACGGGTTGCGATCTCGCCCGGTGAAGCGGCGCTGCGCATGGCGGTCAGATTGCGAAAGTAAAGCTCGTGCAAAAGCGCCGCGTTGGCGGCGTCGAGTTGCTGCGCCTTCATCGCGGCGTAATCGGCGGCGTCGGCATCGCCGCGCGAAAGCCGGTTCAGCGCCGATTCGGCCAGCGTCAGCCGCCGCATCGACTCGCGCCAGGCCGAGTTGCTCAGTTCGAGCTGACCCGCTGAAAGAAAACCGGGAATCTCGCGGAAGAGCGCCCGCGGAGTCGAACGCGCGCGGAAATCGGGCGCGATCGATTCAGCCCCCGACGATTCGCCGGACGGAGAATCGGCGGCCGCGTGCGCGAGGCTCGCGGCCGTGCTGATCGCCGCGAGCGCCCCTATTGCGCCGACGCCGGCAATCATGGACCGGCGGCTGACAGGAGCCGCCGCGAGCGGGCGGTAGAGCGCGGCAGTCTTTGGGGGCTCGGTCATCGGCCGGGCGCATCGGCTGACCCGGATGTGCGCCGCGAATGGATTTCGTTACAGTACAAAATCTTTTTTGTTACAGTGTGAAAACTCAGGGAACCGGCGCGGCGCCCATCAGGCCGGCCGCTTCGTCGTGACCGAGCATCAGGTTGAGATTCTGCACCGCCTGCCCGGCCGCGCCTTTGCCCAGGTTGTCGATCGCGGTCATCACGCACAGGGTCTGCGTGCGATGTTCGAGGACGAAGCCGAGCTCGCAGAAGTTGGTGGCGCGGACGTTTTTCAGCTCCGGCAGCTCGCCGGGCTTCAACAGCCGCACGAAACGCGATTTGGCGAACGAGGCCTCGAAGGCGGCGCGCACGTCTTCTTCGGTGGTGCCGGAGCGCGGCCGCATGAAGATCGAGGTCAGGATTCCGCGCGTGACCGGCAGCAGATGAGGCACGAACATCACCGCAACCTCGCGGCCCAGGGCCAGGCCGATCTCCTGTTCCATTTCGGGCACATGGCGATGGTTGCCGACCTTGTAGGCGCGAAAGTTTTCGTTGACCTCGGCGAAGAGCTGCTCGACCGCGGCCGCGCGCCGCGCCCCGGTGGTGCCCGACTTCGAGTCGATAATGATCGAGGCCGGCTCGACCAGATCGCGCTTGATTAGCGGTAGCACGCCGAGCAGGACGGAAGTCGGGAAGCATCCGGGATTGGCGACCAGCCGTGCCTCGCGCAGTTCGTGGCGATGGAACTCGCTGAGGCCGTAGACCGCCTCCCTGAGCAGATGCGGCGCGGGATGATCGGCGCCGTAGGTCTGGCGATATTGGGCCGGGTCCTTCAGGCGGAAGTCGGCCGACAGATCGATGACCTTCACGCCCGCGCCGACCAGTTCGGCGGCCATCGTGGCGCCCACCCGCTCAGGCAGGCACGACAGCGCCATCTCGACCCGCCCGATGAGCAGGTCGGCGCGCAGCTCCTCGAATGGCGGCAGGTCGATTCCAGCCAGATGGCGGTAGACGTCGGAGACCTCGCGCCCGGCATAGTGCTCCGAAGTGAGCGCGGTCAGTTCGACGAACGGATGTGTGGCCAGGAGACGGACCGCCTCGATACCTGAGTAGCCCGACGCTCCCAACACCGCCACCTTGACGCGATCGTGCGACGCCATCGGAGATCTCCGCATGTTTTAAGTTTGCGTTACGGTCTTAATGAACTAACATCAAACAGCGCAACAAGCCAGTCACGGGGCGTAAGCAGGGAGAAATATGCGCCGGCGGCTCGCGTCGCCACCGGCGTTCAATGTTAGGGAGCGGCCTAACGCTTGGAGTATTGCGGACGCTTGCGAGCCTTGTGGCGGCCGTACTTTTTGCGCTCGACCTCGCGCGAGTCGCGCGTCAGCATCCCGCCCTTGCGGAGCGCCGGCCGCATCGCCTCGGAGATCGTGACCAGCGCGCGCGAGATTCCATGGCGCACTGCCTCGGCCTGCGCACTGACGCCGCCGCCCGAAACACTCACGATCACGTCGTACTGGCCCTTGGTCTCAGTGAGTTCGAAAGGCTGGAAAATCATCATCCGCGAAGTGTCGCGGGGGAAATAGTCTTCGAGGCTCCGATCGTTGATGCTGATAGCGCCCTCGCCGGTGAGCAGCCGCACCCGGGCAATCGCGGTCTTGCGCTTGCCAGTGGCCCAAATTGCCGTCTTCTTATCTGCCATCTGTGCTGGTTCCCTGCTCAGGACTTCAAGGCCACGGGCTGTTGAGCCGCGTGGGGATGTTCGGCGCCGCGATAGACCTTAAGCTTGTTGAAGAGGTCGCGGCCGAGCCGATTCTTCGGCAGCATCCCGCGCACCGCCATCTCGATCAGCCGCTCAGGCTTTTGGTCGAGCACCTTGCCGGCCGTGGTCGAGCGGATTCCGCCGGGGTATTCGGTATGGCGATAGTAGACCTTGCCCACAAGCTTGGAGCCGGTCAGGCGGACCTTGGCGGCATTGATCACGATTACGAAGTCGCCCATGTCCTGATGCGGGGTGAAATCGGGGCGATTCTTGCCGCGGAGCACGGTGGCGGCGCGCGACGCCACCCGTCCCAAGACGCGGTCGCGGGCATCGATGATGACCCACCCTCGCGCTTTCAGCCCCTTCTCGCGCGACACACTGATTGTCTGTTCGGTCAGCTTCAAACGTTCTTCCTCGACGATTGGCGGGGCCGATGGGATTTGAACCCACGACTTCCGACGTGACAGGCCGGCGTTCTAACCGGGCTGAACTACGACCCCGTCCGAACCATCTCTTGTGACATTTTCCACGCTCCGGAGCAACCCCGCAACCGGATTTGGCGCTCTCCTGATTCGGCCTTCGGCGTCCTGAGTTTGAAACGCGCGTGTGCCCTAATTTGGGCGGACCAACAGAACATTGACAACGCCATCGCTGGACAATCGGTCAACGTCAACCGCGTGCGCGGGGTGAAAGCCAAATGCGATCAGCATTTTCCATAGCGCCTGCGCGCTGCTCCCGGCGGCGCGCAACCAAAAGTCATTGAACTCGCAGAGGACCGCGCCAATGCGGCCGGAGGCCAAAGCGCGTGACGCGCCGTCAAAGACGCGCGGCTCCCATCCCTCGACGTCGATTTTGAGCAGATCGACGTGGTGCACTTGCCATTCGTCCAGGCAGTCGTCGAGTCTTCTTATCGGCACGGTCGCCGTAGATGCAAAGCCGCCATGCGCAATCATTGTCGGCGTATCATTTCGAGAGTCCGGAGCCTGGTAAAGATGTTCCTCGCCGCTCTTTTCTCCGAGTCCAATATTGAAAGCACGCGCCGTGAGATGATTCCTGGCAATCAGGGTTTCGAGCCGCCCGAATGCGCGAGCGGCTGGTTCAATCGCGAAAATGCGGCCTTTGGAAGCTACCTTGGACGCAGCGAGGGCAGTGTAGTAACCGACATTGGCGCCCACGTCGATTACGGTCATGCCGGGGGCGAGAAAGCGGGCGACAAGCCGGGTTTCAACTGGCTCAAAAGTGCCGAAATATATCGAGCGCTGGATCCAGTCGGCAAGATCAAGTTCGAATTGTAGACCAAATACCCTGGCGTTCCGTATCCCGTCGTTCGGGGTGACAAGTTTCAACAGTCGATATTTCCCCCTGAAGCAAAAAGGGCGAGCGAGATCGATTGCTCTGCCAATCATAGCGCGAGCGCAGCGGCCTGCCGTGCCTTCATAATCAGCCCTTGGTACCGCGCCGAGAAAGACGCCTCTTCCCCGTCCTGCTGACGGCATCATCCAACGCGGCTGTTCCTGATTTCAAGACCTGGGAGGTGCGTCATTCGGATAGCATCCCCGTCTGGAGGCGCGATTGCTCGCGCGGGCGCTAACGAGCGCTTGCCAGCGCGACTCGCTCTGCCCTATGTTCTGGGCTCGAAACGGCCGGCCCCCGGAGCTGGCTGCACCGCGCGCCGCGGCGCATTTCACGCCGGCCGTTATCGGCTAGTCGAGCTATGTGGATCGTTCGCCTCGCGCTCCGCCGTCCCCATTCCGTCGTCGTGATGGCGTTGCTGATGATGGTCCTGGGCGTGCTCTCGTTCCTCGAGATGAACGCCGACATCTTCCCGGTCATCAATCTGCCGGTGGTCGAGGTTATCTGGTATTACCCCGGACTCTCGGCGCTGGGGATGGAACGGCGGATGGTGCTGATCAGCGAACGGGCCTTTTCAACCACCGTCAACGGGATCGAGCATATCGAGTCGCGGTCGATCGAATCGATCGGCCTGCTGAAGGTCTATTTCCATCCGGGCGACAGCACGGCCGGCGCGATTGCGCAGATGAATGCCGTGGCCGAGGGCATCCTGCGGATCATGCCGCCCGGCACCACTCCGCCCAACATCATCGACTACAACGCCGCCAACGTTCCGGTCGCGCAGCTCAACGTCTATAGCGATACGCTCTCCGAGCAGTCGCTGTTCGATTACGGACTCAACTTCATTCGCGTCAAGCTGTTCACGATCGAGGGGCTGTCGTCGCCCGCGCCGTTTGGCGGAGTCGGCCGCGCGGTGATGGTCAATATCAATCCCGACCGGCTCTACGCGCAGGGACTCTCGCCGCAGAATATCGGCGACGCGGTGAATCAGACCAGCGTGACGATTCCGGCCGGCACCGCCAAGATCGGCTCGCGCGAATACAACGTCGAGCTCAACGGCGTGCCCAACCATGTGGCCGAGTTCGACAGCCTTCCGATCAAAGTCGCGGGCCGCACGCCGGTCCTGCTCGGCGATGTCGCGCCCGTGACCTACACGCATCAGGTGCAGGAGAATATCGTCCGGGTCGACGGGAATCGCGCGACCTATCTTGCGATCGTCAAGCACGCGGCGGCCTCGACCATGGCGGTGGTCGATGCGGTCAAGGCCGAGATTCCCGATATCCTCGCGACCGCGCCGGCCGGGCTGAAGCTCAAGCTCACCTTCGATCAGTCGCAGTTCGTGCGCGCCGCCTTGTGGGAGGTGGTGCGCGAGGCCGCGATCGCCGCCGGACTGGTCGCCCTGATGGTGCTCGTGTTCCTCGGTTCGGCGCGCAGCATGGTTATCGTCGTGGTGTCGATTCCGCTGTCGATTCTGACCGCGATCATCGGACTCAAGCTCTCGGGCCAGTCGATCAACACGATGACGCTTGGCGGATTGGCGCTCGCGGTCGGGATGCTGGTTGACGACGCGACCGTGGCGGTCGAGAACATCCATCGCCATCATGCGATGCCCAAGCCGCTGCTCGCCGCGATCCTGGACGGATCGGCCGAAATCGCGGCGCCCGCGCTGGTCGGCACGCTCGCGATATGTATCGTCTTTTTTCCGGTGGTTTTGCTCTACGGCGTCGCGCGATTCCTCTTCACGCCGCTCGCGCTGGCCGTGGTCTACGCGATGCTCACGTCGTATCTGCTCTCGCGCACGCTGGTGCCGATGATGTCGCGCTACCTGATGATGCCCACCCACGGGCACGACCGCCCCGGCGGTGCGCTGGGCCGCATCCTGGCCGGCTTCGATTCGGGTTTCGAGCGCACGCGCGAGCGCTTTCGCGGCGCACTCGGAGTGTTCATCGCGCGGCGCGCGTTCAGCCTTTCATGCGTTGCGATAATGGTGCTCGCGTCGGCCGCGCTGGTGCCGGTCGCAGGGCAGGATTTCTTTCCGACCGTCGACGCCGGCCTGATGCGCCTGCATGTCCGCGCGCCGACCGGCACCCGCATCGAGGAGACCGAGCGGATCGTCGACAACGTTGAACATACGATGCGGTCGGTGATTCCGGCGGCCGAACTCGACTCGATCAGCGATAATATCGGACTGCCTACCTACTTCGATCTTTCCTACTACCAGACCGACACGATCGGCCCGATGGACGCCGACGTGCTGGTCGCGCTCAAAGCGAGCCATCGCCCGACCGCCCTTTACCAGGCGCGAATCCGCAGCGCGGTGGCGCGCGATTATCCCGGCGTCGAAGTCTATTTCCAGGCCGCCGACATAATCAGCCAGGTGCTTAATTTCGGCCTCTCGGCTCCGATCGACGTGCAGATTTCCGGCAACGATCTCGAAGCCGACTACGCGGTTGCCGAACGCTTGCGCGGCGCGATGGCTCGAATCCCGGGCCTGGTCGATATCCGAATCGCGCAACGCCTCGATTATCCGACGCTCCGGGTCAACGTCGATCGGGCCAAGGCGCTCGAACTGGGAATCACGCAGTCGCAGGTCGCTTCGAGCCTGCTGACCTCGCTCAGCTCGAACACACTATTGCAGCCCAACTACTGGCTCGATCCCGAAAACGGCGTCAACTACTCGGTGCTCGTCCAGACGCCGCCGCACATGATCGATTCAGTCAATGCGCTCAACTCGACCCCGCTCGCGGGCTCGAATGCGTCGGGCGCCGCCGATCCACAATTCCTCGGCAACCTTGCGACTATCACCCAGGATGTCGAGCCCGCCGTTATCGACCATTACACGGTCCAGCGCGTTATCGACGTGAACTGCGACTTGAGCGGGCGCGACCTCGGCAGCGGCTCCGCCGCCGTCGGCCGCGAGATCACCCGCCTCGGCCCGTTGCCGCGCGGCGTCGCGATCACGATTCGCGGCCAGAGCCAGGCGATGCGCGAGTCGTTCTCGAGTCTCGAAGAGGGCCTGATCCTGGCCGTCATCCTGGTCTATCTGCTGATGGTCGCGAACTTTCAGTCATGGGCCGAGCCGCTGATTATCCTGCTCGCGGTGCCCGGCGCGCTGGCCGGCGTGCTTTGGATGCTCGTGCTCACCCATACTTCGATCAACGTCGAATCGTTGATGGGCGCGATCATGGCCGTCGGAGTGGGCGTGGCCAACGGCAACCTGCTGATCATCTTCGCCAACGAGCTGCGCGAGCGGGGCTACAGTCCCGTCGCCGCCGCGATCGAAGCCGCCCGCACGCGCCTGCGCCCAGTGGTGATGACGGCGCTCGCGATGATCCTCGGGATGCTGCCGATGGCGCTTGCGCTCGGTTCGGGCAGCGAGCAGAACGCGCCGCTTGGCCGCGCGGTTATCGGCGGTTTGATAGTCGCTACCGGCGTCACGCTGTTCGTGGTTCCCGCGGTCTACTCGATGCTGAGCGGCCACGTAATCGGCAAGCATCAGCGCGACGCCGAAATCGCGGAGTTAAGCATGCCCGGCGCCTGAGCTGTGAAACAATCCACCGCGAACGCGCAAAGGAAGATGCCTGATGGGACAGATGGTGAACGGAGCCTGGACCAGTGA
>Ga0307372_10003443_pt1 | contig 25245 bp, 24 predicted proteins | sample OX1MG_FD_202533 | JGI IMG/M metagenome (GOLD analysis project Ga0307372, IMG submission 202533) | Soil microbial communities from Risofladan, Vaasa, Finland - OX-1 | ecosystem: Environmental > Terrestrial > Soil > Coastal area > Acid sulfate soil | place: Finland: Risofladan, Vaasa | collected...
CATCATCCGCGTATGCCGTGGTGACGGGGTGGTCGCCTTTCGTTGATGTTCCGGTCGTTGATGTTCCGGCGGGCCGCCTCATGCCCGCCGGCTCAGAAAGGATACACCTGCCTGACAACCACCCCCGGCCGCCCACCCGCCACCCTCGGCGAAGCCGTTCCGTCCAACTGCGTTGCCGGTCGTCTTTATGTTCATGCTCGTGGCTCAGCGGTTTCAGGTGGCGCACTGGACTGGCGGTGTCGTGACCTCCGTGATTGTCACGTGCTGCGCCAAACATGGCCCGCGACAGGCTACAGCCTCGTATGGCCTCCACCAAACAATGACGGATACTGCTCTCGCCCCGTCTCGCCCCAGGCACCGCCGTCTCCCGTGCCGCGAAACGAGACGCTCACGAGACGCCGTCGCCGACCCGATGCAAGCGCGGGGACAAAACCCCACGCCAAGCGGTGCGCGCCGGCCGGCTTATCCCTCCCGCCGGGCGCGAGCGAGGCGTGATACGGAGTCATTGGCCTGGGACGCCCGCCGCCTTACCTTGTCGGCGATGATCGAGCTTGTCTCCGCCCCGGCCACGCTGCCTCCCGCACAGCGCATTTACGCGGTGGGCGACGTGCATGGCTGCTTCGAGCGGCTGGTGGAAATGCACGAGCAAATCGCCGCGGACCTTGCCGAGCGGCCGATCGGATGCGCCGTCCTGGTGCATCTCGGCGACTACGTGGACCGCGGCATGGAAAGCGCCCAGGTGGTCGAGTGGCTGCTGGCCGGTCCGCCGGTACCGGTCGCCCAGGTGGTCAACCTGATGGGCAACCACGAACAGATGATGCTGGCCGCCATCGCCCAGGTGGACACCGAGGCTGGCGAGTTGTGGCTGCGCAACGGCGGCGCCGATTCGCTGATGAGTTGGGGCGTGCCGCGGTCCTTCGCGCAGCAGGACTGGGCCGGCCGGATCCCCATGCCGCACCTTCTGTTCCTGCGCGACCTGGCGTTGTACCATCAGGTCGGACCCTACCTGTTCGTGCATGCTGGCATCCGTCCAGGCGTGCCGCTGGTGCAGCAGACCAGGCAGGACCTGCTGTGGATTCGCGAGCCGTTCCTGTCCTCGAAGCAGGATCACGGCGCCGTAGTCGTGCATGGCCATTCCCCCCGGCGCGAGCCTTACCTGGGCAACAACCGCATCGGCATCGATACCGGGGCGGTGATCGGCGGGGCGCTGACCTGCGTCGTTCTGGAGGACGACAAACTGGGATTTCTCCACACGTGAACATTGCTTCCACCCGGCCCCGGCCCCACGTTACGTCTTGCTCATGAATCAACTCCCGCCGGACGAACCTGCACGCACGGATCAGCCCAACCAGGACCTCGCCGCCGCGGTGCGCCGGCTGGCGAATACCAGTGTACTGGTGATCGGCGACGTGATGCTCGACCGCTACATCTATGGCGACATGACCCGGATCAGCCCGGAGGCGCCGGTGCCGATTCTGCAGGTCACCCGCGAGATCGGGCTGCCCGGCGGCGCCGGCAACGTGGTGCGCAACCTCACAGCGCTGGGCGCGGCGGTGGCCTTCATCTCGGTGCTCGGGGACGACCAGACCGGCTCGGACCTCACCGGATTGGTGGGTGGCCAGCCCGGGGTCGAGCCCTGGCTGCTGGTGCAAGGCGGCCGCACCACCACGCTGAAGACGCGCTACGTCGCGGCGGGGCAGCATTTGTTCCGGGCCGACCGCGAGGAAACCGCGCCAATCCATCCCAGGTTGGCCGAGAGCATGCTGCGCATCGCCGGCGACGCGATGGCGGCCACTTCGGTCACCGTGCTGTCGGACTACGGCAAGGGCGTGCTGTCCGGCGACGTGCCGGGCAAGCTGGTCGAGATGGCGCGCATGGCCGGACGCCAGTTGATCGTCGATCCGCGCGGCCCCGACCACGCGCGCTATGCGGGCGCCGACATCATCATCCCGAACCGGCGCGACCTGGCGGAGGCCACATCGATGCCGGTGGACACCGAGCAAGCGATCGTCGCCGCCGCGACGGCGCTGCGGTCGCGGCACGGATTCGGCGCCGTCGTGGTGACCCGCGGCAATGACGGGATGACGCTGGTCGATGCCGGCGGCGCGCGGCATTTCCCCGCCGAGGCAGCCGAGGTGTACGACATCTCCGGCGCCGGCGACACCGCGGTGGCCACGCTGGCGGCGGCGATCGCCGGCGGCGCGGATACCGAAACCGCGGTGCGGCTGGCCAACCTCGCGGCCGGCGTCGTGGTCGGCAAGGCCGGCACCGCGGTGGCGCGCGAGGCCGACCTGCTGTTCGCCCTGTCGCCCCAGCGCAGCGCGCTGCGCAAGATCGTGCCGCGCGAGGAGGCGGCCGAGCAGGTGGAACGGTGGCGCCGGCGGGGCTGGCGGGTCGGCTTCACCAACGGCTGCTTCGATCTGCTGCATCCCGGCCACGTCCACCTGCTGGAGGAGGCGCGGTCGCAATGCGACCGGCTGGTCGTCGGGCTGAACTCGGACGCCAGCGCGCGGCGTCTGAAGGGCCCCAAGCGGCCGGTCCAGCCGGAAGCGGCGCGCGCCGCGGTGCTGGCGAGCCTGTCCAGCGTGGACATGGTCTGCGTGTTCGAGGAGGACACGCCCGAGGCGCTGATCGCCGAGCTGCGGCCGGACCTGCTGATGAAGGGTGCGGATTATACGCTGGACCAAGTGGTCGGCGCGGATCTGGTGCGCGGCTGGGGCGGCAAGGTGGCCCTGGCCGATCTGCTGCCGGGGCATTCGACAACGGCGACCCTGGCGCGGATCAGGGCGTAGCGGGGATCGGCGGTTTCGCGGGGCCTCAGTCTGGGATGGATGGCGATGGCGGCACCACCCGAGGTGATTTGAGGTCACCGCCGGAGAAGTCGCCAAGGAACCGAAGCGCCGGGGCATCGGCTCCGATGCAAGCATGCGGCTTACGACAGGGCAGGGACCGGAATTGATCCCGGGCGGCGTGAGCCGCGCGTTCGGATCGTACCGCCGGTCTGACGGACGCCGGCATCGACCGGGATCGAGCCAGTCGAGGCACATCCGATCTGGCGTCCGCGGTTGCCGGATCCTGACGACAAGATGGTGCGCGAAGCGGCCATCAACGGCCGCGCCGACGCGCTGGTGACATACGATGCGGCGCAGTTCCAGATCGCGGTTGCGCGCTTTGGCGTGCGTCCGGCGCGTCCCGCCGACATCACTCGCGAGGTGATCGAAGCATGAGCAAGGCGACCAATCCCCTCAAGCTGCCCGCCTCGATCAAGGCAACCGCGGCATGGCTCGCCAAAGAGGATGGCGTATCGCTCAACCAGTGGATCGCGACCGCGGTCGCGCAGAAAATCGGCGTCGTGGAAACCACGGCCAGCTTCATTCGGCGCCGGACGGGTGGCGCCACGCCGGACGATCTCAGCCGCGTCATGGAGGAGGTGCCGGATGTGCCACCGGATTCGGAGGACGCCATGCCGCCGACCAGGCTGAACGTCTGTCCCATCTGCGACGACGCCGCGTAGCAAATGGGGACGACAAGCTATCGCTCTTGCTGCAAACGCTCTTGATACGATCGCCTGATCGCGAACCCCTTGGTCATGGCGATGGGATTTCCGGCCGGCCTGATAGCCACGCGCCACGGCCCGGGACAGCGCGCGGCATCGGTTTTTCAGCACGGAGCGACTGTCTGGGTTGTCAACCGGGTTTTCAGATCGGGAACGGATCGAGCGGCAATTCGGGCAGCCGATCATCGCCCGGTCTGACACCAGCCTGACGCTGTGCTCGCCGCCGCCAAGGCCGCTACGCGGTGGCCTTCGGCCAGCCCGGACCGCGGCTGCGTGCAGCGTCATGCAGTTGTCAGGTCGGGACGAAGAAACGGCGCTGTCAGCCGAACGAAGAAACCAGGTTTTCTCCCGCAAGTCTGGAGGCCAGACCCGCGGTCCGCGATCAGCCTGGGTGGGCGAGCGCCTTTGGCACGTCGCGTGCTTTGGCATTCAGCCGCACCCGCAGTTTGCGCGCCAGCGCGATGCGGACAACCTTCGCAGGCTTTCCCGCGGCACGCAGCGTTTCGTAGAACGCCTTGCAGCCCTCACTCATCCCCTCATTTTACCCAGGACATAAAAGAATCGGGTGGGCATAGGGGCGATTCCGAAAGGAATCGCGAGGATGTCGCCGGTGTCACATCCTTGCGAAATCGCCAGGCCGCCTTCCAACTCCGTCCGAAACACCAAATCTCCCGCCCCGCAACAGCAGGTCAAGGGATACCATGGTCATCCGGGAGCAGCGGCTCTCAAGCAACCAGGTGCGGCAGGTGCTTGGCGGCGTGCTGGGACAGGATTTCCACGCCAAGCGCGTAGCATCGCTCTGCGATGCCACCGTCGGCGTGCTGCACAGCGCCTCCCTTGCGGTCTGTACCATCGGCCAGGGCCTCGCCGCTGCTCGCGACCTGAACCCCAAGCATGCCACCAAACAGATGGACCGCCTGCTGTCCAACCCAAACATCAAGGCCGACGACATCCTCGCCCGCTGGGTGCCCTACGTGATCGGCGCACGCAGCGCCGTCGTGGTCGCACTGGACTGGACCGACTTCGACGCCGACAAGCGGGCCACCATCATGTTGTCCGTGATCACCGATCACGGTCGTGCCACGCCCCTGGTGTGGCTCACGATTGATAAACGCACGCTCAAGAACAACCGCAACCTCTACGAACATCGCGTGCTGGTATGGCTGGACGAGTTGCTGCCGGCGGACATCAAGGTGTGCATCGTTGCCGACCGCGGCTTCGGCGACCAGAAACTCTATAAGGTACTGACCGAGGAGCTATGCTTCGACTATGTCATCCGCCTCCGCGGCAACATCGCCGTCACCGCCACCACGGGCGAAACCCGCACCGCTGCCGCCTGGGTACGAACCAGCGGACGCCTCCGCGTGCTGCGCGGCGCCGCGGTCACCGCAGACCGCTATCCGGTGGGGACGGTGGTCTGCGTGCAGGACCCCGACATGGAGCAGGCCTGGTGCCTGGCCGGCAGCAGCGCCAATGCCACGGCCACGCATCGGATCGGATACGACGGTCGCCGCTGAGGCATCGAGCGCGGGCTGCGCGATACCAAAGATCTGCGCTTCGGCATGGCGATGGGCACGGTGCACGTCAAATCCCCCGAGCGGCGCGACCGGCTGTGGCTGATCAACGCCTTCGCGGTGGTGCTGCTGACCTTGCTCGGGGCAGCGAGCGAAACGCTCGGCTATGACCGGATGCTCAAGGCCAACACCGCCCGGCACCGGGTCCATTCGCTGTTCCGCCAGGGCTGCATCCTCTACGACCTGATCCTGACCATGCCGGAGGCCAGGCTGCGGCCGCTGATGTAGCGCTTCTCCAGGATTCTGAAGGAACAACCTCTCTTCGCAGACGTTTTCGGGCCGGTCTGATAAAGGAGGGGGGTCGTGAGACCCTCATCCCGTCCGAAGTCTTGTCCGGGCGAGTTGGGTCTTTGCGCGCCTGGGTGGTTGGAACTGCTACTACAAGCCGCCCGGGCCGATCACCTTCCGTCGCGGCATGGAGCGGTTCTACGCTATCCATCACGGCGGGACGCTCGAAATGCGGCTGCAACGAGATGTGAGACTCCCCTGGCGCGCGGTGGGCCAGCATTCGTAGCGTGCCGCGGAACACCAGCCGGTCAAACCCGGACAGTGTCCCGATGACAGCACCCGCGTGCTTCGATAGAAATTGCTCCACGGCGTTCCTCCCCTGGCTGGGTTGGGAATTTTGGTCGGAATCCAGTTTAGCCAGCCCCAGGCAGGAACGCCGTACCCGCGTTTGGTTGCGGCCCTACGGCCGCGCTGTGTTGAAATCTTGCATTCTTGCCTTGCCGCAACACCCGGGAACCAGCGGTTTCCGCCAGCCGGCGCGACGCCACTTCAACTGCGATTGCCCTGTCGCGCCTGGGTCCGCCGTGAAGCCTCTCGCTGGTTTCCGGACGCCGTCTACGAATCGTGCCAGGTCACCGTGAAGTGCAGGCCGCACAAACCGTTGGTCACGTCGCCCTCCATGTGCTTGCCGTTCCGCTTGCCCTGCAGCGTGATGCGCGCCGCCTGGCCGCGCACCGTGCCGTCCGGATCGATGCTGGAATCGACCCAGGTCGCATAGTCCCACCGGTAGGAGAACTGCGCGTTCTGCACGTACAGCGTCACCAACCCCGGATGCGGGCAGGTGCGGCTGTCCGCCTGGAACCGCGTGCTGGTGCCGCGATACACGCCGTCGATCGTTGCCGGCGGCGCGGGCGGCGGCGGCGCGGGTTTCGGTGGTGGTGGCGGCGTTGGCGCGCAAGCGGACAACACGGCGCCGACGGCCCCGAGCAAGCAGAAGCGGATTGCAGGCATGGGTCTCCAATGGGCGAGGTGCAGCACGCCTCATGCGGCGGGCCGCGGGATTCGGCAACCCCGGCCGATTTCGTCGCTCCCTTACTGTGCGACTCGCTCGCACCGCCTATAGTCGGCGCGCGATGAACGGTGCGCCGCGATGAGCCCATTCGATCTGGTCGAGCCGGATTCGCTCGGCGAGGCCCTGGCATTGCTCGATCCCGACGATCCCGCCGTGCGGCCGATCGCCGGCGGCACGGCGCTGGTGCTGATGATGAAATCGGGCCTCTGCCAGCCGCAGCGGCTGGTCTCCCTGCGCAGCGTCGCGGGCGGCATCGGGGCCATCCGCCTTGCCGCCGATGGCGCGCTCGAGATCGGCGCCATGGTTCGCCTGGCGACGCTGGAACGTGCGCCGGACCTGCGCCGCGCCGCGCCGTCGATCGCCGAGGCGCTGCTGACCCACTCCAACGTGCGGGTGCGCAACGTCGCTACGCTCGGCGGCAGCCTGGCGCATGCCGACCCGCACATGGACCTGCCGCCGCTGCTGATCACGCTCGGCGCCCGGGTGCGCGTCGCCGGCCCGGCCGGGGAGCGCACCATCGCGGTCGAGGACCTGTTCGTCGCCTACCTCGAAACCACACTTGCCGGAAACGAGCTGATCGTCGCGCTGACCGTGCCGCCGCAGCGCGGGCGCCGCGCCGCCTACGTCAAATGCACCGCCCGCGCGGCCGACGATTGGCCGGCGCTGGGCATCGCCGCGGCGCTCGCCGCCGAGGACGGCATCGCCCGCCAGGTCCGCATCGCGATCGGTGCCGCCACGCCGACGGCGATGCGGTTGCGCGGCGCCGAAGCCGCGGTGGAAGGCCGCCGCCTCGACGACGCGGTGCTGCGCGAGGCCGGACGCGAGGCCGCGGCCGAGGCACCCGTCGTCGCCGACCAGCACGGCTCGGCGGCCTACAAGCGCGTGCTGGTCGAGGTGTATGTCCGGCGCGCGTTGCACCAGGCCTGGGGAGGCGCGGCATGAGCGACGTGACGCTGCGCCAGATCGGCCGTTCCCTGCCGCGCGTCGAGGCGCGCGCCAAGGTCGCCGGCACCGCCGAATACATCCACAATCTGCGACTGCCGGGGATGCTGTACGGCAAGATCTGCCGCAGCACGATCCCGCACGGCCGCATCCAGCGCATCGACACCACGGCAGCTGCGGCCATGCCCGGCATTGTGCGGATCGTCACCGGCGAAGACATCCGCAAGATCATCCCCGAGCCGTATTACGGTCCGGCGTTTCATGACCAGCCGATCCTGGCGCTCGACAAGGTGCGCTTCGCCGGCGAGCCGGTTGCCGTCGCGCTCGCCGCCGATCCGAACCTGGCCGAACTGGCCGCCCAGGCGATCGTCGTCGAATACGATCCGTTGCCCGCGGTGTTCGACGAGATCGAGGCGGTCAGCACGCCGGTCTGCGTGCACGACGTGTTGCGGCCGGCCGGCATGTTTGCCGACCTGAAACACCTGGTCGGGCGGCGCGACACCAATGTCGCGCTCGATTTTCACCTGCGCCGCGGCGATGCGGACGCCGCCTTCGCCGCTTCCGACCGGGTCATCGAGCACAGCTTCCGCACCCCGCAGCAGATGCACGTGCCGCTCGAGCCGCATGTCTGCGTCGCCGACGCAAGCGACGGCGCGGTAACGATCCACAGCGCGACGCAAACGCCGTCCTTCGTCCGCGTCGAAATTGCCCGATTGCTCGGCTGGCCGGAGAACCGCGTCAGGGTCAGGACGGCGTTTCTCGGTGGCGGGTTCGGTGCCAAGGTCTATGTCAAGCTGGAAGCCCTGGCGGTCGCGCTGTCCCTGTGCGCCGGACGCCCGGTGAAGCTGGCGCTGACGATGACGGAGCAATTCTTCACCATCTCGAAGCACGCCAGCACGATCCGCATCAAGAGCGCGGTGACCAATGACGGCCGCATCACGGCGCGGCGCTGCGAGGTGTTCTACAATGGCGGCGCCTATGCCGATATCGGCCCGCGCGTCGCGCAGAAATCCGGCTTCAGCGCGGCAGGACCATACGACATCGCCAATGTCGCGATCGATTCTTATGAGCTCTACACCAACCGCCCGCCGGCCGGGGCGTTGCGCGGGTTCGGCGTGCCGCAGCTTGTCTGGGCGTATGAGAGCCACACCGACCTGATCGCCCGTGCGCTCGGCCTCGACCCGGTCGCGTTCCGCCGCAAGAACCTGTTGCGCGATGGCGCGGCGCAGGCGACCGGCACGGTGATGCGCGACGCCGGCCTCGTCGCGGTGCTCGACCGGATCGCCGCGCGCATCGGTTGGGACCAACCGTTCGATCGCGGCACCGGCACGATCCGGCGCGGGCGCGGCGTCGCGATCGGGTTCAAGGCGAGCATTGCGCCCACCGCCTCCGTCGCGCATCTCGCGATCGCCGCCGACGGCAGCGCGACGCTGTATTGCGGCACCGTCGATATGGGCCAGGGCTCGACCACGGCGATGGCGCAGATCGCCGGCGAGACGCTCGGCATCGCCGCCGAGGCGGTGCGCGTCGTCGCGCCCGACACCGACGTGACGCCATACGACATGGGCACGCTGGGCTCGCGCTCCACCTTCCACATGGGGCACGCCGTGCGCCTGGCCGCCGAGGACGCGCGAAGGAAACTCGCCGCGCTGGCCGCCGAGGCCGGGGTGCCGGAGGGCAGCAACCTGCCGATCCCGGAGCTGTTCCGGCGCCGCTACGGCATGCAGGCCGGCACGATCATGGGCAGCGGCAGCTTTACTCCGAGCTACGTCCCGCCCGACCCGCAGACCGGATTGACGCCAGACGCGACGCCGTACTGGATGGTCGGCGGCAGCGGCGCGGAGGTCGAGGTCGATACCGAGACCGGGCAAATGCGGGTGACCCGGCTGCTGACGGTGGCCGATGCCGGCACGCCGGTGAACCCGCGCATCGTCGAGACCCAGATTTCCGGCGCCGCGGTCATGCAATTCGGTTTCACCCTGTTGGAAGCGATGGAGTTCACCGACGGGCAATTGCGCAACCCATCCCTCGCCGATTACAAAATTCCGGGAATCCGCGACCTGCCGCCGCGGTTTGAAACAGAAACCGTCGATGCGGCGCAACAGAACGGCCCGCATGGCGCCAAGGGCGTCGGCGAGAGCGGCACCTTCGGCGTCTCGCCGGCAATCGCCAATGCGATCGAGGATGCGGTCGGCGTGCGGATCGCCGAGTTGCCGATCACCGCCGAGGCGGTGTTCCGCGCCCTGCGGCGCGCTGCGGACGACCCGCTGGCGGATGCGTGACATGAGCACCGCGCCGCGCGAGATCCGCTTCACGCTGAACGGAACCGAAGTTGCCGCCACGGTGGCCACGCACGAAACCCTCGTTGACGTTCTGCGCGACCGGTTCGAGCTGTTCGGCGCGCGCGAAAGCTGCGGCCAGGGTTTGTGCGGCTGCTGCACCGTCGTGGTGGATGGGAAGGCGGTTTCTGCCTGTCTCACCCTCGCGGTGTTCGCCGATGGCGCCGACCTGCTGACGGTCGAGGGTCTGGCGCAGGGCGGCATGCTCGACCCGGTGCAGGAAGCGTTCATCGAGGCCGGCGCGTTCCAGTGCGGCTTCTGCACGCCCGGCTTCGTCCTGATGACGAAGCAATTGCTCGACGGGACGCCCGCGCCGAGCGACGACGAGATCCGTCACTTCCTGTCCGGCAACCTGTGCCGCTGCGGCGCTTATCCGCAGATTATCGAGGCGGTGAAACTCGCCGCGCGAAAGCGGCGGCCGGGTTGATCCGCCACGCCGGCCGGGCGGGAACCAGGTCCGTCGCCGGCCGGGTCCGGCGACGCAAGCCCACGGCCGGGTCGGCCGACGCAAGCCCACGGCCGGGTCGGCCGACGCAAGCCCACGGCCGGGTCGGCCGACGCAATCCCATGGCCGGGTCGGCCGACGCAAGCCCGGTCGTAGCTGCCCACGCGAAACAGCGAGCAGCCCATCAGGGCTTGTCGGGAATTGACCGGATCAGGTACCATCGCCGTAGCCGCCCTCCCGTCGTCATGCTTTCGCAAGCATGACGACAAGCGTGATCGTCCTCGCCGCGGCGGGAGCGATTATTCTCCCGACCGGCTCTGATGCCGCATGCTGAGCCAAGAAACCGCCGCATAACAATCGCAGGGAGCTCCCATGTTGATCCGCAATGCCTGGTACGTCGCCGCCTGGGCCGATGAGATCGGCCATGCGCCGCTCGCCCGCCGTATCTGCAACCAGCCCGTCGTGCTGTTCCGCGACAGCGGCGGCCAGCCCGCCGCGCTGCAGGATATGTGCTGCCACCGCGGCGCGCCGCTGCATTTCGGCAAGGTCGTCGATCAGGGCCTGGAATGCGGCTATCACGGCCTGACCTTCGACCGCACCGGACGCTGCGTGCGGATTCCCGGGCAGGACCGCATCCCCGACCGGGCGAGGGTGCCCAGCTACCCCGTCGTCGAGCGCGACGCCTTCCTGTGGATCTGGATGGGCGATCCGGCAAAGGCCGACGAGGCACAGATCGTCAGCTACCCCTGGCACAACGACGCCCGAAACTGGCCGCACCGGCACACCACCTACCACATTAAGGCGGCCGTCACGCTGATGGTCGATAACCTAATGGACCTGACGCATCTCGGCTACGTCCACACCTCCAGCATCGGCGGCAACCCGGCGATCCATGTCGAGGCGAAGATGCAGACGGAGCGCACCCCGCGCGGACTGAAATTCACCCGCTGGATGCTGAACTCGGTGCCGCCCCCGACCTATGTGCGGGCCGTGGGCTTCCAGGGCCGCATCGACCGAGCGCAAATGTTCGAATTCATCGCGCCCTGCGCCATCGTGCAGCTCAGCGCCGCCGACGAAGCCGGAGCCTACCGGGACGGCGACGTGACCGGCAGCAAGCTGCAGTTCCGCCTGTTCCACGGCCTGACCCCGGAGACCGACACGACCTGTTTCTATTTCTGGTCCACCGCCAACGGCTTCCGGCCGAACGATCCGGCGGCGACCGAGCAATTGTTCCAGGAGATCGGCGCGGCGTTCCAGGAAGACCTGACCGTGGTTGAAGGCCAGCAGGCGCGGCTGAGCGAGCTGGGCGAGGGCTCGCTGGTCGATATCGCGAACGACGCCACGCGGCTGCACATGCGCCGCACGATAGAACGGATGTTGGCCGAGGACGCGTCGGCGCTGGCCGCGGAGTAGCTGTCCCGGGGAGGCGACGCCGTGTGCCGCCCTTGACCCCGGCAGGCCAATGTTGTCGATGTCGTCCGGCGCCGCACCTGGCAGCGGAACGGCGCGGCCGGCCGATGCCGATGATTGCGACAGGAGGAAAAAATGTCCGCAGATGATGCTTCCGGCCCGGTGACGCCGGTCGGCCTCAACCACCTGGTGATCAACGTCCGCAATCTCGAAGAGTCCCACCGCTTCTGGACCGGGATGCTCGGCTTCAAGCAGGTCGGCGAAGTCCGCGCCCGCCCCGACCGCCCCAACCCGCCGCGCATGCGCTTCTACAGCGGCGACCACGGCGGCGGCCGCATGAACCACCACGACATCGCCCTGGTGGAGAACACCGCCCTGCCGGAGCCGCCGAAGGATTGGAGCATGTTCGGCATGCCCTGCGCGGTGAACCACATCGCGATCGCCCTGCCGGATCGCGCGGCCTGGCTGCGCCAGCTCGACTACCTGCAGCGCAGCGGCGTGAAATTCGACCGCCGCACGGAGCATGGCATGACCCACAGCCTGTACATCCACGACCCGAACGGCTATGGCGTCGAACTGCTGTATGAGCTGCCGCGCGAAGTCTGGGAAGGCGACATCGACGGCGCGCTGAACTATTCGAAGGCGCTGCCGACCGAAGGCGAAGCCGCGCTGCAGGACCAGGCCGACGGCGTGCCGGTGTTCCAGCCCAAGCAACACGAACCGGCATAAGGTGCACCCATGCCCAGGCGTCAAAGCATCAACTTCCCCGGGTTCAGCCACCAGAACCCCATCCCCAACGCCAGCCGCATCGGCAACATCGTTATGTCGAGCGTGATCGGACCGTCCAACCCAGGCACCCGGGACCTGCCGCCGACGCTGGAGGCACAGGTCGCGAACCTGTTTGTCCATCTCCACGCCGCCATCGCCGCCGCGGGCGGCACGCCGGATGACATCATCAAGGTGGATTTCTGGGCAAAGGACCAGGCGGCGGGACGCGAGGCGCTGAACGGCGAGTGGGTGAAAATGTTCCCCGACCCAACCGCGCGCCCCGCGCGCCACACCCAGGCGCTGCCCGCCGACAGCCGGGCGATGGTGCAGTGCGCGTTCACCGCGGTGCTAGGTTGAGGCGGACGGGAACTGACGCGGGGTGGGCTAGCGGCGGGGCTGCGCCGGCAGCACTGGCAGGCCGGGTTGATTGGACTGCAAAACCAGTCCCGGATCGGGCTGAAAAATGCTGTCCGGTGGAGTTCCGTAGTCAATCGCTATCGCCTCGATCCCGCTGGGCTTCGGTTTGAGGCGGGTCCCGCGCAACACGATCCCGTCGTCGGTCACGCAGGTGGTGCCTTTATCTTCGGCGCCATCAGACACCTGCCAATCGGTACACTTCTGCCCGGCGATCGTCGCGGTGCCGAGCCGTTTGTACTGCATGTTGGCGCCCAGCATCAGCCCCGGATTGACGCGTCCGGTCGCGGGCAACTCGAAATAGGCGTTCCGGTCGCGGATCAGCGACAGCACGCGGTTGTCCGGTTGGTCGTAGATGAGCGAGCCGAATGGCGTCGTCGCCCCTTCGAACGCGAACAGGTCGAGCCGTACCTTCTGGTCGTGGTCGGCATATGTCATCTTTATGATTGCCGCGCCGTTGGTCCGGTTGGCGCCGCTGACCCGATACGTCACCGCGACATCGCGGGTCGGCGCCAGCACCGGCTTGTCCTGCGCATGTGCGGCCCCGGCGATAACGGCCAACGTGCCGGCAAGCAGTGCAATGGCAGGTCGCATCACGCCGTCTCCCGTTGCAGGTCGCGCAGTTCGCCCAGCCAGGGCTCATAGTTCCGCCACCGCTGGACCGACCGCCGATAGACCGGCTGGCGCGCCTGCCAGAGGCTGGCCGTCCGGATCGCGCGCTGATTGTGCTCGGGCCGCAGGCATGCATCGTCCCACTCCAGGCCGCTGAAGGCGATCATCTGCCGCGTGAGCCGCCCGGGATCCGCGGTCAGCGCCTCGTAGTCGATCTCCAGCAGCCGGTCCGGCGGCAGCACGCCGCGCCAATGCGCCATCAATCTTTCATACTCCCGATAGTAGAACACCAGATCGCCGCGGTCGTAAGCGAACGGCTGCGGCGTGGCGAAGCGAGTGAAAAAAATCGACAGGCAAGTGTCGATCGGATCGCGCCGGCAATGGATGAACCGCGCGCGCGGCAGCGCCAGATGGATCAGCCCGATCCAGAGGAAGTTGAATGGGTTCTTGTCGGTAACGCGCGCAGCCTCGGGTGCGATCCGGCGCAGCAGCGCCAGGTAGTCGGCGGCCAGCCCGCCCGCCGCGCCCGCGCCGTCCGCCGCGCCGGCGTGATCGCTCCAGAAGGTCAACTCGCCGCCGGCCGCGACCGCCGGATGCGCCGACACGATCTGCTCCACCAGCGTCGTGCCGGAACGCGGCATGCCCAGGATGCACAACGGCAGCTCGCTCGCCGTTGCCTGGCCCGCGCGGCGCCGGAAACGGTCGGGGGTGAACGTCTCGATCAGCCGGTCGATCTGCCCGGCGAACGCAACCCGGTCGAACGTCAGCTTGCGGTGCTCGAACTGGTTCGCCTGGTCGTAATGCCGAATCGCCTCCGCGTACTCCCCCAGGTCGTCATGCGCCTTGCCCAGCCCGAAATGCAGCATGGCGCGGTCGAAATCGTTGCGTCCCGGCTGCGCCAGCAGGTCTTCCATCTGCCCGAGCCAGGAGCGGTCGGCATCGGATACCTTGGTGAAGATCGCCAGATCGTGCCAAGCTCCGACCCGGTTGGGGTCGATCTCGGTCGCCTTGCGCAGCAGCGCGGTGGCTTCCTCGAACCGGCCGGATTCGCCCAGCAGATCGCCCAGTGTGGCATGTGCCAGACTGTTGGCGGGATCTAGTGCGATCACCGAACGCAGCTTCGGTTCGGCCTCGGCGGACCGACCTTCCGCGAGCAGCAGCTTGGCTTCTTCCATCTCCTGATCGGCCGGATTCGTCAGTAGGTTGCCGGCGCGACGGAAACACTCCAGCGCCTCGTCCCGCGCGCCCTGCGCATGCAGGAGATTGCCGAGGCGGCTGTATGCCGGCCCCATATCCGGTTTCAGCGCGATGGCGCGGCGAAGGGCCACAACGGCATCGGCCGGGCGCCCTTGCCGCTCCAGCGCGGCACCCAGGTTGTAATGCGCCGTCGCGAAATGCGGGCAAAGACCGATGGCCCGCTCGAAGCAATCCACCGCGAGATCAACCTGGTTTGACAGCAGGCAAGCCGCGCCGGCATCGCTGTAGAGGACTGGATCATGGGGCGATTTCCGCAGCGCCTCACGCAGCACCGACAGCGCCTCGTCGAGCCGGCCCGCCTCCCGTAGCCGCCAGGCGATGGGGATACTGGCGTTGTCGGATAGCGGCTGCTCCGCGGTGGCCGCGTTCGCGTCGTCCAGCAGTTCGCGCAATTCGCCGAGCCATGGCTCGTAGCGACGCCAGCGTTCGACCGAGGTCGTGTAGGTCGGCTGTCGCGCTTGCCACATACTGGCGGTTTTCACGGCGCGTCGGTTGTCCTCCGGCCGCATGCAGGCGTCGTTCCATTCCAATCCGATGAAGTCGATCATCTGCCGGGTCACCCGCTCCCGGTCGGCCACCAGTTCCTCGTAGTCCACCTCCAGCATCGCGTCGCGCGGCAGGACCTCGCGCCAATGTTGCATCAGCCGCCGGTAGCACCTGTAGTAGAATGCCAAATGGCCCTTGTCGTACGTGAACGGCATCGGCGAACTGAAGTTGGCGAAATAGTTGGACAGGCAGGTGTCCACCGGATGGCGCCGGCAATGGATGATGCGCCCCTTGGGAAACGCCAAGTGGAACAGCCCGATCCACAGGAAATTGCCGGGCTGCTTGTCGGTGACCCGGCGCGCCGTCGGCGCAATCCGGCGCAGCACCATTGTGTACTCGGCGGCGACCCGATTGACGTAATCCGGCGTCGCGTCGGCGCCGCCCAGGCGCCCGAATGCCTCCGCCGCATTATTCCAGAATGTCAGCTCGTCGCCGCCAGCCACCTCGGGATGGCTGGACATGATCTGCTCGACCAGTGTGGTGCCGGAGCGTGGCATGCCCAGGACCAGCACCGGCAATTCCGACGCCGAGCCGAGCCCGCGATTCGCCTGGAAGAAGTCGGCCGTGCTGTTGATGATCAGGCGCTGCACGCCGGCGCCAAAATGCGCGCGGTCGAACGGGCGCGCCGCCGCGGCGATGCGATTGCCCGCATCGAAATGTCGCATCGCCGCGGCGTAGTCGCCGAGGTCGTCGTATGCCTTGCCAAGACCAAAATGCACCCGCTGGCGCCCGATCTCCGAGAGCGGACGGTAATCCAGCAGGCCCTGCATCTGTCGCAGCATCGGCTGGTCGGCTTCGGCGATGCGCTTCGACATCGCCAGGTCGAAATAGGCGGTAGCTGCCTGAACCGGGCTGCCCTCTGTCGCCTGTTCCAACAAGGGCATGGCCTGCGCGAACTCGCCGCGCTCGCGCAGAATAGCGGCAAGAAAGCGCTTCGCCTCGGAGCTCGTCGGATAAAATGCGATGGTCTGCTGCAGGAACGCCTCGCCAGCCGCCCGCTGGCCTTCCTCGACAAGTACCTTGGCATGATTGAGCCGGCCCAGCAGGCTGTTCGGTTCGGCCGACGCGACCCGGCGAAAACAGTCAAAGGCCTGCTCGCCCATCCCGTGGTTCAGTTGCAGAATGCCGAGCCGCTCCAGCGCCTCGACGTGGTGCGGGTCGATTGCCACGGCCTGCCCCAGCGCGGTTATCGCCTCACCGTCGCGGCCGAGCTCCTGCAGCGCCCAACCGGCATTGTAGTGGTTCTCGGCGACCCTGGGCGCGAGGCGGACTGCCTGCATGAAGCAGGGCAGCGCGTCGCGCGCGCACCCGGCGTAGAGATGCACCATGCCAAGCTCGGCATGGCCTGCCGGATCTTGCGGGTCTCGCGCCACGCAAGCCTGCGCCTGACGGGCCGCCTCGACGAACCGGCCAGCCTCCCGCAGCGCCGCCACCTGTTCGAGTGGGCCGGGATTGGCCGGCCGCAAGGCTGCGGCAGCCGGCGTGCCGGCGCAGCACTGCTTGTATTTCCGGCCGCTGCCGCACGGGCAAGGGTCATTGCGTCGTGGCTGTGACTGGGATTTCGGAGCGTTGTCCGCTCGGCGTTGGAAAACCGGCATGAAGGCAGGTTAGCACGAAGCAGCGCGGCAAGGCCAGGGCCGCGTGGGAAGGCAGCCGAACCGGGGAGCACCGAACACGGCATGTCTGATATTTATGGAATATTGGCCGAGCGCTGTCGGAAATCTTTACAACCTTGTTGCCGTTATCGTGGCGCGGTGTTTTTTTTAAGCAAATTCAGCCACTTAGTTTTTGGCATGGTACTTGCTTCTGGGTCCAGTGGTAGGCAGGCGCATACCCGAGTTCGACAACGCAAATACGAGGGAACAATGAAATACACACTTTTGGCAGGTGTCGGCGCGGCGGCATTCGCCATCGCCTCCCCGGCACTGGCGGGCGGCAATCTCGCGCTGACCGGTCATGACGACGAACTGCACTGCAGCGGCGGCTTCGGTGATACCACTGCGTGCGCACAGCTCGGCGCCCTGGCGTCGTTTGTCAACGGAGGCAAGTCCAAGACGATCCTGGCGATTGATAACGGCTCGGAGCTGACCAATTCGCTGACGTTCGACGGGTTCACCGTCGTTACCAAGAGCGTGACCGCCATAACTGCCGCGGACTTCAACAACAGTCTGTATGGCGCCTTTGTGGTTGCGTCGGTGTCGACCTGCGGCGGTTGCGACAACCCGGTGACCACCGGCGCGACACTCGCTGGGTTCTCCACCGCCATTGACAGCTTCTTCAACGCCGGCGGCGGCATCCTCGGCATGACGTCTGCGACTGGCGGCACGTACGCCTACGTGCCGCAAGCGGCCGCCGGGTCGCCGATCGGCGGCAGCAGCGGCTTCGTGGCGACCGCCAACGGCGTCGCGGACATTCCCGGCTTCGCCGCGGTGAACGGCGACCAGACCCACAACATCTTCACATCGTTCGCCGGATACAAGGTGGCCGAGACCAGCACCAACGACGGCGGCGCGCCGGTGACGATCTACGTCAAGAACGGCACGATCACCGGCACGCACGTCCACGGGGCGCCGGAGCCGATGAGCCTGTCATTGCTCGGGATCGGCCTGTTCGGCCTCGGCGCCGCTCGCCGCTTCCGCCACAGCTAGACGGCAGAGTCGGAATTCTTTACAGGGGCGGCGCCGTCGGCGTCGCCCCTTTCATTTGCCGACCCCGCCGAACCTACGACGCCCCCTGAAATCGGGCCGATGACCCGGAAGCCGCAAACCTACTCGCCCCCCCACTTCAGGCGGCAACGCGCGGCCGGGCCAGGATGATCGCCCGCTCGGGGCAGGCGCCCTGGGCGATCTCGTCGGGGCTTGCCGGCCGGACGGTCATTTCCTTCACCCGCATGTGGCGGCCCACGATCTCGTGCCAAATCGCCGCGGAACGTGGGTCCAGGTGCGCCAGCGCGGGCGTCTGCACGGTGATCACGTCGAACACCGCGGTGTGGCCGGTGAATTGCGCCACGTCCTGGATGGCCGCCTCGACGAACACATCCTCCAACTGGTCGAGCACGTCCAGGCAGGTGACCACGTCGTACGATTGCGCGGGGCGCGCCTTGTAGGCGTCGATCGCCGGATCGTATCCCCGGATGTAGCGGAACAGCCGCAGCCGTGCCATTTCCCCCATGAACACGCCCTTGCCGCAGCCGTAGTCGAGCAGACTCGGAGACTCGCCGCCGGTTTCAGTGAGCGCGGCAGCCAGCCGGCGCATAGTATCCAGCAGATACGGATGGCGGTGGGTGCCGAACAGGGCGTGCCGCGCGTGGGTCTCGCGATGCCGGCCCAACCAGTCGTCGCTGTAGGTGCGGATCGGCCGGATCGGCCGCACTGTGCCGGGCTCACGCTGGTCCACGCCGCTGTCCTCGCCGCATTCCGGAGCGCCATTGTGGCGTACCGGCCGGGCCGAATCCAGGCGTCCATGCGGCCGGCCGGCTGGCAGGGCGCGGCGATTCGGCTATGAGCAGCATCGTCCATCCACCACGTGCCGCCGCAAAGGTCCCGCCGCATGCCGACATTCACGCCGCAATCGCTCTACGCCGTGTCGCACCTGATCGCGTCCCGCATGGGCAGCGCCGAGGCGGAAGCCGCCGAAGTCGCCGACCATTTGGTACGGGCCAACCTGGCCGGGCATGACAGCCACGGCGTGGGCATGCTGCCCGCCTATGTGCGCCTGCTGCACGACAAGCTGCTGGTGCCGAACCAGACCGCCGAGACCGTGCTGGACGCCGGCGCGCTGCTGGTGATCGACGCGCGCCGCGGCTACGGCCAGCGCATGACCGCCGATGCCGTGCGCCGCGCCATCGTGCGGGCGAAGGAGATCGGTGCCTGCGTGCTGGCGCTGCGCAACGCCTCGCATGTCGGCCGCATCGGCACCTATGGCGAGCTTGCCGCGCGCGCCGGCTGCGTCTTCACCGCCTTCGTCAACGTCACCGACCATCGCGACATCGCCGCGCCGTTCGCCTGTGCCGAGCCGCGCCTCGGCACCAACCCGTTCTGCACCGCGGTGCCGGGCGCCGACGGCTACTCGGTGATGCTGGACATGGCCACCACCACGATCGCCGCCGGCAAGGCGCGCGTGGCGTTCAACAAGGGCGTTCCGGTGCCCGAGGGCACCCTGATCGATCCCGCCGGCGAACCCACCACCGACCCCGCCGGCTTCATCCGCGACCACACCGGCGCCCTGGTCACCTTCGGGCGGCACAAGGGCTCCGGCATGGCGATCCTGTGCGAGATCATGGCGGCGGCGGTCGGCGGCGGCCAGCGCGTGGATGAGCCGGTGAAGGGCGGCATCCTGAACTCGATGCTGGCGACGGTGATCGATCTGTCGAAACTCGGCGATCCGGCCGCGATCGGCGAGGCGGTGGAGGCGACCAAGGCGCATATCCGCTCCAGCCGCCTCGCCCCCGGCTTCGACGAAATACTGCTCCCCGGCGAGCCGGAACTGCGCTCCGCCGAGGCCCGGCGCCGCGACGGCATCGCGGTGGACGACACCACCTGGCGCGACATCCGCACGGCGGCGGCGACGCTCGGCATCACGGAGGCGGAGATCGCCCAGGCGGTGGGGGCGAACCGGGCGTAAGGGCGCCCCGGCCTCGGAACTTCCCGGCCTCAGAACTTCATCGAGACCGACGCCGAGCTGAACTTGAACAGCCCGCCTGTCTGGCCGCGGAACTCCTGGGTCTGCACGACCTCGACGAAACTGATCCGCATGCCCCAGGCCATGACCGCCAGGCCGCCTTCCATCTCGCCCACCAGCGGGTTTGCCGCGACATGTGCGGTGTGGGTGAATGGCTCACCATCGAGCGTTTCGTCGAACGCCACGGCCTGGCCTTCCGCGCCGACGAAAATGTACCAGGCGAACCGGCGCACCGCCACGTAGGCGTCGGTGCCGGTCATGCCCGGCCGGATCCGCGGCATGCCGAAATCCGCGGCAAGGCCCTGGCCCAGCCGAAATTCTCCCCCCGCGGCGCCGTAGATCCGCCAGGTTCCGGCGGCGGCGGTGAGCTCCGGCAGAGCGTCGAACTCCAGGTCGCCGGGCCGGGCGACCGGCAGGCGCCAGATGCGCTGCGCCGTCAACTCGACCACCGGTTGGTTCGGCAGTTGCGCGCCCCAGCCGCGGTTGCCGTTCTGGCCGATCACCTCGTGGAACCCGTCTTGCACCTCGCTGCCTTGCGCGTCGGAGCCGATGACGCCGAGGCCCAGGTCCAGCACGTTGCGGGTCGCGTCGGTATCGTGGATCAGCGCGGCGTCGGCGAGCAGGATTCCGGCGTAGGGGCGGTCGTGCGGGTCAGGCGGGGCGATCTGGGTGTCGGCGGGCGTGAACAGGCTTTGCGTCAGGCCGAGCGCCACGCGCTGCTGGCCGCCGCCCCAGAGCGCGTGCCCAAGGCCGGAGAGCATGTCGGGGACGGCGCCGGTGGGGGAGGTCCAGGCGAGCCGCTCGCCGGCGGTGTAATCACGGTCCGTGCCGGTGAGGGCGTCGTTCTCCACCTGGACGGTGAAGATGCCGGACGGGTCGGGCGGTGGCGCGGCGCGGCTGGCGATGGGCGCCAGCAGGCATCCGGCGATGGGCGCCAGCAGGCATGCGGGGGGGACAAACCGGGGGCTGAGCGCTCGCATTGGGACGGCTGCTTTCCGCAGGGGGGGTTCGCGTGGGCGGCTACCAGGCGGGGCAGATCGGCCAAGCCGCCCGTCCGCGGAGTTGAGGCTAGTGGCGGGGCGCATTAGGGTCCAGCGCGCGCCGGATGGGTGGCCGAGCGGTTGAAGGCAGCGGTCTTGAAAACCGCCAGGGGGCAACTCCTCGTGGGTTCGAATCCCACCCCATCCGCCATTTCAGAACAGAACTGCGAACCCCGGGCGTAGCCGATTTTACGCCCGAGGCGGTGAGCGTCTGAAGCAGGTTGCTCTTCGAGCCGATGATGCGCACCTCGCGATCAGCGACCTCGACGCGCTGCGCGAGCGCGCGGAGATGGTCGCGGCGATAGCCGCCACCGTCGATCCTGATCCGCTCGCGTGCCGTTCTGGCGAATGTCTGGACCATTTGCGGCGTGATGGATTGCTGGCCTGACGTCTCCAGCATCGCGGCGGCACGCGCGGCGTCGGCTTGCGCCTGGTCGCGGGTTGCCTTGAGGCTAACAATGCGCTCCTTCAGCGCCGGATCGTCGAGATCGGCGACGCCGGCCTCGATGGCATCATAGAGCCGATTGAGCCGCAACTCGGTTTCGGTTGCCCGCTTGTTCAGTTCGGCGATGTGCTCGCGGCGGCGCTCGGCGCGTTCCTGCCGGCGGTCGAGGACGGACGCCAGCACCTCCTCGAGCCGCTCCGGCTGGAGCAAACGGTCGGCGATGTGCTTGGCAACGAGATCGTCCAGCTTCTCCATCGGGATCGAGCGGCCCTTGCAGCCGGTCTCGCCCTGCCGCGCCTTGATCGAGCAAGTGTAGTAGCGATACCGCCCTCCCTTCCCGGTCCGGAGCGTCATCGCGCCGCCGCAGTCGGCGCAAAAACAGATGCCCGTAAGGAGGGTCGGGCCGCTGACGACGCGCGCCGGCGTCACCTTTGGATTCCGGGCGCGGAGATGTGTCTGCACGGCATCGAACGTCGCTTCGTCGATCAGCGGCGGCACCTCGACGGTGACGATCTCGCTGGTGGGTTTCAGCGTCTTGCTCTTGGCGCGCTTGTTGAACTCGTGGTGGCCGATATAGGTCTGCCGCGTCAGGATGCGGTGAACCTGACCGATGCCCCAGCGCCCGCCGTCGCGGGTGAAGATGCGGTGCTGGTTGAGATAGGCTGCGATGTTCTTGGCGCCCATGGGGCCGTTCGTGCCATCGCCTTCCAGGGCGAGGCGATAGATCAGCCGCGCCGTGTCCGCGTGCAGCGGATCGATTTCCAGCTTCTTCTTCACCTTCGTGCCGCGCTGTTCGGCCGCGACGACGCGGTAGCCGATCGGCGGCAAGGAGCCGTTTCAGAAGCCTTGCCGGGCGTTCTCCTTCAAGGCGCGGAGGACGTGCTCGGCGTTCTCCTTTGACTGGTACTCGTCGAACAGCGCCATGATCTGCCGCATCATGACGTGCATCGGATCGTCGCCCATCTCCTGGGTGATCGAAACAAGCCGGACGCCATTCTTCGCCAGCCTGCGGACGTAAAACTCCAGTTCGAAGTGGTCGCGGAAGAACCGGCTAAACGAGTGAACGATGACGATATCGAACGGTGCGGGCCTGCTGGTGCCCGCCTCGATCATGCGTTGGAACTCGGGCCGGCGATCATTCGTCGCGGATGCGCCGGGCTCGACATAGGTCTCGACAAGCTGATAGCCGCGCGTGGCGCAGTAGGCTTCACCTTGCCGTTTCTGATCCGGAATCGAGACATCGTGCTCGGCCTGCCGCGCCGTCGAGACGCGCAAGTAAAGGGCGGCGCGCAACGGCACGGTCATCGCGATTGCCCCCTCAGATCAACGGCGCGACCCGAACAGTTCATCGAAGATGTCGCCGAACCATGCCTCGAATACGTCGAGCTCGGCCTCGATGATCGGCACATGGTCGGGCCAATCGTCCGTAACGGTCCATGCCGACGGGTCGTGCTTCATCGGCCGACCGATGCGAGGCCAAGGCTCGACCGGAATGTGAAGGTCATCGGGCAAAATGCCCAGGCTGGCACGCGGACGGGACATCCCGACAGTATCGCGCCGCGAGCCTCCGGGATGAATGGCCGATCTCTATCCCGCAGCATTCTTCCTCCTCCCGGCGATCTCGGTGTCGACGGATGGCGGTTTCTACGTTGATATCATTGATGTTTTGCCCAAAACGTATGGCAGGGCCCTTACGATGGATGGCCAAAAACCTCAATCATTCCAATCCATTGCGCGCGCCGGATGGCCTCGCTTTTCCCTTGCCGTCTTCATCGAGTCCGCTGTGTTACAATGGCCAGCGACGTGACAGCCGTTCGAGGGTTTGAAATCGGCCATTGATCCCGTTGCACAGGCGGAATCTTGGACAAAGAGCGTTGGCGACGCCGGACCAGAAAGCTTACATGCTGGCGATCCGCGTCGCACGCTTGGGTAGGATATTTGCCAACGTCGCGATGACCGCATGGGAGAGCCCAGCATCGCGAAGATTCCTCACTTCATCGGCGAGGCGATCTGGCAATTCGGCTGCCATTGCATGCACGCGGCCGATCAGAGCGTCCTCGTCGACACGTACGTCAGCCGCTAATTTGCGCCACTGAGATAAGCCAATATCCCGAATTCGGTATTGATCGCCGACCCTCATCGCAAGCTTCACCTTCTGGGGATCAATGTCAGGATAACCATAGATGCTGGCGATATCGTATAATGGAGCCAAGCGAACCAGGCCGCCGCCGCCTATCAGTATGGAATAGTTCTTGGCATGTGCATCTGTCCCCCCGATCAGCCAATTCAAGATGAGCGCATCCAGGAACGTCGAGGCGTCTTCGTCGTGGGCCGTAGGAGTGCTGCGGCCTTTTGGACGCTGCGCGCCCGACGCATTGGCACGCAACAAATCTATGATCTGTTTCGGTCCAGGCCCTCCGTCATTTTGATATTTCTGCGTAGGATATACCCGCAGTGCCTGGCAGAAGTCCTCTTGGTGAACGCGGTAGGTATGGGTGGTTTTAGCGAACTCTGAAAGTGATTGAGCAGAAGCCGCCGCATCTGCCGCTTCAGCTGCCGCGCGAGCCGTCATCGCGGCCGATCTCGGTTCATTGGACGCTGCATGCATTGCAGCCTCAGCCGCCTTGGCTGCGGCTAGCTTCGCTCGTGCGGCAGCCAATTCCGCGATGCGTACGCGATCGTACCGTTCCACAACGATTGCGGTCACATCCTCAAATTGACGGACTTCTGATCGCGCGGCGGGAAGTCCGAGAGCGCGAGCGAGCGCCAAGCAAAGGTGCTCGTTCTCAGCATGCCCGTCGAAACCACCTGTTGGCGGCTTTAAGATGTGAGTCGTGGGTTCGCGACCAGAGGGGACGCCCCAGCGCTGACCATCGAACAGGAGCGCAGTCTTCGGTTGCGCACCAGCGAGACTGAATTGCCCAGTGTCATGCGGCGCGCGCCCAGCGCTCGCGTCCGCCAGTAACGCTCGAAGACGGGTGGCAACATCGGCATCGGTGAGCCACTCGACATTCGCAGGTGTTGAGGTGATGAACTCTTGCCTTCGTTCTGGACGAGCGAATTGAACGGCGCCGGCGCAATCCTCTCCGACATGGGAGATCAGCGCAAACGCATTGCGCGGCGAGACATGGAAGCGTCGCGCCCAGCGGGTGAGCACAACGTCGTTGTCTGGTAAGAGTCCCCACAAGAATGGATCAATCGCCGCGTGAGGATGCTCTGCGGCGGCAAGCGGCATTGAAAGTGAGAGTGGATAGGCGCCGGGAGCTGAGCGCCAAGCATCGGCATAGACGAAGTTAAGCCGACCGCGCTCTTGGCGCACCGTGCCAACTTCCCGGCCGTCTAAGAGGGCCAAGAGTTCGGTCATGGGCGGTCTTTGCGGCGTGAATTGGCGACGACGGCATCGATGTCAGGGGTGACAATCGGAGCGACGGCGGACAGCCGCTTCTCACCCTGGTTGTCTAAGGCGTGTCCTGACAACTCTATTCCCAATGCGGCAAGCGCGCGGAGAACGAGACCTAGGCTCGCACCCGGCTTGCCGCGCTCGACTTGGTTCACCCAAAGGCGACTGACGCCGATCTGGGCAGCCAGATCCGCTTGATCGAGTCCAAGAGCACGCCGTCGGTCCTTCATTAGGGCACCGATGGCTGCTGGCGTTCGGAGAGGGATATCGTCCATGTAAGCGTTCGCATGCTTTTCAGGATGTAAGCATTAGCATGCATCACGACATGTAAGCAATAGATTACATGCCGGCGCCAACGCTTCGTGACGGCCAGCCGCAACGCCCATACGAGCTAGCTAGCCCATCTTATTCACCGCATAGCAGGGATTCGCTGACGGGCATGGTACAAGTGTCTGGAATCGCCTAGAGATTGGGTGCTGACACCAACCCAGGCACCCGGACAGAATCTGCCATGCCC
>Ga0307372_10003444_pt1 | contig 25245 bp, 21 predicted proteins | sample OX1MG_FD_202533 | JGI IMG/M metagenome (GOLD analysis project Ga0307372, IMG submission 202533) | Soil microbial communities from Risofladan, Vaasa, Finland - OX-1 | ecosystem: Environmental > Terrestrial > Soil > Coastal area > Acid sulfate soil | place: Finland: Risofladan, Vaasa | collected...
GATGGGATTCCGATAGCGGGATGAGCCAGTCGAGGCACTCCCGGCGGATCGTGCCGATGACCCGTTCGCAAATCGCGTTGGCTGTCGGGCAGCGCGGCGGTGATTTCAGCACCTCGATGCCAAGTCGGTTCAACGAGTCGTCGAGGTGCGCGGCGAAGATGCTATCGCGATCATGCAGTAGGTACTGGTACCGCTCCTCGAACCCGACAGCCTCTCGTAGCTGCTGCAGGGTCCACGCGGCAGTCGGATGTGCGGTGACGTTGCAGTGAACCAAGCGCCGACTGCGGTGCTCGATGATCACGAATACATAGAGCAACCGGAACGTGGCGGTCACGACGACCATAAAATCGCAGGCAATGATTCCCTGGGCGTGTAGGCGCAGGAAAGTTGACCAGCGCAGATCGCCTCTTGGCCGGCCCGGTGGGCGAGGGGGAAGATATTTCCGCACGGTGCGCGGCGAGATCTGTATTCCGAGCTTCAGAAGAAGCTCATTCGCGATGCGCTCCTCGCCCCATGTGGGATTCTCGCTCCCCATGCGGCGGATCAGAACCTGTACTTGCTTAGGGATGCGCGGTCGGCCGGGTCGGGACTTCAGGCGCCAGAACAGCCGCCAGCCCGCGCGGTGCCAGCGGATCATCGTCTCTGGGCGCACCACCACCAGGGCGTCGCGCCACTTGAAGAATCGCGAGAGCAATGCGAGTCTGAGACGGGTAACTGGATCGATGCGCCGCGGCTTCACGCCGCGTTCCACGTACAAGGCGAGCTGCCGGCGCAGCATCAAGATCTCTGCGGCCAGGGCGCTTTGCCGCCGGACGGCGAGCGGTGCAATCCCTGCCAGATCTGTCAATAGTTGCAGGACGATTCGGAACAGCGCGATCACGCGTCGATAATGCCATATTCGCTACGCCGACTCTCAATTTCGCGAATCGCATAAATGCGGAGCACAGGGGTTTTGCCTTGAATGGAACTCTCCTACGCTCAGCGGACTCATGCACTCCTGCCGCGCGTTAATTGGGCTGATCGAAATGGCGCAAACTTAGGATAAAAGTTCTCGTTTCCGCAGTTAGTGATGGACTTCAACTCCCTTCGGAAGGCAGCTATAAAAAACATGTACGACGTCGAAGGAAGTAGATTCCAAATATTCTGTTGCCCCGGGCTTTGCCCCATGACGTTCAGCCGTCCGTTGCGCTGATTGTTCGCACTTCTCCTTCGACGAGAACGCCCCCATCGGTCTTGCGGGCGCGAGGCCGGCGAGGGGAGCGGTTGTTTTGATAACGTCGAAGCGCTGCCAAAGAATCCATGAGCCGGTGGATGCGGCCTCTGTTTCCAAGGCCAAGACGCGGGCACTTAGGGAGTTGAATTCACTCTGGAGCCGCTGATAATCTGCGTGGCCATTCGGACCCGAGCAGGATGTTATGAGTAACACGCCGCCCACTAAGGAAATTCTGTGTAGGTCGCTCAAGCGCATTTGCAAGTTCCTTTGGGCCGCATGGGATTATAGTATCGAGGTATTCGCGAGCCGTGAATCCGCGAGGCGAATTACTCAGTGTTCGGCAATTTAGACGACGAAAATGCCTCGGAAACCCGCATGGAATAAGGACCTGGCGTTATCTAAGTTACCGATTCCTGAGTAAATGCTGCGCGAGGAGACATACGCCCCGCGATCGTGTATGCGGATATTGGGCTGACGCCACATCGGTGGAAAGCATCGCGCCTCCCTATTGTACAGAGGCTAATACTTCGACAGAACAATTTCCTTAGTGGATATGCTGATACTGATGTAGCCAAAGTTTTGGGGTTTTATTCCGGGCAAATTGATGTACACCGGGTTCCAACTACCAGGGCGTAGACTGGCGGTAAGACCTTCGCTCTCCGATTGAACTGCACGTTGCCATTTGGAGAAATCGATTGCGAAATTCGGATCAGTTAAGGAGGGCTCTCGTGGCCCATACTTGATCTTTAATGAGACACCGGAAATAGTCGCCGTGAGCAAATTGCCCAAGCCCAGTTTCACGCGAACGCCATCTCCGAAGGGCCTAACGTCCTGCACGGATACGGCAAAGATTCCAATGCCCGATAACGCGTCGATTCGTTCAAAGCCGGGTTGCATCGGATCAAAATCGGCCGATGACCATTGTGACTCATCCACATTCAGGCGCGCGTTGATTCCGGCAATGCTTGCTGCATTATCCTCGACGGTTGATTCGAGTCGGTTTACCTTCAATTGCAATTTGGCGATCGCTGCGGCGCCTGTCTGACTCGCCGTATTGGAAGCCGCAGTGTTCGTCTGGGTGCAAGCTGTCAACACTATGCAGCAACCGATGAACCAAATATTTCGACACAAGGGCGGCATCCTCAGCGTCAAAAAGGTTATGGGTTTACCCATAATGTTCTCTCCCACATTATGGCGCTCGTCCGAATGATGCGTTGTTCGCATCAATTTCTCAACCACTGCGGCCGATACTTGGATTGCTGAGTCACTTTCAACCGGTCCAACCTGCGGCATGAGAAAAGCGCAATCGACGACCTGACTGACGCACATGTATGGATGTGCCATTTGGAGTTTCACTTGACCATCTTTTGGGGTGTCGTCGAACGACGGTACCCCAAAAGATGGTCAAAAAAAAGATACCCGCACCGCCCACGAAGGCACGACGGCGTGCCCGACGAGCTTATCGCCGAATACAGATTACGCCAGGCGCGGCGTAATCGAGCCGTCAAGAAGGATTTCGAGCGCATCTTCCGAAAGCCGCGTTAAACTCGCCTGATGCCGGTCGGGAACTTCCGCCGCGTATTCCTTTTCGACGGCGTCGTAGTCAAATTGCCGCGACTGCGTACCTTCGACGCAGGGTTGCGTTGCAATCGGTGGGAGCGCGAAATGTGGCGCACGTGGCGCCCGATTTTCGGCTGGCCGTGCCTGTGTCCGGTGCTGTTCGCCGACCCGCTCGGCCTCGTCGTCATCATGCCGCGCGCCGTCCTCGACCTATCGGCCGCCGAGTCCGAGAGGATCGAAGACGACTTCGAGGTGTTCACCACCGCCGAGGGTAAGCCCGAGGACTACGGACGCTTGCACGAGCGGATCGTGGCCATCGACTACGGTCTCGCCGACGCAGGGCAGGTGCGCGAACAGCGCGCCTACTACCGCGCTCAGGCGACGCGCTACGGGCACCGCGTAGGGCCATGACAACGACGCGAGCGGATTGATGATCTGACTGATTCACACGTGTGGCTGGCGCTGCCAAGGTGCCCGTCTGATATGCTCATACGTTCTTTGATCTCTTTGGGCAAAAGAGAGAGGACACCAAAGATCCTTAAGCGGGGAGCACGGGCGTTTTTTGCGGGGACCACTTTAACGGTACTTGTGATAGCGGGCGGCCGTTTGAGCGTTCACTACCTAAATCAACGAGCTGCGAAGGCGGATTCCGTGAACGCGGCGTTTGGCGCATGCGTTCATCACTTTTATGCGATGCACCCAGATCGAACCGCCCCCGATGGGGTCGGAATGAGCTTGAACGAGGCGGCGGCCAAGACGGACTACAGGGGTGTTCGCATCCCTTGCCAATTCGATGCGGCGAGGGCGGCAATAGCCTCCGCTAGCACCGATCGCGAATACTCAAAGCGCATAAATTACTGGTTCCCGCGAGTGGTCGTCGCACTGCTTGTTCTGTTCACTGTGCGCTGGATTTGGCATTTCCTTCTGCGCCGAATCGCTGAGTTAGGAGCTGCGTTTCGTGGCAAGCCGCACTAACGGTTTTGACCTTCGTTTGAAAGCCTCCCCGATTCGGATCACCTGCATGCTTGAGGCCGACTTCGAGCAATAAGGTTCGCCATTAGCGGGATAGCGAAGACACGGGAGTTGAGCGATAAGGAGGTAGAATTCTTTGAATGGGAACTCGCTAGTAGATCCAACCACCTAAAAGGTCGTAGGAACAACACCGTGGCTAATATTGGAACAATCACCGGCATTGTGGGATTGCTGACCGGCATTGCGGGGTCCGTGATGGGATACCTCGGCTATCGTCAATCCGGCAAGAACAACGTGCTCGATCTGAGACTGCAGCTGCGTAGATGTGAATGCTTTACGTGCCGTGCTTGAGCCACTCTCCGGCGCGATGGAGCTGGCGAAACGGTCCCACGGAAACGTGCTAGGGGCGATGGGGTTGGGCCGTTCTGGCAATCAGAAAGTCTTCGAACAAGACTTTGAAGCTGACCGGGCTGCCGTAGCGGGCCTCGCAGCGGAGCTTAAAAAAAGACGCGGACCGTGACTATTTTTCGCTCACCGATCAGGAAATTGAACTCCCCTTGGGCGAGGTGAATCGCCTGACTCTCGAAGCGTCGCGTTACTCCGCAAGGTACCAGGGCGTCATTGCTTCCGACGATCTTCGAAGGAGCGAGCTGCGCGCCGAGCATACGGCAATAGCGGCTGCTCGAATGCAAATCCCTCCGAAAAAAACACTGGGTGAGTAGTCGGATTATAGTGATCATGGAACTCAAAGGTTTTGTCGCACAGACACTCAAGGAAATCGCCGAGGGCGTCCACAATGGTGCCAAGGATGCTTAGCAATTCGGCGCAATCGTGAATCCGCGGCTGGACTCCTATAAAGCGGAGCTAAATTACGCCAAAGATGTCACTATCGAGTTCACAATCGGTCTATCGGTCACCGATGTGACAAAGACCAAGGGCGGTATCGGCGTTGTCGCTGGGCTGTTCGCGAATGGATCGCAGGGTGAATCGAACGCGTCCACTGGGTCATCGACCTATGTGAAATTTTCGGTGCCAATCATTCTGCCAAGCCCGGCCGCACACGCGCCACAAGCGCGGGGGTAGACTGCCGCGCAGGGTGGCACTACCCGGCGCGACCAGAAGTAGGGGGCGCCTTTACCAGCCATTGCAAGCCGAACACGGCGACCCAACGCGGCGCGGTGGAGGCCTCGTAGACCTTGTGTCGGTAGCGACCCATCGCCGGATTGTCGTGACGAGCCTCTGGTCGCGTCCACCCAGTACGCGGACAGATCGAACATTGTATAAAATGGGTCAGGGAGTAAACGCAGGGAGCGACGTATGGCGACCGAGATCCCCAAGGGCAAGGCGTGGCGCGGCTGGCTGTGGATCGCACTGCTCGCATCAATAGCAGCCGCAATGGTATACGGAGTAGCGAAGGCGGCGACGTCTGCGGCCGACGACTCGCTGCTCAAGGCGATCAATTTCGCGCTCACTGGCAGCGACCGAATCACATACTCGTTCACTGAACGCGGCGCTTGTGTCGTGAGTTGGACGCATCCCTCGGCGGAGGACGGCGTCAACGCAGTCGACACGTTTTATCTAAACAATATCGACATTTCTCGAGCGGCATGGCAAGAAATGCAATCAAAATCCCAGTTCGGAACTAATCGATTCATTCGCGTGGAATTGCACGGCGAGTCGGCAATTCGGGAGAACGGGTTCATTCCGCGCGCATCACAGGTGCTAACTGCGAACGATGTGACGCTTGATCTGCACACCACCGAACGCGATCGCCTGATTCGCGCGCGGCGCTATGTCTATGCCCACGGATGCAAGAGCGCGCATAGCTCCTACTAGAAATGACCAAGAGGCTGACTAAAGCCGGGTTCCTGGTCGCAGAGCAGATGCTGGCAATCGTCGAGTGGGCCGCAGATCATCCGACACAATGGCATGACATCGGCCCGCTGCCGGCAACCAAGCACGTGGTCGAGCTGCTGAAGAAGCGCGGCGTCATCGAAATCCGGTAGCCCATTAATCAGTACCGGCTCAAGTCGGGGGTGCCCCCGACTACCTCTTGACTTGCGCGCCCCCAACGCAGAGGAACGTGCCCGGATTCGGCGTATTTTTCTTACCGTAGGTTGCCGTCAAGCCATCCCATATTTGACTGATCGACGCTCTACATTCTGCGTCGGACTGATACGTAGCGAGTGGGGTTACGGCGACCGGCGCGCCACCTTGACCGATGACTGAGCCGAAAGTGACCAACCAAAGTGTCCACATGAAGAATATTTCCCTCGTTGCGTGAATTTCCTGACGCTCGGATGATGGCAAACGAATTCTGCCGTCGCGCCTCTGGGGCTTTATACTCTCCGCAAGGAGGAAGGCAACGATGGTGCAAATGTTCACGTATACAACTATGACTGCCGAGGGAAGATTACCCTCAAATCGGTACGGAACACTCGAAGCGATCCGCGAGCGGTTCGGCAGCACCGTCGATATTGAGGATGCGCCGCCCGTCAACGTTGAAGAAAAGGACTTCTGCCCCTACTGGCCCGGATTCGCGAAACAGGGCTTTACGCGGTAAAAGAAACGGTCGCGGTGCCGATATTCCAACATTAGCAAGGAGGCAGTAAATCATGGACACCCCCAATGTCGAAATGATTAGCCAGTGGCTATGGTTCGCCGTACAAATCGTTCGGATAGTCGCTTGGCCTCTGGTGATCGGGTTGTTGGCTTGGTGGAATAGGGCAGCGATTTTAAAGCTCGTGGATTCGCTCGCGCGGCGCGCTCTAAGGCTGAAAGGGCCTGGAGGGATCGAGGCGTCTCTTGAGGCGATAACAGATCAAGCTGGGGAGGCTGGAGTAAATAAATACGAGGCCACGATTGCCGCTCCAACGCCAGCGGCTGTGTCTACACCGGCTGCGGGTACGCCAGCACCACCGACTGGTATTTCGCCTCCGCGTCCGGCCGTGGCGCACCTCGAAGGGGAGTTGAGAGGGCAGCTAACCGGTCTCGAAGTAACTCAGCAAAACACTAAATTGTTGCGAGAGCTTGCGGAGACACGTGTCCGTGCAGGCCACGAAGGGATCTATAACCGAATCTTTGGCACTCAAATACTCGCAATGAAAGATCTGGACTTGCGAGGTACCGCAACCGTCGCCGATGCAAAGCAGTACTACGGTAGTCTCATACCCCGGTTCCCAACAATGTATCCAGGGTATCCCTTCGAGAGTTGGCTCGGATTCATAGTCAACAGCGGTCTCGTGTCTCGCGATGGAGAGGTGTTAACTCCGTCGGTATACGGCCATGATTTCGTCGTGTACCTCGCTGACAATCGATTGAGCGGGGATAAGCCCTTTTAGAATGCTTCCCGAATCGGGGGGTATTTATGGGGATATTTCCAATCCGTGGTGATCTAAACCTTTTAGAATTGCCGCGTTCTAAGCCTATCCTGCGGTGCCTGCCAAGGGCGACATTCATTTAGCGCAGCTGAACATCAACAAAATCAAGGGTGTTCAAAGCCCAACTCGTGCCCGCGATTTGAACCTACGGCTCGCCACGCAATGCACAGATCTCGTCTACAAATTCCAGCTCTATTTGATCGACGACGAATATAGAGCGTCTCGCCGCCATGGTCGTTGCTCCCACAATTCCTGGGCGTCGAGTAGCAAAATGTTCTGCCGTTCGATTGCGCGACAGCGCCAAAGTCCCGACCTCCTGGCTTTTCAAATGAGGTTGGCTTCCTCAAAAAGACCATGAGGTTGCGGGATTTCTGCGTGAGTCGGTCCTGCTTGGCTGTGCCTTGTCGTGCTCGGACGTCGATTTGCAACGGACATCCCGCGAGCGAGGTTGATGAAATTCAACAACTTGCAATCGTCAAAAAAATCGACTTTTCTGCCCCTTCGAGCTATCGGCAAGGCGTTCGGGAATTTTCTCGTAAAGTGCAACGCCGGTGGGAATTCCGACGCTGGTGGCCGGCCTTTCGGCGGAGGGTGCGCGTCTCCCCGCATCGACGATGTCTTTGGACCAGGCCTCATGGTATGAGGTTCTCCGATATCACGCGTGACGGAATGCATTGACTGGTAGGCCAGACGCGCTGCGGCGTATTCGAACTTATGCAGCCGAAGTCGGCGGTACTCGATGGGATATGAATTAGCGGCGGCGAGCACTTTGGGGATAACTCTTCGAGCGCCGACACAATAAATTCATCAATATCAAGCGCTTCATAGAGGCGTTCGATGGCCTCTCTCACCACCATATATCTGGGGTCCGTTCTGAGCAAATGGGTAACCCATCTGCCCGAAAGGGCACCGGCACCTCGTCGGGCCACCCGGCAAGCGCTCTTGGTCTTGCGCGCGTGTCGACTTCATGCGCGTTCGAGGCCACCGATCGATCGGCCGATGTCCTCGGCCCGTTGCCGGTTTGCAACGTCCGCCGCGGCGCCGCGCCGGCGTCGTGCCGATGCGCCCGAGCGCACTCCCGGCACCGACACCGCGCGGCGCCCGAAAGAGCGATCGCGGATGCGCGCCGGAGATTTTTCGGTTTTCGAATTCCGCTCGAATCGAAAGAAGTTGCAATTTGCTATAGATTGTATACATTTCAAATTGCCGCTCCAAATTCGGACTGTGGGCACGTCGCCACGTTGGAACGTCGATTTTCGGTTGCGGGTCGAGGGGACTCTAGGGAGATTAGCATGACGATTCCGAAGACCTTATCTACGGCCCTTGTAGCATTGATCGGCGCGTGGGCGATCACTGCGACCGCTGCACCGGCGGAAACGAATTCGCAATCCGGCGGTCGCTCGAGTGAGTCGACCAAGGACTCTGGCAGTCTCGCCGCGGTCATCGTCACCGCGCAGCGCCGCGTCCAGAATCTGCAGAAGGTGCCGATCGCGGTCACCAACTTCACAGCCGAGCAGTTGGCGAGTCAGCAGATCGTCAGCACGCGGGATCTCGAGCGGTACGTGCCGAACATGTTTGCCGCGAACAACGTCGGCCAAGGCTCGGCGAACGTCTATTACATTCGCGGTCTCGGCCAGACGCAGTCTTTCCCGACGTTCGAACCCCAGGTCGGCACGTACGTCGACGACATCTACATCGCGCGCCAGAACGCGAACAACTTCTCGCTGTTCGGCGTCGACTCGGTCCAGGTGCTCAACGGTCCGCAGGGCACCCTATTCGGCCGCAACTCGACCGGCGGCGCGATCGTCGTGACGCTGAAGAAACCGGACCGCACGTTCGGTGGCGATATGGACTTGAGCTACGGATCGATCGGCGATTCCTGGGCGAATTTCTTCACGGGGCGCGCGTCGGTCGACCTGCCGATCAACGACCAGATCCTGACGCGCACGTCGGTCTACGGGATCACGAACGACGGCTACGTGCACGATCTGACCACGCACCAGCACCTGAACGGCACGCACAACGTCGGCGTGCGCGAGGCCGTAAGGATCCTGCCCGCGGCGTTCTCGAACGTGGAGTGGAATTTCGCGCTGGACTACGAGCGCAACGACAACGCGAACGTCCTGAATCAGCCGGGTCCCGACGGCGACCGGATCTCGTACAGCGGCTTCAGCATGACCGGCGGCGCGTTGAAGCCGTACCTGACCGGCAGCAAGGCTGATTTCGGTCAGGGCGCAGTCGTCACAAGCTGGGGTCTGTCGTCCAACATCGCGTTGACTTTCGGCTCGGGCACGCTGAATCTGATCACCGGGTATCGCGGACTGACCCAGGATCTGGCGGCCGACTTCGCCGCGGTGGTGCTCGGGAACCTGCCGGTCGCCGATGCGGTGCCGACCGGCGAGATCACGCTGGCCCAGGCACTCAACAACCACCAGATTTCGCAGGAAGTGAAGTGGACCGACCGGGTCAACGACCGCTTCGACTACACGACCGGTCTCTATTATTTAAACGAAGACAACCGCAATAATTACGGCCAGATCCTCGGCCTCGGCCCAACGTTCGCGTTCGCGCTCAACGACCAGTACGACGTGAATGATACGATCTCCGAAGCGATCTATGCTCAGGGCGATTACAAGGTCACCCCGAAGCTGACCGGCACGCTCGGCGGGCGCCTGACTCACGAGATCAAGGACGCGTACGCGTGGCCAAATGCGCCGGGTCTCGGCTATACGACCGCGCAGATCGAGGCGGCCGGCTACGACACCCATCTGACTTCGACGCAATTGACGCCGCGCGTAGCCCTGCAATACCAGGCTGATCAGAACCTGATGCTGTTCGTGTCCGCGACGCGCGGCTTCCAGGGCGGCGGCTGGAACGGCTTGACGGGCACGAACCCGCAGGATTTCAACAGCTTCGGACCGGAGACGATCTGGTCGTACGAGACCGGTTTCCGGTCGGAATCGCCGGCGAGGAATTTGCGCTTCAACGCGACTTTCTTCTACGAGGATGTCAAGAGTTACCAGTTGCTCTCGGACAATCCGCACACGCGTTCGTTCGACACCAGCAACGCGGCCAGTCTCTATGGCTACGGCGTCGAAGCGAACCTCGCTTGGCGGCCGACCGAACGCCTGACCGTGAGCGGCAACTTGAGTTCGATGAAGGCGGGTTACTACGCGCCGACCGCGCTGCTCTTGGCACAACAGGCCTCCTGCCGCGCCGGGGCCGCCTCCAGCTGCAGCGCCGGCATCGTGCGCGAAGATGGTTCGCTCGCGACGCCGGTGTACACTCCGCCGCTCGATTTCTCGGGCACCGTGAGCTACCTGTTCCCGTTCCAGAGCTTCACGTTGACACCGACTGCGTCGATCCAATACGTCGCGCGGGAGTGGTTCGACACGGCCAACACGGCCGGCTTCGCCGCGTCCTACCCGAACGTCGGCGGCGAGACGAAGGCGCGCACCCTCATCGACGTCGGTATTACGTACCAACCTACGGGCTCGTCGTTGACGGTCACGGCCGAGTGCAAGAACTGCACGATGGTCGATTACGGTACGGCCGACCTGCTCGGGCTCGACTACTTCAATACACCGGGAACTTGGGACATCCGCGCCGGCTACAAATTCTGACGGACTGCAGGATCGCGTTTCCCGTCGCCGCCGTTCGGCCGGATCGCGTCTTCGGCCGGTGGTAAGCGAGGACGGCCGGCCTTCACCAACAGCGCGGCGCTTGCGGGCCCTCGGCTTGGGCCGTGGCGAGCGCTGCGGGCAGCACCGGATCGTACTCCGGCCACCAGCGGAACGGCCGGCCGATGTCGACGTACTGGGTCGATAGCGGGCCGCCTTTGGTGCGGAAGAAATAGAGGTTGCCGGTCAGCGTGCCGTACGGGCCATGCGGGATCTGCGGCGGCCGCCAGAAATACGCGCCGGGGCGCATCACGCCGCGATTGCCGTGCGATTCGCCGCACAGCAGGTACATCTCTTCGACGACCGGATGAACCTCGGCGCGCTCGGCCCAGCGCATCGGCAGCGTGCCCAATATCCAGGTGTGGTCGTGGCTGACCGGATCCTCGTAGAGCCGCTTGCGTCCGGCGCCCGGCGGGAATTCCGGATGGAAGTTGCCGGTGTACGGCACCGCGAACGCGTCCAGGTTCTCGACCAAGCGCGCCGGATCGAAAGACGCCGCGGCGGCCCGGGTTGCCCGGCCCGAGAAGAACGTGAGCACGACCGCGCCCGTCTCCGTCGCCATCGATCCGCGCGCGTAGCCGGCCGGAAGATGCGCGTAGGATTTCTCGCGGTAAGTTTGGGTGCCGATCGACAGCGCGCCGTCGAGCACGAAGAACTCCTCGTCGGCCGACACCGCACCTGCGCTCTCGAGACGCCAATTTGCCGGGTAGCGCACGAGCAGGCTCGTCGCACCGCCGTCCGGATCGAGACTCAGCACCTTGATATTGACGCCGGGACGAATGTCCCAAAGGTCGCTCGCCTGCCAGGGCAGGTTCTGCGACTGCACGAATTCGATCCACGGTCGGGCCATCAATGTTCTCCGTCGGTATGGTGGGGAGCCTCGGCGCGCAGCGGCGCCCGCTCGTCCGTCGATTCCGAGAGTGCGCGCAGGAGCTTGCGGATCGACGCGTCCGCCGCCCGGCCGGCCGCCTCGCGAAACGCGGCCGCTTCGCTCGCCGCCTCGATCGCCGCGTTCATCACGATGCCGTTGGAGGCGAGCGCGGCTTCCAGCGCTAGCCGCCGTGTCCGCTCGACATGCAGCTGCGATGCCAATTCGAGTATCAGCGCGGCGAGCGTCGCATTGTCAAGCTCGCCGAATTCCGGCCGTGTACTCACGCGGTTTTCTCCGCCTCCAGGACCGCCCAAGGAAAATGCCATTCTGCGCGCTGCGGCCACGCCAATGTCGGCAGCCGCCCGGCTGCGCGTTCGTCGAACGCGGTCCAGTGCACGTTCCGGAAGCCGGCGGACTCGGCCATCCGCACCGTGTCCGCCGCCATCATCGGTGGCATGAACGGCTCGTTGTTGCGCGCACCGTGCTCGCGCATCGCCAGATCGCGGACCGCGTCGCCGGTGAATTGGAAATCGAGGATCCGCAGCAAGCCGCCCGGCGCCGACAAGCGGGCCGCCTCGCGGAACGCCGCCGCCAGCGCATCGAGCGGGAGTTCGTGAATCAGCATCGTCGCCGTCACCAGATCAGCTCGCCCCGATTCCAGGCCGGTTCTCGCTACATCGGCTTGACGGAAGCGGATCGCGAGCCGCTGCGCATTGGCGCGCGCGACGGCAAGCTGCAGGCACGGGGCGGCGAGGTCCACGCCGATCACATCCGCGTCCGGGTGTGCATTCTTCAGAGGCCAGGTCGACTTGCCGAAACCACAGCCGAGATCGACGATACGGCGATATGCGCGCGCCGGAACCGCAGACTCGACGAACAAACGATGAAACTTGTAGTCGTCGTTGTCGCCGAGCATCACGAGCTTCGCGCCGAGTTCATAGACTCGCGCCGCCGCCAGGTTCGACCAGACGCCGCCCGGCTGCACGTGGATGTCCCAGTCCGTGTACCAGGTCGGCAGGCGCAGGTCGGCATCGAGCTCCAGCGTCGCCGGACCGGTCTTGCGCGCGCGCGGCTCATCGTCGCCGGCCGCCGTCCCCACGGCATCGATCGCTGCGCGCCACAGCATCTTCTGCGCGCCGCGTTCGAGCCACGCGAACCCCGCGTAGCTCGGCAGCGCGCGGACGCGCGCCGCGACGGCGTCCTGGGCGTCTGCGTGCGGCGCGTCCGCGTCGTACTCGGCACGCAAGCGGGGGTAGAGCGTGTCCGCCCAGCGCCGGCGCAGCGTTAGCACGAAGTCGAGCGCGGCACGATCGTCCAGCGTCACCTTCATCGGTTCGCTCCCATCATGGCAGGCGCAGCAGACAGCGATAGCTCCTCGATTTGCTCGTCGAGCTCCGTGACCGACCGGCGGTAGGCGGCCAAGCCGAGCAGCACCAGCAGGATCGACGGGATGCCGACCACGGCCGCCTCGATCGAGACCGCGTAGCGCAGCGCGCCTGGGCTGCCGAAACCGTCGGTGATCAGGCCGACCAGTGGCGGCCCGATCAGCTGGGCAACGACGCTGATCACCAGATAATAGATCGCGGTCGCCTGCGCGCGAATCTGGCCCGGCGCGAGCATCACGAGCGTCGCCGGACCGGCGGCGGTCGACATCGACTGCCCGATCAGCGCGCAGAACAATGCGACGAGCCCGAGCTTTGCGCTCGGCATCAGCGGAAAGACGCTGTAGGCGGGCACGCCGATCAGAAGCCCGAGGAACAGCGCGCGCATCGTGCCATCGCGCCGTCCCGCCGCGGTGTCGCGGGCGGTGAGGAATGCGCCGAGCAGCGTGCCGAGCGGACCCGCCGTCAGAAGGATCAGGCCGACCGCGAGTCCCACCTCGGCGACGTTCCAGTGCCACGTTCGCTTGAACAGTGCGACATTCCACAGTGCCAATGCGCCCATCGTCAGGTTGCAGGCCGACCCGACGAACAGCGTGCCGAACGCGCGCCAGCGCTGGGCGATGAAGGCAAACCCGTCGCCGAAGCTCGGATTCGCTTGCGCGCCCGCCGCCGGCTGAATCGCGATCCGATCGCGGCGCGTCGGCTCGCGAATCGTCAGCATCAGCCCCGTCAGCAACAAGCCGGGCGCGCCGACGATCAGGAAGCAGAGCCGCCAGGACTGTAGGTGCCCGAGCAGCGGTAGCGAGACCGCGGGCAGCCCCTCGATGTACTGCACCAGCGGGCCGAAGAACAAGAACGAACCGCCGGCGCCGACGAACGCGCCGGCCATGAACAGGCTGATCGCCTGCGCACGGCGTTCGCGGCTGAAGTAGTCGCTGAGCAGCGAGATCGAGACCGGCGCCACGGTCGCCTCGCCGATGCCGACGCCCAGCCGCGTCACGAACAGCGGCACGAAGCCCGAGGCGATCGCGCCGGCCGCGGTCATCGTGCACCAGATCGCGACGCCAGCGGCGAGGATCGCGCGTCGGTTCACCCGGTCGGCGAGCCAGCCGAGCGGAATCCCCAGCGTAATGTAGAACATGATGAAGGCCGGCCCCAGCAGCAGCCCGATCTGAAAGTCGCTCAGGCCGAGTTCCTGCTTGATCGGTTGAACCAGCAGGCTCGGCAGGAACCGGTCCAGATACGAGACGATCTGGACCACGGTCAGCAGTCCGGCGACGTACCAGGCGTATCGGACCGTTCGTTGCGGCATCGCTGAGGACTCGTCGTGCAAATGTACTAAACCCTATAGTAATCGTTTTCGTGCGTCGGGCAATCACGCGACCGCGGCGGCCCGCCGCAGGCCCGTAATCATCGCGCTGTTCAGAAGATATTCGCGCGCGAGTTCGGGATCGCCGGCGGTTCGTTGCAGTTCGCGCAGCAGGCTCCTGCGCCGTTCGGGATCAGTCTCGCGCATCCGGCGGCGGTTGCGGTCGGCCTGCGCGATCACGTGCTCGATCGCGATCGGCCGGCGCTGCCGGACGTAGAGGTCGAGCAACCGGTCGTCGGCGCCGCACAGCACCGGGATCAGCTTCTCGGTCAGGTTGAACGCGTCGTGGATGCCGCCGTTCATCCCCATGCCGCCGCTCGGACTGTTGACGTGCGCCGCGTCGCCGGCCAGCAGGATCCGGCCGACGCGATAGGTTTCGGCGACGCGCTGGTGGATCCGGTAGGACCTCCGGTGCAGTATGCGATAGCGGTCCGGCCGCGGCACGACGCTCTGCAGCTGCTGCTCGATCGCTTCGTCGGTGATCGCCTTTTCGAGGCTCTGCCCGCCCTTCGGGTAGAAGCTGCAGCGCCAGACCGACGGTAGGTGCAACAGACTGAATGTGCCGCTCGACGACCAGACGTAGTTGACGCCGGACAGCCCTTCGAGCGCCAGGTCGAAGTCGAAATCGGTCGTAACCAAGATCGTCGTCTCGGGATAGGTCTCGCCGGGGAAGCCGAGACGGCAGCTTCGTCGCACGATGCTGCGCGAGCCGTCGGCGCCGATCAGCCAGCTGCCGGTGACCCGCTCGCCCCCGACTTGTGCCCAGACACCGTCGGCTTGCTGTCCGACCCTATCGACCGGGCTACCGAAGCGGACGTCCGCGTGCGGGTATCCGGAGAGCCGCGCGACCAGCAGCCGCTGCAGTTTCTGCTGCTCGCATTGCAGCCGGTACGGATGCCCGGTGTCGGCCTTAAGCACGCCGAGATCGAACTCGGCCCGCTCGCCAGTCTCGTGCAATCGGACCTGCCAGCTCGGCGTCACCCGACCTTGCGCGACCAAATCGGCCGCGAGACCGAACCGATCGAGCATATCGAGCGTCGGCGGATGGAACGTGGACGCGCGCAGATCCGCCGATATCGCCGGCTCTGCCTCGAACAAGATCACCGGCAGGTCCGCCGCCGCGAGACACAGCGCGGCGCTGAGGCCAACCGGCCCGCCGCCGACGATCAAGACCGGCCTCATGCCGCCGCCAGCCGCGCGGTCCAACCGCCGTAGAGGCGCGACTCCGGCCCCGGTTCTGTGTCGCCGATGACCCGGGCCAGAGCCCAGCCGAGACACAGATTGGACGACAGCACCGGCACGCCACGCAGGGGCTCGAGCGCGAGGATCGCGCGCAGGCTCGGCATGCCCGTGCCGGCCAGCAGGACGGCGTCCGCGCCTCGCGTATCCAGGCGGGCGACGGCGTCGAGCACGGCCGCCGTGGTCAGCGCGTAGATACCGTGTCCCCAAGTCGATTCCGGCGCCAGCTGCAGCGTAGCCGTCACCCGCAGGCCGCGCCTCTGCCAATGCCCGCGGCAGGCGTCGGTGAGCCACCCGGGATACGGCGAGACCAGCGCGATCGCCGCGGCTCCCAATTCGAACAGCGCCGCTTCGACCGCGTCGGCTGCAGTCACGATTGGATAGCCCTTGCGCGCCGCGATCGCATCGAGCCTGCGCCGCTCCTCGTCGGCATCGATCCCGTACGAGGAGCCGGTGCACGCGAAACCGACCGCATCGAAGGCGACATCGTCGAACTGGTCGACGAATTCGCCGAGATGTTCGCGATAGTCGATCAGACGCTCGCGCAGCGTCGGGCCCGGGCTGGTCAGGCGGGCCGCCAACATCGCGCCGGCGGCCGGCAACAGAATGCGCAGCTCCGGCTCGGCGACTGGGTTGCCCTGCGGCGTCAACAGCCCGAACAGCCCGGCGCGGCCATATTCGCGCGAGCGGCGGACGCTCGGCGGTACACCGGCCACTGTCGGATTGTCTGCGCTCATGTACATTAGTAGACCATAAACCGGTCGGCGCGGATTCGTCCTGCGCCGGGATGCTCCTGGAGACGCAAGCCATGAATCCGCCGATTCCCGCCGAGCCGCCCCGGGAGTTCGCCGTCCGGGGCCACGTCACGGCGTTCGTCGACAACGTGTTTCTGGGGCCGGGCTCCGGCCAGCTGCTGCCCGTGGTCGATCCGGCCACCGAGCGACCAGTGAGCGAAGTCGAGGAGGCGGACAGCGGGATCGTCGACCGCGCCGTACGCGCTGCGCGCGCCGCATTCGAGCGGGGTCCCTGGCCGCGCATTGAGGTGGCGGAGCGCCAGACGATCCTGCGCCGCCTCGCGGCGCTGATTCGTCAGCACGCGCCCGAGCTTGCGTACCTCGAATGTCTGAACTCAGGGATCCCGATGCGGCATCTCGCGCTTGGCCAGATCCCTCGCGCGGCGCTAAACTACGAATTCTTTGCCGAATTCATCGGCCAATGCGCCGGCCAGGTCTACACGCAGGATTCGCGGTACCTCACGCTGGTCACGCGCGAACCCGTCGGCGTGGCGGCGCTGATTGGGCCGTGGAACGCGCCTCTCGCGCTGACCTCGATGAAGATCGCCGGCTGCATCGCATTCGGCAATTGCTGTGTCGCGAAGCCGGCGGAACAGACGCCGCTCGCGGTCGCGCGGCTGATGGAACTGATCGTTGATGCGGGCGTGCCGGCTGGCGTCGTGAACATGGTCTGCGGCCGCGGCGCGGTGACCGGCGATGCGCTGGTCCGGCATCCCGAGGTCGATCTCGTCTCGTTCACCGGCGGCACCGCCACCGGCCGCACCGTGATGGCGGCGGCCGGCGCGGGCTTGAAGCCATGCTCGTTGGAACTCGGCGGCAAGTCGGCCAACATCGTGTTCGCAACGGCCGATCTCGAGCGTGCGCTGGACGGCGCGCTGCTCGGGATCTTCTCGAACAACGGGCAACAGTGTCTCGCGGGTTCGCGCATCCTGCTGGAGCGCCCGATCGCGCGCGGCTTCATCGACGCGTTCGTTGCACGGACCGAGACGCTCAAACTGGGCGATCCAATGGATCCCGGGACCGAGATTGGACCGCTGGCGTTCCGCTCGCATCTGGAACGGGTGCTGTCGTATGTCGCGGTGGCGAGGGCCGACGGGGCGGAACTTTTGGTCGGGGGCGGCCGCGCGGCGGGGTTCGACCGCGGCTACTACATGCAGCCGACGGCGGTGCGGGCGCCGGATAACCGCAGCCGGATCTGCCAGGAGGAGGTGTTCGGTCCGTTCGCGACGTTCCTGATCTTCGACGGCGTCGACGAAGCGATTTCGATCGCCAACGATTCGCGATTCGGCCTCGTCTCCTACGTGTGGTCGGATCACATGCCGACCGTGCTGCGCTCGGCCCGCGCGATTCGCAGCGGCGTGGTCTGGGTGAACACGCCGATGGTCCGCGAGTTGCGCGCGCCGTTCGGAGGCGTGAAGGACTCCGGCCTGGGCCGAGAGGGCGGCAATTCGTCAATGCAGTTCTATACCGCCGAAAAGAGCAGCACGCTTCCGGTCGTGCCGGTGTCAATGACGCGGTTAGGCTCGGGCTGATTTCTCGGCCAGCGCGACGTACCATGCCCCCGGCCCGTCGACTCGCGGCAGCTGCGCTTCAACGATCGATCCGGATGCAAAGCCGGCTTGCGCGAGCAGGCCGCGCACGTCCGCCTCGGCGAAGACCTGCCAAAACGGCTCGTTGTTGTATCTGATTTCCCAGGCGAACAGATACCGCTCGAACAGCGTCCGGTCGCCGCGGATCGGCACGTCCTGGTGGACCGCCAGTCCGCCCGGACGCAACAGCCGATGCGACTCGGCGAACAGGCGCGTCATCGTCTCGCGGGAGATCTCGTGCATCAGATTGTGCGAGACGACGAGGTCGAACGATCCATCCGCGAATTTCAGGTCGCCTACGTCCATCTGGTGAAAGTGCACTGCAACGCCGAGCGCCTCGGCGCGGGCGTGTGCGTAGCGCAGGATCGCCGGACCGGCATCGACCGCGTGAACGTCCGCGTCGAAGAAATCGGCGGCGTAGGCGACCGAGGCCCCGCCGGCCGAGCAGCCGAGATCGAGGATCCGCCGCGGCCGAAAATCGGGGTAGCGCTCCGCGAGGAAGCCGATCACCGCACCGGCCTTGCTGTCGCGTTGCCCGATGCCGACGCCCGACGAATATAGATTGCCGCCGCTCTCGTACAGAGCGCCAGCCATGATGTCGTCCCGGCTGCCGTTGCGCATGTAACCGCCGGGCTGGCAATGAATGTCGACGGCCAGCACCTCGGCGGGCGGCGCAAACGCGGGGTCCAGCGAGAGCGAGCCCTTCGTCGCGCCGGGCCGCGTCAGGCGCCGCGCGGCGGCGAGCATCCGCGGCAGGTCGTGCTCGATCGTGCTCTCGACCGCATCCCACATCATGTCCTGCGCGGCGCGCGTGAGCGCGCTCCAGAGCTGGTAACACGGCTCGTGTCGCAGCTCCGCGCCGATTTCCTCGATTGTCGCGGGGCTGCGTCCGTGGCGGGCGCGAAAGCGCGGCTCGGCGCGCTTTGCGTACGCCGTCTCGTTGGCCGAGCTCATCGCGCGCATGTGGCGCTTCAGGCCGATGATGAACTGCGCCCTGGCGAGATCGTCGGTCGATTGTCGCGCCAGCATCTCGTGCGTCTTGCTGCGATCCATCGTCATGATTCACCTCGCGGCGGACACCCTAACGTTACCAGGTAAATCCTCGCAGTTACAAGGACGCCTGACCGGCCGCACGCCGCGGGTTACACTCATCGACATGACGGCAGAATGTTCGCGGTCCCAGCTCGGCGCCATCCGCGCGGTCACGTACACTGTGCCCGACCTGCGCGCGATCGAACGCGCTTACGTGGGCGAGCTCGGATACGCGGTCGCCGCCCGCGGTCGAATCGCCGGCGCGCAGGCGCGCTCATGGGGCGCACCGGCTGCCGAAGGATCGCCCGCATTGGTGCTCGCGCCTGCGAGCGGCGAAGGGGTTCATCTGCGATTCATCGAGGACGACGACGCGGCGGGATGGCGCGCTCTGAAAACCTTCGGTTGGAACGCCACCGAGTTCGTCGTGCAGGATGTGGACGCGCTGGCCGCCCGCTTGGAGGGCGGCGCGTTCGAAATCATTGGGCCTCCGAAGCCGCTGACGCGGTTCCCGATGATCCGCGCGATGCAGACGATCGGGCCTGCCGGCGAGTGCTGTTACTTCACCCAGGTGGGATCCGGTTCCGGCATGAATCTGGCCGCCGCGCGCTCCTTCGTCGGCCGCGTGTTCATCGCAGTCGCCGCCGGCCCGGACGCCGACGCCCTGTTCGCGCCGTACGCGGATTTTTCGAACGCTGTGGATCCCCCGGTCGCGACGCCCGTGCTCGTGATATCGAGGGCGCACGAGCTGCCGCCGCAAACATTGCATCGCCATGGCCTCGTGCGCCTCGCGGAGGGAACCCTGATCGAACTCGACGAGTATCCGTCGACCGCACTGCGTCGCGGCGGCCGCGACGGCCGGCTGCCGCCGGGGATGGCGATCGTCACGTTCACCGTCGATGCGCTCGGCGACCGGGCGTTCGTCGCCCCGCCGGCCGAGTGTGGTCTTCCCGGTAGCGAAGGACCGTCGGCCTGTCTGTGCGGCGCGGCGGGCGAACTTATCGAGATCGCCGCAATTCGTCGCCGTCAGAGCGGCTCCGTGATCACGAACACCGGCTAGTCTGCGAACGCCTGAAATTGCGCCGCGACTTTATGCATCTCGCGCGAGGCGACGTTGGCGCCGAATCGGGCCATGTCATTGATCCGCAAGATCTCGAGGTATTGATAGGGCGGCGGCCGGAATTTTCAGATTGAATAGCGCGATCACGGTGGTCATCGGAAACTCCCGGGCATCGGAGGATTGCAATTTGCTATAGATTAGATACATTTAAAACGATGCGCGTGATGTCTGACACGGGCGGAGAAATGTGCGGCGGGGCGGCGGTCGTGACCGGCGCGGGACGGCGCGGCGGGCTTAGGCAGGCGATCGTGCGCCGTCTGGCCGCGGCCGGCGCCGACGTCGTGCTCTCGGACATCGGCGAGCCCGCCGACGCGGCGACACCTGCGGAGATGGTCGGCGCGCGCGCGGAGATGGAGGTCCTCGCCGCGCAGATCGCGAGCGAGCACGGCGTTCGCGTGCTCCCGTTCGTATGCAACGTCCGCGACGGGCCGCGCATGGACGAACTCGCACGGTTCGCCGAGGCCAATCTCGGTTCGCTCGACATCTGGGTCAATAACGCCGGCATCGGCTACCTCATGAAGCCCTTGCTCGACGTGGGACCCGACGACTGGCGCGCGGTCATCGACGTCAACCTGACCGGCTGCTTCTACGGTATCCAGGCCGCGAAATCCGGCTTCCCGTTCGCTGCCGCCTATTGCGCGTCCAAGCACGGGCTCGTCGGCCTCGTCCGTTCGGTCGCGATCGAGCTCGGCGAGCACGGCATCACAGTCAACATCGTCTGCCCGAATCACGTGACGACGGGGCTCGGCGCTTGGCAGAACGAATATTTTTCGAAAAAACTCGCCTTCTCGCTCGAGGAGTACCTCGAGCGGATGCGCAATCGCATTCCACTGCGCCGCTGCAGGCTGCCGGACGATACCGCCAACGCGGTCGCATTCCTGTGCTCGCCGGCCGCCGCTTACATCACGGCCGAGTCGATGAACGTGTCGGGCGGCGAGGAGCCGCACTGAGCCAGGTCGCGGGCCGCGGGCCGCGAGTCGCGGCGACGGCCAAGGGTCACGCGGCCGGCGTGCGTCTCTGAATGACTTAGGATCGGCGGCGACGGGTGTCAATATGCTCCTAGGTTCAAATCATTTCGCCGAGGGCGTGTTCGCATGAGCGCAGTGCGCCGCGATTTCTCGGAGTTCGGGACCGGCTGGCGCGTCGTGCTCGCCTCGTTAGTCGGCATCGGTCTCGGACTCTCGCCGGTGCCGTTCTACACGATCGGCATGCTGGCGCCCGAGCTCGCGAAGCGGTTCCACTGGAAATTCGGGGAAATCATGGGCGGCGTCACGATCATGACCGCAACCGTGCTGCTCGTCGCACCGGTCGTGGGATTGCTCGCGGATCGCTTCGGCGTTCGGCGAGTCGTGCTGGCGTCGATCATCGCGTTCGGCGTCTCGTTCTGTGCATTCGCGGCGACCGTGGGCTCGTTGCCGCTGTTCTATGCGAATTGGGCGCTCATCGCGGTCGCCGGCGCCGGGACGCTGCCGATCACGTGGACGCGGGCCGTCAACAACTGGTTCGACGCGCGCAAGGGCTTCGCGCTTGGTCTTTCCCTGCTCGGCACGGGACTGTTCGGTTTTCTGATCAAGCCGGTGTGCGCCTGGTTGATTGCGCACTTCGGCTGGCGGATGACCTACCTCGCGATCGGCGCGATGCCGATCGGGATCTCGCTGCCGATCGCATGGATCTACTTTCACGACACGGTCGACTCGGCCGCGCGCGTCGCGACGCGCGCGAAGCCCGCGCCCGCGGCAGCGGGGTTGTCGTTTCGCGAGGCGTTGCGGGAATGGCGGTTCTGGTTGCTGGCGTTCGCGTTCGTGCCGATCTCGTTCGCGGTCGGCGGGCCGATTCCGAACATGGAGAACATCCTGGCCTTGCATGGCTTCGGTACCGGCGAGGTTGCCACACTGGTCTCGTTCATCGGCCTGTCCGTGGTCGCCGGCAGGATCCTCGGCGGCTGGCTGATCGACCGGGTCTGGGCGCCGGGGGTGGCGTTCGTGCTGCTGTCGATGCCGGCGATTTCCTGCTGGCTGCTCTCCCGTGCCGCGCTCGACTATTCCACAGCGCTCATCTGCATCGCCCTGATCGGCTTCGCGGCCGGCGTTGAATACGATCTGATGGCGTTTCTAGTGGCGCGCTACTTCGGGATGCGCGCCTACGCCGCGATCTATGGGAGCCTGTACGGTTGCTTCGCGCTTGGCGCGGGGGTCGGTCCGCTGCTGTTCGGCACTGAGTTCGATCGCACGCATTCGTACGGCTCGGTGCTGGAGGTCTCCGCGACGATGCTCGTCGCGTCGGCGCTGATGCTCCTGACGCTCGGTCGTTACCGGGAATTCACGCCCGTCGCTGTCGCGACCGTGCTGGCGGCGGCGGAGGGCGCCGGCGATCAGTTGCCAATCTGATCAGAGCGCGGCGACGATCTCGAGGAGCGTACCGTCCGGCGCCCGCATCGTGCCGGCGCGTCGGCCGGCGTAGATCGCACCGCTGCACTCGCGCGGCTCTTCGATCCAAGGTCCCGGCAGCAGGTCGAAATCCGGCTGGATCAGCGTCCCGATCGCGATGCCTGGCGGCAGGTCGCCGTCGTGCCGCGGGCGTGGCATTGCCGCGCTGGGGTATTGGTCGAGCTCAAGGAACACGTCGCGGCCATGGATTACCGTCGCGATCGTGTGCAGCTCGGATTGCGGCAGGCCGAACGATTTCGCGAGCATCGTGTAGACGATGTCCATCCGGCGCCCGAGCGCGAGCCGCACGTGCCTCTCGAACCAGGCGATCGATGCGTCGAGGTTCGAACAGCCGAGCACGAGGATGAACGCCTTGTCGACCAGCCTCTCGGCGCGCGGCAGATCGTAGGAGGGCAGGTCGGAGCGGATCTCGGTCAGATAGACGACCTCGCGGTCCGGTCCCATGACCTGCATCGGGAAGATCGCCGGCAGCCCCTCGATCTCGCGCGGCGGACCGATGATCTCGAACGGGGAATCGCGCATCCGCGCGTTGACCGCAAGCACGTTCCGGACGCAGATCTCGATCGCTGCCCACCCGAAGGTGCGCAGCGGCGCGTATCCGGCGACCGGCTCGCCGGCGACGAGGCGCAGATAGACGCCGGCTCCCGAGGCGGGCTGGAGCACGACGTAGCGCCTGCCGTGCGTGGCCGGCGCCCCCCAGCTGCGCGCCAGCATGGCGTCGATCGCGCCTTCCTCGACGATCCCGTAGTCGAACCAGTCGACGTAGCGTCGCGCGGTCGCCGCGGGATCCGCGACGCGCAGCGTGGCGGCGCGAAGGAGCTTCATCGCGTCGTCAGGCCGGAGTCAGCGCGAGTCCGACGGAGCGTCCCGGGCGACCTCGACAGCCACGTCCTCGGACGCGAGGTCCGCGTCCGGGCCGGCAGCGGCATTTTCGGCTTCCTGCTGGACGATGCGCAAGACCCGGGCGATGTATTCCTGCGTCCAGAGACCGCGTTGCGCCGCCTCGTCTGGTGTCGGCGTGAAACGCTCGATCTCCGCGTGGTCGAGCAGGCCCTTGCGCTCGAGAAGGCGCTCGAGCGTATCGATTCGCGCTCGTGCGACCGCGAGTTCCTGGGCGATCGCCATCGCTATCGCCATCACGCGCTCGACCTCGGGCGCCAGGAAATAAGGGCGCTTGCCCGCGGCCTTCGCGGAGGCCGTCGCGAGCGCAGTTTCGACGGTCATGCGGCCTTTCTCGCGCCGATCACGTGCCACGCTGCCTTGCGGCCGTAGTCCTCGCCACGGTCGTCCGCGGCGTCCGGGAACACGTCGCGGTCGACGATCGCTGTTGCGGCGCCGTGGATCAGATCGGGTTTCTTGAAGCCTGCGTCGATCATGAGGCCGGCAAGATCGATCTCGTGCATCGTGCTCCAGAAGGGTTCGTTGTTGTAAAAGGCGTCCCAGTCGCGCATTGCCTGCTCGAACAGCGGCATTGCCTTCGTGTACTGCGGCTGCTCGACGTGCAGCACGACGCCGCCGGGCCGTAGGACCCGAAAGCTCTCGCGCATGATCGCGCGCATCGACGGATTCGACAGTTCATGCAGAAACATCGTCGTCTGCACCCAATCGAACGAGCTGTCGCGAAAACGGCTCAAGTCCGCGCCGTCGGCCTGCACGAAGCGCACGTTGCCGATGCCGAGCGAGCGTGCGCGCGCGAGCGCGTAGCGCAGCACCGGCCGGCTGACATCGACCGCGACGACCTGGGCTCGCGGGTACGCGGCCGCGATCGGCAGCAAGCTGTGCCCGAGCGTCGCGCCGATGTCGAGGATGTCTCTCGGCTCGAATTCCGGCAGGTTGTGGTGGACCCAGCGCAATAGCGCCTGTCCGCCGCCGTCGGAGTAGCGTCCCAGCGTGCCGCCGGTCGTCGCGAATATCCCGCTGTCGTAGTTCGACGCGGCCGAAACGTCCCCCGGAAAGAGTTCCGTGTGATAGCTGCCGGGCATGCAGTGATGGTCGACCGCCGATACATATCGCGGAATCTTCACGGCCGGATCCGGCACGAATCCGCCGGGATCGTCGGTGACGGCGCGGTCGACCTTGGCGGCTAGTTCCTCGGCCTGCCGGACAGCGACCCAGCGACCGGCCTGTTGCCGCTGTTCCATCGTCATCCGGCGCAGCGCCGACCAGGTCTGGTAATACGGATCGCGCAGCAGCGCCTTGCGCACATCGTGACGATTCGCGAATCGTCCGCCCGCTGCCGCGACGCGCGGTGCGACGCGCTTCTCGAACACAGTCCTGACGGACGGCAGCACGCGCGTCGCCAGGTGCCGGTTCATCTGCGCGAGATAGTTGAACCGCTCGATCTCGTCGTGGGTCGTCTGCGGAAACACTCCGTGGCGGCCGACCGTGCGGTAATCAGGAGGCCCTTGATAACGTGTTTTCGTGTCCGTCGCGTTCATCGCATTGCCTCGTCGGGGCTGGTGCGCAAATTACCCATAACACTATATCGGGTCATCGTGGAAACGAGTGGGTAAAAGTTGGTCATTCTTCGATCAAATCGGAGGCAGCATGGAGGTCAGGACCTTCAGTCTGAGGTATTCCTCGTCTCGCAGCCCGTAAGC
>Ga0307372_10003446_pt1 | contig 25233 bp, 20 predicted proteins | sample OX1MG_FD_202533 | JGI IMG/M metagenome (GOLD analysis project Ga0307372, IMG submission 202533) | Soil microbial communities from Risofladan, Vaasa, Finland - OX-1 | ecosystem: Environmental > Terrestrial > Soil > Coastal area > Acid sulfate soil | place: Finland: Risofladan, Vaasa | collected...
CGCGCATGGGCGCGCAGATGAACGGCGAGACCAATTACGATTACACGCAGTTTTACTTCGAAATGCCGGCCGATAAGCTCGACGTCGCCCTCTATATCGAGTCCGACCGCATGCAACACCTGCTCCTGCGAGAATCCGATTGGCGCATCGAGCGCGGAGCGGTGCTCAACGAACTCGAAGGCGATTCCGGTTCGCCGTTTTTCGATTTGCTCAAGCGCGTACGCGCCGCCGCATTCCCTAACCAGCCGGCCGGGCGCGTGCCGATCGGGCACAAAGCCGACGTGGAACGGGCCACCGCGAGCGACATTGCAACCTATTATCACGAGTGGTACGCGCCGAATAACGCCACGCTCGTCGTAGCGGGCGACGTCAAACACGAAGCCGTTTTCGCTAAAGCTCGCCAATATTTCGGAGCGATTCCTTCCCGCGCGCTGCCGAAACACGAAGACGCGCGGCCGGTGCCAAGCCACGGGGCGGTGGTGCAATCGACGCTCCCATTCCCGTTCGAAGTTCTCGATCTCGCATACGCCGTACCCGGGGACACCGAGCCCGGCGAGCCGGCGATCAGCACTCTGGCGACGCTGATCGAAAATCAGCGCGGCCCGTTCTACCAGGCGCTCGTCCAGACGAACGTCGCCCTCGCCGTGCAAGCCAACTCCGACACGCAGCTCAAGGGCGGCCTGCTCGACGTCTTCATCGTTCTCAACCCAGGGCACCACGGTGACGAAGCGCAGCGCATATTTCAGAATACGATGGACGCGCAGTTGCGCGACGGGTTTAGTCCGGATATCGTCAAAGCCGCGCAGCGCCTCACCATCGCCGAGCGTCTCTTTTCGGCCGACTCCGTCGACGGCATGGGCGATTTAGCCGGATATACCTATGGCATCGTAGGCGAAAAAATCCACGATGAGGACGAGCGCCTCGCGGCGCTCACGCCCGCGACGATTCTCGCCGCGGCAAAGAAGTACTTGAGTACCCCCACCGTCGTAGGCCATCTCCTTTCCAACACCGGCCAGCCCTCGGGTTCGCAAAAGAGTACTTCGGCGGCGACCGACGATTTCTCAAAACGCGTTCCCAACGGGCCGATCATCGAACCCGCCTGGGTGCGCGCCGCCGTGCGCAAACCTACGACCGCGCAAAGCCATCTGATGCCCACGGCGTTCACGCTGCCCAACGGCATCCATGTCATCGTGCAGCAAAAAGCCGACCGCCAGACGTTCACGCTCAGCGGCGAAATAGCCGCATCGCCCGCGTTTGCGCCGGCCGGAAAGGTCGGGATCATTCGCCTCGCATCGGCGGTAGCCGATTACGGGAGCCAAGCCTACCCCTTTGCATTGCGCCACAAAACCACCGACGACTTGGGCGCATTCGTGACCACCGGCCAGAGCTTCAGCGCTCGTGGGCTGGCCGGCGATTTCGATACGATCGCGCGCGTCATCGCCGATGGCGAGGAGCATCCGACCTTTGCGGAGCCCTGGTTCTCGCTCGAGCGCGAACAACTCGCGAACAGCCTGCAAAGCGAAGCGTCGATCTCCGGGGTGATGATCGATCGCTCGTACGCGCGGCTTCTGGAAGCACCCGACGATCCGAGCCTGCGCGAAGCGACGCCCGCATCCGTCAACTCCATCACGCGCGACGATCTCCTTTCATTCACCAAAACGTACTGGCGCCCGGACCTCACCACGATTGCGGTGGTTGGAGACATTACTCCGGAGCGAGTTCGAGCGGTGCTCGGGGCAGCGTTCGCCGGCTGGCACGCGCAAGGACCCACGCCGAACGTACACAGCAAACCGCTGCCGCCCGCGCAAGCCGGACACGACTACGTGGGGACCGACACAAATCAGGTCTACGTGCGCTTGGGCCAAGCCGCACTCTCGCGTACGAGTAAGGACTACGATACGTTCCTGGTGCTCAATCAGATACTCGGCGCGAACGGTGCGTTTGAATCGCGACTCTGGCAGGGACTGCGCCAGAAACGCGGGCTCGTCTACAGCGTAGGCAGTTCGCTCTCCACCGATGCGGATCGCGGCGATTTCCGCATCGAGTTGAGCGCACCACCCGATCATGTGGTCGAAGCGGTCCGCTTCATTCGCGAGCAACTGCGGCTGCTGCAGACGCAGCCCGTAACCCAAACGGAACTCACCGAAGCCAAGGGTCGACTGGTAAGCGGCGCACTGCTCTCCGAAGCATCGGCCGACGGACAAGTCGAGCAACTGATGGATATCGCCACCAACGACTTACCGCTGGACTATTACCGCACGTTGAACGAACGCTTCGCGCGGATCACGGCAGCCGACGTGCAACGCGTTGCGAGAACGTACCTCCATCCCAATCGATTGATTCAAGTCTACGCAGGACCGCCCGGCGTCTGGGAAACGCAGAGCCTGTAATCGTGCCCGGGAAAGCCGTCGTTATCGCCAGCTTGGGCCTGCTGATCTGCGCGTCATCGTGCGCCGGAGCGGTTAGCCCCGGCCCTCCGGGTGCCGTTCCGGTAAACGTTCCCGCAGGCGTCGCCGCGCGCGGCTATGTCGATCACGTGGTCGTGATCGTGCAAGAGAATCGCACCTTCGACGATATCTTCGGCGGCTATCCGGGCGGCCCGACGCCCTTTGCGGGGGCCGACAGCACGATCTCGGGACCGATCGTGAACGATCTGCGCCAAGCCGGTTTCGATACCGCCGTTCCGGATAACGGCCAAGACCCGTTCCGTTGCCTGCAAGTCCACAATTTCGACGCACCAACCTGGGAGGCACTGGTAAACGGCGCTTGGCCGACGGCACCACCAGGCGGCCCCGCACCGTGTCCCACGTCGGCGCCCGCAAGCAATCCGGATACGCCGTTTCGCCCGGATCGCGACGCACTCACCATTATCCGGCAAAGCGACAGGCTCGGATACTGGGGCATCGCACGGGCGTACGAACTGGGTGACGAGTTTTTTGCGGTACAGAGTTCCAATTCGTTTCCGGGGCATCAGTATATCGTGGCGCTTAATTCGCAGAACGACCTCGCGCAGCAGATCGACGATGTCCCCAGCCCATCGCCTTCTCCCGGAGCGGCGAGCGCCCCGCCACCCAACTGCGGCTCGACGGTGCCCGTCGACAGCGTCGCGACGCCGGTTCTCGATCTCGTTACCGGCTTTACCGATTGGCAACTCGAGGGTGAGACCGGCATTTGCTGGAGCGGCGTAACGTTCGCCGACCACTTGAACGCACGCGGCGTTACTTGGCGGCACTACAGCACCGACTCGACGACGGGCGTTTTCGACGGCTTCATCAACTTCCGCGCGTGGTATCCGCTCACCAAAATCGTTCCCGGTTCGCCCTTTCGCATCGCGCGGACGGATCTCGAAACGGATATCCGGGGTAACGACCTGCCGCAATTCACGTGGGTCAAACCTCCGTGCATCTACTTCTCCGATCACCCCGGCACGTCGCAGAGTCCCGTCGGCGGGCAAGACTGGGTCAGCTCCGTCATCGATTGGATCGGCGAGAATCCGACGCTATGGCCGCACACGGTCATATTCGTCGTATGGGACGATTGGGGCGGCTTCTACGATCACGTGACGCCGCCAAGCGCCATGCCCGGCACCATAACGCCCGGCATGCGCGAGCCGTTCTTGGTGATTTCCCCATACAATCGCGCGAACGGAACGGTGATCCATTCGACGGCAACGTACGCATCGGTGTTAAAATTCGTCGAAGACTTGTACGGCGTGCAGCCGCTCAATCAACTCGACGCTAACGCGCCGGATCTCGCACCCTACTTTGATTTCCGTCCGTCGAACGCGGCGTTCCGTCCCGTGCTGCCCATCAATCCTTCGTTCAACGCGCCACGCGACTGCGCGGTCAACCCGGGCATTCCGGCGAATCAAGTCGACCGCTAGCGCGCGCCAAAGGCCGTCGCGCGAGTGCTTAGGACGTTCGGGGAACCGTTCGTCAGCGCGCATCCTGCGCGCTTCCTACTCGTACGTTTTTGTGCAACTTTCAAAGGAAGTCGGCATCCTGCCTATTGCACAAAAATCGCACGTTCCCCGAACGCCCTAAGCACACGCGCGACGGCCTTTGGACGCGCCGCGAAATTACGAAACGAGTGCGTTGCTGCGGCAGTATTCGGCGATGCGGTCGATGCCTTCGGTGACGCGCTCGATCGGCGCGACCCAACTCAGGCGCAGCCATGCATCGAACATCGCTCCGAATGCGATGCCCGGGATGGCAACGACGTCGTACTCTTCCACCAATGCGATCGCGGCATCCAGCGACGGCACGCCGTCGGGTAAGCGTACGCACGCGTAGAAACTCCCCTCGGGTTCGATGAAGCGCAACTCGCTCTTGCGCAGTGCGTTGACGACCGCCGCTTGCTGGCGCCGATACCACTCCACGTGCTCTCCCACGCCGCCGAGCGTCGTGAAGACGTGCAAGCCGACCTGTTGGGCGAACGTATCCGTGCACGACGTCACCCATGCATGCGCCTTGATCGCCTGTTCGATAAACTCGTGGGGAGCGAGGATCCATCCCAGGCGCAACCCGGTCAGCGCATTACTCTTGCTCAGCGAATTCGTAACGATCGTATAGGGATAGCTGTCTGCAAGGTAGGCTTCGTTTTCGATATAGGTTTGCTCGCGATAGATTTCGTCGTGGATGATCCAGATAGGATCGCCCGAGCGCCGTTCGAGCGCTCGCACCAGGATGTCGGCTTGGTCGCGTGAGATCACGCGGCCGCTGGGATTATTCGGGGAGCAGATCACGATGGCGCGCGTGCGTTCGCCGATCGCCGCGATGATACGTTCGGCGTCGAACGCGAAATCGTGCGCTTCGTCCATAGCCACGCCGCGCGCGGTGATGCCTTCGAGAGCGGCCATCTTTGCGTAGGCCGGAAAGGCCGGTTCGACGATGAGCAGCTCATCGCACGACGGATCGAGCAAGGTCTTGATCGTCACGAACATCGCTTCTTGCGACCCGGTCGTCACGCAGACGTTTTCGACGCGGTGCATGTGCGGGTAATGGTAGTGCCGGGCGATCGCTTCCCGCAGCGCGTGCTCGCCGGCGTTCTGCGTGTACTTCACGCCATGCTCGCGAACGTACGCCATGGCGTGTTCGAAGTGCGCCATGTTGGGCCTGAGCGAGGGCTCTCCTAAGCCGAGGTCGATCGAACTCGGCTGACGTTTGGCGGCGATCGTGCGGATCAGCGAACCCGGAATCTCTAAGACGCGTGGATTGAACACTAGACCGCTACCTCGTATTCGCGGAGCGCAGCGTTCAGCGACGTCTTTCGGTCCGTCGCTTCCGTACGCGTGCCGATGATCAGGGCACACGGAACGCCGTATTCGCCGGCGGGGAAGCGTTTGGGCAGCGTTCCCGGGATCACGACGGCGCGCGCCGGGATGCGGCCTTTCGAGGTTACCGCTTCCGTCGCACGCACGTCGACGATCGGCGTGCTCGCGGTAAGCACGACGCCGGCACCGAGTACCGCTTCGCGCTCGACATGCACGCCTTCAACGACGATGCAGCGCGAGCCGACGAAGGCGCCGTCTTCGATGATGACCGGTGAGGCCTGCGGCGGTTCGAGCACGCCGCCGATGCCGACGCCGCCCGAAAGGTGCACGCCCTTGCCGATCTGCGCGCACGATCCAACGGTTGCCCACGTGTCGATCATGCTGCCTTCGTCGACGTACGCACCGATGTTCACGTAGCCCGGCATCAAAATCGTGCCGTTCCCGAGGAAACTTCCGTACCGTGCGACGCCGGGTGGAACGCAACGCACGCCGAGCTTTTTGTAATTTTTCTTGACCGGCAACTTATCGAAATAGACGAGCCCGTCGCGGTCGCGGTCGCCGATCCAATGCGATTCGCACCGCGCAAAATAGAGCAAGATTGCTTGCTTCACCCAGACGTTCGTCTGCCATACGCCGTCGGCGTCGGGCTCGCACGCGCGAAGCAGGCCTTCGTCGAGCGCTTCGATCGCATCGTCGATGGCACGCCCTTCGCGGCCACGCGGATCGCCGTTCCCCGCAGCCAACGCTTCGATCTGCCCGCGCAATTGCTCAAAATCCATAACGAGGCTATCGTTACGGCGCACCGTCTCGCTCTTCATCTTAACGCGGCCGATTGCCGCGGCGGCGCATGGTTCCCAGGCGGCCCCGTCGTAGTTTGTAGGATGAAGGCGTATCGGCTGCTCGCGGACGGCCCGCGAATCGAAGACGTTCCAACTCCGGAGCCGGGCAACGGAGAGGTGCTGCTCAAGATCGCGGGAGCCGGGGCCTGCCACTCCGATCTCCACGTCGTCGCTGGCGTGGCCGCTGGAAAGTCGCCGTGGGCGCCGCCGTTTACCCTGGGGCATGAGAACACCGGATGGGTCGCCGCAATCGGCGCCGGCGTGAAAGGTGTGAGCGAAGGCGAAGCCTATGCCGTGTACGCTGCTTGGGCTTGCGGGCGGTGCGCCGCTTGCGCGGTATCGGCCGAGAATTATTGCCTCAACCAGCGCGACATGCGCGGATGCGGCCTGGGAGAGGACGGCGGAATGGCCGAGTACATGATCGTTCCGGCGGCCCGCTACCTCGTGCCGTTGGGCGATCTGGAGCCGCGCGATGCCGCGCCCCTATCGGACGCGGGCCTCACCCCCTATCACGCGATCCAACGTTCGCTCCTTCTGCTTGCGCCGGATGCGACCGCGGTGGTCATCGGCGTCGGCGGGCTCGGCCACATGGCGGTCCAGATCCTGCGAGCGATGACCAGCGTCCGCATTATCGCGGTCGACATCTCGCTCGAACGCTTGGCGCTGGCGCGCTCTCTCGGCGCCGACGACATCGTTGTTTCCAACGAGGACGCGCTCGCGACCGTGCTGGAACTCTTGCGCGGCCAAGCTGACGTCGTGCTCGATTTCGTCGGCGTTCAGGCGACCGTCGATCTCGCTCGCAAGCTGGTACGGCCCAACGGCGATTGCACCATCGTGGGGCTCGGGGGCGGAACCCTGCCGGTCTCGCAGGGTAAAGTATCGTGGGGGGCGCGCGTCTCGATGCCGCTCTACGGCTCGATCGCCGAGCTTCGCGAGGTGATCGCCTTGGCGCGGCGGGGCTACATCCACGCGCACGTCAGTCGCTTTCCGCTCGAGCGCGCGCACGAAGCATACGCGCAGATGGAAGCGGGTACGTTCGAAGGGCGGGCGGTCATCCTTCCGAACGGCTAACGCGATCCGAGTAGCGATCTTTCGGCGTAGATCAGGGTAAGAGATAGGAAGCCAGCCGCGAATACGCCCCATCCCACGTTTTGCGGCAGAGGCTCGCATCCGCGCCCTGTATCTTTTGAAGGAGGTTCCGTGCCGAATTCGTCGCTCGATGAGCAACGCATCAACGCCATTCGCTTTCTCGCGGTCGATGCGATACAGAAAGCAAACTCCGGTCACCCCGGGTTGCCGCTCGGCGCGGCCGCGATCGCCTATACGCTCTGGACGCGGCATCTACGCTTCAACCCGCAGGATCCGCACTGGTTCGATCGCGACCGCTTTATTCTCTCGGCGGGCCACGGTTCGATGCTCCTCTACGCGATGCTCTACCTGACCGGCTATGATCTCTCGCTCGACGATCTCAAGCATTTCCGCCAACTCGGCAGTAAGACTCCAGGCCATCCCGAGGTCGGGCACACGCCGGGCGTCGAGGCCACCACCGGTCCGCTCGGGCAGGGTATCGGGAATGCGGTGGGCCTTGCGATCGCCCAAGCGCATCTCGGTGCGGTGAATAATCGCGACGATGCACGGATCTGCGACCACTTCACCTACGCACTCTGCGGCGACGGCGATTTGATGGAAGGGATCAGCCAAGAAGCGCTCTCCCTTGCGGGGCACCTCAAACTCGGGAAATTGATCGTGCTTTACGACGACAACCGCGTCTCGCTCGCCGGACCGACCGACGTGACGTATACCGAAGACGCGATCGCGCGATTCGACGCGTCGGGCTGGCATACGCAAACCGTCGATGCCGCCCATTGCAACGATGCCGATGCGATCGATCGCGCAATCGCCATCGCTAAAAACGTTACGGACCGGCCGTCGCTGATCGCCGTGCGCACCCATATCGGGTACGGATCGCCGCAGCAAGATACATCCAAGGCCCACGGCGAGCCGCTCGGCGCGGAGAATGTCGCCAAAACGAAAACCGAACTCGGCTGGCCGCTCGAACCCGCCTTCTACGTTCCCGACGAGGCCTTGGCGTTCTATCGCGAATGCGGGAGCAAAGGCGCCGGCCTGCAAGCCCAATGGAACGCGACGTTTGCGGAATGGAAAGCGGCGCACCCGGATCTGGCCGCACCGCTCGAGCGCGCGCTGGAGGGCAAGCTTCCGGCGAACCTTCCCTGGCCGACGTTTACCAAAGAGAACGGCAGTATCGCAAGCCGCGATGCCGGCGGTATCGTGATGAACGCCATCGCGTCCGCGTTACCGGAGTTGGTCGGCGGTTCCGCCGATCTCGACCCGTCGACCAAGACGTATCTCAACGGTCAAGGCGATTTTCAGCCCGACGATTATCTCGGCCGCAATATCCATTACGGCGTACGCGAGCACGTGATGGCGGCCGCGACGAACGGCATCGCCCTGCACGGCGGTTTGATGCCGTTTGCCGCGACGTTCTTCAATTTCGTCGACTATCTCAAGCCGAGTCTGCGCTTGAGCGCGCTGAGCCGGCTTCATGCGATCTACGTGTTCACCCACGACTCGGTCTTTCTCGGCGAGGACGGGCCCACCCATCAGCCGATCGAACAACTCGCCATGCTCCGCGCCATGCCGAACGTGCGCGTCGTGCGCCCTGCGGACGCACTCGAAACGATGGAAGCATGGAGACTCGCTATCGATCCGCAGAGCGGCTGCCCGTGGGCGCTCGTGCTCACGCGCCAAAAACTCACATTCCTGGGCGAGCGAAACGCGCGCGTGGACCGCGGAGCTTATGTGATCGCAGACGCAGACGGAACGCCCGATCTCCTACTTCTTGCAACCGGTTCCGAAGTCGAGTTGGCGATTGCGGCCAAAGGGCTGCTCGAACGAAAAGGCGTGCGTACCCGGGTCGTCTCGATGCCGTGTTGGTCGCTCTTCGACGAGCAGCCACAATCCTATCGCGACGACGTGCTTCCGCCGGCCGTCACCGCCCGCATCTCGATCGAAGCTGCGTCAACCTTCGGTTGGTCGGCATACGTGGGACAGCGAGGAGTTTCGATCGGCATCGATCAGTACGGGCGCTCCGCTCCCGCAGCCGACATCGCCCGCACGCTCGGGTTAACCGCCGAGCATATTACCGAGGTCGCGCTCGACTCGTTCGCTTTCGCAACTCACACGTAACTGAGGTACTAGGAGAATCCCGTGAAGAATCAACTCGAACAATTACTCGATGCCGGGCAGAGCGTGTGGCTCGACAATCTACGGCGCAGCATGTTCGCATCCGGCGAACTCGCGCACCTCATCGAGCGCGGCTTGCGCGGCATGACCAGCAATCCGACGATCTTCGAGAAAGCGATCGGCACGGGTGACGACTACGATGCGCAATTGCGTTCGCTCATCGACCGCGAGAAAGATCCGGACGCGCTTTTTTGGGATCTCGCCGTCCAGGACATCCAGAGCGCGTGCGATGCATTCGGCGGCGTATACTCCTCGTCAAAAGGGAACGACGGCTTCGTAAGCCTCGAAGTCTCACCGCTACTGGCGCACGATACACAGGGTACGATCGCGATGGCCAAGCAGTTGTGGAATCGCGTCGATCGGCCGAATCTCATGGTGAAAATCCCCGGAACCAACGAAGGCGTCGAGGCCATCGAGACCTGCATTTACGAAGGCCTCAACATCAACGTCACGTTGATCTTCTCGATCGAAATGTACGAAAAGACGGCCCGAGCCTACATCAAGGGCCTCGAGCGCCGCATTCGGGAGGGCAAGCCGGTCGATACGATCCGTTCGGTCAATTCGGTCTTCGTCAGCCGCATCGATACGGCCGTCGATAGACTGCTGGATGCAAAAATCGCCAAAGGCGAAACCGGATACGGCGCGCTGCTCGGCAAGACGGGCATTGCCAACCTCAAGCTCACGTATCAGAAATTCAAAGAACTCTTCCAGGGTGAGACGTTCGCGAAAGCGGCCGCAGCCGGTGCTCACCCACAGAGGCCGCTCTGGGCGAGCACCTCTACCAAGAACCCGAGCTACTCGGATTTGATGTACGTCGATACGGTGATCGGCCCCGACACCGTCAACACGATGCCGCCCAACACGCTGGCCGCGCTCCTCGATCACGGCACGATCGTTCCGAATACGATCGAAAACGATCTGGATGGCGCGCGAGCAACGCTCAAAGCGCTGCAAGACGCCGGCATATCGCTCTTCGAAGTGACCCATCAGCTCCAGATCGAGGGCGTTGCGTCATTTTCCGACTCCTTCGCGGCATTGCTGGGAGCGATCACCTACAAGCAAAATCAGCTTGCCAGCGGCGGCGAGCGCATCGCGATGCATCTGGGGGATACGCAAGCTCATTACGAAGCGGCCCTCACGCAGCTCGCGAACGGCGGTTTTCTCAAAAAATTGTGGGCCAAGGATCCCTCGCCATGGACGGACGATGCCGCCGCGGGCGAGATCGTCAAACACTCGCTCGGATGGCTCGACATCGCGCAACGCCTGATGGAGTCCGTGCCCAACCTTCGCTCGCTTTCGGACGATATCAAACAAGCGTTCGACAGCGTCGTGGTCATGGGAATGGGCGGCAGTTCGCTCGCGCCCGACGTGTTGCACGATACGCTCGGCGATTTCGACGGATATCCGCGCATGTTCGTGTTGGATTCGACGGATCCGCAGCAAATCGCAGAACTCGAAGAGCGCATCGACGTCGCGCAAACGCTGTTCGTCATCGCGAGCAAAAGCGGGACGACCACCGAGCCCAACGCTTTCTACGCATACTTTCACGATAAGGTCGTCAAGGCCGTGGGCGCGGCAAACGCCGGCAGCCACTTCGTGGCAATCACCGACCCCGGCACCGTCACGGTCGACGAGGCCAAAGCCAACAACTTCGCGGCGTGTTTCGAAAACGACCCGAATATCGGCGGACGCTATTCGGCGCTTTCGTTCGTCGGCATCGTTCCATCGGCGCTGGCCGGATACGACATCAAACTCTTGCTCGATCGCGGGCTCGGGGCGATGCACGCGAACGAACCCATCGTCGATCCGAAGATGGCACCGGGCGTGCGCTTCGGCGCGGCGATCGGCGGCTTAGCGGTAAACGGACGCGACAAGCTCACGATCGTGACGCATCCCGACGTCGCCGCGTTCGGCGCGTGGGCCGAACAGTTGATCGCGGAATCGACCGGCAAACTCGGCAAGGGCATCATCCCGATCGCCGGCGAGGAACTCGGCCGCCCCGACGTTTACGGTTCGGATCGCCTGTTCGTCTATGTGGGCGCCAATCTGCCCGACCCGCATCCTGGAACAGCCGAAGCCCTGACCGAACTCGAATCCGCCGGGCATCCGGTGATTCGCTTAGCCCTCAACGACGAGTACGATTTGGGCGAGCAATTCTATTTGTGGGAGATCGCCGTCGCCGCAGCCGGATCGATTTTACGCATCAACGCTTTCGATCAACCTAACGTCCAAGAATCCAAAGACAATACGAAGGCGTTGCTCGCGCAATACTTGCAAACCGGATCCATCGACGAGCCGACGGTGGATGTGGAGGCTCCGGCCTTCGACATCACCCTGCTCTCCGGGAGCAAGGGCATCACGACCGCGGGAGCAACCGCAACGTTCTCCGCGGTGCTCTCTTCCCTGCGGGCTGGAGACTACGAGGCGATCTGTGCGTACGTTGCGCGTAACGAGCGACACGAAACGCTGCTTGACGAGCTGCGCTTGAAGATTCGCGACGCCCGTCGCGTCGCAACCACGGTCGGCTTCGGGCCTCGGTTCCTACATTCGACCGGCCAACTGCACAAAGGCGGCCCCGATACGGCGGTGATGTTGCAGATCACGGCCGACGAGCCCAACGATCCGATGATTCCGGGCATGAACGTCGGTTTCCGCACGCTGCTCGCCGCGCAGGCATTGGGCGACTGGCAGTCCCTCGATAAGCGCCATCGCCGCGGCATGCGCGTCCATCTCAAAGGCAACATCGAGGACGCATTGCGCGCCCTGATCGCCTCGGTCGATTCAGCACTCACGGCTACAGCGTAAGGAACATCGATGCAACTAGGAATGGTCGGGCTCGGAAAAATGGGCGCGAATATGACGACACGCCTTCTCGAGGGCGGCCACTCGGTCGCCGTATACGACCGCAGCGCACAAGCCGTGGCGCAGTCCGTAGCGGGCGGAGCCACCGGTGCGCAGAGCTTGGCGGAACTCGTCGGCGCGCTGAAGGGCTCGCCGAAGGTCGTGTGGGTGATGGTCCCCTCCGGTGCCCCGACCGACGAAACCATCGATGCGCTGGCTGCGCTGCTCGGGCCGGGCGACATCATCGTCGACGGCGGCAATACCAACTACAAAGAGGGTCTTCTCGCATACGAACGCTGTAAGGCAAAGGGCGTGAGCCTCGTCGATGCCGGCACGAGCGGCGGCGTATGGGGTTTGAAGGAAGGCTACTGCTTGATGGTCGGTGGCGACGATCCGGCCGTCAAATCCTGCGAACCGATCTTCACCACGCTTGCGCCCGCCAACGGCTACGCACACGTCGGGCGGGCGGGGGCCGGCCACTTCTCTAAAATGGTCCACAACGGGGTCGAGTACGGCATGTTGCAAGCGTACGGCGAAGGATTCGAGATTCTCGAAAAGTCGCCGTTCGATTTCGACCTCGAGCAGGTCGCGAACGTGTGGTGTTACGGGAGCGTCGTGCGATCGTGGCTCCTCGAACTCGCCGTACTCGCCTTCAAAGACGATCCGGGTCTAGCGAACATTCGCGGATATGTCGACGACACCGGCGAGGGCCGCTGGACGGTGCAGGCCGCCATCGATGAAAACGTCCCGGCGCCGATCATCACCATGTCGCTCATGGCTCGTTTCGCTTCGCGACAGGACGAATCGTTCAGCGCGAAAGTCATCGCCGCGCTACGCAATCAATTCGGCGGGCATGCCGTCAAGAGCGAGACGCATGGCTAAAGCGACCGCGACGGTTACCGTCGATCCGCAGCACGACGGCAACCCGCTGCGCGACGGGTTACACCGCGACCGCGTCACCGATCCTTGCTCGATCGTCTTCTTCGGCGCCAGCGGCGACCTGTTCAAACGCATGCTGCTGCCGGCAGTATACGCCTTGCGCCTCAACGGCACGCTCTCCAACGATTTCGCTTTAGTGGGATATTCGCGCAGCAATTACACCGACGAGAGCTTTCGCGAATACTGCAAACAACAGCTCGACGAGTTCGCTCCCGCGGATCAAAAACCAAAAGGGGCGATCTGGGACGATTTCGAGCGCCGCATCAGCTACATGAGCGCCGATTTCGACGACGTGAAGTGCTACGAAGCACTCAAAAAACGTCTCGACGAAAATGACGCCCAACTCGGGACCGCGCACAATCGGCTCTTCTATCTGTCCACGCCACCGTCGGTCTTTCCGGAAATTATCACGCACATTAAGGCTGCCGGTATCGACCCGCGCACGCACGTCAAGGGTTGGACGCGGATCGTCGTGGAGAAGCCGTTCGGTACCGATCTGCTCTCGGCACGGGCGCTACAACAGACGGTGGAGCGTGCTTTTGACGAGCGCAGCGTCTATCGCATCGATCACTACCTCGGCAAAGAACCGGTGCAAGACATCATGGCACTGCGGTTCGCCAATACGATTTTCGAGCCGGTATGGAATCGAAATTACGTGCAATCGGTACAGATTACCGCCGCCGAACAGCTCGGCGTCGAATTGCGCGGGGGCTACTACGATAACGCGGGCGCGCTTCGCGACATGATTCAAAACCACGTCATGAATCTGTTGGCCTTGGTCGCGATGGAGCCGCCCGCAAGTTCGGATGCCGATGCGATCCGTAACGAAAAATTCAAGGTACTCTCCGCCATCGCCCCGCCGACGCACGAGGACGTAGCGTCGATGTCCGCGCGCGGCCAGTACGGGGCCGGAAACATCAACGGAAAACCGGTCATCGCCTACCGTTCCGAGCAAGACGTCGACCCGGAATCGAATACCGAAACCTTTGCGGCCGTACGGTTGCACGTCGATAGCTGGCGATGGGCCGGCGTGCCGTTCTATCTGCGTTCCGGTAAACGGCTCGCGCGTAAGGTCTCCGAGATCGCGGTAACGTTCAAGCCGATTCCGCACCGCCTCTACGGCGAATCCACCGATACGATCGAACCGAACGTACTCGTCATCAAGATCCAGCCCGAAGAGGGCGTCACGATGCGCTTCGAAGCCAAAGTTCCGGGCCCCAAGAGCCACATTCGCAGCGTGTTCATGGACTTCAATTATGGGTCCGGCTTCGGCGTGCAATCTCCGCCCGCATACGAACGGCTCATCGGCGATGCGATTCGCGGCGACCAGACGCTCTTTACGCGATGGGATGCCGTCGAACGCGCCTGGGAGATCGTTACGCCCATCCTCGACGTTTGGGAGCACACCAAAGACTTCACGTTTCCGAACTACCCCGCCGGTGGCCAGGGGCCCGAATCGGCCGCGAAGCTCTTTCCGGAGTGGCGCGCGCTTTGAGCGCGCTCGATCTTCCTGCAGTCCTCGAAGAGTTGCGGGCGGCGCGAAGCAGCAGCGGTGAGCCGAATACCGCGACGATGACGCTTGCCGTATTCGTAGACGACGCGACCGTGGCGACGTGGGCGCGCGAGCGCGTCCGAGCGGTGGCCGACAAGCACCCATCCCGCGTCATCCTTCTTGACGCAACGATCTCGGAGGGAACCTATCACATCGGTCGGGCGAGCGCGCACGGCGACTGGCTGGAACTCGGCGTCGCCGGCACTACGCCCGATCATCTCGTGTCGATGCTCGAAACGGGATCGCTGCCGGAAGCGCCGATGCTGCTGATGTGGGGAGGCAGGCAGACCGCCTCCGATCAACGCTTCGAGCCGCTCGCGCGCCTGGCTCGAACCACCATCTGCAGCACGTCAATGATCGAGACGGACGCGGCCGCACTGCGCGATCTCGGCTTATTCGTAGAACGTCAACCGAACGTCACGATCGCCGATCTCGCGTACCTTCGGCTAGCCCCGTGGCAAGAATGCATCGCCGGATTCTTCGACGATCCCGGCCAAGCCGCAGAACTCGCGCGGCTAGAAGAAATCGATATCGCCTGCGGCTCCGACGCCGAGAGCTACTATTTCGCGTGCTGGCTTGCAAGCCGCCTCGGATGGAGCATCGCGGGTCCTCGCACCTTCTCGTCCGAACGCGGTGGGCACGTTGCGCTATCCATCGAACGCTCCGGCGCCGCCCGGCGCATGCAGCGCGTGACGCTGCGTTCGAAAAACGGCCGTTTTGTCGCCGAAGTCGGCCACGACGATCCGGATGCCATCATTCTTGAAAGTAGCATCGGCAAGACGCAGCGCCATCGGTGCGGGCCGCTCGGCGGCGTCGATATCGCCTCGCTCGTCGAACGCGCGATCTTAGAAGGCGAGGGCGACCGCGTCTTTCGCGACACGCTCGCCGTCGCAACCGAATTGCTCACCTACGGAGCGGCGCGCTCGTGAGGTCCCCGGGCGAATTACGCGTCCTGCCCGATGCGACCGCGGTCGCGGACGCGCTGGCGGAACTCGTCGCAGAGTCCGCACATTCGGCGATCGCGCAACGCGGACGCTTCGCGATATCGTTGGCCGGCGGAACGACGCCGCGCGCGGCGTACGAGCGGCTCGCAGCCGAACCCTATCGTTCGGCGCTGCCGTGGGAAGACGTCCTCGCCTTCTTCGGCGACGAACGCTGCGTGCCGCCCGAAGACGCGCAGTCCAACTACCGCATGGCCCGCGAAGCGTTTCTGAATGCTGTAAACATTCCGGAGCGCAACGTCTATCGCATACGCGGCGAGGATCCGCCCGAACAAGCCGCCGCTTCGTATGCGGCCGATCTCAAGCGCGTTCTCGGCGATCGGCCGCGCTTCGATCTCGTGCTCTTGGGCATGGGGGCCGACGGCCACACCGCATCGCTCTTCCCCGGCACCGATCCGACGACCGATTCCGACCGGCTCGTACGCGCGGTCTATTCGGCCTCGGTCCAGATGTGGCGGATCACGCTGACGCCGAGCGTGCTGAATGCGGCTCGTTGCGTCACGTTCGCGGTGGAAGGCTCCGCAAAGAGCGCCGCACTCGCCGCCGTTCGCAACGGTGCCGACGATCCGTCGACGTATCCCGCGCAAATCATCGCCCCAACGGACGGCCGGCTCATCTGGCTCGCCGACGCAGCCGCCGCCGCACGGACTCCCTAACGCTCGATGACCGATTGCGCGAGCGCGGCGCGATCTGCGATGAGATCGATCGCAGCGATTCGATCGCCCGTTATCTTGAAGCGGAACGCCACGCGCAGCTCCCCCGCATGCATCCAAACCGCTCCCGGTTCGCCGTCGATTAGTACGGGCTGCGCGGCACGCGCGCGTGCGGAGAACGTCCGTGCAACGGCATCCGCGCCTTCGATACCAGCCTCTAAACGATCGTTTTGCCAATACGCCGCTCCGCCCATCGCCATCACCGCCGCATCCGCCCTAAGCGTCGCTCCGGGATCGAGCAGCGCGAGCAGTGCGGAGAAATTTCCCGAGCGCGAGGCTTGGAGAAACGCGCGCACGAGTTCGTCGTGCCGCCGCGTCGCGGCATCACGGCCGGCGGATGCGCCGCGCACGCGGCGGCGCGCGCGGCTTGCGAGCTGCCGCGCCGCTTCCGGCGTCCTTCCCACGATCGCGGCGACGTCGTCGTATGGCACGTCGAACATGTCGTGCAACACCAATGCAACGCGTTCTGCCGGCGGCAGCGCATCGAGCAGGATCAGCAGGGCCAAGCCGATCGAATCGGCGAGCATCGCTTCTTCCTCAGGCCGTTCGCCGGGAGCGATTGCGGCGATGTCGCGACGCGGATCATCCGGCATCAATTGCTCGCGCCGGCCGACGCGACGTTTCAGCGCGTCGAGGCAGACGCGCGCAACAACGGTCGTGAGCCAGCCGTCGAGATTCGCAACGCGCGTAACGTCCGCGCGGCTTATGCGCAGCCAGCTTTCCTGCAGCGCGTCGTCGGATTCTACGGCCGATCCCAGCATTCGCAGCGCGATCCGCCGCAAGCGCGGCCGAGCCGCCTCAAAGCGCTCCGCGAGCCGCTCCACGTCCTTCATGAATCGCCTCCCTTGGGGCACCCGTCACGTTTCACCGCGCTCGATCCGTCATAGAGTTGGAAGGAGTATACAATCTTGAAGGACGTCTCCCTTATCGTCTATACCGTTGCCGACCTGGAAAAAGCCAAGCGATTCTTTTGCGAGCTCATCGGTGCCGACCCCTATGTCGATGGACCCGGGTACGTCGGATACAAGAGCGGAGACATGGAAATCGGACTCGTTCCGAACGGAGGCAAACGCGAACCGGGTGCGCTCGCCTACTGGACGGAGAGCGACATCGCGGCAAGCGTAAAAGCGCTCGTGGAGGCGGGCGGCACGGTCGTGCAAGAGATCACGGACGTCGGCTACGGAATGCTGGTCGCCAGCGTGAAGGATCCCAACGGCACGATCGTGGGATTACGACAGCCGCCCAAGGGTTAGCCGACCGTTCGAAGCGCTCATCCGCGAGGCCGTCGCGTTAAACGAGTCCTCAGCCCGCTAGCCCGCTCCCGCGACGCGCTACCCCCGGGCCCGGCGATCGTTCCAGCGTTCGAGTTCGCGCGCGTAGAGCGTCGCACTTCGTTGCTGCAATTTCAGATACGTCTCCGGCGAGATGCGCATCGTCCGCCGCGGTGATGGAACGTTCATTTTGGAGCCCCTCCTCCGAGCGTGGAGAGATGTACATCGTTCGCGCCCAGGATCGATCCATCGACTCGCTGCAGTTCGACGACGGCTTTATTGAGGGCGGTCTGCGCCGCGAGTTCGCGACCTTGTGCTTGCACGAGTTCGATTTGCCGCTGCAACACAAGGAACGTCGTGGACGCTCCGTTTCGGAATTTGCGTTGCTCGCTCGCGTAGACTTCGGCCGCGGTCGTGCGCGCTTGGGTTGCGGCATTCAAACGCGCGACCGCCGTTTGATACGCTTGGTATGCGTTGCGGACCTCGAAGACGACCCGCTGCTGGATGCCGCGGCCTTGCAGTTGCGCTTGGAGTTCTTGTTCGCGCGCAGCCGCCAGATTCGCGCGGGCCGTCGTATTGCCGATGGGGAGATCGATCACAACGCCCACGGAGTACGTCGGGAATTTCCCGCTCCAGAGATTGCTATACGATTGCGCGGCGGATCCGACCATATACGGCGGGGGCGTCGCGGTTCCGAAGGTGCCACCGAGCGGCGAAAGCGCGTTACCGGCATAGCCGTTCGACTGATAGTTCATTTGCAGGTCTGCTTGCGGGAGAGCTTGATTCTTTGCATAGCGCAGATTGATGTCGGCTTGGCGCTGCGCGTCGGCGATCTGTCGAACTTCCGGGCGATTCTTGAGTGCTGAAGCCAGGAGCGCATCGAAGCTCGGGATCTGCGGCGTTTGCAGCACGGGCGACGTCGGCACGAGATTGGCCCGCCAGATCGGATTCGCCGGATCGTCGACGAGCAGCCCCTTGAGGGTGTTCTGCACGGTTGAGACCTGCTGGAGATCTTCGAATACCCGGTCTTGGTAGGTCGAAACTTGCGTCGACGACTCGACCGCGTCGATCGGAGCGGCTTGGCCTTGCTTGGCCAATCGTACGTTGCTCGCTTGTTGGGCGACAGCCTGATGAAGCGCCTGTTCGTCGATCGCAACCGTACGCCACGCTGCGACCAAACTCCAGTATTCGTTCTCGACGTTCGCGATGGTGGTCGAGGCGTCGGCGAGGGTCTGCGATTCCGATACGTCGGCATTGACCACCGATAGCAGGAGCGCTCGCTTCGCCGGATTGATCCCGGCGTTCTTGAGCAACGGCTGCGTCAGCGAGACGTTCAACGATGTCGGATAGTATGGATTGAACGCGTTGATATAGGTGTTGTCGTTCACTTTCGATTGCGAAAGGCTCACGCTATACTGTTGGCCGCTCGGCATCTGGCCTTTCAAACCGCCTTCGACCGTTTGCACGTTTTGCACGATCGGCTGAAAATCGTTTCCGCCGGCGAAAAACGCATTGGTCGCGGCCGAGGTGGAGTGCTTGACGGACGGTTCGAGCAAGAAGTGGACGTCGAAGGCGCCTTTGGCAGCCTGAATCTGGTAGGACGCGATCCGCGTGTTCGAGGCGGCAATCGAGAGATCCGGATTCTTGAGCAACGCCATTCCGATCGCATCGGAGAGCGTCAAACCGACGAACGGTTCTTGGGCCACGCCGACGATGTTCGCCGCGCTCGGTTGCGCTGCAGGGGGGCGATAGCCGCGAGCCACGCTCGGAATACGCGGGAACACGGCCGTCGGCTGCGGCGTCGGGACTGCCGCGCGCGCCGATAGCGGCGGGTGCGTGCCCTGCGCGGCCGCCGCACCGAACGGCATGCTCGCGGCCATAGTGGCAGCGGATGCGACGACCAGCGATACGATTCGAGTGTTCACAGTAACTCCTATTCAGCCGGAATGGAACCGCCCAATCGCGGCTTATTGAGTAGCAAGACGAGTGGAGCGAGAAGGATGGTGATGATCGCGGTAATGCGCGAGGTGTCGGCGTACGATTGCACCTGCGCTTGACCGGCGATCATGCCTTCGAGATTGGCGAGCGCGGAGGTCGAGTGAGCACCCCCGTTTGCCGCAAGATACGATGCCGTCGCGGGGCTGGCGAGATTGATCGAAGCAGCCAGTTCCGTTTGATGGACCGAGACGCCGCGTACCAGGAGCGTCACCAGCACCGCCGTAGCGATGCTGCCGCCGACTTGACGCGAAAGGTTGAAGAACGCCGAGGTTGCGGCTACGTCTTTATCCGGAACGCCGCCGATGACCGCGATCGAAAGCGGGACGAAGATCTGCGAGAGGCCTATACCGCTGATGACCAGCGATGCGATGAACGTGCCGAAGTCCGATTGCGGCGTCGTCACGTTCGCGAGCATCCAATTCGAGACCGCCAACAGCACGAAGCCGATGGCCGTGGAGATGCGTGGATCGATCACGCCCCGCCCCGCGAGTGCGGCGGTGATCGGCGTAAAAATCATCACCGCCGCCGCGCGTACGAGAATCGTCAGGCCGGAGAGCGTTGCCGTAAACCCCAGCGATCCTTGCAGATATTGCGGTAAGACCAAGATCGAGCCGTAGAGGCTCACGCCGAGCACTCCGCCCAGGATGCTGCCCGCCGCCACCTGTCGCAGACGCAGCACGCGCAGATCCACCACCGGGATTTTCGAGCGCAGGGTCCACACGACGAATCCGACCAGCGCGATGGCCGCGAGCGCGGTGAAGAGCCGGATGTTCGGATCGCTCAACCAATCGTAGGTCTGCCCTTGATCCAACACGTACTGCATCGAGCCCAAGCCCGCCGCCAGCAATCCCAAACCGATCCAATCGAGTCTCCGATACGTCGGCTTGAGCGGATTGCGCAGGTAGAACCAGACCAGTAACGCGGCCGCGATGCCAACCGGAATATTGATGTAAAACGCCCACCGCCAGGTGAGATTATCCGTAATCCATCCGCCTAGAACCGGCCCCAACGCCGGCCCGACGATAACGCCCATCGCGAAGATGCCCTGCGCCTTACCTTGTTCCTTGATGGTGTAGGTGTCGCGCAAGATCGCCTGAGCCGTCGAAATCAGCCCGCCGCCGCCGAGTCCTTGCACGATGCGCCAAAACACCAACTGCTCGAACGTTCCGGAGAGTCCGCACATGAGCGAGGCGATGGTAAAGATGACGATCGATGCGAAGAAATACTGCCGCCGGCCAAAACGCGCCGCCAGCCATGGCGTGAGCGGAATAACGATAACGTTGGCGATGATGTACCCGGTTACCACCCAAGCGCCCTGATCGACCGCGACCCCGTAATTGCCTTGAATGTTCGGCAAGGCGACGTTGACGATCGTGGTATCGATAATCTCCAAGAGCGTCGCCGAGATCACGGCGAGGCTCACAATGATCCTGCGCCAGCCGAACTCGACCACGCTTCGTTGTTCCATCATTACGATATCCTGACGGTATCGCTACGAGCGAACTTTCACGTTGGCTTCGACGCTCATGCCGGGCCGCAACGGCATGCTCGCCTTCGGATCGTCGATCGAAATGCGCACGGGGATGCGTTGCGTAACCTTCACGAAGTTGCCGGTCGCATTCTGTGCGGGTACGAGCGCGTAGGTATTTTGCGAGGCCGGATTGATCGAAAGCACGTGGCCGTGGAACGTCGTTCCCTTATAAGCGTCGACCGTAATATCGGCAGGCTGTCCGACGCGCATGTCACCCATCTGCGTTTCTTTGAAATTCGCCGTGACGAAAATCTTATTCGCGGGGATCAGCGTCATCAAGGTCATGCCGGCGCTAACCGTCTGGCCGACGTCGGCACTCTTCTCGCCGACAAAACCGTCGATCGGAGAAACGATCCGCGTGTAGCCGAGATTGCGCTTGGCAATATCGAGTTGCGCCTTCGCGGCTTCGACCTGGCTCGGGTCGGAGGCTTGGAGCAGCTTACCCTGCGCGCTCGTGGCTCCGCCTTGTGCCGCGCCGACTTGCGCGACGGTTGCGCCGACGCGCTGCTGTGCGGCATTGAGATTTGCCTGCGCGACGCTGATGTTGTCGCGGGCGCTCCGTAATTGCGCTGCCGCGGCTGCCTCTTGCGAGGTCGCCGTATCGAGTTGCGCCCTGGCCATATCGCCGGTTGCCACCAACGATTTGGTGCGATTGTAATTTGCGAGGGCTTGCGCGTAGGCGGCCTGCGCTGCGGGCAACTGGGCCTGCGAAGCACGGAGTTGCGCCTCGGCCTGCGCGACGCCGGCTTGCGCCACGGGGACCTGCGCTTGGGCGCTCGCGACGTTGCCTTGCGCTTGGGCGACACCACCCTGGCCCTGCGTCGTGTTCGTGCGCTGATTGGCCGTCGCAAGATCGTAGTTCGCTTGGGCCTGCTCGAGCTGGGCCTGCTCGATCTGATTGTCGAGAACGATCAGAACTTGCCCCTTCTTGACGCTATCGTTGGTATCGACGTTGATCGCGTCGATCTTCTCGTTAATTTTGCTGGTAACGGCGTACGCATCGCTATCCACGCGAGCGTCGTCGGTGCCCTCGTGCAAGCGCGCGTACATGAACCATTTGACGCCCCATATGATGAGCAGGATGCCCAGGATGCCCCCGACGATCCCGAAGATGACGCGTTTGCGCGGTCCGGTGCGCTCCGTGGAATCGCTGGAAGTCACACCCCTGCCGTTGGCTTGCGTGGGCGAACTGGTATGCTCTTGATTTGCCTCGCGCGTGTCCATGTGCGTTTACTTGCTCCTTACGCCGTTGAGAAATACATCGATGAAATACTTGATGGCTCGATCCGGATCGGCATACAACGCCATCTCCGGAAATTTTTTCCGCGACATCACGTGCGCGAAGATCATTCCCATATAAAGTAGCGCCAATTCGCCGGGGTTGCCGACCAGATCGCCGGATGCGACGCGGCCCTGCATATACTCGTTTAACAGCGTGTGAATCGCTTCTTGCGGCCGCCACGTCGCTTTGGAAAAGATGCTCTGTTCGTAATCGTCCTCAACCAGCGACCAGCGGATCATATCGCGCAGCCGGGTCATGCGTTCTAGCATGAGGCTGCCGATGGCAAAGAGATCGCCCTCGAGATCGCCGGGAAGCTGCGAGAGCACGCCGCGCAGTTCGAGCGCGCCACAGTAGTGTTGGGCGGTAGCGACGATCAACGCTTCCTTGTTCCCGAAATGCCGGAAGAGCGTGGCTTCGTTCACGCCCGCCGTCTCGGCGATTTCGCGCGTGGTCGCGCCTCGTTTACCCTTGCGCGCCATAACCTCGCGCGCCGCGGCGAGAATCCGCTCGCGCGTCTCCTCCGGTGCGGTCTTGCCCGAATCGATGCCGTGTTCGTCGATCATGGCTGCGCGAACACCGCGCCGCTGACCGCGATATTGGTGCGGTACGTGGCGAAATACGAGTCGGCTACGGCACGAACGTGCGGGATGTCGATCGTTGCGTGTTGTGCCGAGATCACATCGTAACCGCCTTCCTTACGATAGGCTTGCGACATGGCGATGACGCCGCCGCTGGTGTAGTGCCACTCCATACGCACCAGTTCGTAATTCGAGGGATCGATGAATGCGGTGGTGTGATCGAGAATCGAGCTGTGAATTTTCTTGGTCATCGTCAGCACCAGCATGGGCCGTCCGCCGAGCACGGTCGTGCCCGAGTAGGTGACGTATTGATCCTTCTGCCAAGCCGCCGGATCGCCGACGTCGTTGAACAGCTTGGAGAAGCCCTTCGCATAGCTCGGGACGCGGTCGAAAACGACTTCGTAATTATCCGGGCGTTTGAAATAGGACGTTCCGTCGAGCTTGGGAGCCAAGAACGGGAAATTCTGCATGCGAATGTCCACGTGCACGCGCGCCCGGTACGACTCCAACGATGGGTTGAGCGAGAGCATCCGTTCGATGATCGTCGTCGCGGTTAGGGGTTCCGGCGTTCCGGCACGTACCGATACGCTCGCCAGCGTTAGGCTTGCGAAGACAACAGCCGCAAAGAAGCCGCGCATCATGCTACCGCCTCCTTCGTCGTCATGGGAAAGAGGCGGTCGAGCGCCATCACGCCGAGCGTTCGGCGGATTTCCGGTTTGGTAGCATGGAGCGCGAGCTCGATGCCCAGGGTGCGAGCGCGGCGCAAGAGCACGATCAGCCCGCGCACGCCTTCACTATCGAGGGTGTCGAGTACGTCGAGATCGAGTACGGCCTGGGGCAGCCCATCCTCGAAGGATGCGACGATGGCGGCCTCCATCTCGGGAAGCGCTTGCGGGTGGTAGGCGATGGGGCGAAGTTCCATTGGCCTCATGGTATGAAATAGCATCATTTTTATATGCAAGTAGGTACTTGCACGCAGAGCATACCACACCCTTTTTGTGCGTGCAAGTACCCACTTGCAGCCAGGGATAGCACCGGGGATGCGGGTAAACCGAGCCTCGTGCCGATGCCGACGATGCTCCCTTCCGCAGAGATGCTCCGCTCCTGGGCGGCGGCCTCGCAGCTCGACGACCTCGCGCTGGTCCTTCAAACCGGCGACGAGTCGCGGCGCATCGATGCCGAACGCCCGCTCTATCCGGCCAGCATGATCAAGCTCCCGCTGGCGGCGGCCATCTTGTGCGAGGTGGAAGCCGGCCGCCTGCACCTGGACCAGCGCATCCAAATCCGGCCGGGGAACATGACGGCGAACGATGCGCCCTCTCCCCTGGATCCCGGCTATTTCGCGACCTTGGACGAGCTGATTCACCGGGCCATTGCCTACTCGGACAACGTCGCCACGAACACCCTCTTCGACGTAGTCGGGCGCGACCGGGCCACCAGCATCGCTCGAGAGCGACTACGCCTCCCCCACACGTCGTTCCGGCGCAAGCTCTCGGGAAGCGACCCGCTCATCCACGATCCACTCTGGAACGGCGTCGATCTCAATACGCACCCTGCGGCCGATGCTGCGCGCCTGCTGAGCGCGATCTCACGCGCCGAGGTTCCCGGCTCGGCCCGGCTCCGCAGCGCCCTAGGCGCCCAAATATGGAACGACAAGCTCAGCGCCGGCCTGTCGGCGGGCGATCGCTTCGAGCACAAGACCGGCGAGACCGACTCGGTCTGTCACGACGGCGGGATTCTCACCACGGCTTCCGGCCTGGAAGTGGTCGTCGTCCTCTATACGGGCGCGCCGAGCACGGACGAGCAGAGCGCTCGGCTCGCCGCGTTCATGCGTCGCCTGCGCCCGGCGCTCGCGCCGTAGCGGCCTAGTTATTGCCGTCCGGGCTCTGCTCGGGTGCGCTTCCGTTCATGCCGTTCATGCCGTTCATGCCGTTCGATTGGTTCTTCGCGCGGCGCTTGCGCTGATGCATCGAGCCGGCCGCGTGATAACCCTGCGCCTGGGCCTGGGCCGGGCAGAGGTACTTGCCGTTCTTCGTGCGGCCGTAGTACGGATCGCCCGGCTCGTGGTACGCCTTGCTCCGGAGATTGACCCAGACCGGCTTAACCGCTCCGCAACCGAGCGTCGCGGGTACGGGCATTGCGGCGCTCTGGG
>Ga0307372_10003447_pt1 | contig 25232 bp, 20 predicted proteins | sample OX1MG_FD_202533 | JGI IMG/M metagenome (GOLD analysis project Ga0307372, IMG submission 202533) | Soil microbial communities from Risofladan, Vaasa, Finland - OX-1 | ecosystem: Environmental > Terrestrial > Soil > Coastal area > Acid sulfate soil | place: Finland: Risofladan, Vaasa | collected...
CGCGATCCGGTCGATCGGCTGTACTCGTTTTACCGCCTGATGCGGCACAATGGATGGACGCGGGTGACGATGGAGGAGCTGGCGGAGAGCGTTACGCCGGCGACCGAGGGCAGCCGCTACGCGCACTATCTTGGCCGCTGGCGCGAACGGTTCGGCGCCGGGCGCGTGCTGGTGGCGCTTTACGACGATCTCGAACACGCGCCGCAACAGTTTTTGGATACGATCTGCGGCTTCATCGGAATCGCGCCGATCGCACTCGAGGGCTCGCCGCTGCTGGGCAAGCGAGTCAACAGCGTGACCCGCGGCCCGCGCAGCGCGCTGCTCGCCGAACGGGCCTGGCGGCTGCGGCGATGGCTGGAGACGCGCAAGGCCGGAGGGGCCGCGATCGCGATGCTGCGCAAGGCCGGCGTGTGGCGCTACAGCTTTCGCGGCGGCGGCGAGTTCGGTCCGCTCGACCCGGCGCTCGGGCGGCGGCTGCGCGAACGCTTCCGGCCCGAAGTGGAAGCGCTCGAGACGATGATCGGTCGCGATTTGTCGGCGTGGAAAAAGCCGGGCGAAGCGGACGGTTCGGGCATCGCCGAGATGTAGCGCCGAGGAAAGTTCCACGAGCGTGGATTTTCCGCCCGGATACTTTCAGACGTCGGGCAAAGACGCTAAAATTCGCCGCGTACGTGGCCTCCATTGGCGCTTGCGCAGGGTCCCAGCGGTCTCACGGAAGAGATCGGGCAGCGGGCGCGGTGGCCGGCCATGGCGGGGGAATTCGAGGGTTGACCGCAAACGATAAGTCGCGCGGCCAGGACCGCGGGCGGCTGCCGGGTTTCCTCCTGGTAGGCCCGCCGCGCACCGGTACCACCTGGTTGCATGGCGTGCTGTACCGTCGCGCCTGTCTGCCCGAGCGCACCAAGGAAACCCATTTCTTCGACATGTTCTATCACAAGGGGCTGGACTGGTATCGCGCCTACTTCAGTAGCTGCCCCGACGAAGCGACGGCGGGCGAGGTAACGCCGACCTATTTCAGCCTGCCCCAGGTGCGCGAACGAGTCGCGCGCGATCTGCCGGGATGCAAAATCGTCTGCACGCTGCGCGACCCGGTCGCGCGAGCCTGGTCGTGGTACCGCGTTCTGCATCGCGAGGGACGGATTCGCACGGATTTCGAAGACGAGATCTTAAACGGCATCGAACCCCAACTGCGCGAGGCCAACCGCTACGCGTTCCATCTGCGCGCGTGGCGCGAGCGCTTCGGCGCCGCCAACGTGGGGGTGTTTTTTTACGACGACCTGGTAGCGGACCCGCAGCGCTATGCCGACTCGTTGCTCGGCTTCCTTGGCCTGCCGCGCGTCATCATCACGCCCGAGGTGGCCGCCCATCTGATGCGCAACGAAGCCAATTCGGATTGCCGAATCCCGGCGTTGGCCTATAGCGCGTGGCGCCTGCGGATTCGGCTAAAGTCGATGCGCGCCGAAGGTGTCGTGGAACGGCTGGGACGGCTGGGACTGTGGCGCTTTTGCTTCGGCGGCGGCCCAACGTTCGCCGCGCTGGCTCCGCAAACCGAAGCGCGGCTCAGAAACTTCTTCACGCCCGAGGTCGAGGCGCTGGAGGAATTGCTGGGCCGCGATCTGTCGGCCTGGAAACTGCCGTCGCCGGTGCTCGATGAGCGGATCGCGGTGCAAGGTTGAGCGCGATGGCGAGCATGCTGGAAGAACAAACCGGACGCCTGCCGGACTTCATCGCGATAGGCCCGGCGCGGACCGGCACGACCTGGCTTCACGGCGCGCTGTTCCATCGCGCCTCCCTGCCGAAGGGTACCAAGGAAACGCATTACTTCGACTGGTTCTACGACAAGGGCCTCGACTGGTACCGAGCCTATTTCGCCGATTGTCCGGCAGACCGGCCGGTGGGTGAGATCGCTCCGACATACTTCCACAAACCCGAGGCTCGCGAGCGAATAGCGCGCACGATGCCAAATTGCCGAATAATCTGTACGCTACGCGACCCGGTAGAGCGCGCCTATTCGGCTTACCGGGTGTTTGTGCGCGAAGGCGAAACGCGGCTTGGCTTCGAGGAGGAACTGACGCGGCCTGGCTCGCGAATCCTCGAGAGCAGTCGCTACGCGTTTCATCTCAGTGGATGGCGGGAACGGTTTGGTGCGGCCAACGTCGGCGTGTTCTTTTACGATGACCTGGAGGCGGACGATCAAGCCTACGTCGATTCGATATCCGACTTCCTTGGCGTCCCGCGGCTCGATCTCGCCGAAGTCCGGCAATTCCTCGTCCGCAACGCGGTACGCCGCGCGCCACGCAGTCTGCGCGTCGCCGATTGGGCGCATCGATTCAGAGTTTGGCTCTGGTCTCGGCGCGCCGACCCGGTCGTGCGTGCGCTCGACAGATGGGGCGTGTGGCGGCTGATCCAGGAGAGCCAAAAGGACTTCGCGCCACTTGAGCCGGAATTCGAAGCTCGCCTCCGAAGACTGTTCCTACCTGAGGTCGAGGCTTTGGAGAAATTGCTGGATCGTGACCTTTCGGCCTGGAAGGTGCCGTCGCCCAGGCGCGGTGAGGATCGTGGCGTGGCTTCGCTGTGAAGTATCATCCCTTTAATCAAAGCCGACGCGCGTTATTGGTCGCAGTCGCATGAAAATGATAGTTATTGGCGTATGAGCCGAGTCGCGGTCATTATCCCGGTGCGCAATGGCGTCGCCACCATCCGGCGAACCATCGACAGCGCGCTTGGGCAGGAGAACGAACATCCCGACGTGATCGTCGTTGACGACGGCTCGACCGATGCGACGCCGCGTATTCTGGGCTCTTACGGCGACCGGATAAAGGTTCTGCGCCAGCGTAATCGTGGCCCTTCCGCGGCCCGCAACGCCGGCACCGCGGCCGCCGATCCGAACACAGAATACTTTACCTTCCTCGACGCCGACGACGTGTTGCTGCCGGCGATGCTCAAAACCCTGACGACCGAACTGGACACGGCCGCCTCAGTCGGGCTGGCGTTTTGCGACGTAGTCCCGGTGGACGACTACGACCACGAACTCGACATCAAGTTTATCGACGAGTACACGGCGCACGCGCCCACGATGGACGAACTGTTGACGCGATGGTGGCCGATCCTGACCAGCGCGGCGGTCATGCGCCGCAGCGCCTTCGAGCACGCGAAGGGTTTCGACGAGAGCTTCACCAGGCCCGGCTTCGAGGATCCGTACATGTGGCTGAAGATGCGCGAGCAGGGCGATTTTGCCTATGTGCCGCAGCGTCTGGTGAGATACCGCACCACTCCGCCGAGCGAGCGGATGATGAAGTACGCCAAGGGCTACCGGGTTTTCGGGCGGCTGGTAACTGAACGCTACGGCGAGGCCGGCCAGCGGCTCGTGCGCGAATCCAGCAACGCCTTCGTCTCGGCCTGGGGTTACGCGGGCCTGGTTGCCTTGCGTGACGGCGATAAGCTGGGCGCGCGCCGCGCGTTCGCCTGTGCAATGCGCTACGGTCCGTTTCAGGTCCGCGCCGTTTCGCGCTGGCTGCGCACGTTCCTGCCGATGACGATGGTGCGCGCGCTCAGCGGACGTATCGTCCGCGGCGACCGTACAAAGCCGGAACTTGAGAATTATTTCCGCTAGACTGATATTCCCGGTTTCGGATCGGGCCACTATATATCAGAGTGACGGCAGACCGTGCGCGCTCGAAGAGGGCGGCGCGGGGCCAGCCGCGAAGTCGCGCCAACAGCGGCGCGCAAGGAGCCGATGAGTAACAAATTCTGGCGCGGGATCAACGAGAATCTGTTCTGGTGGCGCTCGGGAGAGGACCAGGAGGAGAAAGGCCGGTACCTGGCGCTTTACAAGCGCCTGCTCGGCTACGCGCGTCCCTATCTCTTTCCCGACCTTACCCTGGCCGTGTTGGCAATGCTGGTGCTCAGCTCCGCCAACGGCGCCATTCCTTATCTGATCAAGGAGACCATCAACTCGCTCTCGGCGCTCAAGGCCACCGACCCGCACACCGTGCGGCGGCTGCACCTGCTGAGTCTCGCAATTCTGGCCGTGTTCATAATGCGCGCGCTCACCGATTTCCTGGCCAGCTTTCTAACCGACTACATCGGAATGAAGACGGCGATGGATCTGCGGGGCGAGTTCAACGATCGTCTGCAACGGCTGCCGCTCTCGTTTTTCAACTGGACCCCCACCGGAAACCTGCTCACCCGCTCGCTCTCCGACGTTTCGCAGGCCTCTTCGATCATAACCAACAGCCTGTTCTCGCTGATTGGAGACACCCTTACGCTAATCGCACTGATCGGCGGACTGTTCTGGATGGACTGGAGGTTCGCGCTGCTCGCGTTCGTGGTATTTCCGGTCGCGATCCTCCCGATCATCGGAGTCGCCCGACGGGTGCGCAAGATGTCCAAGAACGCGCAGCGCAAACTGAGCGACCTGTCGGTGTTGATGCAGGAGGCGGTGCAGGGCTGCCGCGTGGTCAAGACCTTCGGCATGGAGGAGTACGAGTCCGAGCGCTTCCGCACGATGCTCAACAAACAGCTTCGCATCATGCGGCGGGTGCTGCGCGCCGGCGCCTTCAGCAGTCCGTTCATCGAAGTCCTGGGCGCATGCGGAGTGGTGCTGGTTCTGTGGTACGGGACCTCCGCGGTGCTGGCGGGAACCCGTTCGCCCGGAACCTTTGCGGCGTTTATCGGCGCGATGCTGATCATCTACCGGCCGTTCAAAAGGATCGCGGGCACCAACAACTCGATCCAGCAGGGACTGGTGTCGGCCGAGCGCGTGTTCGCGATAATCGACCATCCGCCCGAAATCTACGACACCCCGGGCGCGATCGAGCTCAAGCACGGCCCGCACAGCATCGAGTTCCGCGGGGTCAGCTTCCGTTACGACCCCGCGAGCCCGTGGGTGCTGCGCAACATCGACATGAAGATTGGAGCGGGCCAAACCGTGGCGCTGGTGGGAATGAGCGGCGGCGGCAAGTCCACGCTTTCGGACCTGATTCCGCGCTTTTACGATCCGGAACAGGGCGTGCTGCTGTTCGACGGCGTCGACGCCAAGCGCTATTCGCTCACCTCATTGCGCGCCGAGATCGGGCTGGTCTCGCAGCACACTTTTCTGTTCAACGACACGATACGCGCCAACATCGGCTACGGCAGCGGGACCAAGAATTTCGATGAGATCGTAGCGGCCGCCAAGGCGGCCAACGCCCACGACTTTATCACCCGCCTGCCCAGCGGCTACGACACCCTGGTGGGCGAACTCGGGGTGCGGCTGTCGGGCGGCGAACGTCAACGGCTTGCGATCGCGCGAGCGCTGCTCAAGAATGCGCCGATCCTGATCCTCGACGAACCAACCTCGAACCTCGACTCCGAGGGCGAGCGCGTGGTGCAGGACGCGATCGAGCGGCTGATGACGAACCGCACCACCCTGATGATCGCTCATCGGCTTTCCACCGTGCGCCGCGCCGACCGCATCTTTGTGATCGTCAACGGCGAAATCGTCGAGGAGGGCACGCACGACGAACTGCTCGCGCTCGACGGCGCGTATCGCAAGCTCTGCGACCTGCAGTTCTACATGCCTGAAGACGACGAAGAAGTGCCCGCGCGCGGCGCGGCGAACGGCTAGAGGGCGTCCGGATTCGCCCGGCGGGAGAATGGCGGCGCCACTGGTCTCGGCGATAATCGCCGTTTATAACGGCGAGCGCTGCGTCGCACGCGCGATCGACAGCGTGCTCGCGCAGCAATTCGAGACCTTCGAGCTGATCGTCGTCGACGACGCCTCGCGCGATGCCACGCCCCGCGTGCTGGCCGGCTACGGCGACCGCATCAGGGTCATCCGCAGGAAAAAAAATCGCGGCCTCGCCGCGGCGCGCAACTACGCTGTCGACCACGCCCAAGGCCACTTCGTGGCCTTCCTCGATGCCGACGACGTGTGGCTGCCGGGACGCCTGACCAAAACGGTGGAGGCGCTGGAAACCCATCCGACCACAACCCTGGCGTTTTCCGACGTGGTTCCGGTCGGCGATGACGGCGTCGCGCTGGCCCCCACCTATCTGCATCCCGGGATGGCGCGGCCGCCGCTGCTGGAGGACTTGATGGAGGAGGGATGGTGGCCGATCCTGCCCAGCACGGTGACCATGCGGCGCTGGGTCTTCGACCGGGTCGGCGGCTTCGCCGAGGAATACAAGGGCGCGGCCGGCTTCGAGGACACGGAGATCTGGTTTCTGTTGCGCGAGCTGGGTGATTTCGCTTTCGTGCCCGAGCCCCTGGCGCTCTACCGGCTCACCCCGATGGTCGAGCGGATGCGCAAGTACGCGCCCGGCTTCGGGCTGTTTGCCGAGCGCATGCGCAAGCGCTATGGCGAACCGGGCGAGCGGCTCGCGCGGCGCTGCGCGGCGCTCTACCACTGGCTGCTGACGGTAAAGGGCCTGCGCTGCCTGGAAGGGGGCGAGATGGGCGAGGCGCGGCGCGCGCTGTTCTGCGCGCTGCGCTACCAGCCCGGCCTGGCGCGGCCGGGCCTGCGCCATCAGGTTCGCGCGATTTTTGAAAATGGACCGGCCCCGGCTTCCAACGGCAACGCTCCGGCCGTCGACCGCCACGACGTGCTCAGAGCATGGTACGCGCTGCTGCCACATCGAGCGGCGCTTGAAGCGATGCGCCGCAGGGGACTGCTCGAGATCCCGCCCGCGCCATCCAGCCATGCCGGCTTCGCCCAAGAACTACTCGCCGGCGGCGCGCCGCTCGCGCTCTATTAACTTCCCGGCATGAATCAACGTAACTGCCTAATACTGGGCTCGGGCCGCAGCGGCACCAGCATGGCAGGCGGAATGCTCGCTCGTGCCGGCTACTTCATGGGCGAAGAGTTGTGGCCGGCCGACATCGGCAATCCCAAGGGCTACTTCGAGGACCGCGAGGTCAACAAGATCAACGACGAGCTGATTGCGCCGGTGGCCCCGAAGACGCCGCCGCGCGGGTTGCGCAAGCTGCTGCTCGGCGACATCCCGATACTGGGCCACTATCAGCACTGGGTCGCGGTATTGCGCCCTGAAGTGTCGATCGCGTGCCCGCCCGCGATGAGCCCGCGGATTGCCGCGGTCACCGCGCGCCAACCCTTCTGCTTCAAGGATCCCAGGTTCTCTTATACCCTGTCGGCGTGGCGGCCCTATATCGGCGACGCCCTCCTGCTCTGCGTTTTCCGCGACCCCAGCGTCACGGCGTCGAGCATGGTTCGCGAATGCAAGCGCACGGATCACATGAAAGGTACGAAGGTCGATGAGCGCTGGGCGCTCAAGGTGTGGGAGGCGATGTATCGCTACATCCTGGAGGTGCATTACCCGCAGGGCGGCGATTGGATGTTCGTCCACTACGACCAGTTGCTCGACCATTCGGCGGACGGGGAACTGGGGCGCAGACTGGGGGTCAAGATCGATCGGGAATTCGCGGCGGCCGAGCTCAACCGCTCGCGGCGCGGCGCCGCGGCGCCGCGCCGCCTGGCCCGGCTCTACGAGCGGCTGTGCGCGCTCGCCGGCTACGACAGCGGCCGCCGTGCCGCGCGCCCCGCATAAACGGACCGCGATCCGTTTTCAGTGCGTTTTCTCCAGCACCACCAGCATCCGCATGCCGGTGAGCCGGCGCGAAAACGGCCGGGTTACCCAGTCTTCGGCTTTCAGCAGCGCGGGCAGTCCGCGGCCGGGCAAAAAGCTGTGCGCGCTGAATCCCCCGGTCAGCGGATAGAGCAGGAAGCCGAATTTTCGGGCCTCCACCAGTTTGCACGGGCCCAGCTCGCCCAGCGTCCGCGCGCGCTGCTTCCAGAACAGGATCTCGGGAATGGCCTGATTCGAAAACGCGTGACCCGGATCGAAATCCAGCGGACGGCCGTCGAGATCGAACAGTGGCCACGAAAGGTCGAAGGCTTCGTGGTGAAAGTAGTGAAACACGAATCTTGACCAAAGCGACATCGCCGGCTCACACAGCACCAGACGGCCACCCGGTTTCAGCGCCGCGAGCGCCTGCCTGAGAAATCTCAGCGGACGCTGCAGATGATGGATCACGTCGAAGGCGACGATGTTTCCGACCTGGTCCTTTCCAAGCGGCAAGGCCATCGCGTCGGCGACCACGTCCGCTCCGGTGCCGATCAGGACGTCGGTGGCGATCAGTTCCGGATAGAACGCCTTGAAGTTGCCCGAACCGCATCCGACCTCGACGACGGGCCGATGCTTCGCCAGCGCCCCGACGCATTGCGCATACCAGTGAGCATAGAGCGCGCGCAGCGCGGGTTTGCGCCTCCATACTTCGCGCTGATACTCGATGGCGGTCGCGTAATTTCGGATCGGGGCCTCCATGGGGCTCGCATCGCGGTGGTCCGGCGGCAACGGCGATCTGGCGCTTTTCGGCATCGTTGAATTAAGGTCCCAAAACCTTCGCAACGCCTTGCGACTCGGGTCGGGCGCGCCGGCTCAGCGCGCGCGCACCTCGACCAGTTGGAGGCGTGCAAGCACGCGCGGGTAGCAGGCCTCCGCCGCCGCGATCTCCTGGTTTGAAATCACTCCCCGTCCGCTGAGGATCAGCACCGGCGCCGGGCCGCAGCGAGGGTCCATGGCGACCGCGTCGCGGCGGCGCGCGGGCGGCAAGTAGAAGCGCACCACGTTCAGGTTGACCGACGAGCAGACCGCGATCTGTCCGCCGGCCGCGCTCCGATCGGCCAGCGCGACCGCTTCGTGCCAGGCGCCGTCGCGCAGAACTTTTGTCCAATTGTGTATCAACGGCACCGAGAGATGGATGATCAAGACGGCGATCACGATGCGCACGGCGGTGCTGCGCACGCAACCGGCCCCGAAGCCGGCGAAGGCGAACATGCCGATAAAGGCGATCAGGACGTAGCGCGGAAATTCCATCGGCTGTATCAGGTAGGTCACCAGGTATACCGCCGCCACCGGCCCCAACATCCAGGCCGCGAGGAATCCCCAGGCCAGACGTCCCGAGCGCCATTGCCACCAGACCCCGAACACCATCAAGACGACCAGGATATGGAACAGCGCGGGCTTGCCGGCCACGTCGCGAAACACCGTATAAGGCCAGGAGGCCGGCTGCAGCTGGATCCAACTGACGGCCTTATGATGCAAGGCCGCGCGCGAGGAGGTGAACACGCCTGGCAGCAGGGGTCCGAGCAGCGCGATTCCAGCCATCACCGCAAATCCCGGGCGGAATATCGCGAACTTGGCGGCTCGTGCCGACCCCGCCCACCTGGCCAGCAACAGGCCGCCAAGCCACAGCGCTTCGGCGGCCAGCAGGAAACTTGCGGTGTAATTGATGGGGAGTATCATCGCGGTGAAAATCGCGATCCCCAGGTAGTCCATCCACGCGGCACGCCACGTCGCACGGCGCTGCGCGCGCACGAAGAAAATTATCTGCGCCAGCTCCGCCACGGTCAGCAGGGGAAATTCCCGCGCCGTGCGGTCCGACGCCACCAACGTGAGATTCAGCGCATAGATGAGCGCGGCAAACGCGCCGCCCACCTCGCCTGCTTCGGCGACCGCTTCGCCACCCAGCGCGCGGCAGATCTCCCGCACCGCGAGGAACAGCAACCCGATCGCGATCGTTCCGAGCGTGGCCGACATCGCGCGCATCGCGAACAGGCTGTCGCCGAATACCCGCACCCACTCGTGCAGCACGAGGTCGAAGAGCGGAAGCTTGCCGCCATACTCGAACCGCCAGAACGTCGCGACCACTCGATGCAGCGTCGGCTTCGCCGCCGCCACCCACGCAATGCCCTCGTCGCCGTTCATGTCCCAGCGGGCCAGGCGATGGAAGCGATAGAACCCGCCCAGGATGACCGCCAGCGCCAGCAGAATGAAGGCGAACAGCCGCGACGAGCGCCAGGCCCATAGTGCCGCGTCCCATGCCGTCTGGCGCGACAGCGGCGGCCCAGCGACGGTTCCGCGCTCCGCCGGGGTCAAGCGAGTTTGCTGATTCACGATGTCGGGTAGAGATAGCGGGGCGCGCCATCGAGGTCAACGCCGGTTGGCCCGAGTTCGCCAGTCGCGCCAGCGGCCTCGACGCTCACGGGCGCGCGAAGAATCGCCCTGCGCCATAGGTCACCGCCGCGGCGACGATACCGGTCGCCATGCTCTCCAGTCCGCTGCGCCACCACGGACGCGCCGTGATTATGGTCTTGGCCGCGCCGACCACGAACAGGGTCGCGACCGTCGCGAGCACCGAGACGATCAGGCCCTCGTTTGGCCGGAGAAAAAGGTAGCCGAGCACCGGCACCGTTGCGCCCGCGAAATAGGACAAGCCCACGGTCAAGGCCGAGCGCAGCGGCCGGTCGAACGATTCGACCGCCATCCCCAACTCCTCACGCATCATCACATCGCTCCAGCGCTCGGGATCGGCCGTGATATGGCGCACGATGAGGTCGAGCAACTCGCCGCCGAAGCCCTTGGCGCGGTAGATGGTGCGAATCTCCTCGCGCTCGCGCTCGGGCCATCGGCGAATCTCTTCGCGCTCGCGCGCGATCTCGCTGTGGTAGAACTCGATCTGCGAACGCGCCGAGATAAAAGCCGCCAGGCCCATCGAAACCGCACCGCCCAGCATCTCGGCCAGGCCGGCCATCACCACTATATTGCCCGAGGTAAACGCCCCGGCCACGCCGGACGTCACCGCGAACGAAGCGACCAAGCCGTCGTTGAGCCCCAGCATCAGGTCGCGCAGGCTGGCGCCGCCGGCCGCGTGGACCTGCTCGGTATGGTGATCGTACTCGCGTCTGCGAATCGAGAAGGCCATTGGTCCGCGATGCTTCGGTCGGCGTTTAAGTTGTCAGTGACCGTGCGGCGGCACCGCAAACCGGCCCGCGGCGCCCGGCTCCGCGCCAGGCGGGAGACTTACGGGCGGCCGGGACGCATCCGCCAGCGCCAGTCGCAGCGCGCGCGCTTGGTGGCGGCTCTCGCGCCCGTCGCGCAGTTGCCAGAACTGCTGAACGATCCGCCGCCGGTCACTGCGCTCCAGTTTGTCTGGGCCGAGATAGTCGTAAAGACAACGCAGCCGCGCGGGTCGATTCAGGAAGCGTCCGATACTACGGTCGAGATGCACCAGGTTGAGCAGCCTTCTATGCCAGGAGACCGAGCGCACCCGGCGGAAATCCTCGAGGTCGACGAAACTTATCCGGGGCGGCGCGTCGGCACGCTCCTGCACCATCAGGTTGGTCTCCTGCAGGTCAAGCGTATAGAGCCCCGCGTCATGCAGGCGGCGAACCTCGCGCACCACTGTGCTGAGCAGGGCGCGGCGGGGGCGGAAATGTACTCTACCCCCGTCCAGCACCGCACCACTCAGCACCTTCGCGTCGCTGAGCGCCTCGCACACAAGGTAGCACTCGCTCACCGCGCCCGCGTGGCACACCTCGACCGCGGCCAACGGCGTCGGACGGTTAAACCCCGCCCTCGAGAGCATCGCCGCCCCGTCGAGCCATCGCCGCACGCGCGAACCGCGCGCGGTGGCGATGAGTCCCCTCGCCCACGAACCGGTGCGCACGCGCTTGACGAAAACCCAGGCATCATCGGGTCCCTTGAGTAAGCCGGCGCGCGTGCGAGCTTCGTCCTTGAGCGCACGGAAGCCGCCGTCCGCCATGAGTACGTCGAGCCGTTCGGCCATCGCGGCCCATCGCGGGTCCGCGGCGAAAAGCACACGCTTGCGCATCGCGAAATAGCCTAGCTTATCCGGAGGTTTGGCGCATCGTGCCATTTTGAAATTACCGAGGAGTTTCAAACTGCGTCTCAAGAGCCGATAATGGAGGGCAATGGATTATTCATACGCCATGTATGGTTCACCGGTTACAAAACACTTACGCGGCGACTACGGCCGCGATGGTCGCGCAACGGTTAAATACCGTACAAGCTTCAGCCCGGGGCTGATGGGTGCGCTTGCGTTGGCCGGAGCTATGTGCGCGATCGCCCTGATGCCGGGGCGGGCGCGCGCCCAGGCGACCGCCTCCGCCGCGGTCATGGGAGGTGACCCGACCGCGATGGTCAAGGCGGTCGTCGACCAGGCCACCGCCGTGGTGCGCGACACCCAGACGCCGACCGCGGCGCGCGACAAACGGCTGCGCGAGATCGCGGCGGCCAACTTCGACTTTACCGATATGGCGCGCACCACGCTCGGCTACCATTGGCGCCAGCTCACGCCGCAGCAGCGGGCCGAATTCGTCCCCCTTTTCACCTCGTTCATGGAGAACGTCTACCTCAGCAAGCTGCAGGAATATAGCGTGCAGAAGATCCGCGAGACCGCCAACGCCTCCAATGTCAGCTTCACCGGGCAACAGTACAACGGCGCCGACTACGCCGAGGTCCATAGCACCGTGTTGCTCAAGGATAAGCCCCCGCCGATCAAGGTCGACTACCTGCTCAAGCGCGACGGCACGAGCTGGAAGATCTACGACCTCGACATCGACGCGATAAGCGTGATGGCCAACTATCGCCAGCAGTTCAACCGCGTGCTCAACAACGATGGCTACCAGGCGCTCGTGGGCATGCTGCGCAAGAAGGTGCAGGAGCTGGGCTCGACGCTCGACAAATAGAGGCGCCGCGCGCGGGAGATGCCCCGTGCCGCCCCGCCCGCGAGACGCTCAGCCGTTGAACTGCTTGCAGAGCTGGCGCCAGGCGTCTTCGTCGATGCCAGCCTTGTACGGCATGTAGAAGGCAACGCGGTCGAGCAAGCCGTCGTAGCGCGCCTTGACCTTGGCGGCGATATCGCTCCACTTGCCGCTCACCGAATAAGTCTCGAGCATCTCGTCGGTGATCTCTTTTGCCATCCCGGTCCAATCGCCCTTGGCGGCCTTTTCGTTGAGCCGCGGCGCAACGTCGCCCCATCCGTGCGTGTCGAGCACGACCTGGTAGGTTCGGGTGGAGGCATAAAAGGCGATTTGCTGGCGCACCGTCTCGCGCGCCTTTTCGATCTCCTCGTCATTGGCGCCCACCACCACGAAAGCGGTGGTGAAGACGGTGAAGTCGTTGCGCGAGCGGCCGGATTTCCTGAAGCCCTCCTCGAGATGCGGCATCACGAACTCGCGCAAGTACTTCGGCGAGTTGAACGGATGCGCATGCAGGCCATCGCACAGTTCGCCCGCCAGCCGGCAAATCCGCTCGTTCACGCCCGCGATGTAGACCGGGATCCTGTACTGATGCGGCCGCGGCGCGAAGAACGGCGTCATCAGCGAGAAGTTGTAATACTTGCCCTTGTACGACAGCTTCGAGCCGCCCTCGTTCCAGCATTTGAAAATCGCGGTCAGCGACTCCAGGTACTCGCGCAACTTTGGCACCGGCGGTTCCCATCGCATGCCGTAGCGCCGCTCGATATGGCCCTTGACCTGGGTGCCGAGGCCCAGCACAAAGCGCCCCTCGGACAGGCGCGCAAGGTCGTACGAGGTGTACGCGATCGCCATGGGGCTGCGCGGGAAAGCGATCGCGACCGCCGGACCCATCTTGATTCGCCGGGTATGCTCGGCGACGAGCGCCAGCGGCAGGAATCCGTCGTTGCCCGCCTCCATCGACCAGATGGCGTCGAAGCCGGCGTCCTCGGCGGCCTTGGCCGCCTTGGGAACCTCGTGCAGGTCGCGTGCGGAGAGCATCGTGTCGAGCTTCATCGGTTAAACCTCGGGGCGTCGCGCTTGCGGGAGCGCCAGGAATCGTAACAGAAGGCCGGCGCGGCGGGAAAGCGCGCCAACGCCGCGCGCCGCGCATCTTGCGCTTGGGTGGGCAAGGAGGCTCGGCTCAAGCTCTCGTGGACGCCCCTTTCATACCGCGTCCTTTACAGCAGCGCGAGCAAGCGGGCGGGATAATCGGTGATGATGGCGTCGACACCGAGCTCGAGCATCGCGCGCATCTCGGCCGCGTCGTTGACCGTCCACACGTGCACCTCGATGCCGCTCCGATGCGCCGCAGCGAGGCTCTGGGGCGTCACCAGCCGCCAGCCCTCGTACTCGGGTGGAATCTGCAGCGCGTCGCCGCGTGGCTGGTACGGCTCGGCGCCAGGCGCCAGCGCCGCCATGAAGGCAACGATCTCGCGATAAGGAAATCCGGTCGGAAGTCGCGGGGCAAGCGCGCGTATCTCGTCGATCGGAGCGTCCTCCTCGCCCGCCACCAGCACCCGCCGGCGCATCCCGGCCCGCTCGATCACCTCGAGCAGCGGCGCCGCGAGGCTCGGCTCGCTCTGCTTGATCTCGATGACGTAGCGGCGTTCGGGAAAAGCGGCAAAGACCTCGGCGAGCGCCGGCACTTCGATTCCGCGCCCGCGAAACGGGAACACCCTATCGTCGCCGGCGGCCGCCGTAGCCGTAGTGGCGGCGGTGGTAGTGGTAAAACTCCATCCGGCGTCAGCCTGTTTCAGCTCCGCCAGCGTCAGATCGCGAATTGCCGCGTCGAGGCCGCACGTCCGGCCGAGCTCCGGATCGTGGCTGACCACGACCACGCCGTCGCGCGTCATATGAACGTCGAGCTCGAAGTAAGGCGCACCGGCCTGGGCGGCGGCGCGAAAGGCGGGCAGCGTATTTTCGGGGTATTCGCCGCTGGCGCCGCGATGGGCGATTACGCGAGGCGTGGGAAGATCGAAAAAATCGCTATCCAGTGCCGAACGGGCCACAGCGAGCGCGGGGAATCAGTGCGTCAGTGCGGTGCGCCACGCACGCCAATGATGACGCGAATGCCGCGGCGCACCCACCTTGGCCGCCAGATGCGGGGCCGCCTGATCCGCCGCAGCTTGCGCGCCTGTGGAGGTCTCGGCGCCGACATGGAAATGGCCGCCCAGGTTGGGCAGCTTCGACAGCATCGCCAGATAGTTATCCTTGAATTGATCGAAGAGCGTGCGCATCCGCGGCGATACCTGATGGTTGACGCCAAGACTTGCGGTCAGTGGGTTGATGTAGTGGCCTTCACGCTCCAAGGCGAAGTGGAGATGCGGACCGGTAGACAGGCCACTGGTGCCGACTCGCCCGATGACCTCGCCCAGCGACACCTGTTCGCCATGCTCCAGCCCCGGCGTGATTTCCGAAAGGTGGCCATAGATGCTGACCATGCCATGCGAGTGATCCAACCGCACGCATCGCCCCAGCTCCCCACACCATCCGGCGTACTCGACCCGTCCATCCGCCACCGCCTGGACCGGGGTGCCGTACTTGGCAACCAAATCGACGCCGACATGCGGCCGGTACTCGTGTAGAATCGGATGATAACGATGGAAGGTGAAGCCCGAGGAAATGTAGCTGAACTTGAGCGGGAAGCGCAGGGTCCGCAGTTGGCCCAGCTCCCGACCGTTGGCGTCGAACAGGCGCGGCTGGCCGTGCTCGTCGCGAAACGCGAAGGCGCTCAGAATCCGGTTGTCCGACTCGATCTGGGCGGCTTCCACGCCGGTCACCAGCTGATAGCTGCCATCGCGAGCGACTTTTTCCTGATAGATGAGCTTGACCACCGCGCCCGACGGCAATTCGTCCAGCTGGTCATGATCGCTGAACGCGTTCTCCAGCGTGTAGACGACTGGCTCGGGCAGGTTGTTGACCTGAGCCGCTGTGCGGAAGCTGCGATTGATCTGGAACGCGACACTCACCCGCCGAACATCGTACTGAATAAGGTCGCGCGAAGTGCGGATGACGCCCGCGCCGAGGCCATGCTCGCGGATCGCGATATTCGTGTTAAGGTCATACCTCAGATCGCGCAAATCGCCGGTCTCGGGATCCTTGTAAAGGACTAGCGCGTGGCCTTCCTTCATTATCCCGGTGTTGGCGACATCCTGGAAATGCTTGGCCCAGTTCTGCGCCTCCGCCGGGTCCAGCCCGGCGTCTTCCAGATAGTGCAACACCGACGCTGAGCGGTCGAGCGTGAGCTCTATGATAATCGGATCGGGAGCCGGAGTGGCACTTTCGGCGAGCTCGGCGGGGCCGCTACCGGTGCGTCCCGCCTGCAGGTCCATCAGCGCTACGGTTGGCGTGGGAGGCTCGCCAGCCTGGAAAAACAGGTGAATTGACGCAAGCGTGGCCAAGGCGGCAACCACCAAAGCCGTCATCAAACGTGGAAATGCGCGTGCGAAGGTCCCCCGAACCATCGCGCTCAACTTAGGGGATTTGACTCCGATACGCAACACCTCGATAAGCTCTGTTTCAACAGTTTTTCTTATAGGAAAAATCCACCAATCCAAGGCGCGTTATGCCAATTGCGGGTATTGATTTCGGCCGAAAGAGGATCGGACTGGCCATCACTGACAGTCATGTAGTTTATCCGGTAGAAGTAATAGAACGTCGTTCATTATCAAACGACCTAGAGGCGATCCGCTCGCGTCTGGCCGAGCGCGCGGTCTCGCTTATCGTCGTCGGCCTGCCGCTGAACATGGATGGCACCGAGGGGCCGTCGGCACGCGCCGCGCGGGCTTTCGCGACGCGTTTAGGCTCGGCGACCGGCCTTGTGGTCGAGATGTTCGACGAGCGGTTGACCAGCTTCGAGGCCGAGGAGCGGCTGCGCGAAGCGTCGGCCTCGCGGACGACGAAAAAGGCGGTGGGCGACGCCGTGGCCGCAGTGGTAATTCTGGAGGGATGGCTGGAAGCCCGCCGGGCGCTGCCGAGTTCGCGATGAAACCGCTTGGTCGCCGGACGGAGGCTCGGTCAGGCCGGTGAAACCTGCTCGAAGCCTCGATATGCTCGATGTGATACGAATTCCTCCGAAGGTTCTGTGGTGAACCGATACCTCAAGGCCGCAGCCGTTGTGGCGGTTATTGGCACCGTGGCGGCCGCGGTGTGGATTGCCTACGTATGCTTCGTTCCGGTGGCGCGATTCACGGAGCCCAAGGTCGTGTCCGTCAATCCGGGAGATTCGCTGGGCGTGGCGGCGCGCCGGCTGGCATCCGCCGGCGTGGTCCGCAACGCGCGCGTGATGATGCTGTATGCCGAATTGGCCGGGGAGGGACGCAATCTCAAGCCCGGCGACTACGCCTTCAGCGGGGGCGAGCGCATCGCCGACGTGTTGCGCCATCTAATCAACGGCGACTTCATGGTGGTGACGGTGGCGATTCCCGAAGGCGCGACGCTGCGCCAGATAGCGGAGCGGCTGGAGGAATCGGGCCTCGTATGCCAAGGGCAATTCGAAGCCGCCGCGCGATGGGGCCGGTTGCCGGCGGCGCTGGGGCTGGAGCCGCTCGGCGCCGAGGGCTACCTGTTCCCCGCCACTTACCGCTTTTCACCACATGCGAGTACCGGACGGATATTGGCCGCGATGCTGAGGCGATTTTATAGCGCGCTGCCGCCACAAACCGAGGAGCGGCTGTTCGAGCTCAATTTGAGCGCGCACGAATTGGTGACGCTCGCCTCCATCATCGAGAAAGAGGCCGAGGTGCCCGGGGAACGTCCGACTATCGCGAGCGTGTTTTATAACCGTCTCAGGCTGGGGATGCCGCTTCAGTCCGATCCCACGGCTCAGTATAATCCACAAGGAGAAATTGAGCCTGCGGCGACGGCGGTGCATACTGCGTCTGCCTATAACACGTATTCGTTTACCGGACTCCCGCCGGGACCGATTGCAAATCCTGGAATGTCGTCGATAATGGCGGCGCTCTACCCGGCGCACACGGATTATCTGTATTTTGTGGCGCGCAATGACGGAACCCATATTTTCTCGCGCACGCTGCGCGAGCACGAACGCAACATCGAGGTCGTGCGCAAACTGAACGCGCGGAAGACCGCTCTGAAAGCACCAAGGCCCGCAACCAGCGCCGCGCCGCCGCCCGCGACCGCCGCTGTGAAGCGATGACGCCCGTTGTGATTAATCCCGTCGACCAGATCGCGGCCGCCCGCCGCCGCCTCAAACGGGTCGCCGCCTTGCGCGCGGGACTGACGTTCCTGGTTCCCGCGCTCAGCGCACTGTTGCTCGCGGCGACACTTGAAGCGATCGGCGCGGCGACGTGGGAGCGCGTGGGTTACGTGCTGGCGCCGGCGAGACTCGGCGGCTTGCGCCTGGCCCTGCTGACCGTGGGCGTAACGGCGCTCGCCGGATGCGCCTGGATGGCCTGGCGGGCCTGGCGCGCGGCTGACGATTTCATCGATGCCGCCGAGCGCGTCGATGAAGCGGTCGACGGCCATCAGGAGATCGTTACGCTCGCGAGCTTGGCCGATCCCGCCGAGTCTGCCGCGGAGCGCGCGCTGCGCACCCCGTTGTTCCCGCTGCTATGGCATCGCGCCGCCGGCTACCTCGAGCGCTTCGACCCCAACCGTGCCTTCGCCTTCGAGGTGCGCCGCCCGCTGGCACGTTCGCTGCCAATCGCGGCCGTGATGGTCGCGATACTCGCGGCCGCCGCGCTGGCGCTGGTGCGGCCACCCACGGCCGGGCAACTGCAGGCGCGCAAACTTCGCGTCGCCGCCCGGCAGCTTTCCAGCTCTCCCTCATCCGCCGACAAGGAACTTGCCTCCAAAATACTCGCCGCCGCCGCCGCGCTGGAAAATCCCGATCTTCCGCCCCGCGAAAAGCTCGAGCGGCTGGCCGAGGCGATGAGCGAGCTGCAAAAGCAGCCCCCGCAAGGATCGTCATTGCAGCAATCCGCAAAAAATACCTCGGGTAGCGGCAACGGCAAGGGCAATTCCGGAAAAGGCAGCGCGCCAGGCCAGGACAGCGGCAATGGCAAAGGTCAGGGTCAAGGCCAGCAGGGTCAAGGCGAGGGCCAAGGTAACAATCCCAACAGCCCCAAGGGCAAAGAGCAGATAGTCGAGTTGCGCAACGACCTCTCCAAGGCCCAGGCGCAAATCGAGGCCGCCTCGGGCTCCAAGAGCAACGCCCCCAAGCCGGGGCAGGGCGACAAGGGCAGCGCGCTCAAGCCCGGCACTAGTCCCAACAAAAAGGGTCCCTCGCAGCGGCCCGACGCGCTCGCCCAGGGCAATATTCCGCGGCCGGACACCTCGGCCAAGGGCCAGATGCCCTCGGGCGGAGCGCAGAGCGGCAAAAATGAAAAAGGCGGCCACGGCGACACCCATCTTGGAGAATTCCCGGTGGCCGAGAATTTCCAGCGCTTCTACAAACCGGGCGAAGGACCGGCAATCCGGATTCGCAACGCGCGCTATGTCCTGTTCCGCCTGCCGACCGAGGTGGTCTCGGCCAGCGGCGGCAAAATCGTCCCCGACACCAACCGGCCCACCGCGAGCGTGCCGTACGCCAACGTCCCGCTCAGGACCGAACGGCTTGACGCCACCCCGCAGGAACGTCAGCTTGTGCCGCCACGCTACCGCGACCTGATCCATTAGGCGGCGCGCGCGCGGCATGCATCAATTGGAACAAGGAGAAGGCATGGGAGCGGCCCCGCAAATTACGCCAACCGAACGCGTCGCCGAATTCCGGCGCACTTTCGCGCGCGCCGAAGCCGAGGTCGGCAAGGTGATCGTCGGCCATCAGGATGTCATCCGAAAAACCCTGACCGCATTGTTCGCGGGCGGCCACGTCTTGATCGAAGGCGTCCCCGGCCTCGGCAAGACCCTGATGTGCAAGGCCGCCAGCGACGCCCTGGGACTCAGCTTCAAGCGCATCCAGTTCACGCCCGACCTGATGCCCTCCGACATCATCGGCACCCAGGTCCTGACCGAGGCCGACGGCCGGCGCGAGTTCCATTTCAAGCCCGGCCCGATTTTCGCCCACGTCGTGCTCGGCGACGAGATCAACCGCGCCACGCCCAAGACCCAGTCCGCCGTGCTGGAGGCGATGGAGGAGCGACAGGTCACGGTCTTCGGCATCACCTATCCGCTCGAACCGCCGTTCATGGTGCTGGCGACGCAGAATCCGATCGAGCTCGAAGGCACCTATCCGCTGCCCGAGGCGCAGATGGACCGCTTTCTGTTCAAGGTCGTGATGGGTTCGCCCAAGCCGGAGGAACTGCGCGAAATCCTGAACCGCACCACCGGGGCCACGATGCACAGCGCGCAGCCAATCTTTCCGGTGACCAGCGCGCCCGTGGCGATCGAGCAGCTCAAGGTGCTGGTGCGCGAAGTGATGGTGGCCGAGCCGATCGAGCGCTACGTGATCGGCATAATCGGCGCCTGCACGCCCAACGGCCCCGGCGCAACGCCCGAGGTCTCGCAATACCTGCGTTTCGGGCCGAGCCCGCGCGGCGCCCAAGCGCTCATCTTGTGCGCCAAGGTCAACGCCCTGCTCGACGGCCGCGTCAGCGTCAGCTACGAAGACGTCACCGACGCGGTGGCGCCGGCGCTGCGCCATCGGCTGCTGCGCAACTTCCAAGCCGAGGCCGAGAACGTCACCACCGATTCGATCCTCGACCAGGCGACCAAGCGGCTCAAGAAGCCGCGCGCGTAATTATCGATGCTGGGATTGCCCGAGGAATTCACGCCGGACTTCCTGGCCCGGCTCGAACATCTGCGGATTAAGACACGGCGCGAGTTCGAGGGGCTCGGCCGGGGCACTCATCTGTCGCCCCGGCGCGGCTCGTCGCTGGAGTTCAGCGACTTCCGCCATTACGCGCTGGGCGATGACTTTCGCTTCATCGACTGGGGACTCTACGGCCGCACCGACAAGCTCTACATCAAGCTGTTCAAGGAGGAGGAAGACCTCCTCACCTACATCTTTCTCGACGCCAGCGCCTCGATGGGCCTGCCCGAGGCCGACCGCAAATTCGCGATGGCGGTGGCGACCGCGCTGGCCTTCGCCTACGTGGCTCTGGGGCAAGGCGACCGCGTGATGGTCCGCGTGATGGCCGGCGACGGCAAGGCCTCGACGCCCGGCTTCCTTTATGGCCGTCATCGGATCGTCGAGCTGGCCCAGCGCCTGGGCGCCATCCGGCCGGCCGGGCAGCTCGACCTCGCCACGGCACTCGCGCGCGAGCTGGTCTCGGTGCGCCGCGCCGGCAAGGTCTTCGTGATCTCGGACTACCTGATGATGATAAATTCGGTGACCCGCGGACTGGGTCTCTTCACCGCCGCCAACATGGACGTGACCGCGGTGCAGATTCTCGGCGGCAGCGAGATGGCGGGCGCCGGGCTGGCGGGCGACCTCGAGCTGGTCGACGCGGAAAGCGGCGAGCGCGTGATGGCGTCGATCGGCAACCGCGAGCGCGAGCAGTATCGTCAAACGCTGGCGCGCCTTTCGCGCGAAATCAGAACATTTTGCCTGCGCCGGGGTCTGCACTACACGCTCTACACCACCGACCTGAATTTCCACGACTTTTTCCTGCGCGCGTCCGCCGACTTCGGCCTAAGGCACTAGCAGTGTGATGGGATTCCTGAATCCAGGCGCGCTTTATTACCTGTTGGCGCTGATCCCGGCGCTCGCGCTGGCGTATCTCGTGCGCGAGCGTCCGCGCCGTGTCCTGGTCTCCAGCGTGCTCGCCTTTCGCGCGCTGCGCGCACCGCGCGGGCGGCGCTTGGGCGGATGGCCGCGGCCGGACTGGATGTTCTTCGTCGAGATGCTCATCATCGGGCTCGCGGTACTGGCGATTGCGCGACCCTACGTGACGCGCAAGGGCCATCCGATCGCCGTGGTGCTCGACGACTCGGCTGCGATGCAGGCCGCGGCGGCGCCCGGGCGCACCCGCTTCGACACCGCGCGCGCGGCGCTCAAGGATGCGCTTGGGCGGGAAGGCCCGGGCGAGGTGAGCCTCTACCTGACCGCCCCGCAGCCTCATCGTGCCGGCCCGCCGTTCGCGAGCGCCGCCGACGCGGCGGCCGCGCTCGCGCAATTGCATCCCGTCGACGCGCCGTCGGACCAGGCCGCGCTGGGCGCGCTGTTGAGCGAGCTTGCTTCCGACCTGCGCCTGCGCCGGGTGCTCTACGCCGGCGCGCGGCCGCTTGCGGCGCCTGTGCCTGCGCGGATCGAGGCGTTCGCGGCCGGCGATCCACTACCCAACTACGCGATCGGATCGTTCGTGCTGCGCCGCGAGTCGTTGGGCCAGGCCGCACTGCACGCCCGCTTGACGATCGCCAACTTCAGTCCCGTGGCGCAGACGCTCCATCTCGCGATCACCGGCGATGGCAAGCCCGTCGGACATGCCCAGGCGCATTTGGAGCCGGGCCAGATCGGCGCGATCGAGTTTCCCAACCTCGCACCGGCCGGGGTCTATCGCGCGGAGCTTACTCCGGCCGACGGCTTCGCCCTCGACAACACCGCCTGGGCCACTGCCGGCGCGGTCAAATCGATTTCGATATTGTTCGTGACTCCCACGCCCGCCGACGCCGCCGGCCTCGATGGGCTGTCGGGCATTTCGGTCCGCGTCGCGTCGCCCACCAGCTTCTCGCCCACGGACCTCGCCTCCGCGGACCTCGCGATCTTCGAGTACGCGGTACCCAAGCAAATGCCGTCGGTCAACACGCTGCTGGTGATGCCGCCGCCCGGCGATCCAATCTTCGGCTTCAACGTCCAGCCGGCCTCGAGCGTCGAGATCACCGGATGGCCGCCGACCGGCCCGCTCACCGACTCGGTGAATTTTCGCCTGCTCAATTTGCGCGGCGGCGAATACCTCGGCGAGCATCCCTGGCTCCAGGCGATCGTCACCGGCAGCGGCGGCGCGCTGATCCTCGCCGGCGAGCGCTCCGGCCATCGCATCGTCGCCCTGGGCTTCAACCCTTTCCCTTATCTCGGCCGGCAAAACCTTCCGATGTCGGTGCTGACCCTCAATTCGCTCAGCTACCTGGCCGGCTTCGGCGCCGAGACCGCCGGCTACCATACCGGCGATTCGTGGATCGTGCCGGCCGGGGTCGATGCGATCGTTGCGCCCGACGGGAAAAAGAGCGACGTCACGTCCGGGATGCTGTTCACCGGAGCCAATTTCCAGGGCCTCTACCAGTTCATCTCCACCAACGGGGCCAAATCGCTGCGCGCGGTTAACCTCGCCAACCTGCGAGTCTCCGATCTCGAAAACACGCCATCCATGAAGGTCGAAGCGAGCGGCTCGGGAAAGCTGGCCGAGGTCGCCCCGCGCCGCGCGCCGATCGCCGCCGACTTCATCTTGGCGATCGTCGCGCTGGTGATCCTCGAAGCGCTCATCGCCTATCGCCGCCGCCGCCCGGTAGTCACGGTCTGACCATGAATCCCGCGATGAACCCGGGCGCATTGCTGACCGGCGTCAAGCTGGCGAATCCGGACGCGCTCTGGCTGCTGATTGCGGTCGGCGTGATCCTCGCCTGGTCGCTGTTGAGCGTTGATACGCCGCGCAAGCTGTTTGCCCCACTGATGCGCGCGGTGGTGCTGGCGCTGTGCGTGTTGGCGCTCGCCGATCCGCAGACCGTCACGCGGAGCGAGGGCACTACGCGGCCGGCCGTGGTCGACGCCTCGGCCAGCATTACCGGGGCGATGCGCGCGTGGACGGCCAAGCTGCTGCGCGATGATCTGAAGTTGCGCGCCGGCGACCCGGCGGTCATTTTCGCCACCGATCCCGAGCCGACCACGGTTTCGGGCGCGCTCTCGAAGCTCGACGCGGCCTCCGGATGCGTCACTTGCGCGCCGGGCGCGACCGACCTCGAGACGGCGCTCGAGAAGGTCGCCGCCAATCCAGCCGCGCACGACGGCCCGGTAGTGCTGGTGACCGACGGATGGGAGAACCGCGGCGATGCGCAGCGGACGCTCGGCGCGATTCGTTCGGCCGGAGTGCGCCTGTACATCTTCACTCCGCCCGGCGCGCGCGGCATCCCCAACGTCGCGGTTACCGACCTCGCAATGCCGCCCGCCCTGGCCAAGTCGGAATCGTTCGCGCTCGGCGTCACCACCACCAATTACAATTCGACCCCGGTCGGCGGAACCGTCTCGATCTTCCAGAACGGCCGCCCGATCGACACTCGCACGGTCACCCTGCAAAGCGGCCAGCAACGCTTCGACTTCCCGGTCCATGCCGAGGCCTCCGGTCTGACCTCGTATACCGCCTCGTTCAAGCCCGCCAATCCGGCCCAGGACGCCTATCGCGAGGATGACTCGCTCACCGGATGGGTCGGGATCGGCGCGCAACGCAAGGTGCTTATCCTGACCGGCTCGGCGCGCGACGCGGAGTACCTCGAATCGGTCGTGCGCAGGATGGGCCTGCAACCGACCGTGGTCACGCCGAGCGGCTCCTGGAGCGGCAATCTGAAGGGCTACGACGCGGTAGTGCTCAACAACGTGCCGCGCGCGCGGCTCTCGCCCGCGGCCCAGGAGGCGCTGCTCAACTACGTCGAGGAGGGCGGCTCGCTCGCGATGGCGGGGGGTGACGAGAGCTTCGGCCTCGGCGGCTACCAGGACAGCCCCCTTGCGCGCGCGCTACCGGTCATCATGAAGCCGCCGCAGCATCGCCAGCGCACCCGCGCGCTGGTCTTGATAATCGACAAGTCGGGCTCGATGGGCCGCAATGACAAACTGGAGTACGCCAAGGCGGCCGCACGCACTGTCACCAAAACGATGGCCGACAGCGACCTGGTCGCGGTCATCGGCTTCGACTCGCAGCCGTTCGTGATGGTTCCGCTGACGCCGCTCACTAAGAGCCGGCCTTACTTCGACGAGTTGATCAACCGGCTCAAGGCGCACGGCACCACCTACCTGCTGCCGGCGCTGCAGGAGGCCGACCGCATGCTGGCCGGCAACAACGCGTCCGTGAAGCACGTGGTGGTGCTGACCGACGGCGAGACCGGCGGCACGGCGGCGATGTACTACGACCTGGTCTCCTCGATGCATCGCGAGGGCGGCGTGACGATCTCCACCGTCGCGATCGGCCGCGAGGCCAATCTGCCGCTGCTCGAAGCGATCAGCAAATACGGCGGCGGCGGCTTCTACCAGACCGACAGCGCGTCCAACCTGCCCGAGCTGATTTTGCAGGACGTGAAATCGCACGGCGGCGAAACCACGATGGTCGAAAAGGATTTCACTCCGATCACGGTCAAGCCCGACAAGCTGCTCAAGGACCTCGCCGGCCGCCAGCTACCGGCGATCAAGGGCTTCGTTGCCACCGAGCTCAAGCCGCAAGCCACGCTCGACGCCTTCATCAACCGCGCCAGCAGCCACCAGCCGCTCATCGCGAGCTGGCGCTACGGGGCCGGCAAGGCGGTCGCGGTCACCACCGACGCGAGCGGGCGATGGTCCGGGCCGTGGGTGCGGGACGGAATCTTCGGCCAGGTCTGGAGCAAGGTATTCTCCTGGATGACGCCCGAGACCGCGGCCACGGAGCAGAAATTCGACGTCGCGCTCGGCTACCGCCAGGGCCGTATTCATCTGAGGCTCACGAATTATAGCGACCGGCCGGCGCCCGCGGCAGCGCTGGTCAGTGCGACCATC
>Ga0307372_10003448_pt1 | contig 25231 bp, 28 predicted proteins | sample OX1MG_FD_202533 | JGI IMG/M metagenome (GOLD analysis project Ga0307372, IMG submission 202533) | Soil microbial communities from Risofladan, Vaasa, Finland - OX-1 | ecosystem: Environmental > Terrestrial > Soil > Coastal area > Acid sulfate soil | place: Finland: Risofladan, Vaasa | collected...
GCGCCCCTTTTCTCGGAGCGCCCCTTTTCTCGGAGCGCCCCTTTTCTCGGAGCGCCCCTTTTCTCGGAGCGCCCCTTCTTTGGAGCGCCCCTTCTTTGGAGCGCCCCTTTCAGATGTTCTCGCTGCCTTATTCGCTCAAATAGATCCTAAAGTCAAGCGTCCTCAACGCCGCTTCCTACCGGGCGACGCGGATGCCGCAGCGGCGAATCTCCAGATCGGCGCTCAGGATAGTGCACTCCTCAATCGCCGCTTGCGCGATCAGCATCCGATCGAAAGGATCGCTGTGATGCGGCGGCAGGACACCGACGTGCAGCGCGTGGCGCAGCTCAATCGGCAAAGGCTCGAAGCCATTCATCCTCATCTGTTCCGGCACAAACTCTTCCGGATCGGAAGCGATCATCAAACGGCCGAGTGCCGTCTTGATCGCGATTTCCCAAGCGCTCGCCGCGCTGAGGAGGATTTGGTTCGAGCTATCAGCGATGATTCGGCGGGCCCGTCGCGAGACTCGCGGATCGTCACTGACCCACCATAGGAAGGCATGGGTATCGAGGAGAACCTTCATCGGTCGAAGGCGCGCCGCAAATCGTCAGGCATCGGCGCGTCAAAGTCGGGCATGATCGTGACCTTACCTCTAGCGGTTCCCGGACGCCGCGTGATTGCGGTCGCGGCCAGCGGAACCAATCTGGCCACCGGATGTCCGGCCTTGGCGATTACAACTTCCTCTCCACGCGCGACCCGCTTGAGAAGCTCGGAGAAGTGGGTCTTGGCTTCGTGAACGTTAACTGCCTTAGCCATCAAAGCACTATGGACTTAGTCCACAACTAAGTCCATACGCCCTCCGCCGATACGATTCAGAGGTTGCTTGTTATCACCGCACCGTTGTTCAGAGATACTACCGACGAGTCTGCGCCCGAACCGGGCGGGAGCGGGACGAACGAGACCAGATTCAACGTGCCGTCTTGCGCGGTCGTGTAGGTTGTCAGCTCGCCTATGACGGTGGACCCACTGCCATAAGCGAACCCGCCCGAATCGGCCGGAATCAGACCTGTGAGTAAGGGCATCTGCTGACTCGCGACCGGGCTGATCGCGCCCGTGCTGCTGACCGGGAACACTCTGACCCCCCTATAATAGCCAACCCATAATGCGGATGCTGAGGCGACAATCGACGCGACTGTGCATCTCACCGCACAATCCCTTCGAACCATCGGAGGCCCTTCCTTTCGTTGAGCGACGATCAAGCTCGAATTTGGGTACGCTGGAGGATTATCGAAGCGCCTGTTTCCCGCACCAGGCTTCACGCTCCCAGATGGGGCGCGAGTTTGCTATCGTTAATCACAGGTGGCAACGCGCTACCGGAGGTTTGTTTCTGGGATTCAACCCAATTTCAACGATTGAGAAGGCCGAGCGAGCGGTGTTGGTCGGAATCGAGCTTGGCGAGACGGTCGGAATCGCGGCCGAGGATTCGCTGACAGAACTCGGCGCGCTAGCCGAGAGCGCCGGCGCCGAAGTTGTCGAGTCCGTCACCCAGAAACTCAAGAGCCCCGATCCGCGCACGTTTATCGGCCGGGGCAAGGCCCAGCAGGTTCGCGAAATCGCCCAGGCCAGGGAGGCCACGATCGCGATCTTCGACGACGCGCTGAGCCCCGCGCAGGCGCGTAACCTCGAAAAGGAGATCGGGCTTCGGGTAATCGATCGGAGCCAGCTAATCCTCGATATCTTCGCGCAGCGCGCGCGGACGCTCGAAGGCAAGCTGCAGGTCGAGATCGCGCAGCTAACCTATTTGCAGCCGCGTCTGACCCGCCAATGGGCCCATCTGTCGCGCATGACCGGCGGGTCGGGCTCAGGGGGCGGGCGGATCGGCACGCGCGGTCCCGGTGAGACGCAGCTCGAGGTCGACCGCCGCCGCCTGCGCGAGCGGCTGGTGCGGCTGCGCACGCGGCTTCGCGACGTCGAGCGGACGCGATCGATTCAGCGCCGGCGCCGAATCGAGGTTCCGTTCCCAACCGTCGCACTGGTTGGGTACACGAATTCGGGCAAATCGACGCTGATGAACGCGCTGACCCATGCCGGAGTCGAAGCCGCCGACCGTCCGTTTTCGACGCTCGATCCGACGATCCGGCGGCTCAAACTGCCAGGCCGGATCAACGCGATGATTGCCGACACGGTTGGCTTTATCCATCGGTTGCCGCACATGCTGGTCGAGGCGTTCAAGGCGACGCTCGAAGAGGTGCGGACCGCCGACTTGCTGCTGCACGTGGTCGACGCCAGCTCGCCGCTGGCTGCCGAGCGGATGGATGTGGTGGATCGCGTGCTGCGGGAGATTGGCGCTACGGGAGCGCCGCGAATCGTGGTGATGAACAAGACTGATCTAATGGAACCGGGCGCTCGGATTCCGTCCGGTCCTGACACGGTCGCGATCTCGGCGCTGCGCGCGGATGGTCTCGAGCGGCTGCTGGAGGCGATCGCGCGGAGCTTCGCCACGATGCGCGAGGAAGTCGCGGTCAGAATCCCTTCGGCGCGCGGCGATCTGGTCGCGATGGCGCGGCGCGACGGCGAAGTGCTGAGCGAGGAATATCAGGACGGGACGGTCGCGATTCGGGCACGAGTGAGCGGCGCGGTCGCTGGCCGATTGCGCAAGGCGGCGATTGCCTGAAACCGGGCCGCGGTTGAGAATAGCGGCGGCGATGTCTACTTCACCGCAATCCATGGCCTCGATGCGAGAAGCGCGGGCGGCGCAAGCGCCGCTGGCGCAGCTTCTTCGCGGGCCCAATATCATCACGCTATGCCGGCTGCTTCTGATTCCGGTCTTCCTTGTTTTGTTGAGCAAGGATCGTTTCAGGCTGGCGCTCTATGTCTTCGCGGTTGCGGCGCTGACCGACGCGCTCGACGGGGCGGTCGCGCGATGGTTCGATATCCGCACCGAGCTGGGGGCGATTCTCGACCCATTCGCGGACAAGCTCTTACTGGTGAGCGCGCTGGTGCTGCTGACGGTCGAGCGGGTCTTTCCGGCGTGGCTGCTGATCGTCGTGGTGATGCGCGACGTTATCGTGCTGCTCGGATACCTGGTCTTCTCGTTCGCTTCGGCGGAGCGCTTTCCGGTCGAACCGAGCTATCTGGGCAAGCTCACTACGTTCATGCAGATCGCGTGCGTGGTGGGCGCGCTGACGAATCATTTCGGCTTGCCGTGGGAGTACTGGCAGGTGCTGTTGTACGCGACCGCGGGGATAACCATGGTGTCGGGAATCCATTACGCGTATCGCGGGTTGATATGGCTCAGCCAGCGCGTCCCGGAGATGTTTTCTTGACGCGCCAAGCCCGCCGATGCCGCCGCGACCGCTAAGACCGTTACAAACGAAGATCGAGGTTTGCACGTTGCTGGGATCGAACGAGCCGGCCGCACTAGCCGCCGGCGGCGACGTTGGCCGATTCCGGGCTATCGGGATCGAGCGCGGCGAAGTGCGGCATCACCTCTTTCGCCAGCAACTCCATCGAGCGGAACCACGGCTTCGGATCGTCGGCGTAGTCGAAGGTGAAGAGCAGCAGCGAGCCGAAGCCGCCGACCTCGCGATACATCTTGGTGAGCTGATCGCGCACGGTGCGCGGCGAGCCGACCAGCCATCCGTGATGCGCCAGGTATTCGGGCGTCACGGCCGAATCGGGAATCGTCTCGTCTTCCTTGAGATACTTGGTGAACTGGAATTCGTTGAAGAGCGGCAGCAGATACTCGCGCATCATCCGGCCCATCATGCCGCGCTCGCAATGGCGATGCGCCTCTTCGTCGGTGTCGGCGACGAAGACTTCGCGCACGACGCGCCAGTCGCGCCTGAGCGGATTGCGTCCGGTACGCTTCGCGCCCTCGACCACTGCGTCCCAATGCGAGGCGATGTAGGCGGAACTCAGGTTGAGGCTGAGCGGGATGAAGCCGCGCTCGCCGGCGAGCTTGAGGGTATCGGAATTGGGACTGAAGCCTGCGATTCCGATCGGCGGATGCGGTTTCTGGAAGGGCTTGATGTGATGGCGCAGCGTACCCAGCATCGGCCCCGGCACGTTGACGTCCCAGTACTTGCCCTTCAGTTCGAGATTGCCCTCGGTCTCCCAAATCTTGAGCATCATGTCGAGCGATTCGCGAGTCATGTCGCGTGTTTCGCCCTTGACGCCGTCGACGCAGAAAAGCTGCCAGTCGCTCGGCAATCCCGAGGCGCCGATTCCGAGCATGTAGCGGCCCTGCGCCAGATGGTCCATGAAGGCGACGCGGCATGCGAGTTCGGCCGGATGATGGTACGGGAGCAGATGCGCGCCGGGAGCGAGCTTGATACGGCTGGTCTGCATCAGCGCCTGCGCGATCAGGATATCGGGCGAGGGATTGGGCTCCCACGGCGAGGTGAAGTGCTCGCCGATCCAAGCCTCGGAGTAGCCGAGGCGATCGGCGGTGCGAATCACTTCGAGGTCCCATTCCTGCCCAGCCTTGAAGCTGCGTTCGGGCGGATGCGACGGCATCAGAAAAAGTCCTAGCTCCATTGTTCTACCTTTCTTTTTCGCCAAATTCCCGCGTCTGTCTCCGTAGTCCACGCTCGATGCGCATCATTGGCACCTCACCCGCCATCATCAGATGCGCGTTTCGAATCGCGTCAGCTACCCTTTGCGCCCGGCCACGAATTCGCCGCACTGAGGCCTTCGAGCGCCAGCCCATAGCCGAGATTATCCAACATCATGCGCTTCAATTGCTGCGTCAAGGCGACGCGCGCATAGCGCACCGCGAGCACCGGCTTGGCAGCGATCTGCTCGGCCAGCTCCCATGCGCGCGGCAGCAACCGGTCGCGCGCCATCACCTCGTTCACCACGCCGAGCTGGAGCGCTTCATTCGCGCCGAGCTTCTGGCCCGTCAGCAGGAAGTAGCGGCCGCGATTCGCGCCCAGCAGCAGCGGCCAGATCACGTGGACGCCGTCGCCGGGAACGATACCGTTGGGAAAATGAGGCGCGTCCTGGAACGCGGCGGTGTCGGTCGCGATCACGATGTCGCACATCACGGCGAGTTCGGCGTGGATCAGCGCGGGACCATTGACCGCGGCGATCATCGGCACCTCGATATTGAGATGGTTCATGAGCAGGTACTTGGCGTCAGAGTAGATATGGTCCCAGGTGGTGGTTCGGACGCCGAAGCGCGCGGGCGGCGCCGGATCGCCCGTCGCGGTCTTGCCGACCGGCGCGCCGCGTCCGCGCCCCACGTCCACCTCGGCGCAGAAGTCGTCGCCGGTGCCCGTGATGATGACGCATCGGTTGTCGTGATCGCGCGCGATCTCGTAAAAGGCGTAGGATAGCTCCTCGTGCGGCGGCATCCCCCATTTGAGCGAGCCGCCGTCGGTATGGAGGGTCATCTGAAGGATTCCGTCACGGCGCTCCATGCGGATTGTCTTGTAGCGATTCTGGTAGTCGTCGAATTTGCTCATCGAAATATCTCCCCGATTTTTTCACTTTTCACTTTTCACTTATCACTGGGCGCGCCAAGCGCCGCATCTGCCCGCGCATCCTACTAAAAGCCGGCCGCGAACTGTTAACCGGGCGGGACTTGAAGCAGGACGGATAATCGACAAGAACTGAAGGGGTCTGTGGATGCCGAGGATGATCGAGTGAACACGAAGCGGCAAGAACGGGTGATTGGCGAGCACGAAGCGGCGGAGTGGATTCGCGACGGCATGACGATCGCGATCGGACAGCCGGCGCCGATGGCGCTGGTGCGCGCGATGATCCGGCGCGGCGTGCGGAATCTGACCGTCGTCGACAGCGGCTATTCGCTCGACATTCTGATCGCCGCGGGATGCGTGCGCAAGGTCGTCAGTTACTACGCAGGCGGAGGCGCGGGAGCGCCCGTCACGCCCTCGTTTCGACGCGCCGCCGAGCGCGGCGAAATCGAAGTCTGGGAATGCGAGGAGGGAATCCTGTGCGCGGGATTGCAGGCCGCGGCGCAGATGCTACCCTTCATGCCCTGGCGCGGCGGCGTCGGCACTTCGCTGCCCGAGGTGAATCCCGACCTGAAAGTGTTTCGCGATCCGATTCGCGGCGAAGAGTTGATCGCGGTGCCGCCGATCGCGCCCGACGTCACGATTCTGCACGCCGCGGCAGCCGACGCCTACGGCAACGTGCGCCATCTCGGCGGTCCCGGATGGATCGACCTGTTCATGCATCGCGCGGCCAATCGGACGATCGTGCAGGTCGAGCAGGTCGTGTCCAACGAGGAGATTCGCGCCAATCCGTGGGCGACCACGATCCCATGCGCTGATGCGATCGTGCGCGCGCCCTTCGGTGCTCATCCATTTTATAGCCGCGGCTTCTATACCACCGACGCTGAGCATCTGCGCGCCCTGTCGCGAGCGGCGGAGGCCGCCGCGCACGGCGAATCCGGCGCACTCGACGAATACATGCGGCGCTATTGTATCGCGCCCGCCGGCCTTGCCGATTACCTCGAGCAGGTCGGGATGAAGCGGCTGCTCGAACTGCATGAGTACTGATTGGAGCGGAAACTTTGGCTGAAACTCGAAAGCCGGGGATCGGGATGACAGTTCTCGCGATGCTGCCGTGGTTTATCTATGGCATGTTCGCGCTGATCCAAAGATGGAACGCCGCGACGATTTCGGGCCTTATATGCTCGTTGGTCTATGTCGCGATCCTGTCGCGGCACAGCACGATCAAGCTGATGGACTGGACCTCGGTTGCGTATTTTGCCTTCTCAGTGGCCGCAGTAACGATTTTGCGGATGAGTTCGTATCCGCTCTACCACGTGGTAATCGTATGGGGCTTCTTCGCCGTCCCGGCCTGGACCTCGATTCTCGCGCGGCGCCCGTTCACCGCCGCCTACGCTCGCGAAACCGCGCCGCCTGAAGTATGGCGTGCGCCCGAATTCGAGCGGTTTAATGTGGCGCTCACCCTGATGTTCGCGCTGACCTTCACCGTCGATGCCGCTCTGTCCGGACTGGCTATAGTCACTGATCGGCCGCTCTCACTGGGATTCGTATTGCCGATGGCGCTGTTCATCGCGGCAATGGTAATCAGCCGGAAGTATCCGGAGAGATTCGCGCGAAGCCTCGCCGCCGAGCGGATGCTGCGGATGACGCATATGATGCCAGCCAATCACAGCGGCGCGTCGCGCGAGACGGCTGAACCCATGCGCGATCTGGTCTGAGGCGTGGAGGAATTGCGATGGCGGATGAATGCAGCGTCGCGGAACTGCTGGCGATCACGCTCGCACGCGACTTGAACGACGGCGAGATTCTGCGGGTCGGCGTCGCGATGCCGGTGGCGGAGGCCGCCGTGCGCCTGGCGCATCTGTCGCACGGCCCCAATATGGAGCTGGTCTTTCTCGGCGGCCGCATGAACGTCGCGCATCTCGAAACCATTCCGATGCCAGCCTTCGGATGGGACCGGCGGGTCGTGCGATGGGCCGAATCGTTCAGCGACACCGGCCATCGCTTTGACCGGATCAGGGATTGGGGCAATCATGTATTCTTTATCGGCGGCGTGCAGGTCGATCGCTTCGGCAACACCAACCTGATCGGAATCGGCTCCGACTATAAGAAGCTCAAGTTCCGCGGTCCAGGCTCGGTCGGCACGCCGACTCTGAGTACTCACGTGGGCCGTTACTACATAGTGCTCAATAGCCACAGTCCGCGTATCCTGGTCGAGAAGTGCGACTATGTGAGCGCCTTCGGATGGGGTAATGGAGGCGCGGACGCGCGGCGCAAGCTGGGGCTTCCGGGCGGCGGCCCCAAATACGTCCTGACGCCGCTATGCGTGATGGATTTCGACGACGAATCGAAGCGGATGAGACTCAAGTCGCTCCATCCGGGGGTCGATGCCGCGACGGTGCGGGACAACACCGGATTCGAACTCGTGATTCCGTCGCAGGTGCCCACGACACCCGCGCCCACCGCCGCCGAGCTCGGCTTGCTCCGCACCCGGGTCGATACCGCAGGGCGCCTGCGCCGCTGACCAGCATATTCGCGCTTGATTGCGCGATCGCCTTCGCAAGCCCGGGCTTTAGTGTTATGGAATCGCAAGCAGCCGGAAGTTCGAGCGTTCCATCCAGGGAAGCCTGACGTCCGGGCGCGCAACTCGCATGGAGGCGCCGCAATGAAACTCGCAGGCAAGGTCGCATTGATAACCGGAGCGGGATCGGGAATGGGCAAGGTCACCGCGCTGCTCTTTGCCGCCGAGGGCGCTCGGGTCGCCGTGGCCGATATCGCCGAAGCCGGGGTTGAACAGACGGCTCGCGAGATCAAGGAGCGCGGCGGCGAGTCGTTCGCGATCCGGACCGACGTATCGAAGGCAGAGGACGTGAGCCGGATGGTCGATGAAACCGTCAAGCGCCTCGGTCCGCCCAACGTGCTCTACAACAACGCCGGAATCGAGGGCGAGTCCGCGTTCGTCGCGAACATGACCGAAGAGGCGTTCGACCGCGTGATCGCCATCAACCTGCGCGGCGTGTTCCTCGGGATGAAGTACGCGCTGCCGCACATGGTGAAGCTCGGCGGCGGATCGATTATCAACCAGGCGTCGATCGCCGGGATGGTCTCGGTGCGGGGCGGAATCGCCTACAGCGCATCGAAGGCCGGCGTAATCGCGATGACCCGCGTCGCCGCGTTCGAGTACGGGCGCTACAATATCAGGGTGAACTGCATCTGCCCCGGAGCGATCGAAACGCCGATGGCCGAGCGTATTCGGCATGGCGCGCCGCCTAATCCGCGCGCGGTCGCGAAAATTTCGGTGCTTGGCCGGATGGGCGTCGCGGACGAGATCGCGAAGACCGCGCTCTTTCTGGCGAGCGACGATTCGTCGTTCGCGACCGGGGCGCCTTTTGTGATCGACGGCGGATGGACAATCAGCTAGAATGATGTTGTGAATAAGAACGGCGCGCTATTGACAACGTTTTAGCGCTGACGCTAGATTCTGAATAGCCCCGCCGCCGGTTCGATCCCCAGGAGGTTAAACCCCCATTATGGCTTACGCCTCATGCAAAGAAGCATTCGACACAGCACCTTCACGCTTTCAGAAAGATGCGGCGCGGGGACTCGACGCGGTCTATCAGTTCGACCTGAGCGGCGACGGCGGCGGCAAGTGGCAGATGATAATCAAGAACGATCAGTGCGAAGTCAAAGAGGGTCAGGCGGCGTCAGCCAATATCACGATAACGATGACCGCCAGCGACTACCTCGATATGATCAATGGAAAATTGAACGGTCAGATGGCGTTCATGATGGGCAAGTTAAAGCTTGCGGGGGACATGGGTCTTGCGCTACGCCTGCAGAGTCTCTTTGCCTGATAGCGGATGCCACTGCCCCTGGGTTAATTGATCACGTTTGAGGGGCGCTTTCAGAGATTCGGAATCACTCACCAAACATACTTCCATATCGAGCGAACAGAGAGAACTTAGGACTCTGGTCCGAATCGGCCGCAACCATCGGCTGGGTCTGGACGGTAGAGCATCGGTCAGATAAACGAAGCCGGTGTGGAAGCTTCACCACTCATCCATAAATCAGATGCGAAACAGCTCAAATGTGCCCGGCACAGCCGGTCAGGAGGAAATGATAAACAAGGCAATGAGGCTCCAGGAAACTTCCAGCGAAATTGGCAAGGATAATGCTCCCGGCACGGACTCCGACCAGAGCAATGACTCTGTGGCGTCGAAGCTCTCGCAGGAGCTCAACAATTGGCGGCGGCGCCGTACCACGGCGGCCACGCGGCCTCGGCGGTCCGAGATGATGAACAGCGTCGGCGGTTCGAGCGGCTCGCACACGGGATCTGCGCGCACGATCAATGTGCGCGGCCATGAGACGCTCGTGATTCGCAAGCCCAAGATGGTGGTGAAACCGCCCGCGAACGATCCGGCCGAGCGATAAGGACAGGGACTGCGCCGTTGGCACGCGCGCCCCGACGGACGCGGTGCGACGATATATGGTTGTTTACGATCCGGCGACGTGGTGCCTGGTTGACTGCCGCGCGTGTTGTGGACGGCGTTCTAAGGTCATGACCTGAATACTTCGACGGGCGTCTCGCGCGAGCCTTGCCGCGCGGGATAAAGCGTCGCCAGCAGACATAGGATCATCGAGGCGACCGCCACGGCGGCGAAATCGAGCGGACGGATATCGACTGGAAGAGTCGATACGCCATAGATTTTGCTCGGGATATGGATGAACTGATAGTGCGCGAGCGCGAAGCATCCGAGCGCCCCGACCGCGAGTCCGGTCAGCGTCCCTGCCGCGCCCACGATCATCCCTTTCAGCACGAAGATGAGCCTGATCTCGCGCGGCGTCGCACCCATCGCAAGCAGCACAGCGATATCCTTGCGCTTTTCCATCACCACCATGATTAGCGTCGCGACCAGGTTGAACGCCGCCACCGCGATCAACATCAGCAGCACCATCGCATAGAGCCGCTTCAACAGCGCGAATCCGGCGGCAGCTTCCTCGTTGAACTCCATCCAGTTTGCGACCCGATAGCCGCTGCCAAGGCGGTGGCGCAGCTCGGCGGTGATTCGTCCCGTATCGTCGAGATTCTTGAGGCGCAGTTCGACTCCGTCGGCCTTGCCCGGCCGGCCGAAGAAGTTTTGCGCCGCGCCAAGGCCCATGAAGATGACTTGCCGATCGATAAATTCGACCCCGGAATCGAACACCGCGCCGACCACGAACGCGCCGGTCCGCGTCGCAATCTCCGAGGACGATCCCGAAAGGATGGGCGCGACCATCCTCAGCGCGTCGCCCGGCTTGACCCCGAGCCGCGCGGCAAGGTCCGAGCCAACCGCGATCGCAGCGAGCGGCGCCTTCGAATCGCCCGGCGCCGGCAGTGGAAACTGCTTCGCCAGCGCCTCGAGCCGGCCATGCTCAATATAGCGGGCAAGCTCGGCTACAACGGCAGGATTGGCGGGCTCGATTCCGCGCACGATCGCGCCCGAGATTCCATGGGCCGAACTCACCAGCGCCTGCCCGACGATAAACGGGTCCGACCCCGCGACGCCAGCGATCGAGTCCGCCCGGTCCTCGATCGCGCCATAGTTCGACATCGAGCCCGCGAAGCTCGCGACCTGGATTTGCGGGCTCAGGTTGAGCATCCGGTCGCGCAGGTTGGCCTCGAATCCCCCCATCACCGAGAGCATCACCGTCAGCGCCGCGACGCCTATCGTAACGCCGATGCCGGTAAACAGGGTGGTGACCGAGATGAAGGCGTCCTTGCGCCGCGCGCGCAGATAGCGCAGCGCAATCATCATTTCGTAACGCACTTTTGACTACACCGATTGCGCCGCCGGCCGCGGGATCATCGCGCCGGGGCGGCATTTCCCGCGGGGCCTCAGAAGATGACCCGATCCTGCTTGAGCTGTTCGATCTCGCCCGGGCTCAACCCCAGCATACCGGAAAAGATTTCGTCGTTATGCTGGCCGAGCAGCGGCGCCGGACTGCGCAGCTCACCGGGGGTGGCGCTCATGCGATGCTGCAAGCCTTCATAGGGCGTCGGGCCCATCTCCGAATGGTCGAGCCAGTGCCAGAAATCGAACTGCTCGAGGTTGGCGTCGTGATGGATATCGACGCAATTCTGCACCGGGTATGCGGCGACGCCGTTGCCCTGTAACGCCACGGTCAGTTCGCCCGCCTCGCGATTGCGCATCAGCCCGGCAACGAAAGCGTCGAGCGCAGCGCGATTCGCATGCCGCGCCGCGGCGCTCGCGAAGCGCGCGTCGGCGGGCGGATCGCCAAGCGCGGCGAGCATCCCACCCCATTCGGCATCGTCGGCCACACCCAGCGCGATCCAGCGCTCCTGGCCGTCTTCGTCGGCGCATCGATAGGCGCCGTGCGGCGCGTATCGCTCCGAGCGATTTCCCTGCGGGCCGAGCACGCGGCCGGTCGCGAAGTAGTCGACTATCGCGGGCGCGAGATTATGCAGCGCCGCTTCGTATTGCGACATATCGATATATTGGCCGCGGCCGGTGCGGCGCTTGTAGTCAAGCGCCGCCAGCAGGGCGCATGCGGCGAGGCGCGGCGCGATGAAATCGGTGTACGCGCCGTACGGCGGACAGGGCGCGCCCTCCGGGCCGTAGCCCGCGATATGGTAAAACCCGCATAGCGCCGCCATCAGGTTTCCGTAACCGGGATAGAGCGCGTTGGGCCCGGTCTGCCCCTGCATACAGGTCGAGAGCATTATCAGTTCGGGCTTGTGGACGATGAGATTGTCGTAGTCGAGATTCCAGTTGCGCAGCGCCTTCGGCGTGAAGCTTTCCGTAACCACGTCGGCCCATGGGACCAGACGCAGGACCAGCTCGCGCGCCCGGGGCTTGCTCAAGTCGAGCGCGATACTCTTCTTCGAGGTGTTGAAGCTCGCGAAGAACTGGCTCGTGTTGATTCCCGGCCGCGCATCCTTCCACGGCGGCGCGAGTCTCAGCACGTCGGGCCGCGCAGCCGACTCGATCCGGATAACCTCCGCGCCATTGTCCGCGAGGTACTTGGTCGTAATCGGACCGACGCCGACCCACGAAAAATCCAGAACCTTGATTCCCTCGAGCGCAAACCGTCCCATCGCCGATAACCTCAAATTGCGCCGCTCGCGCGGAGCTCCGCCAGCCGCGCCGGCTCGATACCCAGAAGATCGCCGTAGACCTCGCGATTATGCTCGCCCAGTTGCGGCGCGCGGCCGGCCGGACCAACCGGCGTCACGCTGAATTTCGCGAACGCCCCCGGCATCGTAAGCGTCCGGCCGAGATTCTCGTGGACGATCGGGACGAAGTATTCGCGCGCCTTGAGTTGCTCGTCCGCGCCGATATCGGCCGCCGTCGCGACCGGCGCGAGCAGGATTCGCCGCAGGCGCCCCTGTTCATATATTTCGCGCTTGGTCAGCGTAGCGAAAAGGCGTGTGACACGATCCTCGAGATCGGCAATCTCTTCGTAATCCGTATCGGTCGACTTCATGAAAATCCCGGGCGTCCAGGTCGCCCAGTCCTTCTCGAGCATCCAGTCCGCGGCGACTCCCTTCTCGGCCATCCAGCCGATAAGTCCCTTCATCGAGATTGTGCCGACGCCCATCCCGCCCGCAAGCAGAGTCGAGATGTAACCGTCCTTGCACGCAAAGATCAGCCGGCGCCTGGTTCCGGTCGCGACGTAGTCGACGCCACTGCGGCGGATATAATCGCCGTGCAGAATCGGCATCGCCTGCTCGTTCATCAGCGTCCATACCATGCACGCCTGCATGTCGACGACGATATGCTGCCCGCGTCCGCTGGTCTGACGCGGGTAGTGCGCGATCAGCGACGCCACCGCCGCTTCGCCGCCCGCGTGGAGGCCCGCCTGCGGCTGGCTCATCTCGAGCGGCGGCCGGCCCTCCTCACCCATCAGGAACATCGGACCGCCCGACGCCCAGCTCACGATATCGCAGGCCTTGTAATGCTTGCCGGGTCCCTTGTCCCCGAACGGCGTGATCGAGGCGTGGATGAGGCGCGGATTTATCGCCGTCAGCCGTTCGTATCCGAGCCCGATCGAATCCATGTAGCCGATCCGAAATGATTCGACTATGAAATCGGACTTCGCGGCGAGCCGCTCGAGCAGCGCGCGGCCGTCGGCCGCTTCGAGGTTCAGCGTCACCGAGCGCTTGCCCGCCTGGTACGCGAGAAAATAGAGGCTTCGATCGCTGTCGGCGGCGGCGTCGAGAAATGGCGGAATCAGCCGCGTCGAGCATCCGGCGGGCGGCTCGATCTTGATCACGTCGGCGCCCATGTCGGCGAAGATTTTTCCGCACAGCGCGCCCTTCTCATCGCTGAGATCGAGCATGCGGAATCCCTTGAGCAGTTCGGAGGCCATCGTTATACCCCAGGACGCCGCCGAAGCCGGATTCAGCCCGGCCGGCGCGAGCCGCTACTCTAGCGTCTGATCCGGCGAGTTTCTAACGATACGGTGGTGCGGAGCGCGGCGCCGGACCTCTGCGAGCGCGGGCGCGCAACCCGTCAGGACTGCGACGCTTGCGCGGCGCGCGCCGCCCCGATCGCGGTTGCGTAGTCGGCGTGCTCGGGAATCACGAAGCGCCGGCCCACCATCGGGTCGCGCTTGCCAATATGCTGCATGAAGCGAAAAATCCGCGTCAGCTTGCCGGTCAGCACGATATTGGTCTGGCCGCATGCGCGCGCGCTCGCAAGACTCAGCACCGTCACCGCCTCGACGATCATATTCATGATCGCGAGCGCCTTGTCCTCCGGCGTCGCGTCGGCCGTTATCTTGCCGAAATTCGAGGCGGTCGTATCGGGCGGCAGATCGCCGATCGGTCCGCCCGCGATGTCCTTCACCGTCAGGTCGATACGGCTCAGGTCGCCGCCTCGCGCCAGCTCTTCCAGCCGCTCGAAGGTCGACACTCCGAGCATGTGCTTCGAGAGCCCGCGCAGCGTGCCGCCGCCGAGTCCCGTGCCGCCGAAATGGTCAATCTTGTCGCCGTGCACCGACACCATCGCGGTGCCCGTGCCGAGCGATACCACCAGCGCGTCGCGTTTGCCGGCGAGCGAGGTACCGCCGATTCCGATCGCGTGGAACTCGTTGACCTTGATCACCGGACGGCCAAAAAGCGTCGGCCCCAGCGCCCTCGACCCGGCGCCGGTCGCCGCCACGCAGGCGACGCGCTCGAGGCCGATCCCGAACGTCTCGACCAGTTTGCCGAGCGCGCCCGCCGCCGCGGCTACGGGATCATTCGCCTCGATCGTTACAACGTGGTACTCGCCGTCATTTACCGTGACCGCGTCCGTGGTCGATCCGCCAATATCTATTCCAACAATCATATTGTGTGCCGGCAATTGTCCAGCCGACCGTGACGCTAGAACAGCCGGGCCACCCGATGCAAACGGGTCATTCTTCCGCCCGCCCGCGCTATGCTAGCGTCCCAAGCAGATTTTCCGTCGCAAGAGGCTTTGTTTCGATGGCGCGGCGCAGACAATCCGAGCCCGGCCTGTTTCCGCCGCGGTCCCCCGCATCCCAGCCGCTAGCCGACCGGATGAGGCCGCGCGCGCTCGACGAGGTCGCCGGCCAGGAGCATCTGCTCGGACCGGGCAAGCTGCTCCGCCAGATGCTCGAGGCGCACGCGCTGCCATCGATGATTCTGTGGGGACCGCCGGGCGCCGGCAAAACCACTATCGCGCTGCTGCTCGCGCGCGAGTCGGGCGCCGCCTTCAGCGTAATCGCCGCCGTCAGCTCCGGAATCGCGGAACTGCGCGTCGCGGTCGCAGAGGCCGAACGCGAACTTCAAGCCGCGGGCCGGCGTACCGTCGTCTTCATCGACGAAATCCATCGCTGGAACCGCGCGCAGCAGGACGCCATCTTACCCCACGTCGAGAGCGGCCTTATCACCCTTATCGGCGCGACCACCGAAAATCCGTCCTTCGAGGTTATCTCGCCGCTGCTTTCGCGCGCCCGCGTCCTGATCCTCAATCCGCTCGGCGAGAACGAGATCCGCCGGATCGTCGAGCGCGCGCTAACGGATCGCGAACGCGGCCTGGGCGCGATGGGTCTCAGCCTGGAAGACGGCGCGCTCGAGGAGATTCTGCGTTTTTCGTCGGGCGACGCGCGCCGCGCGCTCGGCACGCTCGAAATCGCCGCGACACTGGCGAATCAGGCCGGCCGCGATTCGATCAGCTCCACCGACGTGCTCGAGGCCGCGCAGCACAAGGCGCTGCTTTACGATCGCGCCGGCGAGGAGCACTACAACGTCATCTCCGCCTTCATCAAGAGCATGCGCGGGAGCGATCCCGACGCCGCGCTCTACTGGATGACCCGGATGGTCGAGGCGGGCGAGGACCCGCTTTTCATCGCGCGGCGGATGGTCATCTTCGCCTCCGAAGACATCGGCAACGCCGATCCGCGCGCGCTCCAGATCGCCCTCGCGGTCAAGGACGCGGTCGATTTCGTCGGGATGCCCGAGGGCGCGATACCGCTCGCGCAGGGCGTGACCTATCTGGCGACCGCGCCGAAATCCAACGCATCGTATCGCGCGATGCTCGCGGCGCGCGCCGACGCCGCGCGTCTCGGGGCGCTGCCCGTGCCGCTCCATCTGCGCAACGCGCCGACTCAACTGATGCGCACGATCGGCTACGGCAAGGGCTATCAATATCCGCACGACTATGCGGACGCGATGACCGATCAGAATTATCTGCCCGATGAATTGAAGGGCGAGACCTACTACCAGCCCTCCGGGCGCGGCTACGAAATCCGTATCCGTGAAGCGCTCGAACGCGCGCGCACGGGACGGATCGCACACAAACGCGGAGGCGATTCAGAAAGTTGATTGGGTCGTTGAAGGGCGGGCCCTTGACGGCCGAGCGTTTAGCCGGCCGCTACGCGCGGAGCCGAAGCCGCAAAGCCCGGCCCCGCGCCAGTCTGCAAGAATCGAGAATTGCGCGATCAGCGCGCGCCGAGTACGGAGTCCTTCAGCGCCTTGGCCGGGGTGAAACGCAGGCGCGTGCGCGCTGGAATTTTGATCTGCTGGCCGGTCGCGGGATTACGGCCCATCCGCGCCTTGGTCTTGCGCTTGCGGAAGATTCCGAGGCCCGCGAGGCGCAGCGAACCCTCTTTCTTGAGCTCGCGCACAATGAGTCTTGAAAGTTCGTCGAGCGCCTCTTTGGCCTGCTTCTTGGTGATCTCCACCTTTTCGGAGAGATACGTTGCGACCTGCGACTGCGTCATCATCCACCTCCATTATGAGACTCGCATTTCGAGTCCTGACGCAAAGCCTGAATCAGCGCTACGCCATTTGCAAGCCAACAGAGGCCAAAAATGTGAGTTTTTCCAAGAGATCGGAGCGATTTTTCAACAGCCGCGCGCCGGAGACATTGCCACGCATGGCTTTTCTAACCTGACGATCGCTTTTATCCAGCGCAGGTAGTGTTTTCGAGCGCCCCACCGTAACGCACTTCGACCAGGTAAAGTCCGCATGCCGGGGCCGGCGGCGGCGCCAGCGCGCGATCGCGCGAGCGGATCAGATCGCCCGTCGCACCCGGCGCAATCCGCCCGCGTCCCGCTGCCACCATCGCGGCCACCATCGTCCGCACCATGTGGCGCAAAAACGCGCTGGCCTCGACCCGATAGACCAGCATGCGTTCGCCCTCGCGCCGCCATTGGCTCGCAAACACATGGCGCACAGTGGTTTTCTCGTCCGATCCAGCGGAGCGGAACGCGGCGAAATCATGTTCGCCTTCGAACTCCCGCGCCGCGCGCGTCATCGCGCTCGCATCGAGCGGCTCGCGTATCACCCATGCGAAGCGGCGCTCGAGCGCCGACGGCATCGGCTGATTCAGGATGCGGTATTCGTAAACGCGAAGGCGCGCGTCGCGGCGCGGGTCGAAATCGGCGGCGGCTTCGGCCGCGTCGAGCACGACGATATCCGGCGGCAGCATCGCGTTGAGCGCCCGGCGCATCTCGTCCGATGCGAACGGCCGCGGTAATCGCACCGCCGCCACCTGTCCGCGCGCATGCACACCCGCGTCGGTGCGCCCGGCGCCGCGCACGCGCACCGGTGTTGCGAAAATCCGCCCGAGCGCCGCTTCGATCCGTCCCTGGATCGAATCCTGCCCGCTCTGCACCTGCCAGCCCGAATAGTTAGTGCCGTCGTACTCGAGCGTGAGCCGAATCTGCATCGCGAGGTCCGTGTGCGAAAAGAATTCAGGCGGCGCGCGACGGCTCGACGCCCATCAGGCTCTCGGCCACCCATACCGCCGAGAGCGCCGCGAGACGCGCCGCATCGAAGACGCACCATACGACGACGCCCCCGGACCGCGCGGCGACTCTGACGATAGCCGCCTCCTGGCCGATAGCGTCGATCACGCCCGCCGCCGGCGCGTCATCCTCGAGCAGCAGGATTCCGGGCGCCGAGCGCATCCGCGCCGAGATTGCGGCCACGTCCGCGACGCCGGGAATCGCGAGGCTCAGCGCCGACCCGTGCAGCACCGGAATATTGACGCTCTGCAGCAGCGGGCCCGCGCTCTCGCCAACCAGCGCCGCAGTCTGCGCCGCGATTACCGAATCGAGCGCCGCGTCCTCCTCCGACGGGAACGCGTTGAACGCGCGCTGGGTCTCATCCTCTTCGAGACTGTGTGCGCCGGTCAGCAGGTCCGCCGTCTCCTTGGCGACTTCCTCGACCGCACCGCGCCCCGACGCGCTGACGCTTTCCATCAGCGTCGCGCCGACGCGGCTGGCGGGTACTTCGATCGCACGAATCAGCAAAGCGATAACCTGCGCGGCCGGATGCGGAATCGCAAAGACGCGATGCGCTTTCGCGAGTTCGGGAATCGCCGCACGGAGCGTTATTCCCGGCGCGACCAGCGGCGCTGCGGGCGCGGGCGCGCGGCGCGATGCGCTCAAGTCGATCAGAATCGGACCGGGCCGCGCGCGAACGATATCGGCCGCGACACTTGGCGCCACCGCGATAAACGCGATATCGAAATCGGCCAAGTCCGCCGCTCCGCCAAATTCGGCCACCGGATGCCTGTGGCCTGCGAGCTCGAGGTTTTGCGCCGCTCCGTGCGCGGCCGCGAATAGTTTGAATTGCGCACCCGCGAAGCCGCGCGCGTCGATCAACTCGACAATCTGCCCGCCGACCGTTCCGGTCGCACCGACCAGCGCGATCTTCGGTTCGCGGCCTGGCGCCGCGCCCATCTCAGGCCTCCACGCTTTCGATTCGTTCACGCACCAGCCGGCCCATCGCCTTGCATCCGACCACCTGCGTGCCGGCGCCGCCGCCCAAATCACGCGTGCGATAACCCTCGTGCACGACCGCCTCGACCGCCCGCTCGATCTCTTCGGCTTCCGATCGCATCCCGAGCGAATGCTCGAGCAGCATCGCCGCCGACAGGATCGCGGCCAGCGGATTCGCCTCGTCGCGCCCCGCGATATCGGGCGCGCTGCCATGGATCGGCTCGTACATTCCGATGCGGTATCCCGCCTCGTTGAGTTCATCGCCCAGCGAGGCCGACGGCAACAGCCCCATCGATCCCGCCAGCACCGACGCCTCGTCGGTCAGGATATCGCCGAACATGTTTTCGGTGACGATAACGTCGAAGTCGCGCGGCCGGCGAATCAGATGCATCGCCATCGAATCGACGAGCTGATTGTCGAACGCTACGTCCTTGTATTCGGCGGCGATCGCGGTCGCGATTTCCCGCCACAGGCGCGAGGTCGCCAGAACGTTGGCCTTGTCGACCGAGGTCAGATGCTTGCGCCGGTTGCGCGCGAGCTCAAAGCCATAGCGCAACACCCGCACGATCTCTTTCTCATTGTAGATACAGGTATCGATCGCCTCGCGCCCGTCCTTCGATTCGCGCCGCTCGCTCGGCTTGCCATAGTAGATTCCGCCCGTCAGCTCGCGAATCACCACCAGGTCGACGCCGCCCACGATCTCCTGCTTGAGCGGCGACGCCGCCATCAGCTCCTTCACCGCCTTGACCGGCCGCACATTGGCAAACAGGCCGAGCTCCTTGCGCAGCCCCAGCAGCGCCTGCTCGGGACGCTTGTCAGCCGTCGGATTGTCCCACTTCGGACCGCCGACCGCGCCGAGCAGAATCGCATCGCTCTCGCGCGCATGTTTCAACACATCGTCGGGCAGCGGCGTGCCAAATTGATCGATCGCATGGCCGCCAACCGTTCCCTCCCTGAACTCGAGATCGAGCGCCGAGTTCCGCGCGATCGCCTTGAGCACCTGCAGCGCTTCGCCGACGACCTCGGGACCAATCCCATCGCCCTTTAGAACCAGAATTTTGTACGGCATCGAATCCTGCGCATGGCGTGCTGCGCGAGCGTGCGGCGCGAACGCGATGCCGGCGGCCGCCGGATAAACCGGCGCGCCGTCATTCGCGATCAGGCGGAAAGCTTACGGGCAGACGCGGAATTTCCTCCGTTGCGAGCGTTCGCCACGCGCTTGCGCGCATTCGAGTTCGCCCGCTCACTCGTTTAGCCCATGTTGGCCGACGGCGGCAAGTCCCGCCGCCGCACCGTCGCGAATCGAGCCCCTACGGACCTTCCGATCCGCGCTGCGCAACCGACTCGCGCGCCTTCAGCCGATTCAGCGCGTTCACCAGCGCGAGCGCGCTCGCCATCACGATATCGCTATGCGCACCCTGGCCCGCGACGGTCATTCCTTCCTCGCGCACGAGGCAGCTCACTTCGCCCAGCGCGTCAGTGCCGCCGGTTATCGCCTTGACCGAATAGCGCTCGAGCGTCGGATGAATTCCGGCGATCTTGTAGATCGCCTTGTAGCACGCATCGACCATCCCGTCCCCCGAAGCTTCCGCCCGCCGCTCTTCGCCCGCCACGCGCATCGTCACATCGGCCTGCGGCATGTTGCGCGTCGAGGAGACCACGCTCAGATCGACCAGCTCGTACCAGTCCGAGGTGCGCCGCGCCTCCTCGTTGACCAGCGCCAGGATATCGTCGTCGTAAACGATCTTCTTCTTGTCGCACAGCACCTTGAACTCGGCGAACGCCTTGTTCACGTCGATCGTCCCCGGATCGACGCCGAGCTCGACCAGCCGGTTAACGAAAGCATGGCGCCCCGAATGCTTGCCCAGCACCAGCTTGTTCGACGGAATGCCGATGTCCTCGGGCTTCATGATCTCGTAGGTCAGCTTGTGCTTGAGCACGCCGTCCTGATGGATTCCGGCCTCGTGCGCGAACGCGTTGTCGCCGACGATCGGCTTGTTGGGCGGCACCGGCTGGCCGATTATCTGCGAGAGCAGCCGCGACGCCGGATAGATTTGCCGCGTGTCGATTCCGGTCCGCATCCCCATCAGGTCGCGCCGCGTCCGGAGCGCCATCACGACCTCTTCGAGCGAGGTGTTGCCCGCCCGCTCGCCAATTCCGTTGACGGTGCATTCTACCTGCCGCGCGCCCGATCGGATCGCCGCCAGCGAGTTGGCGACCGCAAGGCCAAGGTCGTTATGGCAATGCGCGCTCCAGATTACGCGCTCGGCGCCGATAACGTGCTCGCGCATGTAAGCGAACATGCGCCCGAACTCCTCCGGTATCGCATGGCCGGTCGTGTCGGGCAGATTGATTATCCGCGCGCCCGCCCGGATCACCTCCGAGCAGACCGTGACCATGAAGTCCCAGTCCGATCGCGACGCGTCCTCGCACGAGAACTCGATATAGTCCAGATGCTCGCGGGCGCGGGTGACCGCCCACGTGGCGGCGCCCAAAACGTCCTCGCGCGTCATCTGAAGCTTGTACTTCATGTGGATATCGGAGGTCGCAAGGAAGATGTGAATCCCCGGATTACGCGCGCCCGCGACCGATCGCAGCGCGGCGTCCACGTCTTCCTCGCGCGTGCGCGAGAGGCTTAAGACCACCGGATTCACCAGCGTCGCGGCAATCCGGCTCACCGCCTCGAAGTCGCCCGGCGAGGCGGCCGCGAATCCGGCCTCGATTATGTCAACCCCGAGCCGTTCGAGCTGGCGGGCGATCGAGACTTTCTCTTCGACGTTCATGGTGCATCCGGGCGATTGCTCGCCGTCGCGCAGCGTGGTGTCGAAGATTCGGACGTAGTCCGGATCGGGCAGAATGTCGGCGGTCGGATTCTTCATTTGGCGTCTCTCCCTTGCGTTGACGCCCGGATTCGGCCGGCGGGAACCGTCCGGTGCAAAACGAAAAACGCCCCGGGCGGCTCTCTTTCGGCCCTTTGCCCGGGGCGCTCGTTCTTTTGGTTGCGGATGCTGTCAGCTTGATTCCGCGGCGCACCAGGCTCGGGCCCGACTAAGGGCCAAGCTAAGCAGCAGTCCAAGCAGAATTGCGATCAGCAGCAACATTGTCGATGACGTTACGCCCGTCCGCCCGCCCCCGTCAAGCTCTGCCCACCAACGATCCCGGCTTTGGCGCAGTCTCTAGCCGCGCGCAGCGTCATCCGGCGGCTTCGATGACGGGCGCGCGTCGCGGACCGTCACCAGCGTCGGCGCGGACGTCGCCACCGTCACGACCGGCGCCGGCTTCTTGCCCCGGAGCGCCATTATCGGCCCCGACAGCACGTAGCTTGCCGCCGCGACGAAGCCCGAGACCTGCGGCATCGCGAATATCAGCGCGAGCGCCACGACCATCAGCGCCACCATCTCGATCGGCGCGCTCCGGCGGCGGAAGTTTATCACCTTGAAGCTCGGGTACGGCACGCTCGAGATCATCAGCGCCGCCAGCGCCAGCGTGATCGGTACCATCAAGGTGCATAGCAGGCGCGGCGAGTTAAGCTCGAAGTAGCTGTACGCGACCACGATTCCCGACACCATCACGGCCGCGCCCGGAACCGGCAGCCCGACGAAGCGGCGCTTGTCGACCGTCGCGGTCTGCACGTTGAAGCGCGCGAGCCTGAGCGCCGCGCACACCACGAACATTCCGCTGACCAGGACGGCCCATCCCGCGATCGGCCGCAGCGCCCAGGTGTACACGATCGTCGCCGGCGCGACGCCGAATGCCACCACGTCCGACAAGCTGTCCAGCTCGGTGCCGAACTGGCTGGTCGAGCGCGATAGCCGCGCCACCCGCCCATCGAGCCCGTCACATATAAAGGCCACGAACACCATCAGCGCGGCCAGCTCGAAATGAGAGTTGATCGCCGATATCAGCGCGTAGAATCCCGACAGCAGGCCGAGCGAGGTGATCGTCGCGGGCGCGATAAAAACCCCGCGCTTCAGCGGCGCGGCCACCTTTATCTGGCGATCGCGTATCCGCCCCGCGATAAGCCTGATCCGGGGCCGGCGCGGCACTTCCGATCGTTCACTCATCTGACTCATCACTCATAATCAGGAAAGCACTCCAATAACGCTCTCGCCGGCGCGCACCCGCTGGCCGACTGTCACGACCACCCGATACTCGGGCGGAATAAAATGGTCGACGCGGCTGCCGAACATTATCAGGCCCACGCGCTCGCCCGGACGCACCCGATCGTGCGGGCGCAGCCGGCATACGATTCGCCGCGCGAGGTACCCCGCGACCTGCATCATCGCGTGACGCCGCCCGTCGTCGCCCTTCAGGATAACCAGGTTGCGCTCATTGCGCTCGCTCGCATAGTCGCGAAAGGCGGCGTGGAACGCACCCGGCGTATGGCGCACCTCGACCACCTCGGCGGCCACCGGCGCGCGATTCACGTGTACATTGAGCGGCGACATGAAGACCGACACGCGATGGTAGCGCGCGCCCGGCGCATCGCCAGGAATTCCCGCCTCGCCCACATCACTGACCTTACCGTCGGCGGCCGAGACGACAACTGTCGAGGAGAGCGGCGGCGTTCGCTCAGGATCGCGGAAAAAAGCCGCAATCGCGCCGGCCGCCAGAATCAACACGATCCCCGGCCACGCAAGGCCGATCGCCCACAGCACCACGCCCGTGCCCGCCACGACGAGCGATATCGTCACGCCCTCGACCGCGATTCCAACCCGGCGGGCGAGCCTCTGCATCGGGCCCGACCGCCCGCGCGCGGCGTCCGATTGACCGCCGGACGCTTCGGATGATTCTTCTGTCACTCTAATTCTTGGACTTATCGACCAGGCGATCACTCGCGAGCCACGGCATGAACGAACGCAGGCCGCGCCCGACCTCTTCGAGCTGATGCTTCCCGCCCTCCGCGCGCATCGCCTTGAAATGCGGCAGCCCGGCGCGGTACTCGGCGATCCATTCGTTGGCGAATTTGCCGGACTGTATTTCGCTCAGGAGAGTCTTCATCGCGGCGCGCGACTCAGGCCCCACGACCCGCTTGCCGCGGCTCATGTCGCCGTACTCGGCCGTGTTGCTGATCGAGTAGCGCATGTTCGAGATGCCGCCCTCGTAAATCAGATCAACGATCAGCTTCACTTCGTGCACGCACTCGAAATACGCCATCTCGGGCGCATAGCCGGCCTCGACCAGGGTCTCGAAGCCCGCGCGGATAAGTTCGGTCAGCCCCCCGCACAGCACCGATTGCTCGCCGAACAGGTCGGTCTCGGTCTCCTCGCGAAAGCTCGTCTTGATAATCGCCGCGCGTCCGCCGCCAATCGCCGATCCATACGCCAGCCCGACCTTTTCGGTATCGCCCGACGGGTCCTGCTCGACCGCCAGCAGGCACGGCACGCCCCGTCCCTTGACGTATTCGGATCGCACCAGATGACCGGGGCCCTTGGGCGCGATCATAAACACGTTGACGTTTGCGGCCGGCCGGATGAACTTGAAATGGATATTGAAGCCGTGCCCGAACGCCAGATACTTGCCCGCCGTCATATGGGGCGCGATTTCGCGCTCGTAGATTTCCGATCCCATCTCGTCCGGCACCAGCACCATCACGATATCGGCGCGCTTGGCCGCCTCGGCGGTATCAAAGACCGCGAGCCCCTGCTTGGCGGCTTTTTCCCACGACGGGCTGTCCTTGCGCAGTCCGACGCACACGTCGATTCCACTGTCGCGCAGATTAAGCGCGTGCGCGTGGCCCTGGCTGCCGAAACCCAAAACTGCGACCTTGTGCGGACGCAACGCGGTCAGATCGGCGTCGCGATCGTAATAAACCTGCATGGCGGGATTCTCCTAGGCGCTGTCGCGTAGCTGGCGCACGTTGGCGCTCGTTTCCTGCTGCACCGCTCGCGCCATCGCGACCCGGCCCGAACGGACGATCTCTTTGATTCCGAGCGGACGCACCAGCGCGATGAAGGCCTTTATCTTGTCCGCGTCGCCCGTGACTTCCACCGTAACCGCGCGCGGCCCAATATCAACCACGTGCGCCCGAAAGGCCGCGACGATCGAATCAAGCTCGGCCCGCGTGCGCTCGTCGACCGAGACTTTCACCAACACCATCTCGCGGTCGATCGTGTTGACCTCTTTGAAGTCGATCACCTTGATAACCGAGACCAGCTTGTTGAGCTGCTTGTTGACCTGCTCGAGCACCTGATCGTCGCCGGTCGTGACCAGCACGATCCGTGAGACCGTGGGATCGAGCGGATCCTCGTTGACGGTCAGCGACTCTATATTGTAGCCGCGGCTGGAAAACAGTCCCGCGACGCGCGAGAGTACGCCGAATTCGTTCTCGACCACAACTGATATCTTATGACTTGGCATTCAGGCTTTGACGGCGCGCCCCGGCACGCGCCCGCGCACATCTAGTGCCCGTTATGCTGATGGCGGCGGATCAAATCCATCATACGATCTTTCTGGGCCAGTTTCAGCTTCTGGATGCGCTTTATTTCGAGTTCGTCTTCGGTGCTCAGATGATGCTGGCTGCGCAGCGATTCGAG
>Ga0307372_10003449_pt1 | contig 25230 bp, 21 predicted proteins | sample OX1MG_FD_202533 | JGI IMG/M metagenome (GOLD analysis project Ga0307372, IMG submission 202533) | Soil microbial communities from Risofladan, Vaasa, Finland - OX-1 | ecosystem: Environmental > Terrestrial > Soil > Coastal area > Acid sulfate soil | place: Finland: Risofladan, Vaasa | collected...
ACCGGCGACGAAAGGCCGGTCTCAACCGCTCCATCGCGGATGCGTCGTGGGGCCAGTTTGTGAGGGTGCTGGAGTTCCAGGCCGCCAAGTCTGGAGCTGAGGTAGTCAGGCTCAACCCACGAAACACGACCCAATGTTGTTCAGGATGCGCGACGAAAGCCAAGTCCCGCTTGACACTGTCGGACCGGATCTTCCGGTGTGACGCATGTGGTCTAGTTCTCGACAGGGACCGGAACGCTGCTCGGAACCTACATCCGAGAGAACCTCGCCGGTTGGACTGTACCGGTCGGGATGATGACGGCAGTAAGCCCAGAGTTCCTGCGGGAACCCTGGCAGCCTGAGTCCCAGAATCTCCTTCCTTTAGGGAGGAGAGCAGTCAACTAGAGATCCTGATTGATGAGGTTGTCGAGGTCGGCCCGAAAGAGCTTCGCATCGATTCCGAGCCCTGCACCGATGAAACTTACGATGCTGGATTTCGGCACCACGGTGCGTCGTAGCGCACGAAGGGGGAGCAATTCGGCTACTGGAACTCCATTGCGGGTCACAATGAAACTCTCGCCAGCAACTACCTCATCGATCACTTTGGCGTTGTCATTACGCAGCTCACGTTGAGCGATGGTCCTTGTCATGAGGAGGGTGTAGCACATTATGCGACGAATTGCTACAATATGGATCCTTCGTCCGTGCGTGGTTGCCGACCAAAGTAGTTCAAGTGGGCGAATTACTCACTAAACAGCGAAGAGTCCTCAATTTCGAATCCTTCCGGTTCTTATTGTGTCTCGCCGTCCACAACATCCTCGTATTCGAACGTGGGTATAGCAAAGAACAGATCGAACGGTTCTGGTAGGCCGCACTGACGACGTGCCCGTCGCGAACAACACCTCTTCGAACACCGCAGTGTCGAACTCCTTTCGCCTGCTCACGCCCGCTCGTCGGTAGATGCGAACGCAGTTCGAAGCGAAGCGGAGTGCCGTGCTGATCAAGTCGAGCCAGTATTCGAGGTTCGCATCGAGCCGCGTCCCCACTCTTCGAGATCGGGGAAGGTGCCTTGCGATCCCGCAGGCCGAGCAGACGACGAGGTGCGTCGCGGCTTGACATTCGTGTCGTTGATCAGTCGCCTTGCAAGCTCGGTCCGTTCGGCTCTCGCCAGCATCCACCGACGATGTAGCGGCGATAGATTTCGAGGATCACCTGCATTCAACCCTCGTCGCTCGCCGATAGGCAAGGTCATCTTGTTCGCGACTGCTGCGCGCTCACCCAGAGAGAGGTTTTCGTGAGTCAGTTCGAGGCTCACTACCTATGCACGGCGCTGATTATACTGCCGCTTGGCTCACGACCTCGAGCCAGATCTTCGTCCAAACCAAAGGCGCTTTTGTATCCTGGTGCCATCAGCGAGGCTGTCGATGTACGCGCAAGTCAAGAATTGGACCGAGTCGAGCGCCTGCTCCTTGTCGCGCCCTAGGGTCTGTCAATGCACGATCAAATTCTTGTGGACACGCTTCGCAGAGGGCGGCCACAGGTCACACACCACCGTTCGAGGAGGCAGAGAGTGTTCAACGTTGGTATCTGGCCAGACCAGTTCACAAGTTGACGTGGACCTTGGAGCGAACCGTGCGCGCCGTGACGCGGCTCGCAAGATGGCGGATCGTCAGGACCGTTCAACCGATCGATCCGCGAGACCAACGCATCGGGCTCGGTGAGGAGATCCCCGCGCTATCTCACAGCGATACAGCCGAGGAGGCGATCTCACCGTCGCTACTGACGATCTCACAGCCAGCCGGAGCGGCCGGGCATGGACCCTCATTCGAGCTGTCGGTGCCTGCCTCAGTCGAACCCTTCGTCACCTGGGCCGAACCGGGCCACTTCTACTCGCCGGTACCCGACCTCGAGGAGATCGGACGCGAGGCTGAGCGTCTCTTCGTCTCGCGCACGACGCTGCCGGGTATTGATCTGCGAGAGAAAGAGCAGCTGGCGTGCTTCCGAGAGCTCGCACGCCTCGCACGGGAGGCCCCGATCCCCGCGTCTCCCAACGCGTCGGCTCGATATGGCACCGACAACCTGAACTATGGCATCGGGGACGCAGCGATGCTCCAGGCGATGTTGCGCCGCCTGCATCCCCGGCGTTATCTCGAGGTGGGCAGTGGCTGGAGCACTGCGCTCGCGCTCGACACGAGCGAGCGGTTCCTTGAGGGCTCGATGTCGGTCACCGCGATCGAGCCCTACCCCGAGCTGCTCGACAGCTGCCTGCACGCGGGCGATCCTGTTGAGATACTCGCCCAGCCGGTCCAGTCGGTGCCGCTGTCACGCTTTACTGAGCTCGAGGCGAACGACGTGCTCTTCATCGACTCCTCGCATGTGCTCAAGGTCGCGAGCGACGTGCACTTTCTCTTTACGACCATCCTTCCTATCCTTGCTCCGGGCGTGTACGTGCACGTGCACGATATGTTCTGGCCGTTCGAGTACCTGCGGCATTGGATCGAAGAGGGCAGGGCCTGGAACGAGTGTTACCTTGTTCACGCCTTCCTGCTCTTCAACGACTCCTATGAGATTGTGCTGTTCAATCACTACCTCGCCGAGTGCCATCGCGAGATCATCGCAGCCGAGCTTCCAGCGATGCTCGAGGACACCGGCGGGGCGCTGTGGCTGAAAAGGGTGGGCTGACCGGCGCGAAAAAACCTTTGCCGGTGACGGGTTTATGCCTCTAAACCGGGACTTTCGGCGCCGCGTGGCAGGCCGGGTTACCCGCACATGAGCCTACCGCCGACCAAAGATTCGGGTCCACTTCATTGCTCGCGAGCCACTCCAGCAACTACCGGTACAGGTCCACCGGGGTCACCAGACGGATCCTGTCGGGTTCGTTCTCCGCGAGACGGTGGACACCGTCGGTGAAGCTCTCCCGCGAACAGAAGTAGTGCCGGGTGACCGACTTGGCACTGGGGATGAAGGGCTCCGTTCTGATGAGGAGATCCTCTTCACCTCTGTCGAGGGGGCTGTTCGTCCACTTGCAGCTACCCGTCGCGACCACGGAGCGATCATGTCGGAGCGCCACAATGTCTATTTCTTGCTGCTTGGTCCTACGACCCTCGCCCGTCGGCACCATTCCCCACCAGACTCCGACAGCCGCTGCAGATTCGGCATCGCGGACGTGCTCCTGGCAGAGCAGTTCCCAGGCCGGCTTGGAGACGAAAGCATCGATACCCGGCCAAACGACCTCGTCCAGATACTGCTCGGCATCATGCCGCGTGCGAAGTCGTGACTTCGCCGGATCGACGAAACGAAAGTAGTAGCTGAGGAAGCCATTGAGAATTTCATAGCTCGTCTTGTTCGAACGGTCGGTCGCGGTCACCGGTCGGATGGTGCGAACCAGTTGCAGCCGTTCCAGGGTGGCGACGATTTGCCCGATTTGGGAACTGTCGAGCTGGGTGTGATGAGCGACCTCACTGTTTTTGGTGTGCCCCTGGGCGATCGCTCGAAGTACCGACATGTAGTTCCTCGGTTCTGGGAGTTCTTGCCGCAACAGCAGGTCCGCCTCTTCGTAGAGGAACCCATCGCGATAGAGGGTGTGCCGGAGCAGGTGCTCGCGCAGGGGCACGTCGTCGGTGAATCGCTCGAGGTAGTAGGGCATGCCGCCACAGACGGCGTATGTTCGGATCCGGTCCTCGGGCGAGTAGCCGGGGTGGAAGAGCGCGGCGTCCCGGTATCCGAATGGAAGCACGTGCATCTGCCCGGTGCGCCGCCCGTAGGTCTCGCCGGCGAGAACCTCGCGTTCGAAGAAGGAGACCTCGCTGCCGGCGATTACGAAGACGATGGGAAGGTCGCGGGCGACGGTCCGCCACCAGTGATTGATGAGGCTCCCGAGTCCTGACTCGCGCCTGGCGAGGTACTGGTATTCGTCGAACACGATGACGGTCGGCTGGTCGCTGACGAACTGGGTGATTGCCGTGAGTGCAGCGGTCCAACTGGTGAGTGGCTGTTGGACCAGGAGCGGGTTGCCGGAGATTCTGGCGAGTTCTTTCGACAGGTCGGCCAGCTGCTCCACCTGAGCAACGTCGGTCGCCTCGAAGTAGAAGGATCGGCGGCTTTCTGCGAAGTGGGTCAGCAGCTCGGTCTTCCCGACGCGACGGCGACCCCATAGCACCAGGAACTCGGCTGTCGGAGAATGCCAGTGGTCGTCTAGCGCTGCTAGGTCGTCGGTTCGGTTCCAGAAGGCCACGCAAAATACCGTATTACACAATACCTTATTTTGCAATACCTTATTCTACACACCCAGAATCTACGGCTACTCCGCCGGTGCTACAAGGCGACGTTGTTATCGTCACCTTGTAGCACCCAGCTGAAGCGATGCCGTGAGTTGACGATTTAACCGTCGCCTACCGACAAGGTGTCAATGTCACCATGGTCAAGATTCCACACCTCCCCCGGGAGAAGGCCGGGTCTGGTCTGGTCGAGATCTTCTCCTGCGGGACAATCGCGAGGTGTGCGACCAGGTGCCGCCGAGCAGGTCGGTGTCACTTGAACGTCACCGGCGATGCCAAAAAGCTGTCATTTCCGGTGCCAACAAGGCGTCACTTAAGACGGGAGACGCGTCCCGATTGCGGGGGTGGGTCGTTTCAGAATGGACGAGTCGACCGACTTGTCCAGCAGGTCAGGGGTCTCGTCGGACTGGGCTGAGCAAACTACACCGTTGAAGTCCGTTCAAATGGATACCCCCTTTTGGGAATATCAAGTTCAGGCCATGTGACAGCGAGAACCGCTAACACCAGCCGCACGACTCTGCGGAGGACTGGACCACCTCCCGCCGACCAACCAGTTATGTACTGCGCAGAGGAATTTCCCTTGAGAGGGGTCTTTCGACTTTACAAGCAACTCCCGAGGGGGCCTTGTTGCGCGCGAGGATGAACCGTACCTGCGCCGGCCGGGGCTCAGCCCAGCATCAATCCAGCAGTTCGCGAATATCGGCCGCTGTCATTGCGCCGGATTCGAACCCTCCTCCGTCCATGACGTTGGCGAACAGCGCGGCCTTCTTGGCCTTGAGAGCCATGACCTTCTCCTCCAGCGTGTCCTTGGCCACCAGCCGGTACACCATGACCTTGCGGGTCTGGCCGATGCGGTGGATGCGATCGACGGCCTGGGCCTCAGTGGCCGGGTTCCACCAAGGATCGAGAAGAATGCAATAGTCCGCCTCGGTCAGGTTGAGGCCGAACCCCCCAGCTTTGAGGCTGATCAGGAACACCGGTGCGCGGCCCTCCCGGAACTCATCAATGACGGCCGGTCGATTGCGAGTCCGCCCGTCGAGGTAGCAGTGCTCAATTCCAGTCTTCCGCAGCCGATCTCGAGCCAAGGTGAGGAATCGGGTGAACTGGCTGAATACGAGCACACGGTGGCCGTCGCCGACGATGTCGTCGAGCATTTCCATGAGCGCGTCGAGCTTGGTCGACGGAACTCCGGCGTGCTTGATGTCGATGAGTGACACGTCGAGACTGGCTTGGCGCAGCAGCGTGAGAGAGCGGAAGATCTCGAAACGGTTCCTCGGCATGTCTTCGAGGAGTCCGAGGACCTTCTGGCGCTCGCGCTGGAGGTAGGTTTGATATATCTTCTTGTGCTTCGGGCTGAGGTCGAGCTCGAGGACCTGTTCTTGCTTGTCGGGTAGGTCGCTGGCCACCTGTTCCTTGGTACGCCGCAGCATCAGAGGGCGAACTCGGCGACGCAGCTGGGCCAGCCGCTCAGCGTCTACTCCCTTTTCGATTGGCACCCGGTAGTACTCTGCGAATCGGTCGGGATTGGAGAACAGGCCGGGCGCGGCAATCGAGAGCAACGACCACAGTTCCATGAGGTTGTTCTCAATCGGTGTCCCGCTCATGGCCACTTTGAACGGGACCGGCAGGGTTCTTGCTCGCTGGTAGGTCTGGGAGAGCCGGTTCTTGGCGAACTGGGCTTCGTCGAGAAACAGCCCAGACCATGTAATGGCGGCATACTCGTCGTATTCCATCCGGAAGAGGCTGTAGGAGGTGACTATCACGTCGATATCTGCAGCTATTTCCTCCAAGGTCGTCCCACGACGGCGGCCGGTTTCGGTGACGGTGATCACCTTGAGGTCGGGCGCAAACCGCCGGCATTCCGATTCCCAGTTACCCACGACGCTGGTTGGCGCCACGACAAGGTAGGGCTCGCTGGTCAGCCCATGCTCTTTGGTGTGACACATCAACGCCAACGCCTGCAACGTCTTGCCGAGCCCCATGTCGTCGGCGAGAACGCCACCGAGCCGGTGCTCGTAGAGAAATGCAAGCCAGTTGAATCCAGTCAGCTGATACGGCCGAAGCGTGGCACGCAGTGTCTCGGGCGGAGCGTGCTCGGTCCGATCGCCAGCACTAGCGAGAGCCCGTATTGAGTCCTCCCACGCACTGGCCTGGGCCGTGACTACCCCGAGGCGCAAGAAGTCCTCCCACAAACTCGCTTGGAATCGACTCAGGCGGATGCCGTCGCTCGGCGCGTCATGCAAGCCACGAGCCTCAGCAATCAATTGAGCCAGCTCTCGCAGCTCCTCCCGATCGAGTGAGAAAAATGTCCCTGCCGGCAGGATCAGGTGCGACTGTCCTGCGGCCAGGGCGACGAACAGATCGGCAAACGGCACCTCCTCGCCGCCGACGGTCACCGTGATCGTGAGATCGAACCAGTCGTTGCCGGCTGCATTGGAGCCGCCCAGGCTCACGACGGGAGCGCCAGCAGCCTCCTTATAGTCCGGTATCGTGCCGATGCGCTCAACCCTGACACCCTCGATCACCTCCAGCGCTGGCAGTAGGTCAGTGACGAATCGGACTGCTGTCATACCCTCCAGCCAAACCTCGGCCGCGAGGCGGTGGCCGAATGGTGTGAGCTCGAACATCTCAGGGACGGATCGAACAATTGCCGCGGCCGAGTCCACCAGGGTGTCTTCGGGGGATCGTTGGTGGACTCTGTTCGGGGCAACCCATAAGTCCTCTCGCCACTCCTCTCCTGCGGCCCCCCTGGCCCAGGTCAGTCCAATACGGTGGCCATCCCCCGCGTGGATGGTGAGGACCAACGTGGAGGGTCGAACCTCGGGAAGTTTGACCGATCCATCGCTCGAGGCCACCTCCACCTTTCGGCGGAGCTTGGGAACGAACGCACCCAAGAAACGTTTCTCATCATGGTGAGGAATATCGACCGCGGCGGTCCTGAGGAAGGCGCGCAGGTTGTCATCCACGGGCGTGGCGAGCGCCCCCAGTCCGAGTCCGAGTGGCTTAGCTCCGGAGGATTCATCAGGCGGTTCGTCCCACCACGCGATGCCGTGCGCTGGGCTCCCGATGAGCATGGACTGTTGGAGCGGAACTTGATGGTCCTCGGACCCGATGCGGGGCTCGACCCGGAGACCCGCTTGCGTTCGGGTGACGTCAATGGTGACGCCGGCAGGTTTCGAGAGGACGGTGATCGGCTGGGAACTACGCCCTGCCTGCACCAAGGGGAGCCCCAAGGCTTTGGCTTCGCCGAAGAGGTCCCACAGCCTCCGGCTATTGATGGTCTCGAGCCGCAGAACGTCTTCGGAATAGCTGTACATGTGCCGACGGTTGGCCAGCCGGCTGAGCGCCAGTATCTCTTTGACCAAAAGCAGCCGCTCGGCGGCCCGAGGGGTCCGGCGAGCACCGTATCGGTAGTAGTCAAGATTGGCCCACGAAATCCCCGTTCTGACCCAGTTCCCGTTGCGACCCGGTGCCACCGGGCGGACCCGGATCCCTGCGACGCCCGGATCAAGGACCAGTTCAAATTGAAGCCCGATCTCGATGTCGCCGAGCTCCTCGGTTTCGCTCCCGTCGGCTTCCAACAAGATCTGCAGAGGGAGCTGCCAGTCGGTTGGGTGCGAGTCTCGATTCGTTGATTGGACCGAGTCGTCCGTGAGCTTTTGAGAAGGTGTCTGCACGCTTCGTCCAACGTCATCGCGGACCAGCGTGAGCCGCGGAGCCTGACCAGAACGCGCCGTAGATTCTTCGGCCAGCACGAGCGCCACCGCGTGCTTGCAGTTCACCCCAACGGGGCAGGTGCATGTGGCCTCGAACGCGGACAGCTCATTCGACTGCGAACGGGTCAGAATGGCTGTGACCACGTAGGGCTCGCGTGCCCCACCCTGAATCTCGCCAACCACGTGAGTGCCGCCGGGACTCCATGTTCGCTTGCGGACTGCCCCGCTGCGGGAATAGCCACTGCCGCGGGCAAAAGTTGCCGATCCCACGATCCTCTCCAGCACTTTCGCGTCGGTCGGACTGATCACCTTGGGCTGATCTTTCTAGTTGTCATGGAGCTCCACGCACGATGACGCTCGCACAGATCGTCGCTGCTGTGGTCACGGAGATGGCACTCGCTGTCGGTGGATCGTCGTGTCGGGTCACGTCGGGTCCGCGCACCGGTCAGCTTCAGTCCGGTCAGATGCGACTTCAGTGACTTCTTTGTCGAAGAGTGCGAGATAGTGGTCATAGCGAAATATCCGGTTCCTCTTGCCTCCGGTGGTCTCTCTCAATAGCCCCAGCTTGACGAACCTGGTCACGATGGCATTCGCTGTCGGTGGCGTCACGTCAATAGCTGCACTCACCCATTTGGCGTTGATCAGAGGTTGGCTAAAAAGCTTGTCGAGCAGTGCGATGTCCTTGAGCGTACCGCCGGCGACTTCGAGGGCATCCCGATGAGATTCACGCATCAGGTGAATCTTCTGAGCTGTTGCTGCTGCTTCGTTCGCCGTGCCCTCGATTCCCCGGAGGAAAAAACCCAGCCATTCCTCCCACTCGCCCTTCAGGCGAACGTTCATGAGGCGATCAAAATACTCCGTCCGGTTTCGTTTGAAATAGGTACTCAAGTAGAGGACCGGTGCGTTGAGGATCGACCGCTCGCACAAGAGCAGGGTGATGAGGAGTCGACCGATGCGGCCGTTCCCATCCATGAATGGGTGAAGTGTCTCGAATTGCGCATGCACCAGACCAGAGACAATGAGGAGTGGGGTTGCCGCACTTGCGTCGATCGTCGAGTAGATGTACCTCTCGAGTTCACTGATGCCGTGCTGCATTTCGTCGGGAGGCGGAGGTACGAATGCGGCCGTGCTCAATGTGCATCCGGGTGGTCCGATCCAGTTCTGCGACACCCGGAACTCACCCGGACTTCGATCTGATCCGCGGCCGACCGCGAGAAGGATCGCATGGACTTCGCGCAGAAGTCGACTGCTGAGGGGAAGGCTCTGCAATCGCTCAAGTCCAAAATTGAGGGCCCTGACGTAGTTGACGACTTCTTGCACGTCGACCTCGGAGATGTGGCTCGTCGGAGTGTCAAGTTCAAATGCCAAAATGTCGTCCAGCGTGCAGTCCGTGCCTTCAATTTGGGAGCTGAGGAGCGCCTCTCGACGGACATACATCGCCAAGAAGAGATCGATGTCGGGCAAGAGTCGGGTCGCCCCGTCCAGGCGCCCTACCGCTTGGTCGGCGCGAGAAAGCCCAGGGAGCAGTCGATTGAGATCGAGGCTTGGTTTGGGCGGCAGGGGGCGAGGTATGAAGGCAGAATAGCCACCGGGCTGAGCAACATAGGACCCCGATCGCTCTCTTCCCGGCACTCTTCCTCACTTTGCGGTTGTCTGCATATATTTTAGCAGACTGCCGATCTATTTAATAAGAGTGGGGAGATCCGTCGGTAAATCAAGCCTCGTAAAATAGGCACTTTGACTGCTCTCCTTCCTGAAGAAAGGAGATTCTGGGACTCAGGCTGCCACAAGCTCCGCAGAGCGAGTGGTCTTACTGCCGTCATCATCCCGACCGGTACAGTCCAACCGGTTTTGAGAATCTCTCGGATGTAAGTTCCGAGCTGCGTTCCGGTCTCTGTCGAGAACCAGTTCGCAAGTGTCGCACCGGAAGACCCGGTCTGACAGTGTTAAGCGGGACTTGGCTTTCGTCCCGCATCCTGAACAGCATTGCGTGGTGTTTCGTGGATCGATCTGCACGACCTCAGCCCCAGACTTGGCAGCCTGGAACTCCAGCACCCTCAGGAACTGAGCCCACGACGCATCCGAGATCGAGCGGTTGAGACCTGCTTTCTTCCGGCGGTTACCGGATTTGCCACGGGCCATCATGTTCTTGGTTTTCAGGTCTTCGATGCCGATAGCGTCGTAGTGCTCAACGAGCTTTCGTGCTGCCTTGTGGTGGAAATCAAGGCGTTGGTTTGCGACCCGGGCGTGTTCACGAGCAAGACGTCTCTTCGCCTTCTTGCGGTTCGCTGATCCGCTTTTCTTTGACGAGACATTGCGCTGCGAACGGGCAAGCGCCTTTGCAGCGTGTTGTGCATAACGTGGGTTCTCGATGTCGTGCAGAGCGTGCTCGGTGGTAGCAAAGGTGGTCAGACCGACATCGAGCCCAGTCCTGTCCCCGGTTGGTGAGACCCGCTCTTCGGGTACGTCGATCTTCACGACAAAGCTGGCGAAATAACGTCCGGCTGCATTTCGATAGATGGTCACGCTGGCGGGCTCTGAGGGAAGGGGCCGGCTCCAGACAACCCGCAGTTCGGTGCGACCATCTGGGGCAGCAACCGAGAGTCGATCACCGGCGGCTCCGCCGCCGGTTCCGGTCACCCGATAGCCACGCTTGGTCCAGCGGGCGGTCGCATAGCGGTCTTTCTTCTTGAACTTCGGATAGCCCACCGGATTCTTCTTGTCGAAGAACGCAGAGATCGACTTGTCGAGATCGCGTAACACCTGTTGTTCGGGGACACTCGGCACGGAGCGAAGCCACTCAAGTTCTGCCCGTCTTGCGGTCAGCTCCTTATCAAGATCCCCATAGCGGAGTGTGAGGTGTTCATCGCGCCACGCAGACTGCCAGCGGCCAAGTGCGTGGTTCCACACCGAGCGGCAGGTGTCAAAGACCTGCTCCAAAGATTCGGCCTGCTGTCGGGAGACCCGTAACCGATAGTTGTACCGCACGGTCATCGAACGCACGTTCGTAAGCATAACGCCTTGATGTTGCAATCTGGGCCTTACGGCCCAGCGGGGCTATCCCTCCTGCGACGGCACAACCTCCGGGCGACGCCAGAAACTCCGACGCATCTAGCTCAACACAGAACCATAAGGGCAGGGTGTGACTGCGCCAGACAGCCAGACATGGTGATTCTGTAGTTCTTTGTTGCACACTTTGCTGAGTAGAACCGGCCACCGGCTGCAGATCTGCGTAACGCCGAAGACCCTCTTGGGTCGAAAACCGAGACGTTCATGACCCCCGACGAGGAATACGACTTCTACGCCAAGCCCGAAAATCAGGTTCCCCAGGGTGCCCGCGGCGCCGGACGGCCGGGCTGACGTCGCCCATACCGGTGCGGTTTCCACTCGAGTGGCTCGAAGAGATCCGCCGCCGGGGGCGGGCCGACGATAATCGTTCGGTTTCGTTGTGGATCCGCCAGGCCGTCGAACACGGACTCCGCCAGCCAGCCTGATAACCGTCCTGTCGGACTGATACCTCCCACATACGACGCACCTCTAACTACTTGAGCTCAAGCCGCCGCTGCAGGCGCACTATCTTATAGAGGCGTGGACCACCTCCTGCCGGGGGCATCATCCGAATGAGTCGCGCTACCTTAGGGAGTTCATAGTCGTCATCGGGTCAGCGCACCTCGATCACTTCGAGTCCTGCGATCCGTTCGAAGTGCCGCACGTTCGCCGTCGCTACTCGCCACCCGATACTGATCGCAGTCGCCGCGACGAGCCGGTCATGCGGCCCTACGTCCGCGCCCGTCATCGCGAGATCGGCCGAGAGCCTCGCGTGGGCGCGAGCAGCGAGCAGATCGAAATCGAGGACGGGCATGACCGAGAGGACCATCTCCACGAAGGCTTCGCGGCGCGCATGGTGCTCTGGGCCCGCCCGGTGCACACCGCGGAGCAACTCGCTCGCAGTGATCGCGGCGATCGCGGCTTCTTCGTCTGGACCAAGACACTCCGCGAGGCGCTCGCCGATCAAGCCTGCAGGATTGGTTCGTTGCTGTCTTCGGCTCTCGCGCTCGAGATCGACGAAGACCGTTGTGTCTACGACAGCTCCCACAGGACTTCCGGCATCGGTCCGACGCTGCTCAGCACTGCGTCCATGTCGTTGACAAAATCGGGGTCCGGCGCTGGCGCTCCGGCGAGAGCTAACGCGATCTCTCGCACCGGGCGGCCGCGACGTCGAGTACCGGGGCGGGGGAGGTCGTCTGGATGAACGAGGACGAAGACTGGCCGTTCTCGATTGAGAACCACGACCTGCTCATGGCGGACCACCGCCTCGCGAGCCCGCCGGGGAATACGCACCTCATCGGAGTTGATCGTCGTCACGGTCTTTACCCTAACAGATATCCGTACGACTCCGTACGCTATCGTTCGACTCATATGCCAGAAGGTACAGGACTGGTGTTGTAGCGCATGCAGCACCATCGTTCACAAGCGGCTCAGATGGTCTCGAAATTCCCGGACGCACCTTCTCTAACTGCCTCCCAATATCGCCACAACCGTACCTTGTTGTCGCCACCGTTGGTTTACTCCGCATTGATGTGATGGAGGACCGCTCCGCGGCTCTTGCGTGACAGACAGCGCGAGAGCCTGTCCGCGCGCCGACAGACAGGGCTCGCGATGACCCGGTCGGCAAAGAAGAACGGAATCTCTCCTGGTCGTCAGGTACCGAGTAGTGCAACGCTCGGTGCACGCCAAAACAACGGCGATGTGTCCGTTGGCGAACCCAATTCGAGAGGTGCTGGCCTGAGCGCCTCTGCGCGGTTGGACCTACAGGGCTGTGCCGGTCAGAACTCCACTTTTCGATATACGAGAACTCCACTGGACATCTGGCTAAAACTCCATTGGACGATTTACTAAAACTCCACTAAACGGAGGCGTATGGCTAGCTGACCAGGTATGCTGGCCAGATGCCAGAGACACTCCTTCCGTTTGTCGAGCGACGCGCCCGTCGGCGAGTCGATGAACTCTTCACGGAAGAACCCGTCCTCGTCCTCTCCGGCCCCCGCACCGTCGGCAAGTCGCAGTTGCTTAAGGGCCTCGGCCGAGACCACGGCGTCGAGGTGTACGACCTCGACGATTCGACTATCCGTCTCGCGGTCTCGGCCGACCCGTCTCTGTACGTGGCCGGACCTTCGCCGGTGTGCGTCGACGAGTGGCAGTTCGTGGAGACCATCGTGGAGTCGGTCAAAGCGGAGCTGAACAAGGACCTACGCCCGGGGAGGTTCGTACTGACAGGGTCGACTCGGTCAGATGCCAGGCCAATCCTCGCCCGCGCACTTGCGGGCCGCTATCACGAGTTCACCATCCTGCCCTTCTCGCAGGGGGAGCTCGACGGGGTCGAAGAACGCTTCCTCGACCTCCTTCTCGAAGAGGGCGGCGAAGCGCTATTGACGACCGAGCCGTCGAGAGAGACCAGGGCTGGTTACGTCCGACGAATAGTCGCTGGCGGCCTGCCCCTCGCAGTCGCCCGCGCAACCGGCTCGCGCGGGCGCTGGTTCGACGGATACATCAGAGACGTGATGGAGCGGGATGTCAAAGCGCTACGACGCATCCACCAGAGCGACGCTCTGCCCAAACTGCTCAGTCGTCTCGCTGCCCGATCGGCCCAAATCCTCGACGTGCGAAACGCGATTGAGGGGCTGGGGCTGGTCGAAGAAACCGGGGCTGCCTACGTCAACCTCCTCGTCGCTGTCCATCTCGTCCGTCTGTTACCCGCATGGGGAACCACCCTCGCCTCGGGAGTCGCCCGGAAACCGAAGGTGCACCTGGTCGATTCGGGTGTCGCTTCGCGGATGCTCCGCGTATCTAAAGATCGGCTCGCAAGGGGCGACCCTTCGGCACAGAGCGAGTTCGGCCACCTACTCGAGAGCTTCGTCGTGGGCGAACTCCTCAAACAGACCTCCTGGAGGGACGGGATCGCGACGAGCGGACACTGGTCGCGCCGCAGTCGCGCCGAGGTTGATTTCATCTTGGAAGTCGATGATGGCGATGTGTTCGCCTTCGAGATCAAGGCGGGCACGACGCTCGAACGTGCCGACTTCGCGGGACTCGAACTCCTTCGTGACCTTCTTGGTCCGCGGTTCCGAGCGGGCATCGTCCTTAATCTCGGAACACGCTCCTTCTCCCATGGCGACAGGATTTTCGTATTGCCGGTCGACGCACTGTGGAGGTCGTATCCGCACGCGTGACCTGACTCCGACCAGATGGGTTTGCCAACGGACACATCACCAAAACAACACCACACGACAAAGAAAAAATCCCGTGGAACCACAGCACCACGTCGACATCAACCTCCCCCATCGCCGCTCGGTTATCGTCCACAGAGACGGCGCCGGTAACCTCTCGCGAGTGGCCCCAGTAGCTTTGCCGAGGAAACGGTCTCGGGCGAAAGCTACATTTGCTACTCGGACACACGAACCAAGGGAGGAATCGGGCGTTGTCTCTTGTCGAAGAAGATGCTGACCTTGGACTACCCCCGGCACAAGGGAGTCGCCTGCGTATCATACGGAAGATAATCGCGAAGGTCGCTTGGCCTGTGCTACGACGTCAAATACATTTCAACAATTTAGTCGTCAAAGAGATGTCGAAGTTCGCGACGCGCATCGATGAGACCCGTCATTTTATCGAGCATCATCGAGTCTCGCTCGCACACCACACTGAGGTTTTGGTCCGATTCGAGGAGACGATCGCAGCGCACAATCTCAGTTCGGCATCGCTTTCTGGCCTCGCCGAGGACTTGCGCGAATTAGTACAGCGGGTGGATCGCTACGAGAATATGGCAACGAGCTCCATGGCAAATTTACAACGCGAAGTTGCCGAGGCATTCGCCGAGTTGGGAAATCTTCGACGAGATATCGCGAACGATCGAGAGATCGTCGGCCAGACCTCTGCTGAGCTGCAGATGAGGCTTGCGCGACTTGACCTCTTCTTCGCCAATTACCGTCGATCGCTCAAATCCCAACCTTCGCGTGCATTGGTCGATGAGACCCCGTTGCCCCCTGTCGCACTCGAAGGAATCTATTTCGCTTTGGAAAACGCGTTCCGCGGCTCACCAGACCTGATCAAGACCAGGTTGGAGGTCTATCTCGAAAACGTTCGAGCGGCGACGAACGACGGTGGCGTCGTACTCGATATCGGCTGCGGGCGAGGGGAATGGCTTGAAATGCTCCGCGATGAGAAAATTGCCGCAACGGGAGTCGATACGAATGACTCCTACCGGGAGCAGTGGGCGGCGGCGGGTCTCGAGGTCATAACAGCAAACGCGATTGACTACATGCGCACGCTTCAACCCGGCACTATCGCGGTCATCACCGCGTTTCACCTCGTTGAACACCTGCCTATCGATGTGATGCTCGAACTTTTGGATCTTGCAAACCAGCTCCTACGACCCGGAGGTCTGCTGATCCTTGAGACTCCCAATCCGGAGAACCTGATCGTTGGAGCGTCATCGTTCTATCTCGACCCGACCCATCAACGACCTATCCCACCGCGCTTGCTTGAATTTCTTGTTCGCGTCCGTGGATTTGTAGACGTGAGCATCGACCGCCTGCAGCGCGGCGACCCGAGGACCCTGGCAGAACCCACGGAGGTTGCGGGTCCGTGGGCTCAAGATCTTCTGCCGATCATCGAGCTCATCAATACACAGTTATTTGCGCCCCAGGATTATGCCGTCCTCGCACACCGAATGTCAACCGACTCGGCCCTAAAGAGCCGAGCTTGCAAGTAGCACGACAGACAGATCTTCTGGGCGTAGCAAGGCTACGGTCCTCATTTCTGGGACAAGACCTACGGACTCCAAGTTGTCTTGGGGGTTTATCTGTACTCCTGCGTTTGGGTGCGGGACTTCACCCCGTCGAGACTCATTCTTTTCTTGGTCGAGTTCGAATTTGAGCTTTCCCAGAGAAGCGATGTTCACGGACGCCACAACATCTGCTGGACCAGCAAATCCACAGACCTTGCAATCAAACAGGTCCCTCGAGGGACGGTTCTTTCGTGAGATATGGCCACAACAGGGACAGTGCTGGGAGGTGTAGTGCGGGTCCACCGTGGTGAACGGGACACCTTGCCTCCTTGTTTTGTACTCGATGAACTGGCCTAATTGGTGATAACTCCAGGAGTTGTGATTGCGTCGCTGGGACTTTCTAACCCTTGTCCGGTCTCGTATGCCACATAGATCTTCCAGGGCAATAGCTGATCGGGTGCGTTGAGCCTCACGGACAACTCTGTAGCTGATCTTGTGATTCGTGTCAGTGACGAATCGTTGCTCCTTCCTATACCTCTTTTTGAGAAGTCGTTTTGCAGATTTGGTTCCCCTGTGCTGCAAACGAGCACGGAGTTGCTCGTTTCGGTGTCGGACTCGGTTGACGCCCTTACCGGTGTAGTTCTTCCCGTTCGAACACGTGGCGATATTGGCAATGCCACGGTCGATACCGAGCACCTTGCCGGAGTAGACCGCGCTTGGTTCTTGCTCGTCACACGTCGCGAACAGAAAGAACCTCCCGTCTCGGAGCACAAGGTCAGATTCACCTTTGCGCAAGGTCAGCAACTTCAACTGACGCGCTCCACCAACAAATGCAACGGTGATACGACCAGAAACGGTCCATATCGAGACCGTCCGTGAACCTTGGTTCCATGACAACATCCGGTCGTCATAGGTGACTGCACCGTCAAGACGGATGTCTCGTCGGACCTTCTTGTCCACCTTGTAGGCGTCGGCAACTTTGCGAATCACACTCTGTGTGGCTTGTGCGCCCAATCCGAACTGTGAACGAACTTCGTAGTAGCAAGTCCGACGGAGTGGAATGCGCGAGAACACCCGGTGTTGCCATGCAACCGAGGAGACCTCGCTTGCAGTCTGGTTCATGGTGGCCAGTGTTCGAGTAAGCACGTCAAGGTGTTCTTTCTCGACAACCAGCTTCACCTGAGATACGAGTTTCATACATCTGGAATTTAGAGTGCGGGTGTGACACACAGCCCTCGAAGAGGCCAAAGTCAGGTCTGTCTATTGCATGTTCACTTGGTTTTCACGACCAAATACCGGCGCAACGCCCTTACCGGCGAGGTGCTCACCTGATGTGGAGAAATCATGCGCTCAGTCTGTGAACAGCACGACGCAGAGCTTCAGAAATTCAATGGGAGAGCCAATCACGTTCATTTGCTCGTCCTGTATCCACCGACGGTGCAGATCTCAAATCTCGTGAATCTACTCAAAGGCCAAGCTTCGCGGCTACTCCGACAAGAATTCGCTTCTCACCTCAAGCGCTACCTCTGGGGCGAGCACCTTTGGTCACCTTCCTACTTCGCTGGTTCAGTGGGTGGTGCTCCTATCTCTGTACCTAAGGCCTATATCGAGAACCAGCAACGTCCCGGCTACGTGTCAGCGCCTATCCCTCCCCGGCCTAAAGAGGCCGGGGGCTCCCGGCGCGTTGCTGAAAGATGCCAGACAACTCTTCAGTTCCGTCGATGGGTCGACCTGTGCCAGAGCGCGACAGGCGCGCCACGAGGTGAACGTTCCGACCGCTCTGTCGAACAGGAAGATCATGGCGTCATTGTCAAAGCCGTGCATCACCTTGGTTCCTCAGTTCAGCGACCATGGCTTGTCATGGTCGCTGTCATCTTGACGCGGTCATTGAGAACGAACCACGCTGGTGGCGATGGTCAAAAGACCCTGTTCGCGGCCTCGCCGCGGCCGTAACGTTACAGAAAGCGTTGTGGCTCGAAGATTCGAAGCCACCGAGATGATGGAGGCGCCAACATGAAACTGGCAGCTCGACGGCTCGTTGCAGGTGCCACTCTGGCCAGCGCGGCCCTGTTGCTCCCGGGAGTCGCTCTCATCGCGTCGGCACTTTCGAGCACGCTGGCCGCCGCGGCGGCGGTAGCAAGGTGCACTGCCGCCGGTACTCGGGTCTGGGCGGCAGTCGAGGGCGCCGGCACTGCCGGCACGACCTACTACGAGCTCGAGTTGAGCAATGTCGGGACGAAGACCTGCACACTCGACGGTTGGGCGAGCGTGTGGGCCGTCGGCACAGGCGGCAAGCAGATCGGCAAGCCCGCGTCCCACCAGGGGACCCCGAACACGGTCACGCTCACTCCCGGTGCGACTTCACACGTCGTCCTCGGAGTCGGAGACACGGGCGCGATCTGTGGCAGCCATGGCGTGCAGGCGACGGGGTTGAGGGTCGTTCCTCCGCGCCAGATCCTTCCCAGCCCGGCGGGCGAAGCAGATGAGATCGAGCACTTCTCGTTGCAGATCTGCCCCAACCAGTCCTCGATGCACGTCCTCCCGGTCCACTCCGGCACGGGGATACCGAACTACACGTCCTCCTAACCAGCACCTCAAGCCACGCTCGATCGGATGGCCGTGCGCGCGGCCAGGACCGACACGTTTGACTCCGGAGTGCGCAAAAACTCCGCGATTCGCTGTACGCGTCGTCAGATCACGGGCGATTGATCACAGCGGCCAACTTCATCGGGCACGTCGTTGGAGTTGGTTCGATTGTGCCACTCGCCGAGCCGAGTTATTCTGACTCGAATTGACAGTTCGTGCTCAAGGATCGCTACTCGATGGGGTCTCTTTGGGAGGTGGACCAGCCATCGATCGACTATCAATAGCGCTAGGCTTGACGATGATTAATGTGATTACCCCGTTGTCCAGAGGCTGGATTTCCATCGTTTGACAGATTTGAAGAATCTAGGAACAACTCGCGAAAGGAATTGCTCGTTGTCTCTCGCTGAGCAAGATGCCGATCTCGGTCTTCCGGTACCAAGCGGGGCTCGGTTTCGACTACTACGCCAACTCATCGCCAAGGCGACGTGGCCAATGCTCCGTCACCAGACAATACTCAACCACAGTGTCATTCGAGCGCTCGATGACCTGCGAACACGTCTTGATAGTGCTGAACATTTTGTCCGAGTCCACATCGACTCTTTGGAACACCATACCGAGGTTCTTGCCCGGTTCGAGGCGACTCTCGCGCGACATGAAGCGGCGTTGGAACGTGATGAAATCGAAGCGACGGTCGCCGTACATGCGAGAGCCCTTGAACAACAGATGGAGGTACTTGTACGTTTCGAAGGAACTCTCATAAAACACGCCTCTCTCTTGGATGACCTCTCGCCTCTCGTTGATAACCTCTCGTCTCTCGTTGATGAACTCCCGTCGTTCAAGTGCGATGTACAACAGACGTTGGAGCGCGTCGAAAAGGTCGGGCTCTATCGCTTTCAGGAGGAGACCTCAAGCGTGCGACGTGACCTCGCCGAGGTTCTCACAGAGGTCGACAGGCAGGCAGATAACAGCGAAGTGCTAAAGCGTGCACTAGCTGAACAACAGATGAGATTTGCTCAGCTTGATCTATTCTTCGCAGACTATCGGAGGTCGCTCGATGGCCATCAGCTGGAGCCATCTCCCCACATCGCTGCAACACTTCCGCTTGTTGTCGAAGGAATCTATGGAGCATTGGAAGATGCCTTCAGGGGATCGCCAGCTCTCATCAAGGACCGGCTCAAGGTCTATCTCGATGAGGTAACCCTGGCAACTGCTGGCGGTGGAGAGGTACTCGATCTGGGCAGTGGACGCGGAGAATGGCTTGAGTTGCTTTCTGAACAGGGCATCAAGGCCCACGGGGTGGACTCGAACGTCACCTATAATGAACGATGGGAGGCTGCTCAGATCAAGGTCGCAACCGCGGATGTACTCGATCATCTCCGCTCACTCGCTCCCAGAAGCATGGCGGTGGTTACCGCGTTTCATCTGGTCGAGCACCTTAGCCTTGAGGTTCTGATTGAACTGATAGATCTTGCCAATCGTGTGCTCCAGCCAGGTGGGCTCCTCATCATGGAGACGCCAAATCCTGAAAATATCGTCGTCGGTGCCTCAACGTTCTACCTTGACCCGACACACCAACGACCGATTCCCCCCGCACTTTTGGAATTTCTCACCGGGGCGCGCGGGTTTCTTGATGTCAAAATCAAGCGCCTCGAGCGAGGCGCATCCCCGGAACTGCCAATACCGAGAAACAGCGATGGCAGTATCGTCGAGGATCTGGGGCCTCTCGTGGAGATCATCAACGCCCGTTTTTTTGGGCCTGAAGATTACGCCGTGTTGGCCCGGCGCGCATAGTCAAGCAGACGATCCGCGAGATGCCTGTGATCTCGAACGCCTCTTTGGAACGTTCCACCTTGAGCCCAACCCCGGGCCCTACGGGTTCGGAGGTATCAGGTCTCTCGTGGGGAGTCAATGCACTCGGCACCTGGGACTCTACGACCGGTGTCATGGAAGCTGCCCGACGAACGGTCGCGGGGCTACTCGATGCTGGCGTGCGCGTCGCTCTTGATTATGTCGAAACAGGCGCTCCCAAAGACGTTCGTCGAATTCCAGGCCGATTTACACACCTTGAGCGAGGTCGACCATTTGAAATAGACATCTGCTTTTTGAACATCAATGAGATGCATCTCCTGGCCGACAGCTACCTCCGTGACACCACAAGATCGAACTATCTGATTGGATCGTGGTACTGGGAGCTCCCGCGACTGTCTGATCAGATGGCAACACAGGCGAGTCGTGTTGATGAAATTTGGGTTGGGTCTGAATTTGTTGCTGACGCGTTTGCCCGTTATGTAGATGTCCCTGTGACCGTCATTCCTCCGGTGGTAGCAACATCGCCCGACCCCGGAGTTGGACGGGAGCGATTTGGTCTGTCTCAGGGTGAATGTGTGTTTCTTTATAGCTTTGACGCGCATTCGACCTTTGCACGAAAAAACCCGTGGGGAGTTATTGAGGCTTTCAGAGACACATTCACCCGCGAGGAGCGAGGCAACCGGGTCAGACTGGTGATAAAGGCGCTGAACCTCGACCACTACTCCGAGGGCGCATCGCGTCTGCGTTATGAATTGACAAAGGTGAGCGGCGTACTCATCGAGGAGGATCTGACCTCCGAAGAGACGGCTGCGTTGATCAACTGCTGCGACATCTACGTCTCCCTGCACCGTGCCGAGGGCTTTGGACTTGGCATGGCTGAGGCGATGTTTCTCGCCAAGCCGGTCATTGCCACAAACTATTCAGGATGTCGTGACTTCGCGACTTCGACCACGAGCTTTCCGGTCAGCTACAACCTCCGCGAGATCGAAATTGGCGAGTTGCGCTACAACGCCGGAGTTGAAGATCTCTACACGCCCGGTTTTCTTTGGGCAGATCCCAACATCAATGACGCGGCACATTGGATGCGGCACCTCTACGAGAACCCTGAGATTCGCAGTGCCTCAGGCCTGCGAGGACAGAGGGAAATTCGCGGTTCGTATAGCTCCAATAGGGCTGGCTCGGCGATGAAGAGGCGCCTCACGGAGATCTCCACGAACACACATTGCGGGTCATGGACAAGCACGACAGGTGTACGTCAAACTCATTGAGGTGCATGATCTTCATCCGGGCGGATCATCGATCGGGTTCCCGTCAGGCACAACCCCGAACGGGGGCAGCCCGCCTTCCGACGTACATCTAACCTATCTGTTGTACGGTGTAGCGGCGGCATGTACACTTAGTGCATGCCGCCCAATCCATCTCTCACCGTCTCCGAGGCCCGTCAGCAGTTGGCATCGATCATCGACCGTGCCCGCGACGAGCACACGCCGGTCTACCTGGAGCGTCGAGGTCGGCGTGTCGCGGCCGTCATCGACGCTGACGACCTCGACACCATCATGGAGCTGGCCGAAGACATGGCGGACATTCGCGCCGCCGCGGCCGCCCGCGCCGAGATGGAAGCGACGCGGGAGGCACCGATTCCCTGGGAGCAAGTCAAGGCCGATCTCGGCCTGATATGACCTACCGCGTCTCCCTGGCACCATCAGCAGCGCGTGAACTTCGCAAGTTCGACCCCGACATTCGCCGCCGCATCCAAGCAGCCCTTGAACTGCTCGCGACCGAGCCTCGACCACCGGCTGCAACCCGGCTCGTCGGTGGCTCGGGGGAGTGGAGGGTCCGTACCGGCAACTACCGCATCGTGTACGAGATCAACGACGACCAGCTTCTCGTCCTGGTCATCCGAATGGCCCATCGCCGCGAGGTCCATGACCGATGAGAACACCGCGTATTGACCCCAGGGCATATTTACGTCTATACGTAGATACGCATAGACGTATCTACGTATAGAGCCAGCATCCGCGCGTGCTGACCTGTCCCCGAACATGATGAGTGCTCCCGCCGTTACCTGCGGGCGCACTCAGAAGGAATGAGGGCACTAGGCATGCCCCGCACAACCCGCGATAGACCATATCCATCCGGCACAGCCAAAAGTGGGACCCTCGCGCTGCTCGTCTCTGCCCGCACCGTTGAGCTCATCGAGCGCGCGGTACAGATCAATTATGTGCGATCCCACTCAAGTCTGTGCCAACGGCTTCTTCGTCACCGACGACGGTGAATCATTTCATGCCGAGGTGACTGCGCGCTGCTCAGGACGTTGGTCGATCGAAGTGACCTTGCGCGAAATGAAGCAGTCTCTCGGAGGCGAAAATCCTCAATCGTGGAAATACCAAGGCTCAGAGCGAGCAGTCAGTCTTTCGTTGTGGCTCTACAGCGCAATCTGGACGCCAACACCAATGTCTCGATGGGCGGGACCACTTAGACTCTAAGGTGGCTGGCTCAAATCCCGTCCACCGAGCCATCTGTTGCTTGCACATCGTCACCCCGGCACAAGGCATTGACAAGGAGTAGCCCACTTGTACGAATCCACCCACTTCATTGCGCAAGTCTGTCCGATTTGTGGTGGAGATACAGAGCTATTCGGGTACGGGGTGATTGCTCCATTCATCTCCGAGTGTTCCCATATGCCTCAAGATCAAGTCACAGAGTTACTCTGCTGTGACGCGTGTGATTTTCAGTTCTTCTCCATTCGATATGGTCCAAAGGAACTGTCCTCGATTTATTCGGCATATAGAACCCCGGAGTACCTGCGTCTTCGACGATCCTGGGAACCCTGGTACACCGAAAGAATCAATGATGCAACGTCGGCTGAAAAGTCCATAATTGATCGCAAAAAGTTCATGAACCTTACGCTTGAAGATGCACTAGCGAAAGAGATCAACTGCGCCGTGGACTTTGGAGGTGACGAAGGTCAATTCTTCCCCGACGTCCAGATCAACAGGCGCATTGTTCTGGACCTCTCTGAACATCCGTTACACGATGGGGTTCAACGGATTAGCTCGCTGAGTGATCTCGGAGATCAGAGGGTCGACCTCGTGATCGTATCTCACGTCCTCGAGCATTTGACCGATCCAGTTCAAACCCTACAAGACCTTCACGAGGTCATGTCCGAAGACAGCATCCTCTATGTGGAAGTCCCAATGGATCGATTCGTAACGCACTCAACACACGCTAAGAAGCCTTATGGCGATCGGGTGAGGCGATATCCCTCCCATAAGTTGATCTTCATCATGCGCGACTTCATTACAGGGATAAGTCGCCAATATCGCTCAAAAATACCGCGTTGGGGCGTTATCAAACAGTCAGAACATATCAACTACTTCTCGGACAAATCAGTCGAGCGTCTGCTGAGCAAATCCGGATTTCACATCGTTGCTACTGCGGAAGATCGCAATCACAAAGTCGGTGGAGCACGTTTTGGACGATACGGCGTCACTGCCAAACGACTACCGGTGAATCTTTCATAACTGCTGCTCACAACCTCTGGAATATCTCCTCTTACGCGAGATTGAATTGAAAATACTCTGATGACGGCTATACCCTATTACCTGCAGGCTCGCTATTGATCTGCGAATCGGTCGAAGTCCGGTAATGGTGACCCCGTAGACATGGATATCACCTGTCAGCCGTTCTGATCTTTCGCTCAGTGCCCAATGACTCGATATGAAGCGTTATAAGTAGCGATTGCGGCACGAATTTCTGGGCCGTCATCTCCTTTCCACACGCACAGAGGAGCTCCTAAATAGTTTGCAGCGGCTACTGCTTCAGCGCCGAGAGCAGATACGCGATTGACGGGAACCCAATTGATGGTCCACCCGCTATGCGAGTTGTAGTTGGTTTTTGGTGATCCATTCCTCCGCGAACGCAGCTGGGGTCTTCCAGCCGTGCGCGCTGTGTGGTCTGTTGATGTTGTAGTCGATCCTCCAGTCCTCTGTGAACACCTGGGCTTCGAAGAGCGAATCGAAGAGCTGACCGTTGAGGTGCTCGTCGCGCATCCGCCCGTTGAATGACTCGACCCAGGCGTTCTGCCAGGGCGACCCCGGGTCGATGAACAGCGTCTTGTTGTTGTTGAACCGACACCAGTCGGCAACGGCATGGGCAACAAATTCGGGACCGTTGTCGAACCTCATGAACTTGGGATAGCCACGCACCCCGGCGATCTTGTCGAGAACTGTGACCACATGATCGGCGTCGATGGAACGATGGACCTCGGTCGCGAGCGCCTCTCTGGTGTATTCATCGATGACGTTCAAGATCTTGATGGTTCTCCCATCTCTCGTCTGATCGAACTGGAAGTCCGCTGCCCAGATCACGTTCGGTGCGATCGGACACATCGCACCGGTGGTGACCCCAATGCCACGCAGTGGCCTCTTTCGCTTTCGATAGGGAACCCGCAGGCCCTCTTCTCGCCACAGCCGGTGGATCTTCTTGTCATTGACCCGGAGCCGCTCGGTTCGTGCCATCGCTGCTGCACGTCGCCAGCCCCATCTCGGACGCTGTGTCGAAAATGCTCTCAGCCACGCCCGGAGGACGAGCTCGTCATCAGATGGTGTTGGTGGGCCAAGGCGCTGGGTGGAGCGCGGCTGACCGACGACGCGACAGGCCTTTCGTTCTGAGACCCCGAACCGTTCCTCGAGCAGATGGACTGCGTCGCGACGGCGGTTCGGGGTTAGAAGTTTCCCTCAGCCAACTCCTTGAGCATCGACTTGTCGAGCTCGGCCTCGGCGAGGAGTCTCTTTAATCGGACATTCTCCCGCTCGAGCTCCTTGAGTCTCTTCGCATCGTCTGGCTTCATGCTGGCGTATTGCTTTTTCCAGCGGTGCCAGGTCGACTCGGTGATCTCGAGGTGTCGACAGACCTCGTCGATTGCCTGTCCCTGTCCGAGCAGCTTCTCTCCCTCGGCGAGTTTTCTGATCACCTGTTCGGGTGTGTGATGTCGCTGTTTCAACGTGCAGTCCTCCTTGCTCCATTCTGGAGCATTGGACTCGCACTCGGGGTGGATCAGCTCACGGGGATCCTGTCA
>Ga0307372_10003454_pt1 | contig 25187 bp, 22 predicted proteins | sample OX1MG_FD_202533 | JGI IMG/M metagenome (GOLD analysis project Ga0307372, IMG submission 202533) | Soil microbial communities from Risofladan, Vaasa, Finland - OX-1 | ecosystem: Environmental > Terrestrial > Soil > Coastal area > Acid sulfate soil | place: Finland: Risofladan, Vaasa | collected...
GATCGACATAGCTGAACAACGATCCACACCGCTCGTCTCTACCGCGCATCGCAACCCCCTTGGCGCAACCACCAAAGGGAATCACGATTACAGCTCAGCCGAAAGCGACTTTTTCAACAGCCTGCTAACGCCGCTGGGACGCCGCCGGCTTCTGGCTCCGGTCGATGGTCGTCGGTCCGTAGCAATGCTCGGGGCCCGGGAACGCGCGCGTGCGCACCTCGTCGGCATAGGCGGCGGCGGCGGCGGCGATCAGCTGATTCAGGTCGGCATAGCGTTTGACGAAGCGTGGTTTATGTCCGTCGGATAGGCCGAGAAGATCTTCGGTGACCAGGATCTGGCCGTCGCACGCGGGCGACGCGCCGATACCGATGGTCGGCACCGGAATCGCCTCGGTGATCCGGCGCGCCACCGGCTCATTGGTTCCTTCGATGACGATGGCAAAGGCTCCCGCCTTAGCGACCGCGCGCGCGTCGGCCATGACCCGGTCGGCTTCGGCCTCGTTGCGGCCCTGCGCGCGGAAGCCGCCGATGACGTTGACCGATTGCGGCTGGAGGCCGATATGGCCCAGCACCGGAATGCCGCGCTCGACCAGAAAGCGCACGGTGTCGGCCATCGCCTCGCCGCCTTCAAGTTTGATCCCGGCGCAACCGGTCTCGGCCATGATGCGCGCCGCGTTCTTGAATGCCTGCGCCGGGCTCTCCTGATACGTGCCGAACGGCATGTCGACAATGACGCAGGCGCGCGCCGCGCCACGCACCGCGGCAGCGCCGTGTGCGATCATCATCTCGAGCGTCACCGGCAGCGTGCTCTCGAAGCCGTAGACCACCATGCCGAGCGAGTCGCCGACCAGGAGCAGATCCGCGATCGCATCGAGGATGCGCGCCATCGGGGCGCTGTAAGCGGTCAGCGCGACGATGGGTTCACCGCTCTTGCGCCGGGCAAGTTCGGCGGGTGTGCGCTTCTTGCTGTCCGGGGCCACGACGCTCATACCATGGAACTCCGCGGTTGTATCGCGCAACTATACTGCAGTGCAACAAATTTGGGCAGTGGTCGTTTCAGGCCCGCTGGCCAGGGCTATGCCGGGCTTGTCATCGGCCGCAAAGCGGCTTAAGTCAACCGCGGTTTCCGCGGGAGCGTTCAATGGGTTATCGGGTCGCGGTGGTCGGCGCCACCGGCAATGTCGGTCGCGAAATGCTGAGCATCCTCAGCGAGCGCAATTTTCCGGCTGACAGGGTTCACGCCGTCGCGTCGACGCGCTCAATCGGCGCGGAGGTGTCGTTCGGCGAGAACAAGGTGCTCAAGGTCGAGAGCCTTGACGCCTTCGATTTCGCCGGGGTCGACATCGCGCTGTTCTCGCCCGGGGCAAAGGTCTCGGCGGTTCACGCGCCGCGCGCCGGCAAGGCGGGCTGCATCGTCGTCGACAATACGTCACAGTTCCGCATGGACAAGGACGTGCCGCTTGTCGTGCCCGAGGTCAATCCGCAAGCGCTGGCGCAGTACAAGAAGCGCAACATCATCGCCAATCCGAACTGCTCGACCATTCAGATGGTGATGGCGCTCAAGCCGTTGCACGACTTGGCGCGGATCAAGCGCATCGTCGTCGCGACGTACCAGTCCGTTTCGGGCGCGGGCCGCGAGGCGATGGACGAGTTGTTCACGCAAACGCGCGCGGTCTACGTCAACGATCCAATCAAGCGTGAGCGCTTCAGTAAGCAGATCGCGTTCAACTGCATTCCGCAAATCGACGTCTTCCTTGACGCCGGCGTCACCAAGGAAGAGTGGAAGATGGATGTCGAGACGCGCAAGATTCTCGATCCCGACATTGCAGTCACGGCGACCTGCGTGCGCGTTCCGGTCTTCATCGCTCATGCCGAGGCGGTCAACGTCGAGTTTGAGACCGCACTCGACGAGAAGACGGCTCGCGAGGCGCTCAAGCGGGCGCCTGGCGTGGTTGTGGTCGACCATCGTGCTGACGACGGCTATGTCACGCCGGTCGAGGTCGCCGGCGAGGACGCGGTTTACGTCAGCCGCATCCGCCGCGATCCCACGGTGCCGCACGGGCTCAATCTGTGGGTGGTGAGCGATAACCTGCGCAAGGGCGCGGCGCTCAATGCCGTCCAGATTGCCGAGCTGTTGGTGCGCGACCATCTGAGGAAACCCGCGGCGGCGGAACCGGCCCGCGCCGGCTAGCTGGCCGCAGCATGCATCCGCGCCGCAGCGTCCTCTTCGTACCGGGCGCCAATCCGCGTGCGCTCGACAAGGCGCGGAGCCTCGACGCCGATGCACTGATCTTCGATCTCGAGGACTCGGTCGCGCCGGACGCGAAGGGCAACGCGCGCGAGGCGGTCGCTGCTGCGATCGCCCAAGGCGGCTATGGTCGCCGCGAGCTGATCTTGCGGATCAATGCGCTCGACACCGAATGGGCGGATGACGACCTGACGGCGGCGGCGCGGATGAAACTCGATGCCGTCCTCCTGCCCAAGGTCGAGAACGAAGCAGATCCGCGCAAAGCCGAGGCGACCCTGATTTCAGTCGGCGCGCCGCTCGATCTCGGCATCTGGTGCATGATCGAGACGGCGCGCGCCGTTCTGCATGCCGAGGCGATCGCGAGTGCGACGCCGCGGGTGCGGGCTTTCATCATGGGTACCGCCGACCTGTCGAAGGAGCTCCACGCCGAGGAGACGCCGACGCGCGAGCCGATGACCACCGCGCTCGGCCTCTGCATCCTGGCGGCGCGCGCTTATGGTCTGGCGGTGCTCGATGGCGTCCATTTCGATATAACCGACGAAGCGGGGTTCGAGCGCGCCTGTCGGCAGGGCCGCACGCTCGGCTTCGATGGCAAGACGCTCATCCATCCGAGCACGATTGCCGCGGCAAACCGCATTTTCGCACCGGACAAAGCCGCGCTCGACCGCGCGCGGCGCGTGATTGCTGCCTTCGATGCGGCCCGGGCGCAAGGCAGGGGCGTTGCGGTACTCGACGGACGGCTCATCGAACGGCTCCACGTCGCCGATGCGGAGCGCATTTTGGCGCTCGCCGCCGCCATTGGCATGCCACGAACCGACGGCTGAGCGGACGCTTCGCATTCGCGGGCCGCAAGCGTGCTTTGTGTGACCCGGCGTTGACGCGGCGAAGGGGGAGGGCTAAATCAAGCCTCTCTTCGCACGTGCGAAAGCGTAGGTTTCTCGCCCATGACTCCCGCCGAGCGGCCGCTTTCCCCTCATCTGCAGATCTACCGGCCCCAACTGACTTCGGTGCTGTCGATCACGCATCGCGGCACGGGTCTGGCGCTCGGCATCGGCGCGGTCTTTTTTGTGTGGTGGCTGTCGGGCGCCGCCTGGAGCGCCGCATGTTTCGCTGCGGCGCAGGCCTTCTGGGGCTCGTGGCTCGGCAAGCTGCTCCTGCTGGGCTGGACGTTTTCGCTGTTCTACCACCTGCTCAACGGCGTGCGTCACCTGTTGTGGGACATCGGCTTCGGCTTTGATCTCCGTTCGACCTACCGCACGGGCTGGATGGTTGTGGTGTTCAGCGTGTTGCTGACCCTGTTCGCTTTCGGCGGCGGCCTCTATGCGTGGGGTTCGCCATGAGTGCCACGGCCGTGCGCCACTGGCGGGCGCAGCGCATCAGCGCCTTGGCGTTGATCCCGCTCGTGCTGTGGCTCGTGGAGTCGCTGCTCACCCATCTCGGTGAGGACCGCGCGCAGGTCCAGGCATGGCTCGGCCAGCCGATTCCGGCTGTGCTCGCGGCCGCCTTGATTGCCGTGACGTTCTTCCACTTGGCGCTCGGCGTTCGCGTCGTGCTCGAGGATTACGTGCAGACGCCGGGCCGCCTGGCAGCCGCATTGATCGCGAACCGGGTCGCATGCTGGGCGCTGGGGCTGATCGCGCTCGCCGCGGTCGCCACCCTCGCGTTCGGATTCTGATCGTGTCCTCAACTTATCCGGTCACCGACCACGTCTACGATGTCGTCGTCGTCGGCGCCGGCGGTGCGGGGTTGCGCGCAACGCTCGGCATGAGCGCAGCGGGTCTCAAGACCGCCTGCATCAGCAAGGTCTATCCGACCCGCAGTCACACCGTGGCGGCGCAGGGCGGCATCGGCGCTGCGCTCGGCAACATGGGCGAGGACGATTGGCGCTGGCACATGTACGACACGGTCAAGGGCGCCGATTGGCTCGGCGACCAGGATGCGATCGAGTACATGTGTCGCGAGGCGGCCCCCGCCGTGATCGAGCTTGAGCACATGGGCGTGCCGTTCTCGCGCACTGAGAACGGCAAGATCTATCAGCGCCCGTTCGGCGGCCACACCGTCCAGTACGGCAAGGATCCCGCGCATCGCGCAGCGTCGGCCGCCGATCGCACTGGCCATGCCATCCTGCACACGCTTTATCAGCAATGCCTCAAGCACGAGGCCGAATTCTTCGTCGAGTATTTCGTGCTCGATCTGCTGATGGACGGAGACACGTGCCGTGGCGTCGTCGCCTGGTGCCTAGATGACGGGTCGATCCACCGCTTCCGCGCGCAGGTCGTCGTGATCGCCACCGGCGGCTACGGCCGGACGTATTTCTCCTGCACCTCGGCCCATATCTGTACCGGCGACGGCAACGCGATGGTGCTGCGCGCCGGGCTGCCGCTCCAGGACATGGAGTTCATCCAATTCCATCCGACCGGCATCTATGGTGCGGGCTGCCTCATCACGGAGGCCGTGCGCGGCGAAGGTGGCTATCTCACCAACTCTGAGGGCGAGCGCTTCATGGAGCGTTACGCGCCGCATGCCAAGGACCTCGCTTCGCGCGATGTCGTCAGCCGCGCGATGACTGTCGAGATTCGCGAGGGACGCGGCTGCGGCCCCAAGAAGGATTTCATTTTTCTCCATCTCGAGCATCTCGATCCGGCGGTGATCCACCTGCGCCTGCCGGGAATCGCCGAGACGTCGAAGATCTTTGCCGGCGTCGACGTGACGCGCGAGCCGATCCCCGTGCTGCCGACGGTGCACTACAACATGGGTGGCATTCCGACCAACGTGCACGGCGAAGCACTAGCGCCGACGCCCGACGACTCCGAACGGGTCGCACCCGGCCTGATGGCGATCGGCGAGGCGGCCTGCGTCTCGGTGCATGGCGCCAACCGGCTCGGCACCAACTCGCTCCTCGATATCGTCGTCTTCGGCCGCGCTGCCGCCCTGCGCGCCCAGGAGATTCTGAAGCCGGGTGCGCCGCAAAAACCCTTGCCACCTTCGGCCGACGACAAGGCGCTGGCGCGTCTCGACCGCGTGCGCCACGCCAAGGGCAAGCTCAAGACGGGCGAAATCCGCCTGGCGATGCAGCGGGTGATGCAGGATCATTGCGCCGTGTTCCGGACGGCCGAACTGCTCGAAAAAGGCGTGCGCAAACTGGAGCAAGTCGCATCGTCGACGCGCGAGCTTGGCGTCACCGACCGTTCGATGATCTGGAACAGCGACCTGGTCGAGGCGCTTGAGCTCGACAACCTGATGGCGCAGGCGACGGTGGCGCTGCACGGCGCGCGCGCCCGCACCGAAAGTCGCGGCGCTCATGCGCGCGAGGATTTTCCGAAACGCGACGACCGGAACTGGATGAAGCATACGTTGTCGTGGATGAACGGCGGCGGACAAGTCGAGCTTGGCTACCGGCCGGTGCACAACTTCACGCTGTCGAACGACGTGCAGCCTTTCCCGCCCAAGGAACGAGTCTACTAGGGAACCGCCATGGCCGATTTTTTCCTGCCGAAGAACTCGAAGGTGGTCGAAGGGCAGCACCATCCGGCGCCCGCGGGCGCCAAGCGGGTCAAGACCTTCCGCATCTATCGCTGGGACCCGGAGGCCGGCGGCAACCCGCGCATCGACAGCTACGACGTCGACCTCGACCAGTGCGCGCCGATGGTTCTCGACGCGTTGGTCAAGATCAAGAATGAGGTCGATACGACGCTGACGTTCCGCCGGTCGTGCCGCGAGGGCATCTGCGGCTCGTGCTCGATGAACATCGACGGCACCAACACGCTCGCGTGTCTCAAATACATCAGCGACGTGAAGGGCGACGTCAAAATCTACCCATTGCCGCACTTGCCGGTGGTCAAGGACTTGGTTCCCGACATCAACGGCATTTTCGCGCAATACCGCTCGATCCAGCCGTGGCTCAAGAACGACACGCCGGCGCCGGCCGATAGCGAACGACTGCAATCGATCGAAGACCGCGCCAAGCTCGACGGTCTGTGGGAATGCATCCTGTGCTTTTGCTGCACGACCGCCTGCCCGAGCTATTGGTGGAATCCGGACAAGTATCTCGGTCCGGCCGTGCTGCTCCAAGCCTATCGCTGGTTGGCCGATAGCCGCGACACCAAGACCGACGAACGGCTCGACCAGTTCGAGGATCCGTTCAAGGTCTATCGCTGTCACACGATCATGAACTGCACGCGCACCTGCCCCAAGAGCCTCAACCCCGCCCAGGCGATCGGCGAGATCAAGAAGAAGCTGGTCGCGCGCGCCTGAGCCGCGCGACCTAGAACTCGATCGTGCCTTCGATCACGTGATCGAGCCCGATTTCGGGGATGCGCAACGTCATCTTGGCGGCAACTTTGCCCGGATCTTTGAGCTTTCCCGCCGTGATCGCGGCGTGTACCGCGTTTTCAATCTCGCGCTGCGAGGTCACGCCTACGGCCTTGAGGAATTTCCGCACTTCCATGTTGAACCGATCTTCGTTCACCGGGTGCCTCCGCTATGCTGTGGCATGCCAAGTCTGACGTCGTCTTAGACGACTATGTAATGGCGGCGCAATTTTGGCTATGACAGCGGCGTCGATGGATTCCTCCGGCCAACCTTCTGCCGCTCAGCCGATATCGGAAACACCCGGCCCGCTTGCCCGGTATCGTGCGCGGGTGGCCGGAGGTGATCTGCTATCCGACCCCGCCCAGGAATACGCCGCCGAGAAGCTCCAGGCGCTATGGTCCGCTCTGGTCGACGACCGATTGGTCAACGGCCGCCGCGGCTGGCGCGTAAAGCTGCGGCTGCCGTGGTCGAACACGGAGTCGCCGAAAGGACTCTACATCTACGGTGCTGTCGGTCGCGGCAAGACCATGCTGATGGACATGTTCTTCGACGCAGTCGGCCTGTCGTCGAAGCGGCGCACCCATTTTTATGCGTTCATGGCCGAGGTGCATGACCGCATTCACGCCCGTCGCGCGACAAAGAGCGATCCGATCCGGCCGGTGGCTGAGGCGCTCGCCAAGGAATCGATCCTCCTCTGCTTCGATGAATTTCACGTCACCGATATCGCCGACGCGATGATTCTCGGCCGCCTGTTCGAGGCACTCCTTGATCTTGGCGTCGTCATCGTCGCGACGTCGAATCGGGCTCCAGGCGAGCTTTACGAGGGCGGCCTGCAGCGCGAGCGTTTCCTACCCTTCATCGATCTTGTTGAAAGCAAGCTCGATGTCATCACGCTCGACGGTCGGCACGACTATCGGCTGGCGCGCCTCGTCGGCCGCCAAACCTATTTCACGCCGGCGGACGACAACGCTTATCGCGCCCTCGAGCGCGCCTTCATGACGCTGACCGACAACACGTCGGCGCACAGCCAGACGCTCAGCGTGCTTGGGCACGCGCTGACCGTCCCCCGGGCGGCGCGCGGCGTCGCTTGGTTCACGTTTGGCGACCTGTGCGGTGGCGCGCTGGGTCCGGCCGACTATCTCGAGTTATGCCGCCGGTATCACACTTTTGTCGTGGAAGGCGTCCCGCGCATGGCAGCTTCGCGCCGGGACGAGGCCAAACGCTTCAATACTTTCATCGATACGCTCTATGACGCGCACGGCCGCATCGTGCTGTCGGCCGACGCGCCGCCCGATCAGCTCTATACCGAAGGTGACGGCGCATTCGAGTTCCAGCGCACCGCTTCGCGGCTGCACGAGATGCAAAGCGCGGAATACATCGCTGCTGCAGCGGGTTAATGCTTTGTAGCCGTCGTCCGGACTTGCCGCAGGCGCGAAATCGCGGTAAACCCGCGCCGTTCCGCGTCCCCCGCGCGGCCTGCACTGCCCAAAAAGAGGTCATCGATGGCACGCAATAAGATCGCGCTGGTCGGCGCCGGCCAGATCGGCGGTACCCTCGCCCTGCTTGCCGGTTTGAAGCAACTCGGCGACGTCGTTCTTTGCGACATCGCCGAGGGCGTGCCGCAAGGCAAGGCGCTCGACCTCGCCGAAGCGACCCCGGTCGAGGGCTTCGACGCAAAATACGCGGGCAGCAACGACTATGCGGCGATCACCGGGGCCGACGTGGTGATCGTCACCGCCGGCGTGCCGCGCAAGCCGGGCATGAGCCGCGACGATCTCATCGGCATCAACGCCAAGGTCATGCGCCAGGTCGGTGCCGCGATCAAGGCGAACGCGCCGGATGCTTTCGTAATCTGCATCACCAATCCGCTGGATGTCATGGTCTGGGTGCTGCGTGAGGCCTGCGGCTTGCCGCATAACAAGGTGGTCGGCATGGCCGGCGTGCTCGACAGTGCCCGCTTCCGCTATTTCCTCGCCGAGGAATTCAAGGTCTCGGTCGAGGATGTCAGTGCCTTCGTCCTCGGCGGCCACGGGGACAGCATGGTGCCGTTGGCGCGCTATTCGGCGGTGGCGGGAATTCCGTTGCCCGACCTGATCCGGATGGGATGGGCGACCAAGGAACGCATCGATAAGATCGTCCAGCGCACGCGCGACGGCGGCGGCGAGATCGTCAATCTGCTCAAGACGGGCTCCGCCTTCTACGCGCCCGCGGCCTCGGCGATCGCCATGGCCGAGTCCTATTTGCGCGACAAGAAGCGCGTGCTGCCCTGCGCCGCATGGCTCGACGGCCCGTATGGCGTCAAAGGCCTCTATGTCGGCGTGCCGGTGGTGCTCGGCGCTGGCGGAGTCGAGCGCGTGGTCGAGATCGCGCTCAATCCTGACGAGAAGGCCGCCTTCGACAAGTCGGTAAACGCGGTCAAAGGGCTGCTTGAGGCGACCAAGAAATTGCTCGCCGAGGCGAAGGCGTAGAACACGCTTAAGTCGTTGAATTGACTTACCGAGTCTTGCGTATGGGGCGTATGGCAGTCATGAGTGTGGGAGTGCTAGGGATCGCTCCGGCGGGCTCCCATTTGGAGGGTGAATCGGCGGTTCTGGCACGCGCCGTGCTTTGTTCGAGACGGAAACCCGCCGAAGGACGTTGAGACCATGCCGCCGTTCGACAACGACAGCTTCCTGACCGGCCAGAATGCGGCGTTCATTGCCGAGCTCTACGGCCGCTATCTCGCCGATCCGCAATCAGTCGATCCGAGCTGGCAAGGCTTCTTTGCCGAGCTCGGCGACGAGCCCAAAGCCTTCCTCAAGGAGATGGAAGGCCCCGGCTGGGGCGCGAAGCGTGCCACGATGCTGGGCAACGGCCATCTGCCGCAACCGGCCATGCCGGCCGCGGTTTCCGCGTTGCCGGCTGACGTCCACCAGGCTGCGCTCGATTCGATCCGTGCAATGAACCTGATCCGCAGCTACCGCGTGCGCGGGCATCTCATCGCCGATCTTGATCCGCTGGGCCTCGACCGGCGCACTTATCATCCCGATCTCGACCCGGCGACGTTCGGCTTTACCGAGGCGGATTACGATCGCCCCGTGTTCGTCAACAATCTGCTCGGCTTCTCGACTGCCACGATCCGCGAGATCCTCGCCGCGCTGCACGCGACCTATTGCGGCCACGTCGGGATCGAGTACATGCACATTCAGGAGCTCGAACAGCGTCAGTGGATCCAGGCGCGCATCGAGGTGCCGCGCAACCAGACCGACTTCACCGAACGCGGCAAGCGGACGATTTACGAGCGCTTGGTCGAAGCTGAATTTCTCGAGCGGTTCCTCGATCGGCGCTACACCGGAACCAAGCGATTCGGCCTCGAAGGCGGTGAGGCGCTGATCCCGGCGCTCGAGCAGGTGCTGAAACGCGGCGGTCAGCTCGGCATGAAGGAGTTGGTGATCGGCATGCCGCATCGCGGCCGGCTCAATGTCCTCACCAACATGATGGGCAAGCCCTTCGCGGCGTTGTTTTCGGAGTTTCAGGGCAACTCCGCCAATCCTGAGGACGTTCAGGGCTCGGGCGACGTCAAATACCATCTCGGCACGTCGTCAGACCGCGATTTCGACGGCAACATCGTGCACCTGTCGCTGACCGCCAATCCGTCGCATCTCGAGGCCGTCAATCCGGTCACGCTTGGCAAGGTGCGCGCCAAGCAGCGTCAACGCGCCGACCAGTCGCACGACGAGGTCGTCGGTCTGCTGATGCATGGTGACGCCGCCTTCGCCGGGCAGGGATTGGTCGCCGAGACGCTCGAGCTCAGCGAACTCAAGGGCTACCGCACCGGCGGCACGATCCACTTCATCGTCAACAACCAAATCGGCTTCACTACGAGTCCGGCGCACGCGCGCTCGGGCCCGTATCCGTCCGACGTCGCCAAGACGATCCAGGCGCCGATCTTCCACGTCAACGGCGACGATCCCGAAGCCGTGGTCCACGTGGCGCGGATCGCCACCGAGTTCCGCCACCGCTTCAAAAAGGACGTGGTGGTCGACATCTTCTGCTATCGCCGGCACGGCCATAACGAGACCGACGAGCCCGCCTTCACGCAACCGTTGATGTACCGAACCATCGTCGCGCATCCGACGACACGTGAAATTTATCGCCAGCGACTGGTCGACGAGCGGCTACTCGCGGTCGCGGATGCGGAGGCGATCGAGCGCGCCTTCCTTGCGCGGCTCGAGACTGAATTCGAGGCGGCGAAGAGCTATCGGCCCAACAAGGCCGACTGGCTTGAAGGCGAGTGGAAGGGCTTTACGATTGCCGGCGGCGACGATCGGCGCGGCGAGACCGCCGTCGATCTGTCTTTGCTCAAACAGGTCGGCGCCGCGCTCACGCGCGCGCCGGAAGGGTTCAACCTCAATCGCAAGATTGTGCGCCAGCTCGAAGCCAAGCGTGAAGCGATCGAGAAGGGCGAGGGCATCGACTGGGCGACCGCCGAGGCGCTGGCATTCGGCACGCTATTGGCCGAAGGCGCGTATGTCCGCCTGTCGGGGCAGGATTCGGGACGCGGCACCTTCTCGCAGCGCCACGCCGTTCTGTACGACCAGGAGACGGAAGCGCGCTATATCCCGCTCAACCACATTCGCGAGGGACAGGCGCACTTCGAGGTCATCGACAGCCCACTGTCGGAAGCGGCGGTGCTGGGCTTCGAATACGGCTATAGCCTGGCTGATCCGCGCTCGCTGATCCTGTGGGAAGGCCAGTTCGGCGACTTCGCCAACGGTGCCCAGGTCATCATCGATCAGTTCATTGCCTCGGGCGAGGCCAAGTGGCTGCGCATGTCCGGCGTCGTCCTGCTGCTGCCGCACGGCTACGAAGGGCAGGGGCCGGAGCACTCGTCGGCGCGGCTCGAGCGTTTTCTGCAGCTCTGTGGCGAGGACAACATCCAGGTCTGCAATCTCACGACCGCGGGCAACTATTTTCACGTCCTGCGCCGCCAGGTGCGACGCAACTTCCGCAAACCGCTGGTCGTGATGACGCCCAAGTCCCTGCTGCGCAATCCCGAGGTTGCCGCGAAGATGGCGGATATGGGGCCGGGCAGGTCGTTCCACCGCGTCTTCGACGAGATCGAGATGCTGTCGCCCGATCCGCAGATCCGCCGCGTCCTGCTATGCAGCGGCAAGGTCTATTTCGACCTGCTGCATCGGCGCCGCGAGCACAAGATCGGCGATGTCGCCATCGTGCGCATCGAGCAGCTCTATCCTTTCCCGGCCAAGCCGCTGGCCGAAATCGCAGCGCGATATCCCAATGCGGAGGTCGTCTGGGTCCAGGAAGAGCCCGAAAACATGGGCGCCTGGAGCTTCGTCGACCGGCGGATTGAAAAGACGCTAAGCTCGCTCGACGTCAAGGCGAAGCGGGCGCGCTACGTCGGCCGGCCGGAAGCTGCCGCCACCGCGACCGGCTTGTTAAAGCGTCACGTTGCCGAACAGGCGCGACTCGTCGACGTAGCGCTCGCGCCCTGACCGCAGGAGAGCCATGGCGACCGATATCATCGTCCCGCCGCTCGGCGAATCCGTGACCGAGGCAACGGTCGCCCGCTGGCTCAAGCAACAGGGCGACGCGGTCGCCGTCGACGATCCCCTGGTCGAGATCGAGACCGACAAGGTGACGTTGGAAGTCAACGCACCCGCCGCGGGCACCCTGTCCGAGATTCTGGTGCCGAAGGACGGCAATGTCGCCGTCGGCGGCGTGCTCGGCCGTATCGACGGCGGTGCCGCCAAAGCCACGGCGAAAAAGGAGAGCAAACCCGTCGCCGCTGCTGCGGCTGCGTCGTCGTCGCCGCAGCCGCGCACGCCGACGCGGGCGCCTCAGCCCAAGGTCGAGCCGCCCCCTACGCCGCGCGCGGGTGCGAGCGCCGATCAAGTTGCGCGCTCCGGCCCGGCTGTGCGTCGTCTGGTCGAAGAAACCAAGGTCGAACCGGCGCGCATACCGCCGTCGGGCCGCGACGGGCGCCTGACCAAGGGCGACGTTCTGATGGCACTCGATAAGGGCGCTGCGGCGTCCACTCCGGCTGCCGTCCACGCGGCAGTGCCGGCGGTCGCGGGCGAAGCGGGGCCGCGCGAAGAGCGGGTGCGCATGACGCGCTTGCGCAAGCGCATCGCCGAGCGCCTCAAGGCGGCGCAGAACACCGCTGCTATGCTCACCACCTTCAACGAGGCGGATATGAGCGCGGTGATGACCTTGCGCGAACGCTACCGCGAAAGCTTCGAGAAAAAGCATGGCGTCCGGCTCGGCCTCATGTCGTTTTTCGTCAAGGCGTGCATCGTCGCGCTCAAGGAGATTCCGGCCGCCAACGCCGAGATCGACGGCGATGACATCGTCTACAAGAACCATTACGACGTCGGCGTCGCGGTCGGCACGGAGCAGGGGCTCGTCGTACCCGTGGTGCGCGACGCCGACCGTCTCGATTTTGCCGACATTGAAAAGCAGGTGGCTGATTTGGGCCGGCGCGCGCGCGACGGCAAGTTGAAGCTCGAGGAGCTATCCGGCGGCACGTTCACGATCACCAATGGCGGTGTCTATGGCTCGCTGATGTCGACGCCCATCCTCAATCCGCCCCAATCGGCCATTCTCGGCATGCACAAGATCCAGCAGCGGCCCGTCATCGTCGGCAACCAGATCGTCGCGCGGCCGATGATGTATCTGGCGCTGAGTTACGACCACCGGCTGGTCGACGGCCGCGAAGCCGTGACCTTCCTGGTGCGCGTCAAGGAGTGCATCGAAGACCCCGAGCGCCTGTTGTTCGGCGTTTGAGCGATGGCCGACGCCTTCGACGTCATCGTCATCGGCGCTGGGCCCGGCGGCTATGTAGCGGCGATCCGCGCGGCGCAACTCGGCATGAGTATCGCTTGCGTGGACAAACGCGACGCGCCCGGCGGCACTTGCCTCAACATCGGCTGCATCCCGTCCAAGGCGCTGCTGCAGTCGTCCGAGCGCCTTGTCGCCGCGCAGCATGAGTTGGCCTCGCATGGCGTGCGGGTCACCGGCGTGACGCTCGATCTCAAGACGATGCTGGCGCGCAAGGACAAGGTGGTCAGCGACAACACGCGCGGCGTCGAGTTTCTCTTCCGCAAGAACAGGGTCGAATACCTCAAAGGCGCGGCGCGCCTCGTCGCGCGCGACCGCGTCGCGGCCGCGCTCAACGCGGGCGGCCAGCGCGAGCTGACCGCGAAGAAGGCGATCATCCTCGCGACCGGCTCCGATAGCGCCAGCCTGCCCGGCGTCGCGGTCGACGAAAAGCGCATCGTGACGTCGACCGGCGCCCTCGCGCTGGATGCCGTGCCGAACCATCTCGTCGTGGTCGGTGCCGGATATATCGGATTGGAGATGGGTTCCGTCTGGCGGCGGCTCGGTTCCGAAGTGACCGTGGTCGAGTTCCTCGAGCGTATTACCCCCGGCATGGACGGCGAATTGTCGACGTCGCTGCACCGCAGCCTCGAGCGGCAGGGCTTCAAGTTCCGCCTCGGCACCAAAGTCGTCGAGGCCAAATCCGGCAAGGATGGCGTGGCACTCGCGCTAGAGCCGGCGAAGGGCGGCACGCGCGAGAACATCAAGGCCGACGTCGTGCTCGTCGCCGTCGGTCGCGTGCCGCACACCGCCGATCTCGGCCTCAAGGAGGTGGGCGTCGCGCTCGACGACAAGGGACGCATCAAAGTCGATGGCCGCTTCGCTACCAACGTTCCGGGCATCTTCGCCATCGGCGACGCGATCGCCGGTCCGATGCTCGCGCACAAGGCGTCGGAGGAAGGGGTTGTGTTGGTCGAGACGCTTGCCGGCCGCAAACCGGCGCTCGACTACGATGCGATTCCGGCGGTGATCTATACCTGGCCCGAGGTGGCATCGGTCGGCAGCACGGAAGAACAGCTGAAACAGGCCGGGACGACCTATAAGACCGGCAAGTTTCCGTTCTCGGCCAATCCGCGCGCTCGCGCCAACGGTTTCACCGAGGGCTTCGTGAAGATCCTCGCGGATGCCCGGACCGATCGCGTTCTCGGCGTCCACATCATCGGTCCGGATGCCGGCACGATGATCGCCGAGGCCGCGTTGGCGATGGAGTTCGCTGCGTCGGCGGAGGATATTGCGCGCACCGTCCACGCTCATCCGACGCTCGAGGAAGCGATCAAGGAAGCGGCGCTCGCAGTCGATGGCCATCCCATCCACATCTGATGCGACCGCGCCCGGGTCGGGCCCGTCGCCTCAGACACTGATCGTCGTCCTCACAGCGACTTCAATTCTCGGCATGCTCGGCAGCTCGAGCTTCGCCGCGCTGCTGCCGGAGTTCGAGGCGCTGTGGCGTCTTTCCAACACCGACGCCGGCTGGATCAGCGCGTTGTTCTTTGCCGGATACGTCGCGGCGGTGCCGCTGCTGGTCGGCTCGACCGATCATGTCGATCCGCGTCGCATCTATCTCGGTTCGCTGATTCTTGGTGCCGCGTCGTCGGTGGCTTACGCCATCCTGGCAAACGGCTTCTGGTCAGCGGCAATCATTCGCATCTTCGCCGGCATGGGCCTTGCGGGCACCTACATGCCCGGTCTCAAGCTGCTGACCGACCGGTACCATGGACCGCGTCAGGGCCGATACATCGCCTATTACACCGCCGGATTCAGTTTCGGCACGGCGTTCTCCTATGCGTTCACCGGCGAGGTGACCGATTGGATCGGTTGGCGTGCAGCGTTTTCGGGCGCGGCAATCGGCTCGCTCGCGGCCTTGGCGCTGATCTGGTTCTTCGTGCCGCCGAGCCCGGCACCGGCGACGGTCGTCGGCGTGGGTCTGCGCCGGCTCGGCTTCCGGCCCGTCCTCAAGAACCGCACCGCGATGGCCTTCGTGCTCGGCTATGCCGGCCATACCTTTGAGCTTTTCGCACTGCGCGGGTGGCTCAACGCCTATCTCATCTATGCCGATCGCGTGCGCGGCGGCAGTGGCGACGTCTCGAATGCGAGTTGGCTTTCGACGCTTACGGTTCTCGTCGGCACTGTCTCGAGCATCTACGGCGCGGAGGTCGCGGCCCGTACGGACCGACGCCGGATCATCGGCCGGGTGATGATCCTCTCGGTCCTCGCGTCGATCGCCGCGGGATTCAGCAGCGGCCTGCCGGTTTGGATCGTAGCGGCGCTGTGCGGCCTTTATTCGATGCTGATCATGGCCGACTCGGCCGCGCTCACGGGTGGCGCGGTTGTAAGCTCGGTGCCGGGCCAGCGCGGTGCCACGCTGGCGGTGCATTCGGTGTTGGGCTTCAGCGGCGGCGTGGTCGGGCCGCTGGCCGTCGGCCTCGTGCTCGATCTCGCGGGCGGCGCCAACAGCTATATCGCCTGGGGTCTCGCGTTCCTGACCATGGGCGCGGGTTCGTTCGCGGCGCTGTTCGCGATCCGCCGTCTCTAGGCCGTTAGTCCTTGGCGCGTGGATGCGCCTTGTCGTAGACGGCGAGCAGCCGGGTCGGATCCATCGCGGTATAGCGCTGCGTCGTCGACAAGCTGGCATGGCCGAGTAATTCCTGAATCGCGCGCAAGTCGCCACCGCCGGCCAGCAGATGCGTCGCGAAGCTGTGGCGCAGCGCGTGCGGCGTTGCGTGCTCCGGCAGGCCCAGGGCACCGCGCAGCTTGGCCATGGTCGCCTGCACCTGCCGGGGATTGAGCACGCGACCGCGCGCGCCGACGAAGAGCGGATCATCGGCCCGCAGGTCGATCGGACAGACGGCGAGATAATCGCGCACCGCTTCCGCAACGGCCGGCAGCACCGGAACAAGCCGGGTCTTGCCGCCTTTGCCGACGACGCGCAACATGCCGGCAACCTCGGGCGCCGCGTCACGCGTCAGCGACAGCGCTTCGGCGATGCGCAGGCCGCAGCCGTAGAGCAGCATCAGAATCGCAAGGTCGCGCCGCGCCATCCATGGCCGCGTATCGAGCAACGCGACGCGCTCGAGCGCGGCCTGCGTCTCGCTCTCGGTCAGCGCCTTGGGCACCGGGTGACCGAGCTTCGGCGTTCTGACCGCGGTCAACGCGCCGTTCGACACGATTTTCCGTTTGTCGAGGAAGCGGAAGAAACTCCGCAGCACCGACAACTTGCGCGCCGTCGTGCTGCGCGCGGCGTCGTCGCGAGCGAGCCGGGCGAGAAAGGCGCGGAAGTCGCCGGGCTCGAGCGCGGCGAGCGTCGCCAATCCCGGCACGCTGCCGCGATGGCCGGTGAGGAACTCGAGAAATCCGGCCAGATCACGTCCATAGGCGGTCACGGTGTGCGGCGAAGCGCGCCGCTCACCGGTAAGCCACGATTGCCACAGCGAGATCGCCTCGATCAATTCCTGCGAGGCGGCGAAACGGACCAGTGGAACCGGCTCGGGCCGGAGAGACCGGGGAAGCGGACGCGCGCGCGTCACACCGGCAGATCGAGCCATGCGGCGATGGTGATGCCGAGAGCGCGCGCGAGGAAGCCGAGCAACTCGGTACCCTGGCCGGCATGGAATTTCCCCGGCCGGCGCGCGCCGATACACAGCAATCCCGCCGGCGCGGTCCGGCTTACGGCGAGCCTGAGCAGCGCCGCCGACCGCACGAGATCGGCGCCTGCGCCGAACAGCGTCGGATCGCCCGTGGTATCGGCGAACAGCGCCACATCGCGCTCCGGCCCGAGCACTCGGTCGACCGTCCCGGGCTTGAGGATCTGCACGCCCGGATGGGGCAGACGCGGCTTCGTCCCGCCGTTGCTCTCGACGCCGATGGTGACGACGTCGGAATCCAGCAACATGGCAAGATCGGTGGTGACGATCTGAATCAGTTGTTCGAAGCTATTGGCGGCAAGCAAGGTCAGGACGGCGCTGTGGACGCGCGTCTGGCTCGCGAGATTGGCCCGCGTCGTGCTGATCAGCAGCTTCTGTTGCCCCTTGAGCTTGGCGATGTCGTCGCGCTGCCGCTTGAGGATGAACTGCTGCATGTCGACGACGCCGGCGCCGCTGCGCGCAGCCGGCGGCGTCAGCGCATCGAGTATCTCGGGATGCTCGGCAAAGAAATCGGGATGCCGCTTGAGATAAGCGACGACCTGGGTGGCTGTTGCCACGTGCTCGGTAACCGCTGGAGCGGCGGGTGTGGCGGCTTTATCCCGAGTGCGATCCACCGTTATCCCGCTATTCGGCCGCCGCCGCGGGCTTCTCGTTGCCCAGGATCGACTGGCCGGTCTTCTTCCAGTCAGCCAGGAAGGCGGCAAGGCCCTTGTCGGTCAGCGGATGGCTGAAGAGCTGGCGCATCACCGTGGGCGGCATGGTGCCCACGTTGGCGCCGAGCTTCGCCGCCTCGACGACATGCATCGGATGGCGAATCGACGCCACCAGCACCTCGGTCTTGAAGCCGGGATACTGGCGATAAATCTCGACGATGTCGCGGATCAGGTTCATTCCCGATTCGCCGATGTCGTCGAGCCGGCCGACGAACGGCGAGATGAAGGTCGCGCCCGCCTTGGCCGCCAGAATCGCCTGGGCGGCAGAAAAGCACAGCGTCACGTTGACCATCATGCCTTCAGCCCGCAGCACCTTGCAGGTCTTGAGCCCGTCCGGCGTCAACGGCACCTTGACGGCGATGTTTTTGGCGATCTTTGCCAGCTTGCGGCCTTCGGCGAGCATCGTCGCGTGGTCGGTGGCGGTGGTCTCGGCACTGACCGGGCCCGGGACCACAGTGCTGATTTCGCGTACCACCTCGATGAAATTGCGACCCGACTTCGCGACCAGCGAGGGATTTGTCGTCACGCCGTCAACCAAGCCGGTCGCGGCCAAGTCGCGAATCTCAGCGACGTCGGCGGTGTCGAGGAAAAATTTCATGCGTGCCTCTCTACCACTTCCTGCGAGGCCCCTTTCATAAGAGAGTGTAGACCATGCCGGAGCAGCCTGCCAACGCCGAACCGGCGCGCGCCGATCGCGTCAGCGTGCTGCTGCCGTTGCCGCTGGCGGGAGCCTATGACTATCGTGTGACGAACGGCATGCGGGTCGCGGTCGGCGATTTCGTGCGCGTGCCGCTCGGCCGGCGGCGACTCGCCGGCGTCGTGTGGGGACCGGATCGCGCCGACATCGCCGAAGCGAAGCTCAAGCCGATCGCGGAGATGCTGCCGGCGCCGCCGCTGCACGACGAGCTGCGGCGATTCGTCGACTGGGTGGCGAATTACACGCTGACGCCGCCGGGCGCAGTGCTGCGGATGACGATGAGCGTACCCGATGCGCTCGAACCGCCGCGCGCACTGACAGGCTACACGATCACGGACTCCGGCCGGCTCGCGCTCGCGTCGGCCGACTCCCGACTTACGCCGCAGCGCCGTCGGGTGCTCGCCATCACCGCGGACGGCGGCGCGGCCACTGCCGGCGATCTCGGCCATCGCGCTGCCTGCGGCGCGGGCGTGATCAAGGCCATGGCTGCCGCCGGATTGCTTGCGCCGGTCGACATTCCGGCCGCCTTGCCGCCGCCGGAACCGGATTGGCGGCTAGCCAGCCCACTGCTGTCGTCGGCCCAGGAGATCGCCGCGACCGATTTGATCCAGAAAGTGCGCCAGGGCGGCTTCGGCGTGACGCTGCTCGACGGCGTCACCGGCTCCGGCAAGACCGAAGTCTATTTTGCGGCCATCGCGGCGGCGCTCGAGCGCGGCCGGCAGGTGTTGGTGCTGTTGCCCGAGATTGCCCTGTCGGCCCAGCTGCTCAAGCGTTTTGCCGATCGCTTCGGGGCACCGCCGGCGTTGTGGCACTCCGATCTCGGTCACGCCCAGCGCCGCGTCACATGGCGGCACATCGCCGAGGGCCAAGCCCGCGTGATCGTCGGCGCGCGCTCGGCGCTGTTCCTGCCGTTCAACGACCTCGGCTTGATTGTGATCGACGAGGAGCATGACGCCTCGTTCAAGCAAGAGGACGGCGTCATCTACCATGCGCGCGACATGGCGGTGGTGCGCGCGTCGCTGGCGCGGCTGCCGATCGTGCTGGTGTCGGCGACGCCGTCGCTCGAGAGCACGATCAACGCACAATCGGGCCGCTATACACGTCTCCATCTGCCCGCCCGACACGGACCGGCGCGGTTGCCGGAGATTCGCGTCGTCGACATGCGCAAGCAAAAGCCAGAACGACAACGCTTCCTGTCGCCGCCGTTGGTCCAGGCCTTGGGCGATACGCTCGGCGCCGGCGAGCAGGCCATGTTGTTTCTCAATCGTCGCGGCTACGCGCCGCTCACGCTTTGCCGCGAATGCGGTCACCGCCTGCAATGCCCGAATTGCACGGCCTGGCTGATCGAGCATCGCCGCACCGGCGGATTGCAGTGCCATCATTGCGGTTATGCGATGCCGATGCCGACGAGTTGTCCCAACTGCGGCGCTACCGGCAGCTTCGCCGCCTGCGGTCCCGGCGTCGAACGCCTGGCGGAAGAAACGACGCAGCGTTTCCCGCAGGCGCGCATTGCGCTCATGGCGAGCGACACCTTGGCCGGTCCGCACGCGATGGCGGAGCTGCTCGAGCGCGTGGAGCGGCGCGAGGTCGACGTGCTAATCGGGACCCAGGTGATGGCCAAGGGTCATCATTTTCCGATGCTGACTCTCGTTGGCGTGGTCGACGCCGACCTCGGATTATCGGGTGGCGACCTTCGCGCGGCGGAGCGAACTTTCCAGCTGCTGCATCAGGTCGCGGGCCGTGCCGGTCGTGCCGAGCGGCCCGGCGTCGTGCTGCTCCAAACCTACATGCCCGAACATCCGGTGATGCGTGTGCTCGCGACCGACGATCGCGACGGCTTTCTTGCCGTCGAAGCCGAAACGCGCCGCGAGGGGAATTGGCCGCCGTTTGGGCGACTGGCCGCAGTGATTATTTCAGCGGCAGATGCCGATGACGCGGACCGTGCGGCGCGCGTATTCGCGCGCCATGCGCCACGCGTCGAGGGCATCGAGGTCCTGGGCCCGGCACCGGCGCCGTTGGCCATGCTGCGCGGCCGGCATCGCCGCCGATTCCTCGTCAAGGCAAAACGCGACGCACCGCTTCAGAGCGTGCTGCGCACGTGGCTCGACGCTGTGAAATTGCCTGCTTCCGACCGCGTCCAGGTGGACGTTGATCCCTATAGCTTCATTTGATATTTGATTCGAGTTCCTTGAAGCTTATGACTGATCTGTGACCGCGGCGAGGATAAATTTGCTTTAACCGTGGCCCAGAAGGGTATGGTTTGCGTTTGTGTGGTCGGAACGCAGCATCGCAGTCGGCGCCGCCGGCCCCCGCCGGTTCCGAAGTTTGTTCGTCCGCTGCGCAGTGGGCCGGGTCAGTGTGCAATCCATTGCAAGGAGGCAGCTATGTTGCGTGGTGCAAAACTTCTGCTGATTTGTGCGCCTTTGGCTCTCGCCGCTTGCGCGAGCCAGCCGACCAACAATTCAGCGCTCGAGGCGCAGGTTGCCGCCGCCAACCAGAAGGCCGAGCAAGCCCTGGCAACGGCGCAGGAGGCGTTGAAGGAAGCGCAGCAGGCCAACGCGCAGAACAATCGCCAGTACCAGCGCAGCCTGCAGAAGTAATCGGGTTCGCGGGCGCCGGATCGCGCGGCCGAAGCCGCGTCCTTCCGGCGCGCCGCGTCTCGCTTGGAGTCGTCGGGAGAACTGCATGGGCATTCACGTCGCCCAACGTATCGTTGGTGCTACCGCGATGCTGGTGACGTTGGCCGCTCCCCCGGCAGGCGCGGCGCAATTCACGCTCGCGCCGAATCAAACGGTTCTCGGATCGATCCAGAGCTATACGACCAAGGCGAGCGATACGCTCATCGCGCTGCAGCGGCCCCACGACATCGGCTACGCCGAGTTGGCCGCTGCCAATCCCGGCATCAATCCATGGCTGCCGGGCGATGGCACGCACGTGGTCCTCCCAACGCAGTTCGTGCTGCCTGACGCGCCGCATGTCGGCATTGTCATCAACCTGGGCGAACGCCGTCTTTATTACTTTCATCGTGACGGCAAAACGGTCGAGACCTTTCCCATCGGCGTCGGCGTCGAGGGCAAGAAAACGCTGGTCGGTGCAACGACCGTGGTGTCGAAGGAGAAGAATCCGACCTGGTATCCGCCGCCCTCCATCCACGCGGAAAATCCGACCCTCCCCAAGTTCGTGCCCGCCGGGCCCGATAATCCGCTGGGCGCCTATGCGCTGCACCTCGGCTGGGCCAACTATCTGATCCACGGCACCAACAAGCCCGATGGCGTGGGCCGCAACGTCAGCCATGGTTGCATCCATCTCTATCCCGAGGACATCGAGCACCTCTTCAGCGAGATCCCGATCGGCACGCCGGTGCGCGTCGTCGATCAGCCGGTTCTGACCGCGTGGATCGGCGGGCGGCTTTATGTCGCGGTCCATCCGGGCCAGTCGCAGACCGACCAGATCGACGTCGGCGATCCGGTGACGTCGAAGATTCCCGACGATCTGGTCGGACGCGTGGCCGCCGCCGCCGGCAACCACCGCGATCTGGTGGACTGGAAAGCGGTCGAGCGCGCCGGCCTCGCGCGCACAGGCATCCTGGTGCCGGTGACGCCGCCCCAGCCCAACGTCGCCGAGCAGGTGCCGCTGCGCACGTCGCCGGCTGCAGTCTCACCGACCGCGGCAGGTCACGCGAAGTTCGACGCCACAGCCGATGGCAATATCGTGGTCGATCACGGCCCCTACGTACTGCCGGCGGTGCCGCCCGCGCACTGAGCGTGCGGACCGCTCAGGTCGTTGCGTAAGGCCGGATGCTCTCTGCCACCGAATCGGCGACGTGCTCCTTGGAGATGATGCCACGCACGTCCTCGGCGCGTGGCGCCGCCTTGGTTCGCACCACCACCGCCATGGCCGCACCCTCTCGCCACATCCGATCGATGACGTCGAAGGCGATGTCGTCCTCGTGCGCGATGGTGAAGTTCTTTTGCGCCACATCGCCGAGCGTGACGCCGGTGTAGGCCGCCTCGAGGCCGCGACGGATGCCCGTATTGACGCGCAACACGCCGACGATCCGGTCGTTCTCCGTCACCACGACGTGCTTGAGCGCGCCCTTGTGCTCCGGCTGCCGCAGGAAGGCGTCGAAGTTGGTGCCTGCCGGCAGCACCAGCACGTCCGCGTCCATGACCTCCTCCGCGTGGCGCACGAGAAACATATTGGCGTGCAGCGCCTTGGGAATGAAGTGGCCGCGGTCCACCAGCTTGATGGTGTAGATGTTCTCACGTGACAGCACGCGACGCACGCCGATGCTGAGCGCCACCGCAAGGATCATCGGCATGACGATGCCGTAGTCGCGCGTCATTTCGAAGATCATGGTGACCGCGGTCATCGCCGCGCCGGTGCCGCCACCGACCATGGCCGCCATGCCGACGATGGCGAAGGTGCCAGGTGTTGCGCCGACCACGGGATGGACGGCATTGACGAGCGCGCCGAACGCACCGCCCAGCGTCGCGCCCATGTAGAGCGACGGCGAGAAAATCCCGCCCGAGCCGCCGGAGCCGAGCGTGACCGAGGTGGCGATCAACTTGCAGATATAGAGGATCGGCAGAACATAGAGCGACGTCTGCTGGCCGAGCAATATCGACTGGATGGTGGCGTAGCCGACACCCTCCACGTAGTAGTGCCCGTAGAAGCGGAAGAGGGCGTAGAACAGCGCGCCGACCAGAACCATGCCGATGCTGTGGCGCAGGTAGGGATTCTTGATCCGGTCGAATTGATCGTCGGCAAAGGGTAGAATCCGCACGAAGATCGTCGCAGCGACGCCGATGACCACGCCCAGCAACGCGAACAGCAACAGCGCCGGCAATGACGCCGGATGGCTGCCGATCAGCGCCTGCGAGGGCACCGCAAAGGCCGGCTTCGGACCAAGCAGCAGGTTGCCGATAAAGGTCGCGGTGCCGGTGGCGAGCGCCACCGGCAGGAACGTGCGCGTACTGACCTCGGGCATCATCAGCTCGATCGCGAACATCACGCCGCCGATCGGCGTGTTGAAGGTTGCGGCAATGCCCGCACCGGCTCCAGCGGCGACCAGCGTGATGCGCTGCCACGGCGCCATACGGATGAACTGGCCGACGGTTGAGCCGAAGGAAGCGCCGATCTGAATGATCGGCCCCTCGCGTCCGACCGCGCCGCCGCTGCCGATGCTGATCGCCGAGGCCAGCGACTTGACGGCCGCGACGACAGGCCGGATTTTACCTTCGTTGTAATAGATCGAGTCCATCACTTCAGGCACGCCGTGGCCCTTGGCCTCGGGCGCGAATTTCGTCACGAGGAGCGTAACGAGGACGCTGCCGATAACCGGCGCGAGGATGACTGCGGCACCCCACGGGCTCGGCGGCGTGAAGACGTTCGCATCGTAAAAAATCGAAAACGTACCTGAGAATGAGAGGTTGTGGACGACGGCGATAAGGGCACGAAAAATTGCGGCACCGATGCCGCCAACGACGCCGATCGAGACCGCAAGCAACGAAAGCTGAACCAGGCCGAGCTGTGGCGTGGCCGCGGTGCGGTCCGGCGTGGTTGTGACGGCCTCGGTCGACATGGGTGGGCGTGGCTCCTCGATTGGGGGTGACATTCCGTGGATGCGGTGTGCGGTTCTTATAGCCGCTGGAACGATTAGTTGTCTGGTTTAACATTACGCGGCGGTAATCCGGAAGCCGACGGTTCTCGGTCGTGCCGAGGTACAGGACCGGGAGCGACCATCTGCCGCGGTGACGACCGCAGGTGATCCTTGCAGCCGGCGGGCGCGTCACCTATCCACGATGCTGAAGATCGATCCGCGACGGCTTTGAGATAGCCGCGGTCGATGTGCCAATGACGCATCGAGCGGCGCGCGGATGGGCGGCGTTGAGCGAACGCCGCAAGTGCGTAGGGAGCTGGTCGTGGCGGCGGCATCAGACTCGCGGCATCATCCGCCAAGCCGCATCGTTCCAAGATGGTTCTGCCTGACGGCGTCGAGCGCCGCCGTGCTGGCTGTCGGCCTGCTCGGCTTCTGGCTTGGGCAGGAGCACGTGACGGATCGCCGCGCATCGCTTCCGGTCCTGACCACGGCGCCGAATTACACCATGATCAACCAGCTCGGCGAAAAAGTGTCGTCGCAGGCGTTACGCGGCAAAACCCAGCTCGTCACGTTCCTCTTTCCGTATTGCACGACGATGTGTCCGCTCATCGCCGCGCACCTGACCAACTTCGAGAACGAGGCGCTGCGCCCGGCGGGACTTGCCGACAAAGTCGTGATCGTCTCGTTCGATATCGATCCGCAGAACACCGGCCCGCGGCGGATGCGTGCGTTCCTGGCGCAATACGGCTGGAACCCCGCCGACACGAGTTGGGAATACCTGGTAAGCACGCCGACCGACATGCGCCGGGTGGTGAGCCAGGGGTTTGGCGTCTGGTACAAGCGCGTCAGCCTGGCATCGGAGGCCGCCGACAACGCGGGCCATTCCGGCATCGTGCAACCCGAGGTGGCCAACAAATTGGCGTCGGCGTCGCACGCGGATTACGACATCGTCCACGACGACGTGCTCGAGGGGTCCAGACCGGACACATAGGTAACAGATCGTACCGGAGACATAGGTTACAACCCGGTGCCGAATGGGTTGTCTATGGGTTGCAAGGTCTGCTGCTCCAGGTCGATGAAGCCGAGATCGTAGCGCA